>Ga0209544_1000062_pt1 | contig 162372 bp, 169 predicted proteins | sample MesohylPK_FD_187297 | JGI IMG/M metagenome (GOLD analysis project Ga0209544, IMG submission 187297) | Host-associated microbial community of the marine sponge Aplysina aerophoba from Gulf of Piran - sponge mesohyl, lysed by proteinase K... | ecosystem: Host-associated > Porifera > Sponge >... | reverse complement strand
ACGCGTCGACGGCCGTCCGACACCCCGACAGCGTTCCTCAGAACCTGACCCGGCAACCATCGAATAACCCGATCACCACGCCATCAGATACCGGAAGCGCGCTCATCCGCCGTTTCCCACGGAAAATGGTTGCCGAGGCCGAACCGGACCGCGAGGCCGCGCCAGAAATCGTAAACGCTGCGCGCCTCTCCGGGCGGCTCCGTGGCCTGCTGCGAGCTGCGGCAGAGCGCGGTCCAGCCGAATCCGTCCGCCAGCGCGTTCCGCTCTGTCCATGCATCGCCCGGCAGGATGTAATCGGAGAGTGCCGCCGTCGGCGTCTTCATGTGCTCGAAGGTGACGAAGAGGTCCTGGTTCAGGAGCGCCCTGTGGATGAGTTGCATGTTGGCGAAGCTGAGCAGGGTGTTGTTGCCCAGCGCGAAGAACGCCTTGACCGGATAGGGCTCGCCGTCCGCCATCGCCCGGAACACTGCCGACGGCGTGGCCATGTAGCAGCCGGAGACGATGTTGGCGTATCGCCGGCCCCATACGCGGAGCGTCGGCTCTTCCAGGGGTGCTGCGCCGCGATAGGTGAACACCGGATGGGTGTCGGCCCCCAGCTGCTTGGCTTTCTGCACCTCCGGCAGTGCGTCGTGAAGCTCCAGGTCCGTCTCCGGCACGATGCGCGGGTGGAAGCCGTGCAGTACCTCGCCGCCCGGAACGTCGAGATTGCCGCAGATGGCGCGCAGGATCGCCTGCAGCCGGATCGCGGAGGTCGAGTTGCGCTGCTGGTCGGTGATCGGCGACCACGGGATGACTGCGGGGCCCGATTGCGCGTAAAGCCGCGCGGCTTCGGCGATCCGGTCCGGCGCGATCCCGGTGATCTCCGCAACCCGGTCCAGCGGAAACTCATCGACGCGCGCGCGGAGCTCGTCGAATCCCGCCGTCCAGCGCTCGACGAAATCCCGGTCCCAGAGGCCTTCGTCCATGATGACCCTGAGCCATCCGAGACACATGGCGGCATCGGTGCCGACTTTGAGCGGCAGCCAGATGTCGGCGAGCTCGGCATTCTCCGACCGGCGTGGATCGAGCACGATTAGCTTGGCCCCGCGTTCCTGCGCCCGGCGGATAGCATTGTATTCCGGCGTCCAGGAATGCGGCTTCGGATTGTGCCCGAAAAGCACGATGCACCGGGTCTTGGTGAAATCCGGATAGGGGAACCAGCCATAGACCAGGCGGTTGACGGCGGCTGTATTGCCCGCGCAGAGCGCCACGCCGGAAATCCAGTTGGGCGAGCCGACAAGATTCATGAAGCGCCGGCACATGCCGTTGTCGGTCTGCGTGTTCCAGGAGCTCGTCGAGACCGCGAACCCCTCCGGCCCGTAGCGGTCCACGACCCGCCGGAGTCGCTCGGCGATGTCGTCGAGCGCCTCGTCCCATCCGACCCTTTCCCACTCCCCGCCGCCGCGCGGCCCCTTGCGGCGCAGCGGATGCAGCACCCGCTCCGGATGGACGAACCCGGCCGGCGCGTGCACCCCCTTCATGCAGATATTTGCATAGCCCGGCCTCGGATCGGCCGCCTTGACTCTGGTGACCTGTCCGCCTTCGGTCTCGACCAGAACCTGGCAATAGATGTCGCAGGATGAGCAGAGCGCGCGCGCTTCAGGCATCGGCCGATTCTCCGGGCGGTCAGGGATGGGCGCCATCTTGACCCGGGAGGCCGAAAGCGGTCAATGACGCGGGCACAACCGTCGCCGCGGGGGCGGCGGAAAGAGGAGAACGCCTATGTCCAGGGTCCACGTCATCGCCGTCATCCAGGCCAAGCCCGGCCGCCGGGCCGAGCTTCTCGAGGCCTTCAACGCCAATGTGCCGGCGGTGCATGCTGAGGACGGGTGCATCGAATACGGCGCTGCCGTGGACGCCGAGGCGGGGGCGATCCAGACCAAATACGGCGAGGACACCTTCGTCGTCGTCGAGAAATGGACGAGCCTGGACGCACTCCGCGCGCACGCCGCGTCGGCCCATATGGCTGCCTACGCGGCGAAGACGAAGGCGCTGATCGCCAGTCGGACGATCCATGTGCTGACCGACGCCTGAGAAACCGTTTGAGAATTGGTTATCGGCGGCGCCCGCGCCTATCGGGACAGGACCGGGGGCGTCGCCCCGACCGCGGACCTGCTGACCCAGCGCATGCAGGTCCACGAAAAATCCGCCTGGATGCTGCGCAGCATGGCGTCGTAGGCGCCCCCTTCGGCAGGCTCAGGGCAGGCTCTCGATACGGCCCCTGCGGGGCCTACTCGGGATGAGGGGCATTTCTCAATCACCCTCACCCTGAGTAGCCGCGAAGCGGCGTATCGAAGGGCCAGCAGTTCCCTAGCGCCTGCAGCCCGGATAGCGGTTCCATCCAAGGCGGACATGCTCTACGCCGCGCCCGCCTGCTCCGCTTCCAGCGCCTTTAGGCCGAGCTTGTTGATTTTGCCGGGGCCGGTCTTGGGCAGGGCCTCAAGGATGCGGATGGTCTTGGGCCGCTTGTATTTCGCCAGATTGGCCTCGGCGTGGCGGTGCAGCTCCTCGACGCCTGCCTCCGCGCCGGGTTGCAGGGCAACGTAGAGGCAGACCGCTTCGCCGTGGAAATCGTCGGGCACGGCGATCGCGGCGGCTTCGGCGACGGCCGGGTGGCTCATCATCACCTCGTCGACCTCGCGCGGATAGACGTTGAAGCCGCCGACCAGGATCATCTCCTTCTTGCGGTCGACCAGGAACAGGTAGCCGTCCTCGTCCAGGTAGCCGACGTCGCCGGTGTAGAGCCAGCCGTCGCGGATCGCCTCTGCGGTCTCTTCCGGGCGGTTGCGGTAGCCGATGGTGAACTGCGGGCCGCGCAGCCGGACCTCGCCGCGCTCGCCGACGGGCATGATCCTGGTGCCGCTCTCAAGGTCGACGATCTCGATCCGCGTCTCGGGCGGCACCGCGCCGACCGACAGGCGCTTCCTGGTTCCGTGGGTCGGGTTGAGGCAGATCGGCGCGCCTTCCGACATGCCGTAGCCTTCCATGATCTCGTTGCCGGTGCGCGCCTTCCAGCGCTCCAGCAGGTCCAGGGGCAGCGGCGAGCCGCCGCCCATGCTGTGGCGCAGCGCGCCGAGGTCGGCGCCGTCGATGGCGTCGGACCCCAGCAGGCCGAGAAAGATCGCCGCCGGGCCGCCAGCGAAGACGCTGACGCGATGCCGGACCAGCTGGTCGATCACCAGGTCCGGCCGGTATTGCGGCACGATCACCATGGTCGCCCGGATATAGAGCGGGAAGACGAGGGTGAAATCGTGGCCCCAGATATGGAACATCGGCGCGACGTTCAGCACGGTCTCGCCGCCAAACTCGAAGTGCCACATGGCCCGGGTCTGCCGGCTGAAATAGTCGAGCGAACTGTGGACATGCTCGGCGCCCTTGGGCAGGCCGGTCGTGCCGCCGGTGAAGAACATAAGGCAGCGGTCCTCGGGCTGCGGACGCTCGGCCGGCAGCGCCAGGCTTTCGTCGGCCGCCCAGGGCCAGAGGTCGATCCCGCCGTCGCCGACCGTGAGGATTTCCGGCCCGCCGGCGCCGGCCAGCGCGCGGACCCGCTCGGCGAACGGCGGCGAGCAGGCGACCGCCACCGGTTCGACATCGTCGAGCAGCCGGCCGAGTTCGCGGTCCGTGTAGCCCGGGTTGAGCGGGGCGGTCTGCATGCGCGCCGCGTAGGCGCCCATCAGCGCGACCGCGGTCTCGATCCCATTGCCCATGACCACGGCGAGGCGGTCGCCCGGTGCGTAACGCCCGGCCAGGTTCCGCGCCATGCCGGCGACGGCGCGGCGATATTCGGCGAAGGTGAGCTGCCGGTCCCCGCAGATCAGCGCCGTTCGGTCAGGCTGCAGGTCGGCGGCGGCGTCCAGTGCATCGACGACGGTCGGATAGCGCGGATCGCCCTCGACGTAATCGAAGTGCGGGTAGCCGGGTTTCATCGCGGTTGCCTCCCCATTGTGCGGCCTGCTCGCTGTGCGACGGCGCAGGCGATTCTGAAAAACCCGGCGTGCCGGTCAAGACGGCAGATGCACTAAAGACCCAGATACGCCTCGCGCACGCGGTCGTCCTCCAGCAATTCCTCGCCCTTGCCGCTCAACACGATCCGGCCGTTCTCCAGCACATAGGCGCGCGTCGCCATCTTGAGCGAGACGGCGACATTCTGCTCGACCAGCACAATCGGCGTGCCCTCGGCATTGAGCCGTTCGACGATGCCGAAGACTTCCTGGACGATCGTCGGCGCCAGGCCGAGCGAGGGCTCGTCGAACATGATCAGCTCGGGCTGGCCGAGCAGGCAGCGGCCGATCGCCAGCATCTGCTGCTCGCCGCCGGAAAGCGTGCCGGCCTGCTGCTCGGCCCGTTCCTGCAAGATCGGAAACATGGCGAAGACCCGTTCCATGGTCTCCGCGCTCTTGCCCCGGCCGCGTTCGAGATAGGCGCCCACCTCCAGATTCTCGCGCACGGTCAGCCCGGCGAAAATCTGCCGGCCCTCCGCGACCTGGCCGATGCCGAGGTTGCAGACCCGGTGGCTCGGCCAGCCGGTAATGTCGGTGTCCTTGTAGACGATCCGTCCGGAGCGCGGCTTCTCGATGCCGGCAATGGTCCGGATCAGCGAGCTTTTGCCCGCGCCGTTCGAGCCGACGACCGCAACGATGTCGCCGGCGTCGACTTCCAGCGACACCTCGTCGAGCGCCTGGGCGTCGCCGTAAAACAGGTTCAGGCCGCTGACGCTCAGAATCACCGGTCCTGATCCCCGAGATAGCATTCCAGCACCGCCGGATCGCGGACGATCCGCTCCGGCGCGCCCTCGCTGATCTTCTCGCCGTGATGCAGCACGGTGATGTGCTCGGACAGCGCCATCACGGCGCGCATGACATGCTCGATCAGCAGAATGGTCAGCCCGGTCTCGTCGCGCAGCCCGCGCAACGTCGCAACCATGCGGTCGGTCTCCGACGGGCGCAGTCCGGCCATCACCTCGTCGAGCAGGAGCAGGCGCGGGCCGGTCGCAAGCGCCCGGGCGACCTCCAGGCGCTTGCGGTCCGGCAGGGTCAGGTTGGCGGCGTGCTGTGCGGCCTTGGTGTCGAGCTCGAGCATTTCGAGGAAGCCGCGGGCCGCCGCCCGCGCCGCCGCAACGGCGCCTGCGCTATGCAGGGCCGCGACCGTCACATTCTCCAGCACGGTCATCTGGGCGAACGGCTTGACGATCTGGAACGTGCGGCCGATGCCGGCGTGGCAGATTTCGTCGGGCCGCCGCCCGGTGATCTCAGCGCCGCTCAGTTGGACCGATCCGCTGTCCGGCTGGAAAACGCCGGCGATCACGTTGAACAGGGTCGTCTTGCCGGCGCCGTTCGGCCCGATCAGGGCGGCGATGCCGCGCTCGGCCACGTCGAACGAGACATCGTTCAGCGCCAGGAGGCCGCGAAAGCTCTTGCTCACACCTTCGACCCGAAGCAGCGCAGCCATGCCGCTCAGCCCTCCGCCTCGGGCCGCGTCAGGCGCAGCCGGCTGCACACCCACGGCCACAGGCCTTTCGGCTTGAAGAGCACGATGAGAACCACGATGAAGCTCCAGATCAGCAGCTTCAGCCCGTCCAGCTTGATCTGCGGATCGATCACGCCCCAGTGCTTCAGCAGGTCGATCGCCTCGGTCACGATTTCGCCCAGCGGCGTCAGGATGAAGGTGCCGAAGATCGGGCCGAACAGGGTGCCGACGCCGCCGACGATGGAGCCGAGCGTCGCCTCGATCGAGCGTTCGATGTTGAACACGATCTCGGGGAACAGGCTGTTCTGGTAAAAGGCGTAGAAGACGCCGGCGACGCCCGCCATGCCGGAAGAGATGATCACCGCGTACATCTTGTAGCGCAGCACGTTGACGCCCAGCGCCTCGGCGGCCTCGGCATCGTCGCGAATCGCCTGCCAGTAGTAGCCGAGCCGGCTGCGCAGCAGGAAGCGGCACAGCACGAGGGCGCCCAGGGCCAGCGCCATGATCAGGTAGTAGTACATCTCCGGCGCGCCGCGGAGATTGACCAGATCGATGCCGTGCCGATCCGCGGACGAGACCTTCAGGAAGAAGCCCTCGGTGGCGCCGAGCCACGAAACATGATCGACGATGATGCGCACGAACTCGGCAAACGCGATGGTCAGCAGCGCGAAATAGACCCCGCCGATGGCGAAGCGGAATCCCAGATAGCCGATCAGCACCCCCATCAGGACCGCCAGGGCGATGGCCGGCAGGACTCCGACGATCGGCGGCAGGCCGACGGCGGCGAACAGGTAGGCTGCGGTATAGGCGCCGATGCCGACGAACAGGGCATGCCCGATCGAGAGCAGCCCGGCGAAACCGAGCATCAGGTTCCAGGACTGGCCGATCAGCGCGAGGTAGAACACCGTCGTGGCGACCGTCATGACATAGGAGCCGCCCCACACGGGCAGCAGCAGGAGCACCGCGAGAAAAGCCGCGCCGAGCCACAGGCCGGCCGGCGACAGCGGGTGGAAATACCGGCCGAGCGGACTCAACGGACGGCCTTGCCCAGCAGGCCCTGCGGCCGCAGCAGCAGAACGAGGATCAACAGGCCGAAGCTGAACGCGCTCTTCATTGACGGCTGGAACAGCAGGGCGGCCATCGCTTCCGACACGCCGATCAGGATGCCGCCGACCAGCGCGCCGAACAGGCTGCCCAGGCCGCCGATGATGACGATGACGAAGGCGAGCAGCGTGTAGCCGGGAGCCAGATAGGGGTGGACCTCGAACAGCAGCAGGATGATCGCGCCGGCGGCGCCGAGGCAGGCCGCGCCGATGCCGAATGTTAGCGCATAGAGCCGGCTGACATTGAGGCCGACGACCTGTGCGCCCATGCGGTTGTCGGCGCAGGCGCGGATCGCCTTGCCGGTCGAGGTGTATTTGAAGAAGGCGAGCAGCAGGGAAGCGACGATAACGGCCGCGATCGCGGCGAACATCTTGGGATAGTCGATGATCAACTCGCCAACGGCGAAGCTGTTCCAGGCATAGTCCACGTCCACGCCCTGGGCGTCCGGCCCGAAGACCAGCAGCAGGGCGCTCACGATCATGATCGCGATGGCCGCCAGCAGCAGGAACTGCATGTGCTCCGGCAGGTGCGAGACCCGGCTGACCACGACGAGTTGCAGCACATAGCCGAATCCGAACATCAGCGCCGCCGCCAGCGGCACCGACAACAGCGGGTCCAGCCCCAGCCAGCGGAACATGAGCAGCGCGAAAAACATACCCATGACCATGATCTCGCCATGGGCGAAGTTGACGATGCGGATGACGCCGAAAATGACCGACAGGCCGAGCGCACTGAGGCCGTAGACCAGCCCGATCAGCAGACCGCTCGCGACCGCATTGGCCAGAGTCCAGAAATCCAAGCCTGAGTCCCCCGACCCGGCCTAAAGGGAGAGCAGACCGGGTTTCGCGCGCCGCCCCGCGGCCGCCCCCGCCGGCGCGCTATGCCGCCGGCGGGGGCAGTCGCGATCTGCTAGCGCTTGTTCCAGGGCCGCATCGGCCAGATCGGCTTGGCGACCGCGGCGAACTCCGGCAGCACGACCAGCGTCTTGCCGCCGCGGTTCTGGACCGCGCCGCACGGCACATAGGGCACCTGGCCCTTTTCGTTGAACTTGATGCCGTGGCCGATCGTTGTGTTGTTGGTGATGTTGGTCTTTTGCAGCGCCGCCTGCAGGTCGGTGTTCTTGGTCGAACCCGCACGCTTGAACGCGTCGGCCACGATCAGCATGGCATCGAAGGTGTAGCCCTGGTTCGCCGTGATGCTGTGGCCGGGGAACTTCTTCTGGTAGGCGTCGCGCATTTTTTGCGCCATTTCCTTCTTGTAGTCGACCCAGGGCACGAGGTTGACGACATCGTCGCCGTACTTGCCGGTCGCCTTGAGGTACGGGTCCTCGTACCAGCCCGGCCCGGTCGACAGGACGCCCATCAGGTCGACCCGCTGGCGCACCAGTTCCTTGGTGATGGCGATGGCGTCGTTGAGCCGGCTGACGGCCCACAGGGCGTCCGGCTTGGCGCCCTTGACCTTCCGCACTTCGGCCGAAAAATCGCGGCCGTAGGGATCGTAGGGAATTTTCTCGACGATCTTGTACGGCATCTTGAACTTCGGAGTCAGCGCGGCCAGGGCGCCGGCGAGGCTGGTGCCGAAGGTGTCGTTGACGTGCAGCAGAGCCACGCTCTTCGGCGTCGCGCCGCCTGCGGCGAACAGCTTTCGCTGATTCTTGAACGCGTCGCCAACGATCATCGGGCCGGTCGGGAAGTTGCGGAACACCCACTTGTAGCCAAGCTCGGTGAGCTTCGTGACCGCCGCGATATTGACCACCAGCGGAATGTTTTTCTGCTCGCACACCTGCGCCGCGGCCATGGTCTGGCCGGAATCGAAGGCGCCGACGATAACGTGCGCGCCGGCGTTGATGAGCTTCTCGGCCTGGGCGCGGGCGACGTCGACTTTTGTCTCGGTATCGCCGAGCATGTATTCCATTTCGGGATAGCCCATCGCGCTCAGCACTTCCGGCGCCACGTCCGCGCCGCGCTGGCAATCGATGCCGATCTGCGCCTGCGGTCCCGAGCGGGGCAGAAGGATGCCGACCTTGATCTTGCTCGCAGCCAGGCCGTGACGCAGCGGAACGGCGGCGGCAACGGCGCCCGCGCCTGCGCCGGCCAGAACAGTGCGGCGGCTCACCGCCGAATTTTTCCGGGTCTTCATCGTATCCTCCTTCGTCCGGGTGTTTCCCACGAAAAATCAGTGTATCCGGTCGCCTTTGGTAGGTCTATAGACCGGCGACAGGGATGGGACAGGAGGAAACCGGATGGCGGATCGCGACCTGCGCGCCTTCTTTATCGGCGGCGAATGGGTGAAGCCCGACAGTTCATCGGAATTTCCGGTCCTGAACCCGGCGAACGAGGCGAGGATCGGTACGATCGTTCTCGGCAACGAGGCCGATGTCGACCGCGCCGTGGCCGCGGCCGCCGCCGCCTTCGAGGGCTATTCGCGGACCACCAAGGCGGAACGGCTGGCGCTCCTGAACCTGCTGCTGGAGGAATCGGCCGCCCGGCTGGAAGACCTCGCGCAGGCGATGACCGCCGAAATGGGCGCGCCGATTACCATGTCGCGCGAGGCGCAGGCCGATGCCGCGGTCGGCCATCTCGGGGCCTTCATCGAGGCGCTCGAACAGCAGGAAGAACGGGAGGAACTGCCGAACGGCGAAATCCTGGTGCGCGAGCCGATCGGGGTGTGCGGGCTGATTACGCCGTGGAACTGGCCGATCTACCAGGTCGCGCTCAAGGTCATTCCGGCGCTCGCGGCCGGCTGCACCTGCGTCCTGAAGCCGTCGGAGCACACGCCCCTGTCGGCCGTCCTTTATGCCGAGATCATCGACGCCGCCGGGTTCCCGCCCGGCGCCTTCAACCTGATCCACGGCGAGGGCCCGGTCGCCGGGGCCGCCCTGTCGCGCCATCCGGCCGTCCAGATGATGTCGTTCACCGGATCGACCCGGGCCGGCGTTGCGGTGACGAAGGACGCAGCCGACACCGTGAAGCGGGTGACGCTGGAGCTGGGCGGCAAATCGCCCAACCTGGTCTTCGCCGACTGCGACCTGGAGGAAAGGGTCGCGAACTCGGTGATGGAGTGCTTCTACAACACCGGCCAGTCCTGCGACGCGCCAACCCGGATGCTGGTGGAGCGCAGTTGCTACGAGGAGGCGAAAGCCATCGCGAAGTCCGCCGCGGAGGCCGTGGTGGTCGGCGATCCCGGCGAGGAGGGCGAGCGGCTCGGCCCGCTGTTCGACCGCATCCAGTTCGACCGTGTCCAGGCGCTGATCGAAAAGGGGATCGAAGAGGGCGCGGCCCTGCTGACCGGCGGCCCCGGCCGGCCCGATGGCCTGGAGACCGGCTGGTATGTCCGGCCCACGGTGTTCGCCGACGTGCGCAACGACATGACGATTGCGCGCCGGGAAATCTTCGGCCCCGTGCTGGCGATGATGCCGTTCGAGGACGAGGACGAGGCCATCGCGATCGCCAACGACACGCCCTATGGCCTTGCCGCCTTCGTCCAGACCGGCGATCCCGACCGCGCCGAGCGGGTCGCGGCCCGGCTGCGCGCCGGCGCCGTCCACATCAACGGCGGCGTGTATCAATACGGTTCGCCGTTCGGCGGCTACAAGCAATCCGGCGTCGGCCGCGAAGGCGGCGTCTGGGGGCTGGAGGATTACCAGGAAACGAAGATCCTGCATTTTCCCTAGGCCGGCCCCTGGCTGGTATTATCGCCTGCCGGACAGCCGAGCGAAACCCGGACCCGTTCATGGCCGATCTGCAACGCCGCGACCCGAATACAGCGGTTTCCCGCACGGAGGATTCCGGGCGCTGGCGGCTGTCGATGTCGTCGATCCTCATCCTGAGCTTCGGTTCGCTGATTTCCGTCTCGCTGCTGCTCGTCCTCGGCTTCACCCTCGTCGGCGCGACCCGCAATACGGTCAATCTGCTGCGCGAACGCGCGGAACTCGGCATCGCACTGATCGCGAAGGAGGTGGATACCCATCTCCAGTCGGCCTCGAACCAGGCGTCGTTCGTCGCCAGCATGGTCGAAAGCGGCCGGATCGACGTCGCGGACCGGGACCGGCTGGCGACCCTGATGTTCGGCGCCATGGCGGCCGACCCGGCGATCGGCGCCGTCGCATTCGTCTTCCCGGACGGCGAAGCCGAAGTCGTCGATCGACTGGCCGATCCGGCCCGCCATTACAGGGTTCAACTCGGCTCGGATCCGCTGGTTCGACGCGGCCTCCGGTACGGGCGAGGCAACGTCCGGCCCGTCTGGCTGCCGCCGGCCTATCGGCCGGACATCGAACGGACCATCCTCACGCTCGAACGGCCGGTCCGGCGAAACGGTGAGTTTCTCGGGGTGCTGGCGTCCGTCATCAGCGTCGGCAGCCTGTCCGAGCGCCTGAAGAGCGCCTTCGGGACTCTCGGAAGCAATGTCTTCGTGCTCTACGGCAAGGACAGGGTTCTTGCCCACACCCTGATGGCGACAGGGTATCCCGGTCTGACGGTCGAGACTCCGCTGCCCCCGGTCGCCGGCTTCGGAGACTCGATTCTCGCGGCGATGTGGAATTCCGATTCGATCCGGCCATTGAGAATCGATCTGGACCCACCGCTGCGAGGACACGTGGCCAGAATCGACGATGTCGATCACGTCTTCGTCTACAGGAAGATCGAAGCCTATACCGCCGTGCCGATCTATGCCGGCGCCCATTTCAGGAGCGAGGTCGTCGCCGGCGAACTCGAACGGCTGCGCGATTCCATCATCGTCGGGCTGGCCGCCGTCGCGGCTTCGATCCTCCTCGCCGTCTTCATCGGCCGGCGTCTGGCCCGGCCCGTGACGCGCCTGTCCGCCGCGGCCCGGCTGATCGGCCAGATGAACCTCGACGATATCCGCGACCTGCCCCCCAGCCGGGTGCGCGAGCTCGACCAGCAATCGAGCGCCTTCAACGCCATGAACGGCGCACTGAAATGGTTTCAGGCGTATGTCCCGCGGGCACTGGTGCGCCAGCTGCTCACCGCGGGGGACCTGACCGGCCTCGAATCGGACCGGCGCAACGTCACCGTGATGTTTACCGATATCGCCGGATATTCGACGGTTTCCGAAGGCAAGAGCGCAAGCGAGATCGCCGGTCTGCTCAACCGGCATTTTTCCATCCTGACCGAGGAGATCGAGGCGCAGGGCGGCACCGTCGACAAGTTCATCGGCGACAGCGTCATGGCGTTCTGGGGCGCGCCGGAAAAACAGAAGGACCGGGCCGCCCATGCCTGCCGCGCGGCGCTGGCGATCCGCAGCCGCATCGCCGCAGACAACGAACGGCGCGCCGACGCCGGCGAGCCGCCGGTGCGGGTGCGCATCGGCATCCAGTCCGGCGAAGCGACGGCCGGCAACATCGGCAGCCGGAGCCGGCTCAACTACACGGTGATCGGCGATACCGTGAATATCGCGCAGCGGCTGGAACAGCTCGGCAAAGAGGTCTCGCCCGATGACGAGGTCGCCATCGTCGTCGGCGCCGCGACGGCTGCCGACGCCGGCGCGGAATTCGCTTTCGAGCCGGTCGGCGACATGGCGGTCAAGGGCCGCGCCGCGCCGGTCGAGGTGCACCGGCTGCTCGGCACGCAGGATTGATCCGCTCCGCCGGCGACGCCTTTCGCGGACTTGCGCCGGGCGGCTGACTGTCCGTCAGGGAAATGTGTGCGTGCAATCGAAGTGCCGGTCCCTTACACTCCGAAGCGTCGATCCTGGGCTGAATGGCGGCGATCGGCGTTTGCATACAGCGCAGGATTCGACCCATAGCGCCAATCTGTGGGAGGGAACCATGCGCGCAATTCGTTTGTCCGGAATATCGATTTTGGCCTCGGCCGGGGTGTTGGCGGCGACCCTTGCCGCACCGGCGGTGGCGGCGGAGGCCGAACTCCGGTTCGTCTCCAACTGGGGCAAGAACCTCTATTCGGTGAAACGCACCATCGAGTGGACCGAGGAATTCAACAAGAGCGCCGCGGCCAAGGCGGCCAAGATCAGCATCAAGTATATCGGCGGGCGCGAGGTGACGCCGCCATTGCAGCAACTGACCGCGCTGCGCAAGGGCGTCTTCGACATGCTGTTCGGCGCCGCCGGCTACTATCTCGGCGCGGTGCCGGAGGCCTTCGCCATCTACGGCTCCAAGATCACGCCGATGGAGGCGCGCAAGAACGGCGGCCTCGACCTGCTCAAACGCATCTACCGCAAGAAGGCCAACGCCCATGTGCTCGGCTGGGTCGCCGGCGGGGTCGGCGTCAACCTGTGGCTGAAGAAAAAACCCAAGGTCAAGGCCGACGGCACGCCGGACCTGAGCGGGATGAAGATCCGCGGCATCGCCGGCCTGCACCGGGAATGGCTCAAGGCCATGGGCGCGACCCAGATCAGCGTCCCCGCGCCGGGCATCTACAATGCGCTCGAGCGCAACCTTGTCGACGGCGCCGCATGGCCCGGCCTCGGCATTATGGGCTTCGGCTTCCAGAAGTTCGTCAACTACCGGGTCGACCCGATGGTCTGGCAGTTCGACAACCTGATCTGGATCAATCTCGACAAGTGGAACGGGCTGACCCAGGCGCAGCGCGACGCCCTGACGACGTCGGTGATCGCCTACGAGCCGGTCGCCCACGTCTTCTACGAGAAGCTGGTTGCCGAGCGATGGGCCAAGCTCGGCGAGCAGGGCGTCAAGTCGTTCGAACTCACCGGCGCCGCGGCCCGGCGCTACATCGCGGCGGCCGAGAAAGTGCAGTGGGACCAGGTGAAAAAGCTGGCGCCGAACGAATACGACGAACTGCGCAAGAAGTTCCCGCCGTCGCCGGTCAACTAGGCCGTTCAACTAGACGGCGGAGCAACGCCGACGCCTTGCAGCGGGCGTGCGCCACCTCGTCCGGCTCTATGACAGGCTGATCGTGGCGCTGGCGGCCGTCGCCGGCGCCATGCTCGCCGGCGTGTTCGTCATGATCGTTTACGAAGTGACGGTGCGCGCGCTCGGCTATCAGCCGCCGGCGCACACCAGCGCGCTCAGCGAATACGCCATGCTCTACATGACCCTGTTGGCCGCGCCTTGGGTGCTGCGCAACAAGGCCCATGTGTTCGTGGAATTCCTGGCCGGCAGTCTGCCCGGACAGGTGCGCCGAAGCCTCCAGCGCAGCATCTATGTGCTCTGCATCGTTATCTGCCTGGGGCTGGCCTATTACGGCCTGCTCGCTGCGCTCGACTACTGGGAGCGCGGCGAACTCGACATCAGGTCCATCGTGATCGCCAAATGGGCGTTCTACGCGCCCCTGCCGCTCGGCTTCACGCTGTGCGCCGTCGAGTTCGCCCGGTTCCTGTTCGGCGCGGACGACATGTACGACCGCGGCGCGGACATCGATACGGAAGGCATTTGACCTTCTGATGGAGTGGTACTGGATCGCCGCCATCGCCATCGGCCTCATCGTGCTGCTGATGGGGCTGTCCGTCCCGGTCGCCATCGCCTTCTTCACGGTCAGCGCCCTCGGCGCCCTCTGGGTTTCCGGCGAGCCGGGGCTGGAGCAGATCGCCGTCAACGCGCCGGCGTCGATCTCCTCCTACGCCTTCGTGCCCATCCCACTCTTCCTGCTGATGGGGGAGCTGTTTTTCCATACCGGGGTTGCCACCCGGGTTTTCGACGCCTTCGACGCCCTGTTCGGCCGGCTGCCCGGCCGGCTCTCCTATGTGACGGTGGCGAGTGGCACCGCCTTCGCGGCGCTCTCCGGCAACTCGATGGGCAACACGGCGATGCTCGGCTCGCTCCTGGTGCCGGAAATGACCCGGCGGGGCTACAAGAAGCACATGTCGATGGGCCCGATCCTCGGCGTCGGCGGACTGGCCATGATCATCCCGCCGTCGGGCCTGGGCGTGCTGCTCGGCAGCCTCGCCATGATCGATATCGGCAAGCTGCTGATCGCCGGCGTCTTTCCCGGCCTGATCCTGGCCGCCCTCTATGCCCTGCTGATCTACATCCAGGTCCGGATCGACCCGGAGGCGGCGCCGCAATACGAGGTCGAGCCGGTGCCGCTCGTCCGCAAGCTCCTGCTGATCGCGAGCCAGCTCCTGCCGATGGGCGTCGTCATCTTCGCCGTGATCGGGCTGATCGTGCTCGGTATCGCCACGCCGGAGGAATCGGCGGCCTTCGGCGTGCTCGGGGTGCTGGTGCTCGCCGCCGTGTTCCGCACGCTCACGCTGCGGGCCGTGATCCGGGCGCTCACCGGCGCACTGCGCGTCACCTGCATGGTGCTCTTCATCGTGATCGCGTCCTACGCCTTCACCCAGATCCTCGCCCTGTCCGGCGCGACGCGCAGCCTGGTCGACTCGGTCGCGACCATCGAGCTGGCGCCCCTGCTCCTGCTGCTGGTCATGTTCCTGATCCTGCTCGTCATGGGCATGTTCATGGACGTTGTCTCGATCATGCTGCTGACGATCCCGATCTTCTTCCCGCTCGCCCAGTCGCTCGGCTACGACCCGGTCTGGTTCGGCCTGGTGATGCTGCTGACCCTCGAGATCAGCATGGTCACGCCGCCATTCGGCCTCGGCCTGTTCGTCATGCTCGGCGTCGCGCCGCGCGGCACGACCCTCGGCGATGTCTCGAAGGCCGCGGCGCCGTACGTCGTCTGCGACCTGATTCTCTTCGCCCTGCTCGTCATCTTTCCGTCCATCGCCCTGTTCCTGCCGGGCCTGATGGAATGAGCCGGCGGGCCATTCAGTCCGCTTCGAGCAGCAGCGCGGCCGCCGCCGTCCAGTCCGGCTTGAAGCCGAGAATGCGGACATCGTCGGAGAGCTGGGTGTTGAACAGCCGGTTGTGCCACAGGGTGTTCCGGTAGGCCGGCTCGTCCGGCGTCATCGCGCGCACGGCGCAGGGCAGGCGGTAGGTTTGGCTGAACTGGCGGAAATCGAGGTGGCAGGCCCCATGCCGCACCAGCAGCGCCGCCAGCCGGGATTCCGGCAGGAACAGGGCGGTCATTTCGTCGGAAAACCGGGTGGCGCGGTGATAATGCGTCGATTGCAGAAAGGTCAGTCCTTTCTGATAGACCTCGTTGGGGTCGTGGTTCTTCTTGACCTGGAATTCGAAGAAATCCGTGCTCTCCGCCGGGTCGCTGCGCACCAGAAGAACGATCGTGCCCTCGGAGAGCGTCCGGCCGTCCGCCGACAGAATTTTCGGCCGCATTCCCCCGGACGGCCGCCCGCCGTCCTCGCGCATCGCGATCTGGCGAATCCGGCACTGCCAGAGGAGAAACTGTTGGCGCAGGGTTTCCGGGGCCACGGCGTTCGACCTGTTTCGTTTACCGGCGCCGACGTTAGCAAGGCAGCAAGCCGCGTGCTAGACGCCGCGGCGCCATTGTCCGGGCGTCGTGCCGTGGCGCCGTTTAAGGTGCCGGCCGAGGTGGGACGCAGACTGAAAGCCGCAGGCGACGGCGATCTCGGAAACGCTCATGCCGGTCTGGCGCAGCAGGCTGGCGGCGCGGTCGATCCGCAGGTCGAGATAGAACCGGCCGGGCGGCTGGTGTAGATGGCTGCGGAACAGCCTGGTGAGCTGCCGGGCCGAGAGGCCCGTGGCATCGGCGATCTGGTCCACGGACAGCGGGTCCTCAAGATGCCGCTCCATGAGCAGGATGGCTTCGGCAAGGTGGCGGTTGCGGCCGGCCATGCGGATGGCGGCGGTGACATGCTGCTCCTGCGCCGCCTCACGGATCCGGTCGTGGACGTAGTTTTCCGCGACCAGGGAGGCCGTCTCGGCGCCGTGGGCTTCCATGACGAAGGTCAGCATGAGGTCCAGGCTGGTGGTGCCGCCGGCGCAGCTGAACCGGTGGCGGTCGATCTCGTAGATCGAGGTCCGGATATCGAGATCGGGAAAGCGCTCCCGGTAGGCGTCGAGGCATTTCCAGTGAATGGTCGAGCGATAGCCGTCGAACAGCCCGGCGGCGGCGACCGGGAAGGCGCCGTCGGAAACCGAACCGATGCGGACGCCCCGGCCGGCGGCGCGCGCCAGCGAGGCGTCGAGGGCCGCCGATTTGTAGGTATGGGACCGTTCGCCGCCGACCACCGCGAACAGCTCGGGCCCGGCGGTCGAGGCGCTGCCGTCCGGCAGGGGTGCCGCCGGCAGCCGGATATGGCTGGAGGAGGGCACCCCGTCTCCCGACGGGGAATCGCACAGGTCGCGCGGATCGGCCGTCAGGCGCCATTCGTAGGCGCGCCGGTCGAGCACCAGGTTGGCCGCCCGCAGGGCATCCACGGCGCACGACAGGGCCAGCAGCGAAAAGCCCGGCACCAGAAAGAATTCGACCGGAACGGGTTCCCTCATCGCCATTCGTGCGGCCCTCCGGGATTGCCGACGACTTCCGTCAGAATAATGCCCTTTTCTGTCCGATATATTGTTTATTAGCCGCATTGAAAGGCGCAGGATGCGCCGGAATTCGCGACCGTCATCCTCGTTCGAGAGGCATTCCGATGAGCTTTCCGACCCACGCCCGCTATGTCGTCATCGGCGCGGGAATCCACGGGCTGTCGACCGCCTGGCGGCTCGCCGAACGCCTCGAAGCCGCCGGCCGGGGCAGCGGCGCCGACATTCTGGTGCTCGACAAGACGGCCATCGCCGCCGGGGCCAGCGGCATCGCCTGCGGCGTGGTGCGCAACAACTATTTCCAGCCCGCCATGCGCGAACTGATGGCGCACAGCGTGGGCGTCTGGGAATCCGATCCGAAAGCCTTCAGCTTCCACCCGGTCGGCTACATGCAGATCAGCCACGAGGCGATGCGCGAGGATGTGACCAGCATCTACGAGCAGCAGAAGGAGATCGGCTACCCCTCCGAGTTCATCGAAGGCGGGAAGGACTGCATGGCCTACATGAAGGGCCTGCTGTCCGACTGGCGGGCCGAGGGTATCACCTCCGTCCTGCACGAGAAGAAGGGCGGCTACGCCAACAACACCGCCTCCGTCTACGGCCTGGCCGGCAAGGCCGAGGCCCGGGGCGTGCGCATCATGACCGGCGTGGAAGTCACGGGCTTCGAGCGTGGCAGCAATTCCGACGCGGTCACGGGTGTCCTTACGGACAGGGGGACGATCAAGTGCGAGCAGGTCGTCGTCGCGGTCGGACCCTGGGTCAAGACGATCTGGGACATGCTCGACCTGCCCCGCGAGGTCTCGATCAAGGGCCCCGACGGCGCGATGCACGACGGCATCCCGACCTGGCGCTACTGGTGCCTGGAGGAGGGCGTCGTCGGCGTCGATCCGGATCTGCAGAAGCTGAACGACGGCGGCATGCCGCCGGTCATCCATGTCGATACCGATGCGCCGCTCCGATCCGATGTCGACGGGTCCGTTATCACCGAGGAACCCTGGGGCATCTATTACAAGCCGGATTTTCATTTCGGCGGCGTCCAGGGCGGCGCCATGCCCTACGAGGTGAAGACCCCGGCAGACGACGTGGCCATCGATCCCTACGGCCCGGATTCGCCGGAATTCATCGTCGGCGACGACTTCGCCCATATGTGGTGCTCGGCGCTCGCCTTCTGCCAGGAGCGCTTTTCCGGCCAGATCGGCAAGTTCAAGAAGGAGCCCTCGGGCGGGCTCGGCTGCTTCACGCCGGATAGTTTCCCGGTCTTCGACACCTTCTGCGAGAATGTCCATATCGTCGCCGACAGCAACCACGGCTACAAGATGATCGGCGTCGGCCATCTGGTCGCCGACGAAATCATGGGCGAGCCGCAGGCGCTGCTTGAGCCCTTTCGCTTCAGCCGCTACGCCGAGGGCAAATTACACCCGCTGAGCAACAGCCCGTTCCCCTGGAGCTGACCTCCCCGGCGCTGGGGATCGGGCGCGAGAAAGCCCCCGCCGGTTTCCCGGCGGGGGCTTTTTCATGCTCGGCGAATAACGGGGCGCAGGGCTGCCTGCGCCCCTGTCGCGGTTAATCGCCGTCGAGCGCTTCGGCGATCGTGGCGTCGTCGCCGAATTTGCTCACCTGGTCCTCGTAGTCCTTGTTCTCGGCCCGCATCTGCAGGACGTGCCAGCCGAGCCACAGAAGGACGCCGACGATCACGAAGATGCCTTCCGCGCCCTGGAAGGGGTAGATGGCGCCGACATCCTTGAGGTCGACCGCCCAGCTTTCGATGCCTGTCGTAGACATGCTTCTTTCTCCTTTCTGGCCTCCGGTCCGCCGGCTTCGATTGGCCGGCGGACCGCAAGGCCTGTGGGGTCAGGACCGGCCGGTCAGGCGGCCGCCGCCTTTTCCGTTGCACGGACGTCGTCCGCTGCGGCTTGCTCATCCCGGTTCGTGGCGAAATCCAGTCCCAGGAGTTCGACCTGTTTCGGGATGCGCAGCACGTTCGCCGCCGCCAGAATCTTGGCGACGACCCAACCGGGCAGCATGCCGAGCACGAAGAACATGATGATCGCCCCGGCGAATTGGCCGAGCGGATTGATCGTGGCATAGCCTTCGTAGGGCGAACTCGGGTGCCCCCACAGGACGAAGCCGCAGATCACCAGGCCGATGAAACCGGCATAGCCGTGGACCGCCACAGCGCCGACCGCATCGTCGATCTTGAACTTCCGCTCCACCCAGTAGTGCAGCTTGTAGGCGCACCAGGTGCCGAAGCCGGCGATGATCATGGCCTGGATCGGATGGTACAGGTCGTTGCCCGCCGAGGCCGTGATGATGCCCGCGAGGCCGCCGGAATAGGTCCAGAAAGCGTTGCCCTTGGAGGCGAGATAGCCGACCAGCAGGCCGCCCGACAGCGACATCAGGAAATTCACCGTGATGGCGCCGAGGGTCGTCGGCGTCAGGTAAATCGTCGTCGCCGTCCAGGTGTCGCCCTTGATCTGGCCGCCGATTCCTTCCGGTCCGATCAGCGGGACGTTGCAGGCCACATAGAAACCCCAGAAGCCGGCGTAAATGAAGAACAGGCCGAGGCACACCAACCACGGGTTATGCGGATTGATGTCCCGCGGCGTACCGTCCTTGGCGAACTTGCCGAGCCGTGGGCCCAGCACGACCAGAACGCCGAGCGCAAAACCGCCGGCGATGGCATGGATCACGCCGGAGGCGTAGGCATCGTGATAGCCGAGCAGCTGTACCATCCAGCCGCCGTAGTGCCAGCCCCAGGCCGCGTCGATGATCCAGGCGACCGATCCGATCACGACCGCAAGGATCCAGAACGCGCCGGAATTGATCCGCTCGATGACGGAACCGGACACGATGGAGGCTGCCGTCCAGGAGAACAGCAGGAAGGCCGCCCAGAACACGCCGGTTATGCGGTCGCCGGTATTCGGGCCCATGGTCTCCGACCAGGGCGCGTTGGGCGCCGCATCTCCGAGCAGGAGACCGCCGGTAATCCACGGGCCGTTCGGCATGGCCCAGTAGAGCCACCAGCCGAAGAAGAAGAAGGTGATGGTGACCAGCGGGATCAGCATCGTATTTTTCATCAGCGTATGCATGTGATTGCGCCGCCGGCTGGCGCCGACTTCGTACATGCAGAAACCGATGTGGATGAAAAACATCAACGGGATGGTCGCCCAGTAGTAAAACTCGGTGAACACCGTTGTGATGGCATTAAGGTTGCCTTCCATGGCTTTGGCTCCCCCAGACATTCGTACGGTTGTCGCATTGCGCCGGGCCGGATCGGTCGAACGCCCAAACCGGGTCCAACCGAATTATGGCTGACCGGCACCTGTCCGCGCCGGGGCACCATGGCGCTATTCGAGAAAAAATTCAATGATCTTAGATGCATATGCAGATAATTGGTCTGAATTGGTTTTGCAAATGCGCGGGGGCTCAATCGACAGGGGGCGGTTCGAGGCGGTAACGCGACGGCGCCGCGCCGAACCTTTTTCCGAAGGCGGTGGCGAAATGGGCAGCGTCGGCAAAGCCGGTCGCGATCGCGATTTCCAGGATCGGCAGGTCGGTCTGGCGTAACAGCTCGCAGGACTTGTCGAGACGCAAATCCCGGTAGAACGACCCGGCGCTGCGGCCGAGTCCGGCCCGGAACTGCCGGTTCAGCTGGCGGACGCTCACGCCGACGACCCCGGCAAGGTCGGCGAGCGGCAGCGGATCGGCGATGTGGTTTTCCATGGCCTCGATGGCGGCCAGCACGGCATGGCGGTTGGTGCCGTAGCGCTGCGCCAGGCCGGCGCGCTGCGGACCGCCGGCAGGCCGGACATCGGTATGCATGAACCAGTCGCTCACGTTGCGGGCGAAATCCGGGCCGTGATGTTCGGCGATCAGGGCGTGCATCATGTCCAGCGGCGCGGTCCCGCCGGCGCAGGTTATGCGGTCCCGGTCGACGACATAAAGCGTCCGTTCGAGCAGCAGGCCGGGGTGGCGCTCGGCCAGAGCGGCGGCGTGCTCCCAGTGAATCGTCATCCGCCGGTTTTCCATCACCCCGGCATTGGCGAGGATCGCCGGACCGCCGGAGACGCCGCCCAGCATCCGGCCGTGCCGGGCCTGGCGCCGCAACCACTGAAACGTCGAAGCGTCTCGGAACCCGACCGGATCGCCGCCGGCGACGACAAATGCAAGATCGTAATCGCCCGACGCTTCCGACAGAGGCCCGGCCCCTACCGATGCGGCGGATGAGCTGTTCAGCGTCCCGGATACCGTTCGGCCGGCCGAAAAATAGTCGATTTCGTATACCCGTTTGCCGGCCAGCAGGTTAGCCGCGCGCAGCGGCTCCGTGACGGCGGCGAACGACATCAGCGCGAACCCCTCGACCAGGAGGACCGCAATGCGGCGCTTGGCGAATGCCGGCTCAGCCATGTCCTGAATATAAAAAAATAGGTCCACTATTGGAAAGCCGAAAAATGAAAACCGGTGCATGGATCGGGCATTCCGCAGTGGACGCCATGCGCTATTCCGTTCTGCAAATTCTCAAGGAAGGCCTGACCGGCAACCGGGGCTGGAAACCGGTCTGGCGCGAGCCTGAGCCGAAGCGGCGCTACGACGTCATCGTCGTGGGCGGCGGCGGGCACGGCCTCGCCACGGCCTATTATCTCGCTACCGTACACGGCCTGACCGATGTGGCGGTGCTTGAGAAAGGCTGGCTCGGTTCCGGCAATGTCGGGCGCAACACGACGATCGTCCGCTCCAACTATCTGCTGCCGGGCAACGAGCCTTTCTACGAGCTGTCGATGAAGCTGTGGGAAGGCCTGGAGCAGGAATTCAACTACAACGCGATGGTCTCGCAGCGCGGGATCGTCAACCTGTACCACAGCGACGCCCAGCGCGACGCCGCCGCCCGGCGCGCCAACGCCATGATCCTGGCCGGGGCGGATGGCGTGCTGCTCGACCGTGAAGCGCTTGAGAAGAAATGCCCCTATCTGGACTACGATAACGAGCGCTTCCCGATCAAGGGCGGCCTGTGGCAGCCGCGCGGCGGCACGGTGCGCCACGATGCCGTCGCCTGGGGCTATGCCCGCGGCGCCGACCGGCGCGGCGTCGACCTGATCCAGAACTGCGAAGTGACCGGTTTCGACATTCGCAACGGCGTGTGCCACGGCGTCGAGACGCCACGCGGCACCATCGGGGCCGACAGGGTCGCCGTCTGCGTCGCCGGTTCGTCCGGAAAAGTGATGGGCTACGCCGGCCTGCGCCTGCCGATCGAAAGCCATGTCCTGCAGGCTTTCGTTACGGAAGGGCTGAAACCGGCCATTCCCGGTGTCATTACCTACGGGGCCGGGCACTTCTACGTCAGCCAGTCCGACAAGGGCGGGCTGGTCTTCGGCGGCGATATCGACGGATACAATTCCTACGCCCAGCGCGGCAACCTGCCGACACTCGAAGACGTTTGCGAGGGCGGCATGGCGCTGATGCCGATGATCGGCCGGGCGCGGGTGCTGCGCATCTGGGGCGGCCTGGTCGACATGTCGATGGACGGCTCACCCTTCATCGACCGGACGCCGGTCGAGGGACTCCTCTTCAACGGCGGCTGGAACTACGGCGGCTTCAAGGCGACCCCGGCGAGCGGCTATTGCTACGCCCATCTGATCGCGACCGGCGAACCGCACCCGGTCGCCACGGAAATGCGGCTGGACCGGTTCGAGCGCGGCGGCGCGATCGACGAAAAGGGCGTCGGCGCCCAGCCGAACCTGCACTAGGCGCGCGCGGCATGATCATCGACCATCCGCTCCTCGGTCCGCGCGACGCGCAGGAATTCGTCATCCTGGGCGATGCGTCCCTGATCGACCGGCCGGACTGGCAGGCCGAAGACGCGGCGCAGCAATTTCACGACTATCAGCATCTGCGGGACAACCCGGCCGGCGAACACCGGGAATTGTGGTTCCATGAGCAGGGCGACCGCTCCTGGCTGGTCGTGACCCGCAGCACGCTGACCCACGAGGTTCTCAAGGTCGAACTGGCGCGCGATGTCGCCATAGCACGGGGGCGGAACCGGTGAGCGGCCCGTACCGCATAGACGGCGGCGCCATCGACCGCGGCCGCAGCCTCGCCTTCCGCTTCGACGGCCGATCCATGACCGGCCATCCGGGCGATACGCTGGCCTCGGCATTGCTCGCCAACGGGGTCCGGCTGGTCGGGCGGAGCTTCAAGTATCACCGGCCCCGGGGTGTCTTCAGCGCCGGCTCGGAAGAGCCCAGCGCGCTGGTCGAGCTGCGCAACGGCGCGCATCGGGAACCGAACACGCGGGCGACCGTCGCCGAGCTGTTCGACGGGCTGGAGGCGTTCGGCCAGAACTACCGCGGTTCCCTGCGCCACGACCTGCTGGCCGTCAACGACCTGCTGGCGCCCTTCCTGTCGGCCGGCTTCTATTACAAGACCTTCATGTGGCCGAAATCCTTCTGGGAACGGGTCTACGAGCCGGCCATCCGGGCCTCGGCCGGGCTGGGCCGCCTGTCCGGCGAGGCCGACCCGGACAGCTACGACAAGGGTTTCCTCCATTGCGACCTGCTGATCGTCGGCGCAGGCCCGGCCGGGCTGGCCGCCGCGCTCGCTGCCGGGCGCAGCGGCGCGCGGGTCATCCTGGCCGACGAGGATTTTGTCATGGGCGGGCGGCTCAACGCCGAGACCCATGAAGTGAATGGTCGGTCCGGCACGGACTGGGCCGCCAAAGCCGTGCGCGAACTGGCGTCCATGGACCGGGTCCGTCTCCTCCTCCGGACCACGGTCGTCGGCGCCTGGGACCACGGCGTCTACAGCGCGCTGGAGCGCCGGACCGACCATCTCGCCGCAAGCAACGGCAAACCGCGCCAGATCCTGTGGCGGATCTACAGCAAGCGGGCGATCCTCGCCGCCGGCGCCACCGAGCGGCCGATCGCCTTCGGCGGCAACGACCGGCCCGGCGTGATGCTGGCCGGCGCCGTGCGCGCCTACGCCAACCGGTTCGCCGTCGGCGCCGGTAGGCGCGTCGGCCTGTTTACCAACAACGACGACGGCTGGCGCACCGCGGCCGATCTCACCGCCCGGGGTGTTGAAGTCGCGGCGGTCATCGACGTGCGGGATCGTCAGCCGCTCGCCGATGTTCCCGGCGCCCGGATTCTGATGGGCGGCCGGTTGACGGCAACCTGGGGCCGCCGCGGCCTGAAGGGCGTCGAACTGGCGTCGGGCGAGCGGATCGCGCTGGACTGCCTCGCGGTTTCCGGCGGCTGGAACCCGAACGTCCATCTGACCTGCCATCATGGCGGCCGGCCGCTCTGGCGCCCGGAGATCACCGCCTTCGTGCCGGGCGGCGGCCTGCCGGAGGGCATGACCGTCGCCGGCGCCGCCAACGGCACTTTCACGACCGCCGCGGCGCTGGCCGGCGGCCACCGGGCGGCCGCCGCGGTGCTGGACGGTCTCGGTGTGTCGGTCGCCGCCGGCGAGGCGCCGGGCGCAAGCGACGAGGCTGCCGGGGTTTCGGCCTTCTGGCACGTCAGGGAGAGCCGCGGCCGGGCCTGGCTCGACCTGCAAAACGACGTGACGGTCAAGGACGTCGTGCAGGCGCACCGCGAGGGCTTCCGCTCGGTCGAGCATCTCAAGCGCTACACCACCCTCGGCATGGCGACCGACCAGGGCAAGACGGCCAATGTCGGCGCGCTCGCCATCATGGCCGAGCAGACCGGCCGGACCATCGCCGAGACCGGCACGACCGTATTCCGCCCGCCCTATACGCCCGTACCGATCGCCGCCTTCGCCGGCCGCTCGCGCGGTAGGGAATTCCGCCCGACGCGGCTGACGCCGAGCCACGACTGGGCGGCCGGGCAGGGCGCCGTCTTCATCGAGGCCGGCATGTGGCTGCGCGCCCAGTGGTTCCCGCGGCCGGGCGAGACCCACTGGCGCCAGTCGGTCGATCGGGAAGTCCTGCAGACCCGCGGCTCGGTCGGCATCTGCGATGTCACGACCCTGGGCAAGATCGACATCCAGGGACGCGACGCGGCGGAATTCCTCAACAAGGTCTACGCCAACGGCTTCGCAAAGCTGGCCGTCGGCAAGGTGCGCTACGGCCTGATGCTGCGCGAGGACGGCATCGCCTATGACGACGGGACGACGGCACGACTCGGCGACCACCATTTCGTCATGACGACGACGACGGCGAACGCCGTGCTGGTATTCCGCAACATGGAATTTGCCCGCCAGTGCCTGTGGCCGGGGCTGGACGTCCACCTGATTTCCGCGACCGAGCAATGGGCGCAGTTCGCCGTCGCCGGGCCCAATTCGAGAAGCCTGCTGCGCAAGATCGTCGATCCGGAGCACGATATCTCCAACGAGGCGTTCCCCTTCATGGCCTGCGGCGAGATCGGCGTGTGCGGCGGCACCCCGGGGCGGCTGTTCCGCATCTCCTTCTCGGGCGAACTGGCCTACGAGATCGCCGTGCCGGCGCGCTACGGCGAATCCCTGATGGCGGCGCTGATGGCGGCGGGCGAGGAATTCGACGCGTTCGCCTACGGCACCGAGGCGCTCGGCGTCATGCGGGTCGAGAAGGGCCACGCGGCCGGGCCGGAGCTGATCGGCCAGACCACGGCGCGGATGCTCGGCATGCAGCGCACGGTGTCGAAGAAGAAGGACTGCATCGGCAATATCCTGTCCGAACGGCCGGAAATGAACCGGGAGGACGGGCTGGAGCTGATGGGCTTCCGGCCGATCGACCGGTCGCAGGAACTGTCGGCCGGCGCGCATTTCCTGGCGCCGGGCGCCGAAGCCACGATGGAAAACGACGAGGGCTGGTTGACATCCGTCGCCTGGTCGCCGGAACTGGGCCACGCGATCGGCCTCGGCTTCATCCGCAACGGCCACGCCCGGGTCGGCGAAACCGTGCGCGCTTGGGACGGCGTGCGCGGCCGGGACGTGCCGGTCGAAATCGTCTCGGCGCATTTCCTCGATCCGGACGGGGAGCGGCTCCGTGGCTGAATTCGCGCTCAAAGCCCGCGCGCCGCTCGACGGCTACGCCCGCACCTTCGGCACAATATCGCTTGCCGAGGAAGCCGGCCTGTCGCTCGTGTCGGCAGCCGTGCCGCAGGGCGGGGATGACGCTTTAGCCGCCGCGCTGGCCGCAGGCCTGGGCGCGGCGCGGCCGGCGACCGGCGACTCGGCCCTGTGCGACAGATACGGCGCGCGCCTGCTCGGCATGCAGCCGGACCAGATGTTCATCCTGTTCGAGGCGCCGGACCCGGATCGCGCTGCCGAGACGGTCGGAGATGCGCTCGGCCCGGCGGCCTACGTCACCGACCAGTCGGACAGCTGGGCCATGCTGCGGATCGCCGGCGCCGGCGCCCGCGCTGCGCTGGAGCGAATCTGCATGCTCGACCTCGACGCCGCGGCCTTCCCCGAAGGCCGGGTGGCGCGCACCGTCATGGAGCATCTCGCCGTCATTATCCTGCGCGACGGCACGGACAGATTCCTGCTGATGAGCCCGCGCTCCTCGGCCCGCTCCTTCCTGCACGCGGTGGAGGTGTCGATCGGGAATACGGCGGGGTAGAGCGGGTTTACGGCGCCGAACCGCCCTCTGCCCAAGGATCGATCACCGCGATTCCACAGTGTGCGAAGTCCCCGATGTTCCGTGTTGCCACTGCCGCATCCCTAGACCGAGCGATGGCGGCGATCTGGCAATCGGCATCCAGGATAGGTCGGCCCGCGGACCGGCGGGTAGCGGCGATGGCGGCATAAGCCCTGGCGGCGGCGCTGTCGAAGGGCAGTACGCGTCCGGCGAAATCCTCTCCGATCACGGCATCGATTTCCGCGGCGAGGAGATCGCGGCGTTGGCCTGCCGGGAGGATGGCCGCACCGGCGCGCAACTCCGCCTCGCTAACGGCAGTGAGATAGAGTTCGGCGGAATCCTGCCCGGAGAACCAGGCCATGACCGCCGGCTCGGGGGTCAGCCGCATCGCCTCCGAGATCACGTTGGTATCGACGACGATCATGGCCTGCGGCTCAACCGAATTCCGGCGGCGGCCGCATGGGGCCGCGTTCGGGGAGCTCGAGATTGACGCCGCCGAGGGCGGCGAATCGGGCGTGGATGGACCGGCCGAGATCCTTCGGCGGCGGCGACGTTCCGACCGTGCGCCGGAGGATGTCGCGGGCCTCCTCTTCCATCGAGCGGCCGTTCTCGGCGGCGCGCACGCGCAGGCGACGTTTCAGTCCGTCGTCAAGTTTTCTGATCGTGATGCTCGCCATAATTTGTGTCTCCTTTCGTGCCTGTTGTGCGAATTTAATCAATGATAGCGTTGCAGTCTATCGTGTCGACCGCGACCGGGCCGGCCCGGACGGCGCTACCCGAATGCGATTGTGCCGGTGGGGCTGCCGACCTACACTTGCCGGTTACTGCATGCTCCGAAACGAGGGAGGGTTTCATGAGTGTTTCGAAAGATGCGGCACTGGATTTCTACCACGCCTGCGAAGCCGGCAAGGGCTGGTCGGGCTGCGCCGAATTCTGTCATCCGGGCGCCGGGTTTTCGGCGCAGGCCGGCGCGCTTGCGGAAATGAAAACCCTCGAAGAATATTGCGACTGGATGGCGGGCGTCCTGACGATCATGCCGGATGCGAGCTACGATCTCAAAGCGGTCGGGGCGGACGAAGGGAACGGCAATGTCACGATCTTCGGCGTTTTTCGCGGAACGCACACCGCCGATGGCGGCCCGGTCCCGCCGACCGGAAAGAAGACCGAATCCGACTATGTCTACGTCGCCGACATGCGCGACGGCAAGATCGCCCACATGACCAAAATCTGGAACGACGGCTGGGCCTTCAACCAGCTTGGCTGGGCGTAGCGGCTGTTCGGGCGGTTGAGTGCCGGATTTCGGATTGCGGGGCGGCGCATTAACCATTCGCAATTGACAGGAAGCGAAGGACTACCGCGCGGCATGCAGCGGCGAACCTGTCCTTCATTGCGTTATAGGATTTTCTGGAGGGCGATCGGGGACTCGAACCCCGGACCCGCTGATTAAGAGACTTGCCGAACGGCATTGCCGAGAATTGCCCGGCCCTGCGCTTCCATTCCCTAACATATTGATATTGCACGGGAAAACCCGCCTGTTTCTTTGCGCTTGTTTGCGCCGTGTTGCGCTCTTATATTGGTCGAGTGGTGACAAATTGGTGACAAACGGCCGAAACGATGCTGACAGAGAAACGGATTCGCGACGCCAAATCGACCGGGAAAACCCGCGTGATTTGGGATGGACAGGTCAAGGGCCTGGGCCTTCGGATATCGGAGAAAGGCACGAAAGCCTTTGTCCTCGACTATCGCGATGCAGGCGGACGGAAGCGCCGGGCGACGCTGGCACGCGCCGGGCAGATATCCCTTGCCGAAGCGCGGGACAAGGCGAAGCGCGAACTAATCTCGATTCGCGAGGGCGAGGCCGGGCCGCTGGTACGCCGCCAAGAGGCGAAAGCCGCCCCGACATTTGCCGAACTGTGGGAGCGGTTCGATAAGGAATTCGCGCCGGAGCGGATCAAGCTAGGCCGGATGGCCGAGTCGACGCTGAAGGACTATCGCAAGCAGGCGCGGCGCTACCTGCTTCCCGCGTTCGGCCAGCGACGGGTTGTCGACCTGTGCCGCGCGGATGTTGAGCGGTTGGCGTCAAGCATGGTCGAGACGCCTTCGCAGCGCAACCGGACGCTGGCGCTCGCCAGCCGCCTTTTCACTCTTGCCGAGCATTGGGAATGGCGCTCGCAACATACGAACCCGGTTCGGGGCGTCATGCGCGCCCGTGAAGAAGCGCGCGACCGCACGTTGTCCGGTGCGGAACTGGCGTCAATCGGCGAGGCGCTGGAATCGCTGGCAGGCACATATCCCGCGCCGGTCGCCGCGATTCGCCTATGCGCCATGTCGGGAATGCGGATCGGCGAGGCGCTGGCAATCCGCTGGCAGGATATCGACTTCGAGGCGGGCCGCGTGACCCTGCCCAAGACAAAGGCCGGTCGGCAGGTTCGCGCAATCCCGCGCGTCGCCGTCGCGATGCTTGCCAGCCTGCCGCGTGTCAACGGCAGCGAATGGGCATTCAGCGGGACTCGCCGCGCGGCTGTTGGCTACCGTCACGCGCGGGACGTGTTTGCCAAGGCGTGCGAGCGGGCAGGCGTCGAGGGCGTGACCCTGCACGATCTTCGCCGAACCGTGGCCACGAATGCCGCCGCGTCGGGAGTGGGCCTGACAGTGCTTCGGGATGTTCTAGGCCACCGGACGACCGCGATGGCGTCCAGATATGCCCGCATGGCCGACTCGGCCGTTGCCGCCGCTGTAGAGGCCACGGGCGGCGCGATAGCGGGCGCGATGGGCGTGAGTGCGCCGGTTGCCGACCTTGAAGCCGAACGGGCGCGCCGCCGTGGCTAATCGCGTCCGCTTTGCCGAACGCGACCGGGCCATATTCGAGGAAATGGCGGACCTCGTGGCGGCTGGCGTGCGCGTGCGCGCCGCCGCTGAGGCCGTCGCGAGTAGTACAAGCGACCCGCCAATATCGGCGGCGGCGGTTTCGTCGATCTACTACAAGGCGAAAAAGCACGTCCGCGCCGAAACGCACCAGACGCCGCAATGGATAATCGAGGTGCAAAAACTGGCGCTGGAAACGCTGAAAGCACCGTCTTATATGCCGCCGCGCGAGCAGGTAATGGCGGCGATAATCCGGGCGCAGACCGACCCGCCTTTCCCGTTCCGCCGCTCCGAATAGTCAAACAATAATCAAACAATAATCAAACAGCAATCGCCTGCAACGGGTGATAAATAGATGCCCTTCGATCAAACCGGAGGGCAAGATGTTCGATCCTGAAAAGCTGTACCTGAGCGACGATCCGGCGCTCGACATTCTCGGCAAGCCGCAGACCCGCGCGCACTGGCGCTCCGAAGGCGTCGGCCCGCCCTATGTCAAATTCGGCGGCCGTGTCGCCTATCGAGGGCGCGACCTCAACGAGTGGGTCGAGTCGCAGGTAGTGCGGACAGACCAGACCCGCCCGCGGCGCTCCCATACGCGGAAGCCTGCCGAAGCCCGCCCGGCTGCGTGACCTCCAAACGAAAGCGCCCGCGGTCGATGACCCGCGGGCGCTCTCACTTTCCGAGGCCGTAACCACTTTCAGGGAGCGGAAACAGCATGGCTCACATAGCATTTACCGAGTGGCAGGGCAAGGCCGCGGCGCTCCGGCTCAAACGATCCGGCGGCGAACTGAAAGGGCCGTGTCCAGCCTGTGGCGGCAAGGATCGGTTCAGCGTCAAGAAGGGCCGCGACGGCCGGGCGCTGATCTACTGTCGCCACTGTGATCCGGGCCAGCGCAACCCGGACGCCTTCAAGAAGATCATGGAAGCGGCGGGCTTCGACCTCGACCCGGCTGCACCTCGCCGCCCGCCCAAGCCGAGCAAGCCCGTCCGCCGGATCGTCCCGGCGAACGATGAACCGGCGGCGTACACGGCGCAGATGGAAGCCCTGCGGCTGCACACCTCCAAGGGAACCGCGAAGGCGGCCGATAGCCCGTTCCGTCATCCTGCCGTGAGGAAAGCGGACGATGGATGACGACTGGATCGTTGACCCTGATGTGATCGAGCCGAGCCCGCTCGACCGGGCCTTCCCGCCGGTCGCCGATGACTTTTGGCGGGAACCTGGCCCGGCGATAGAGTGGACGGTGAAGGGATGGCTTCAGGCGCACCGCATAGGGATGCTGACAGGCAAGGGCGGGACCGGGAAGACGAAGCTGGCCGTCATGCTCGCCGCGGCCGTGGCGGCCGGAATCCCGGAATGGCTGCCCGGTGGCCCGGCCTTGGGCCGCACCGGACAAGGCGTCGTCGTCTTCGCCAGCTGGGAGAACACGCGGGACGAAATTCGCCACATGCTTTGCGACTGGCCGGCGGCGGCAAGCGGCGACCGCAGGGATACCCTGCCGGACCTCTTGGGCGACCGGCTCCGGTTTCGTAACCTCGCCGGTTTCGGCCCCCTATGGGCGGCCGAAACGCAGCGGCCCGGAAAGACCGACCTTGGCGGGCGCCTGCGGGACGATGCCGCCGACTCCGACCTCCTGATCCTCGACCCGCTCGCCGCCGCCTATGCGGACAACGAGAACGACCGCGCCAAGGTCCGGGCCTTCATGTCCGATTGGGCCGGATGGGCAGCCGAGGCGGAAACGACGATCCTGTTGCTTGCCCATCCGAGCAAATCGGACTCGGAATTCAGCGGCTCGACCGACTGGTATGCGGCAAGCCGGAGCGTTTGGACGATGGGCATGGACGGCGACGACGACCGGACGAAACTGGAATGCGTCAAGGTCAACGCCGCCCCGCGGCCCAAGCCCCTGCGGCTCGATAACTGGCAATGGTGGCAAGCGACCTCGACCGACGCACCGGACGAAACACTGGCCGACAGGATCATCTCGACCCTTGCAAAATCGGGCGAGCCGATATCGAGCAAACAGCTAGAGGACGAAACAACTGGCAACCGCGAAGACATCAGGCGCGAAGCCGTCCGGCTCGCCGAAGAGGGCCGGATCGTTCGCAAAAAACAGGGGCAGGCATGGAAGCATTCACTCGCCGATGCAACCTCGCCCTGCGACTAGGGCGAGGTGGGCGAGGTAGGCTAAAATCCCGGCTCCGATAACCTCGCCCTGAGTGTCCCCCCCCTACGAAGTAGGGGGGACACGGGGGCGAGGTGGCCAAGCGGAGCGCGCCCCGGCTGGGGGCGAGGTAGACGAAAGGATCGAAGATGACCGACACACTGGAAAGAATCGCCGTAGCTTTGGAAGCCATTGCCGAAAGCATGAACAAAGAGGCCGCGGACCCTGCGGAGAACTGGTGCACGGCCACGACGCAAGAGGGCCGTCGCTGTGTTGGTCTGGCGGCGAAAGACGGCCTCTGCCGGACGCACTGGCGGCTTGCCCGCACTCGACCGATGACCGACGCAATGATCGAACTGGTGTTCCAAATCATCGGAGGGCGAACGCTGCGCGTCGACGAGATTGAACTGGAAAGTGGCATGTCCAGACCGGCCGTGAATCTGGCGCTGAAGGAACTGATAGCTGCGGGCAGCACCGTCCGCTTGGGCAGCGGCAAGCCCGGCGACCCGTTCCGCTACACCGCGCCGCCTGCCGACGAATGACCGGGCAGACACCCCCCCTTATGGCACCGCGCAAATCCGTGTTGGTGCCGTACACCGTGCGCCCCCCCTTTGTGTGTTCGATCATCGTAAACCGGAGAAAGTGACCCCGTGCCTGCATACCGTGATCGCGAAGCCAGACGGCTCTACATGCGAGCCTATCGCGCCCGGAAAAAAGCCGAGCGGGAAGCCGCTGCGGCTGCGCAGGTCGAAGCCGAGCGCGAACCGCCGGCCGATCCGGTCGGGGCGCTGGCAGAATGGGCGGCGGCAACCCTGAAGGTTCCGGCCGGTCATCCGATGGCGGGCCGGCCGATGGCGCTGCCGGATTTTGCCGAGCGGTTCCTTCGGGACGGATGGGGCGCGCATGAAAGCGCGCTGTGTGTTGCCCGGAAGAACGCCAAGAGCGCGGTTTGCGCCGTCCTGGCACTCGGCCATCTGTGCGGCCCGCTCCGGGCGCCGGGCTGGCGCGGGGCGGTTGCGAGCATATCGAAAGAAAAAGCGGCGGAATTGCGAGGGCAGGTTGCGGCGATTTCCGAAGCGTCGGGGCTGCCGGTGAAGGTCCGGCGCTCGCCGTATCCGGGCGTCATCCTGTCGAACTCCGGCACGCTCGAAACCCTGTCTGCCGACCGGACGGCCGGTCATGCTTCATCGTTCGACCTCGTGATTGTGGACGAAACCGGCCTGATGCCGGAGCGGGCCCGGGAACTGCTGGCGGGCCTGCGGTCGAGCGTATCGGCGAAGGCGGGCAGGATCGTCCATATCAGCATCCGGGGCGATTCTCCGCTCTTTGCCGAGATACTGGAAAACCCGGCGACCGTGGCGCACGTCCACGCGGCGCCAGCCGACGCTCAGATAGACGACCGGGCCGCATGGGCGGCGGCGAATCCGGGCTTGGGCAGCATCAAGCAGACCTCCTACATGGAAGCCGAGTGCGAGCGGATTCGCGGCGTGCCTTCGGATGAGCCGTCATTCCGGGCCTTCGATCTGAATCAGCCGCTCAATCCGGCTGCGCAGATGATCTTCTCGCCGGACGATCTGCGGGCCTGTTTCGTGGCGGAACCGCCGCCGCGCTCCGGTGACTGCTTTCTCGGTCTGGACTTCGGCGAGGCGACATCAGCGACGGCCGCGGCTGCAATCTGGCCGGCGACCGGCCGGATGGAAACATGGATGGGCTTCGGCGAGGTTCCGCCCATCCGGGACCGGCAGCGCCGGGACTCCGCGCCCTATGAGGCCATGGTGAAGCGCGGCGAGCTCCGCCTGTATCCGGGCCGTGTCGTCCGGCCCGAAGCGTTCTTGACCGATCTTGCGGCGGACCTGGTAGGCTGCCGGATCGCCGGGGCGGCAGCGGACTCCTACAAGGATTCCGAATCGCTCGACTTTCTCGACCGCTCCGGCCTGCAATGGCCGGTCAAGTTTCGTCGCGTCGGGGCGGGCAAGGACGGCGGGCGCGACGTGCGGGGCCTGCAGCGGCTGGTCTTGCTGAAGCGGCTGCACATGGTCGAGAACCTGTCATTCGTGACGGCGATTGCGAAAAGCACGATCCGGCGCGACGGCAACGGCAATCCGGGGCTCGACAAGGCCAATTCCCGCGGTCGGATCGACGTTCTCAGCGCCGCGGTCATCGCCGCCGGGCTTGCCGAGCCGCACTTCGACCGGGTTCGGCGCCCGCGCTGGCGCTACGGCGGGCTTGCCGGATGAGCCGCCGTCACCATGCGCTCAGCGGGCCGATATGGGCGGCGACGCGCCGGGCCGTGTTTCGTCGGGACGGCTGGCGCTGCACGTCCTGCGGTCGAGCCGGAAGACTCGAGGCGCACCATGAACCGCCGCTGGTCGAGGGCGCGGACCCTTACGACCTCGCCGGGATCGTGACGCTGTGCCGGACCTGCCATATCGAGCGCCACCGGGGCGATGCCGAAACGCCGGGCCGGGCAGAATGGCGTAAATTGGTCGAGGAACTGGCCGGGAGCGATTGATTTTCTCAATATTTGGTGCCATGTTGGGACAGAATCCCAACATGAGGGCCTGACCGTGACCAAAGCACAGAAGCGACTCAAGGAATTGCGGGAGCGCCAGTCGAAAGAGCGGCAGAAAATGGCCGAATTCGGCCTGGCCGATTCGCTGAGCGACGAACAGCGCACGGAACTGGACGGAATCGAGTCCGGCACTCCCGATCTTGAGCGCCAGATTCGGGCCGCCCAGGTCGCGGTCGACGCAGAGGAATCCGAACAGCGCACCGAAACCCGGACGGCCGAACCGGATACGGAAATGCGGGAGAGGATCGAACTGCGGTCGAAGGCGACGCTGACACGATTCATCACGGCCGCGTTGTCCGGCCGAATGGTCGACGGCGCCGAAGCCGAACTCCGCGCCGCCGCTGCCGAGGGCGCGCCCGATTATCCGGCCGATGGGATTCCGCTCGAACTGTGGGACGTGCCGGAAGCCCGCACCGAACAGCGCGTCGATGCCCCGACCGGCACGCCTGACTCGGTCGGAGTCAATCTCGACCCCATCCGGCCGATGATCTTCGCGAACTCGATTGCGCCGCGGCTCAATATCGCCATGCCGAGAGTCCGGTCAGGAACCTTCGCCACGGCGACCATTAACCGGGCGCTGAGCGCCGGGGCGCGGGAGAAGGGCGCCGAACAGAATTCGACGGCCGCCGCGTTCGCAGTCTCGACCGCGACTCCCAAATCGGTTTCGGCCCGTATGTCGATTCGGATCGAAGATGTTGCCGCCGTTGGCGTTGGCAATTTCGAGTCGGCACTCCGGGAGAACCTGTCGATGGCGCTTTCCGACGAACTCGACCGGCAGGTAATTTCCGGCGACGGCGCCGCACCGAACCTTGCCGGAATTCTGCATCGGCTGGACGACCCGACCGCTCCTATGGCGATTCCCGACTTCGACGCCTTCGTAGCGGCCTTCGCGGACGGTATCGAAGGGCTGTGGGCTTCGACCATGAAGGACGTTGCGATTGTCGCCGGCCCGGCGACTTACAAGCTGAGCGCCCGGACCTTCAGGGACCGGGTTATCGACGAGGCGAACAAGGGCGCGGCCAGTCTCGGCGACACCAGTTTCGCGGACTATGCGATGGCGAAATTCGGCGGCTGGTGGACGAACAAGCGGATGCCGGACCCGGCCGGCAACGACCAGCAAGCCATCCTGCACCGGAAGGGCCGCATGGGCGTGCGGACGGCGGTTTGCCCGCACTGGAACGTCATCAGCATTGATGACATCTATTCCGGTTCCGGGCGTGGCGAGCGGTTTTTCACGATGCACGTTCTGCTTGGCGACGTGATCCTTACGCAGCCGGACGCCTACGCTCAGGTCGCGTTCAAGGTCGCCGCCTGACCCGCCGTGATCGAGCGGCGCTCCATAGCGGTTGAGATTCGCGCCGATGGCCGGAAGCTGACCGGCCCGGCGCTGGTCTATGGCGACGTGAGTCCATCGCACCGGGAGCGGATCGAGCCGGGCGCGGTGCAGATGGCGGCGACCGTGCCGCTCAATCTCGAACATGACGCAATGCGCGGTCTGGCGTGGCAGCCGGACGGCGGACTCAGCTTCGAGGACTCGGAAACCGAACTCCGCATGATGGCGGACCTGCCGCCGCTCCCGGCCTGCGACGCGGCGCTAGAGGCCGTCCGGCAGGGCCGGATGCAGGGCCTTTCTATCGAATTCAAAGCACTTGCCGAACGCCGCGAATCCGGCTTGCGGGTTATCGAGAAACTGGAACTCCGGGGAATCGCGCTCACGGGCCGGCCGTCCTATTCCGGCAGCCGTGTAGAGGCGCGCGCGGCAAGGCGGCGGATATGGCTTTGACCGATGCCGCCCTGGCCGAAGCGATTCGAGCCGACGAAACGAGCGCCGCCCGGCTTCGGCCCGTCGCGATCGCCGTTGTCGATCGACATGCGCCCGCCGCACCGGAAGCCGTGCGGGACGAGGCCGTTGTACGGCTCGCCGGGTATCTGCTAGACGCGCCGCCCGCCCCAGCTGGCGACAGTTACGCCGGGGCGCTGCACAATTCCGGGGCGAAGGCGTTGTTATCGTCTTGGAAGGTCCGCCGGGCCGGGCTGGCCTGATGCAGCACTACAAACCGCCGCCGCTCAACCGCCGGATCGTCCTGCGCAACCCGGCCAGCGCCGTAGTGCAGCGGAACCAGTATGGCGGGCAGGCCGGGGAACCGACCTATTCCGAGGAATGGACAGTTTGGGCGCACCGCGCGGACCTCGCACCGCAGGACAGTTACGAGGACGGCGCGACGGTCGAGCTTGTGCGGTCCCGCTTCACGATCCGCTATCGCGGCGACCTCTCCCCGGATGTTGAGATTGTGGACGGCGCCACGGTCTTCGGCAGCGTTGGGCAGCCGCTAGAGCGCGGCGTTCGCGGCGGCGGCGCGACCCATCTGCAAATCATCGCTGAGGCGAGGGCCTGATGCGCTGGCCGTGGCAACGCGCGCCGGTCGAGCGTCGGCAATCCGATGGCGCCTATGCTCAGGCCGTGCTGAACGCCATCGAGGCCGAAGCGGCCGGCACGGCGGCGGACACGTCCAGCACGGCGGCGGTAGAGGCGGCGGCGGGCGCGCTCAGCCGCGCCATGGCCGCCGCGACCGTCGAGGGCCCTGAATGGGCGGCGGAGACTGTGACCGGCGACTTCCTCGCACAGGTCGGGCGCGACCTGATCCGCTCCGGGGAAAGCCTGCACGCCGTCCGCATGGGCGGCGATGGCATGGTCCGCCTGATACCCTGCGCAAGCTGGCATTGGGAAGGCTCGCACGATCCGGCGGGCTGGACGGTGCGCGCCACGGCCTATGGACCCAGCACCTCGACAACATGGAACCTCCCGGCCGGGAGCGTGGTGTTCTGTAGGTGGGGCGGCGATGCCGGATCGCCCTACTTGGGCCGGAGTCCTTTGCGATACGCCGCTACGACCCTGAAGCTGAGCGGACAGGTCGAGCGCAGCCTGGCCGATGAAGCTGCCGGGCCGCTCGCCCAGCTGCTTGCCGTGCCGGGCGACGGCGGCCCGGTCGGTTCCGGCGACGACGACGACGACCCGCTCGCCCAGCTGAGGGCCGATATCACGGCGGCGAGGGGCAGGGCCGCGTTTCTCGAAACGACCGCCGGCGGACACGGCGAGGGCAGGCAAGCCGCGCCGCGCCGCGATTGGGAAGCGTCGCGCCTTGGGCCGGACCCGCCGGACGCGATGGCGACGATCCGCAAGGACGTATTCGAACACGTCCTGAGCGCCTGCGGGATGCCGCCAAGCCTCTTTGACGATTCGGACGGGACCGCCCAACGAGAAAGCCTGCGCCGCTGGCACATGGGCACCGTCCGGCCGCTCGCCGGGATCCTCGAAAGCGAACTCCGCCGCAAGGTCGACTCCCGGATCCGCCTGCGCTTCGACTCCTACGCGCTCGACATGGTGAGCCGAGCGCAGGTTGTGCAGAAGCTGGTCATGGCCGGAGTCGAGCCTGCCGTCGCCATGGGCGCCGTTGGGCTGATGGACGATGATTGACGACAAGCCCATCGTCGCCGGGACACGGCCGACGCAGCTTAACGCCGTCCATGCGGACCCGGTGCCGCCGCCGGATACCGACCAGCCGCTTGAGGGCCGCGCCCGGATACCTTGCGCGTGCTGCGGCCGGCCGTTCCAACCGACCGTGAGGCGAAGGCGTCTGTGCGCGCCGTGCTTCAAGAGCGGCGAGGGCCGGGCCGGGAACATCGTCATTCCATGACGGCCTATCTCGAAAGCGTCGCTGCCGCCTTGAACGTGGCCTATGCCGAGATTCGGTTCGACGATCCTGGCACCGCGTCGGGGCCTGCGATCTTGGTTCAGGAACTCGGGCCGGAGGGCGAGCCGAGCCTTGACGGCATGATCGGGCAAGGCACCGGCTTCGTGGTCGAGTGCAGGTCGCCGACACCGGACGGCGCGGCGACGCTGGCGGGCGATCTACTCGACCGCTGCCGGGCCGATGGGAAGCTGGACTCCGTGATCGAGGAATACGACGCGCCCGACTCCCGCTCAGGGCAGGCCGGGCAGTACTATGCCCGCATGGTCGAGGTGCGGTTGCGGCTTACCTGATACAGCTTGTCCTGCCGTTCTCTCTCGCTGGCAGGGCATGGGCGGGCGGCGGTTTCCTTGCGCTGGGCCGCCGCCCGCTTTCCCGGATAGGGCGCTGGCGGCGCTGTGGTGGCCGTACACGGGCGGTAATTTTCAACTCGCAAAGAGATTTGAGGTTTCGGCCCGCCCATCAGCGGCTATCCTCCGCGGCCTGTCTTACAGATTGTCGAGGATAGGTGCGAGGCGGCTCCGGTTCTGCTACCGTGGCGGCAATCCGGGTTGATCGCCGGAGGCGTACCCCCTTGTCGGGGCCGGGGATGGCCAGACGCGCGCAATCGCCGCCTTCGCCGGGGAGCGAGGTTCATACCGACCGGAGCGGGCCGTCCACATGGGCGGCCCGTTCTGTTTGTCACCTCCGATTTGGTGACAAATTGGTGACAAATGCCGAATGCAGTCTCACGCCGAAACCGGCAGATTTGCTCTAAATCTTTGTTTTAATTGGGAAAATCTGGAGGGCGATAAGGGACTCGAACCCTTGACATGCTGATTAAGAGTCAGCTGCTCTACCAACTGAGCTAATCGCCCGTCCGGCGGGCGCCGCGCGTGCCTCGGTGAGACCCCGCCGGCGCCAGCATTCGGCAGCGGCAGATATGGGGCAGGGCGGGGAGCGTGTAAAGCCGCCGGCGCCGGCTAAGCCGCCGCAGGTTCCGCGTCCCTCGATACGCCGCGGATTCCTTCCGGGGCTACTCGGGACGAAGGGCTTCGGACTTTGCAGATTGCGCGAAACAACCTCCTTATCCCGAGTAGCGGCGAAGCCGCGTATCGAGAGGCTGGAACCCGACGCGCGCTAATCCTCGCTCAGCGGCCCCTCGGCCCCGGCGCCGCTTTGCGCGACGCTCATCGCCAGGCCGAAGCCGAACATCAGGGTGAGCATCGACGTGCCGCCGTAGGAGACCAGCGGCAGCGGTACGCCGACCACCGGCAGCAGGCCGAGCACCATCGCCAGGTTGATGAAGGCGTAGAGGAAGAATGTGAAACCGATCCCGGCGGCGACGAGCCGGCCAAACTGGGTCTTGGCGCGCATCGCCGAGGCCAGCAGGTGGAACAGGATCAGGCCGTAGATCGCCAGCAGGCAGAGCGCGCCGACCAGGCCGAACTCTTCGGCCAGGACGGCGAGGATGAAATCCGTGTGCATTTCCGGCACAAAATTGAGATGGATCTGCGTGCCGTTCAGGAAGCCCTTGCCGAAGACGCCGCCGGAGCCGAGCGCGATCTTGGCCTGGGTGATGTGGAAGCCCGCGCCGAGCGGGTCCGACGACGGATCGAGGAAAGTCAGCAGCCGCTTTTTCTGGTACGTCTGGAGGCCATAGGCCCAGATCAGCGGCACGGCGGCTGCCACGGCGCTGCCGACCAGGGCGAATTTCCACCAGCGGACGCCCGACAGGAAAAAGATAATGCCGGCCACCGCGACCAGGATCACGGTCGTCCCCAGATCGGGCTGCCTGAGGACGAGCGCGGCCGGGATCGCGAGCATCAGCAAGGGGGGCACCAAAGTCCGGATCCGGCGCACCCGCTCGAAACGGACGGTGTGGAAATAGCGGGCGAGTACGAGCACGAGGGCGATCTTCATGACCTCGGAGGGCTGGAGGCGAAACGGGCCGAGATCGATCCAGCGTTCCGCGCCGCCGCCCTGGACACCGCCGAATTCGGCAGCCAGCAGCAGCAGGACCGAGAGGCCCCACATCCAGTAGGCCAGCCGGTACCAGAAGCGCGGTGCGATCATGGCGGTCACGATCATGATCACCAACGCCACGCCGAAGCGCCCCATCTGGACCGCCGTCCAGGGCGATAACTCGCCGCCTGCCGCCGAATATAGCAGCACGAAGCCGACCGCTGCGGCGAGGCAGACCGACAGGGTAAGCCCCCAGTTGACGAGACCGAGCCGGCGCAGGACCGAAGCCCGGTCCTCGGAGAGGTTCAGGGTCTGCATCGCCTGACCTGCATTGATGAGCCTGTCCGGGGCCAACTCGTCCGGGCGGTCGTCATTGCGTCCGGCTCCGGTCGCCGCTGCCAGCGAGGCCGAGGTCGAGTGCGGCCCGTTTGGCGCCGGCGCCGTAGCGCTTCTGGGTTTCGAGCAGGATTTTCCTGGCGATCGGCGCGGCGACACGGGAGCCCCCGCCGCCATGCTCGACGATCACGCTGCACGCAAAACGCGGATCGTCCAGCGGCGCAAAGGCCACGAAGAGCGCGTGGTCGCGGCGGTGCCAGGGCAGGTCTTCGTTCTTGATGATGCCGCGGGCGCGTTCGGCCGCCGTGATGCGGCGCACCTGGGACGTGCCGGTTTTTCCGGCCATTTCCATGCCCTCTTCGACGATCCGGGTCCAGAAGGCGGTGCCGCCGGCTTCGTTGGTCACCGCAGACATCGCGTCGCCGATCTTTCTCAGATTCGCTTCGCTGAAGCCCAGCGGGCGGAATTTCTCCGACGCCCGCCGATAGGCCGTGCGGTTGCCGGCCGGCCGATCGGTGACCAGGCGCGGCGTGACGGCGAATCCGCCATTGGCCAACCGGGACGTCATGACGGCAAGCTGCAGCGGCGTCGCCAGGACATAGCCCTGTCCGATGCCGGCGATCACGGTTTCGCCCCGAAACCAGGCCTTGTTGCGCTTGGCGCGGAAATAGCTGCGCTTCCACGCCTTGGTCGGCATGATGCCAGGTTTCTCGGCCGGCAGATCGATGCCGGTCGGGACTCCGATCCCCAGCTTGCGCGCCGTCTCGGCGATGCGGTCGATGCCGAGGCGAAGCGCCAGTTCGTAGAAATAGACGTCGCAGGATTGCTTGATGGCGTCGCGCAGCGAGACCCGGCCGTGCCCACCCTTCTTCCAGCAATGGAATTTCGCCCGGCCGAGTTCGAAGACGCCGGTGCACAAGGAACTGGTCGAACCGTCGATTGCGCCGGATTCGAGGGCGGCCAGGGCCACCAGCATCTTGAAGGTCGATCCGGGCGCATACTGGCCCGAAACCGCTTTGTTGAGCAGCGGACCGAGCCGGTTCGTCTGCAGGGCTCGCCAGGTCTTGGTGCGCAGGCCATGGGTAAACAGGCTCGGATCGTAACCGGGCGTCGATGCCATGACGAGGACATCGCCGGTGTGGATGTCCATGACGACGACCGAGCCGGCGCGATACGGCCGGACCAGTTTCAGCGCGGCGCGTTGCAGCGCAATATCGATCGACATGTGAAGATCGTCGCCGGGCGTGCCTTCCTCGCGGTCGAGTTCGCGCTGAATGCGGCCCGACGCGTTGATCTCGACACGCTGGGTGCCGCCGCGGCCGCGCAGCCGGCGATCGTAGGTTTTCTCGACGCCCTGCTTGCCGATCCGGAATTCGGGTATCTTGAGCAACCGGTCGGGATCGCCCTTCTGCTCCTGCTCGGTCACCGGGCCGACATAGCCGACCAGATGGGAGACCAGTTCGCCATAATGATAGACGCGGGTATAGCCGCGCTCCGTCAGCACGCCGGGCAGGTCCGGCGCGTTGACCTCCATCCGCGCCACTTCTCTCCATGTCAGGTTGCTGGCGATGGTAACCGGCAGGAAGCGGCGCCGCCGTCGGACTTCGCGGGTAACCCGGTCGCGCTCCTCCGGGCTCAATTCCATGATGCCGGCCAGACGGTCGAGCGTCCGGTGCACATCGCCGGTCTTCTCCGCCACCATGACGACCCGGTAATCCTCCTCATCGAGGGCGATCGGCCGACCATGCCGGTCGAATATCCGGCCGCGCAGCGGGAGCAACAGGCGGGTGTTGATGCGGTTTTCTTCGGCGAGCGTCGCGTAGCGTTCGGAGTCGCTGACCTGAAGCTGGTACATGCGGGCAATCAGTCCGCCCAGGGCCAGGCTCTTGAACCCCATCAGCAGGACCAGCCGGCGGGTGAATTTCCGGTTCTGTTCGATGTTTTCCGATATCGGCATGGCTTATACGTTCTGCATGCCGCTGCGCTGCACGAACAGCAGCATCGCGGCGCCGACCGGCAGAAGGCCGAAGGTCAACAGGTAGCGGAAAACGGCGGCGTCCGGGTTCAGCAACTGCCCGAGCAGGATTGACATGGCCATCCATTCGATCGCCATCCAGACGATCGTCAACAGGCCGAAGACCAGCCAGAACAGGGTGAACGACCGGCCGAAAACGAAGCTGCGCTGGCTCTGCACGAACCCGGCCGCCGCCAGCAGCAACAGGGCGGTCAGGCCGAGCGGCAGGCCGCGCAGCAGGTCTTCGAACAGGCCGATCAGGAAAACGCCGGGCAGCGGCAGGAGATCCGGGCGCCAGACCGACCAGCAATAGACGGCGATCAGGGTAAAGGCGGGTGCAATCTGGTTGTAGTCGGGCGCGGGCACAGCAATCATCCCGGCCAGCGATGCGACCGCGGCGGTCGCCATCGGAAACGACCGGCGCACGGCCCGGTCGACGGCGCGTTGGATCGGTTCGCTCATGGCGTTTCCGCGCGCCGGCCCACCTCTCGTCGCCGAATGTCGTCAGGCAAATCCTCGACCAGCCCGGGCGTCCGGTAATCGATGATGCGAACGAAAGTCAGGCGGTTCCAGTTCACCAGTGGGCGCACCAGGATCGAATCGCGGCCGACGCTGTCGACCCGCCCGACCGGAATGCCGGGCGGCAACACGCCGCCATGGCCCGAGGTGACGATCAGGGCCCCGACCGAAACGCTGACATTCGGGGGTACATAGGTCAGCCGCATGCGCCGGCCGTTGGTGCCGGTAAGCAGCGCCCGGAGGCCCGAAGCCTCAAGCCGAACCGGGATGCGGGAGTTCAGATCGGTGACCAGCAGGACGCGCGAGGCATTGCGGCCGATTTCCACGATCCGGCCGATAAATCCGTCGGCGTTGATGACCGCCATGCCGCGCCGGATCCCGTCGACCGATCCTGCACGGACCAGAAGCGACCGGACATAGGGACCGCCGGTGTCGGAGACGACGGTCGCCGTCAGATGCCTGCCTTCGATGCGTCTGCCGGCGTTGGCGAGCGCCCGCAGCCGCTGGTTTTCCTTCTGCAGTGGGGGCATTTCCTGAAGCGCCAGGCGCAGGCGCTCGATTTCCCGCTGCAGTTCGGCGTTGCGTTCGCGCACGGTCGCGTTGGATTCGAAGGCCTCGAACCACTCGGCAGCGGCGTGGAACGGCGCCGATACGGCTTCGATGAGCGGCGCGAACAGATCGGCCACGCCCGACCGGAGTTCCCGGGTAACCGGCGATTCGATGCGGTCGATGGCGATCAGCGACCCGGCGATCAGGACCATGGCGAGGATGGCGAAACGGCGCGCCCACAGGCGCAGGGCGGCAAGCAGGCTCCCTCTGCGGAGCGGACGGCCGCGGCCCTTGGGTTGTCCTCTCCGCCTGCGCGCCACGCGATCCTGCCTGCCCCGCCGCCGCTAGGGCGATGTCGCCAGGACCGACTTGAGGCTGCGCAGATCTTCCAGGCAGCGGCCCGTGCCCAGGGCAACGCAGGAAAGGGGATCGTCGGCGATGGAGACGGGCAGGCCGGTCGCCTGCCGCAGGACGATTTCGAGATTGCCGAGCAGGGCGCCGCCGCCGGTGAGCATGATGCCCTTGTCGACGATATCGGCCGCCAGTTCCGGCGCCGTGTGTTCCAGCGCCGTCTTCACGGCTTCGATGATCTGGCCGACCGGTTCGGAGAGCGCCTCGGCGATCTGGGCTTCCGACAGGATCAGTTCCTTCGGCACGCCGTTCATCAGGTCGCGACCCTTGACCGACAGCATCTTGCCTTCGCCGTCTTTCGGGACGGCTGCCGAACCGATCTCCTTCTTGATTCGCTCGGCGCTCGATTCGCCGATCAGGACGTTATGGTTCCGGCGAATGTATCCGATCACCGCTTCGTCCATCTTGTCGCCGCCGACCCGGACGGAGCGGGCATAGACGATGCCGCCGAGCGACAGGACCGCGACCTCCGTCGTCCCGCCGCCGATGTCGACGACCATGGAGCCGGTCGGCTCGGTCACCGGCAGGCCGGCCCCGATCGCCGCCGCCATCGGCTCTTCGACCAAATAGACCCGGCTGGCGCCGGCGCTGGTGCACGACTGATGGATGGCGCGCCGCTCGACGACCGTAGACCCCGAGGGGACGCAGACGATGATCTGCGGGGCTGCAAAGCTGCGCCGGTTGTGCACCTTGCGGATGAAGTGCTTGATCATTTCCTCGGCGACGTCGAAGTCGGCAATGACGCCGTCCCGCAGCGGGCGGATGGCGTGCAGGTTGCCGGGCGTCCGGCCCAGCATCAGCTTGGCTTCGTCGCCCACGGCCAAGACTTCGCGCCGGCCCTTGGTCTCCCGCAGGACGACGACGGAGGGTTCGTTCAGGATGATGCCCCGGCCCTTGACATAGACCAAGGTGTTCGCCGTACCCAGGTCGATGGCCATGTCGGCGGACATGAGACCGAGCAGTCCTGTCAGCATATTGGTCATTCCCCTCCAGTATTTCTGCCGCGATTGTCGCGCTCCGGGTGCGGGCGGCCGGCTCGCCGGCCGGATTCCTGCCACGGGCTGCGCTGTCGCGACAGACCGGAAATACAACTGGATACGATTGCAACAGCCCTAAATCGCCGGCAATTATGACAAAAACGCGACTGCGTCGCCGGAGTGTCGGACTCTTCGTGGCGCCCCGAAATCGGCCCGTCCGCCGATTTGTCGTCAGCCCCGCAGGTACGCCGCCGCAGCGCCCTTTCCCCTGCCGGCGGAAGGGGCGTTACCGCCCAAACGGATCCAATCCCGGTTATTGCTCAAATTCGGCCGTCTCGCAAGCGGGGACTTGAGCATCCCGCAGGACGGACAGCGCTAGTTTTTGCTCTTGTCGACGAGGGCGCCTTCCGAGATCCACGGCATCATCGCGCGCAGTTTCCGGCCGACCTCCTCGATCGGGTGGGCGTCGTTGCGCCGCCGCGTGGCTTTGAAGCTGGTCTGGTTGACCCGGTTCTCCAGCATCCATTCCCGGGTGAAGCGGCCGCTCTGGATGTCTTCGAGCACGCGCTTCATCTCGGCCCGCGTCTCGTCGGTGACGATACGCGGCCCGCTGCGGTACTCGCCATACTCCGCGGTGTTGGAGACGGAATAGTTCATGTTGGCGATGCCGCCCTCGTAGATCAGGTCGACGATCAGCTTGACCTCGTGGAGACACTCGAAATAGGCCATTTCCGGCGCATAGCCGGCCTCGACCAGCGTGTCGTAGCCGCCGCGGATCAGCTCGACCAGGCCACCGCACAGCACGACCTGTTCGCCGAACAGGTCGGTCTCGCATTCCTCCTTGAACGTCGTCTCGATGATGCCCGCCTTACCGCCGCCGATGGCCGAGGCGTAGGACAGCGCCAGTTCCAGCGCGTTGCCCGAGGCGTTGCGCGCCACGGCGACCAGCGACGGCACGCCGCCGCCGCGCACATATTCCGAGCGCACCGTGTGGCCCGGGCCCTTCGGCGCGATCATGAAGACGTCGAGGTCGGATCGCGGCTCGATCAGGTTGAAATGGATGTTGAGGCCGTGGGCGAAGGCGAGCGCCGCGCCGTCCTTCATGTTGCCGTGCAACTCGTCGGCATAGATGTCGCCCTGGAGTTCGTCCGGGGTCAGCATCATGACGACGTCGGCCCATTTTGCGCCTTCCGTCGGCGTGTAGACAGTAAAGCCGGCCTCTTCGGCCTTCTTGCGCGTCGCCGAGCCCTCGCGCAGGGCGACGGCGGTGTCGGCAACGCCTGAATCCCGCAGGTTCATGGCGTGGGCATGGCCCTGCGAGCCGTAGCCGACGATCAGGACCTTCCGGCCCTTGATCAGGTTCACGTCGGCGTCGCGATCGTAATAGACGCGCATCGTCTGCTCTCCCCTGGGAAAGTGGGATTTGGATGTCGGAATTGCAGGTGGCGTTTACCCGCCCGCGACCGCCGGCGCAACGCGGCGTTCGGGCGCGAGGCATCGAACGCAGGGCGCACCGGACCGCCGAAGGGCAAAAGGCGCTTGTGCGCCGTGCGGCGGTCGGCCACAAGTGGGGCTATTGGGGAGCGAAAGGGGTGCTTGTCAGCATTGCAGGACGGATGAAGCCCAAAGCCTATATCGAAACGTCGGTCATCGCCGAGGTCCATACGGTTCGAGACGAACACGCGGAGTGATTCGGTTACGACGTGAAAGCGATTTTCCGGAATATTCGACGATCGCAGGAAGCGCTCGGCCTCGATTGTGTCCGCTATCCCGCCCGCAGCGTCGTTGAGCAGGAGAGCGCTTCGCCGAAAGAGTAAGGCCCGGCCGCCATTGCGCGGTCAAACGCCCCTTGCGCCCCGTGCCGCGCTCGGCCACAAAAGCGGCCATGGCGGGAACGAACGAGAAGCTGGCGCAACGCCTTGTGGCTCTATAGCCCCGTTGAAATCTGGACATACCGCCTCGGCGGCTACCAGGTGCTCAAGAAATGGCTGTCCTACCGCGAGCGCGACATCCTGGGCCGTCCGCTGCGGCCGGAGGAAGTCCAGCACTTCACCGATACCGCGCGGCGGATTGCGGCGATAATCGCAATGAATGTCGCCGATCCCGCATGAATCGGTGCGCGTATCAATTTGACATCGGCCGGGCCGCACCCATGCCGATCCATCGCCGGCATTACTTCTTTTTCGGCGGCGGTGGTGGCGGCGGCGGTTTGACGGCAGTTGGCGGCTTGGGCGTAACACCTTTGTTTAGCGGTACGCCAGTCGAAGTCGGCGGTACTTTCTTGTCCACGATCTCTATTTCCTTTTCGGCGGCGGCGGCGGCGGCGGCGGTTTAACGGCAGTTTCCGGTTTAGGCGTCACTCCGTCTTGCACAGTTCTATCGGCCGGGTGCTGCTTCGGCGATGTCGGCGTAGACTGTTCGACCATGACTTACTCCGTGCGCTGGCTGTCGAGGTTCGAAGGCAGGAATTCTATCATTTCGACTTCCGATGCGGGTACCAGAATATGTGATACACCCTCCAATTGTCGGCGTTCTTCGTCGCCCAACCATTCACAGTCCTCGATAAGGAAATGCTGATCGTCGGGTCGGCTAGGCCATTCGCGAGGCCATCCATATAATCGACGTTCTCCCCGTAGGTGCAAAACAACAAAACAGTTTCTGTGGAATGCAAAGGCTGAATACTGCGCCGATTGGTACGAACTTTGTCTTGTGACATTGAGTCTGCGAAGCCGTTTATGAAGCAAGTCATTGTTCCAAGCATAAGCAGAAAATAATCCAAGTATTATTGATACAGTAACTAAAAACGTTATTTGCCAGGTTTCATTCTGTAGAATATTCAATTCTACGGCGTTGAGTGACAAACCAATAAACCGAGCAATAACATGGACGATAATTGTAAAGACAAAGGCTCTGACTATTGTGTCGATACCGCTAGGCTTGGGATTTGAAATCAATGAATGAAATACGCCCGCCGCCACGAAGCCGGGCAGCAGAAATATCAATACGCTCACCGCTTCATTTGAAGCCCAACTTACGTTCATTGCATTGGTCCGGAAAGTGCATGATTTGTTCTATTCAAATATATCGACTTGCTTCATGTCGTCAACCCCCGCCTTTTCCGCCGAAAATGGACGCTGCGGGTATGTCGTAAGTATCGCGGGGCAGCCAAACTTGCTGATCCAGCAGCCCCCCATCCTCCACCCCCGGCTGATCGCGGCCGCGCCGGTGCAGGCGGCCTCGACGGGGCCGAGAGGCTTCATCGGGCCGATAAAGCGGCCGAACTTGTCGGACCGGCCGTCGATCCGGAACGCGCTGAAGTTCGCCCCGTGGGTCGGCAGTTACGACACGATGCCGAGGAAGAGGGCGAGCGCCCGGTTGACCCGGATCAGGTCGGCATCGCCGAGACGGCCGAACGGGATGCCGAGCTTCTCCGCGCGAATGGACATGGCCTTGTCGAGCATCGCGAAGGAGGTTTCGCGCAGGCCGTTATCCGCCGAGGGCTCGACCGGGATACGGAAGAGAGGCGCCGGCGTTACGGTCGAGGTTACGGGCAGGACGGTGACCGTGGCGTGGCCGGCGAAGAGATCGGACTGGATGACCAGCGCGGGGCGGGGCTTGCCGAAATCGCCGGGCAGGGCAACGGTGACGAGGTCGCCGCGCCTCACTCCCAGCTGCCGGCGTCTTCGAACGCGGCGTCGAGGAAACCCGCAAGCTCGGCGTCGGCGCGGTCGGACGCGGCGGCCAGGGCGGTCTGGCGGCGGCACTCCTCGGCAAAGCCCGGCGCGCGGGTGTCCCGGACCCAGATTTGCGCAGGACGCAGGCCGGCAGCCCGGAGGGATTCCCGGTGCTTGCGGACGCGTCGCGCGACGGAACGGTCGGACATGGTTTCGGCCTCTGGCGCTTATTCGTTACATGTAACGCCCAAGATAGGCGAAGGCAAGCAGCCAGGCCGCCGGTTCGCCGCCGCCCTGAACTCCCTGCTTTCCCCGGCCGATCGCCACCGCGCCGGTGCGCCCGGAGATCGCCGCCCCTGCCGTCCCCGCCTGCCGTTCCCGCCACCGTGAGCGGGCGCAACATGGCGGGCGACGAATTCGCGGTGACGGCGGGCAGGGGATTCCGCCCCGCGCCCGAAATCACGCGGAGACGGCGCAATTCGGCTTGACAATCGATAAAGAACAATATATGAACAAATGACGCCCGTCGCGCGGAAAGCGCCTGTCGGCCTGGACAGTTGCCGCAGCGCGGCAAGGCCGGCGCCGGCTTTCCCCGGCCGCCGCCCGGCCCGGCATGACGGATCATGACATTTCATGACACTTGCGAACGCTCGACTCCGCCATTCCGACCGATCGAACCCGTCCCGTCATCCCGACCGACCGACAGGGAGGGGAGGGATCCCGGTGCAGCCTGTCCGACAGGAATCCGAGTCCTGCGGCGGGCTTCCTCCCCTTCGACTTCGCTCAGGGCAGGCTGCTTCGCCCCGGAACAGGCCCGAGGCTCCGGTCGGAATGACGGGAGGGGCCGGAGCGGATGCCGGGGGCGGGCCGTGACATTTCATGACAGATCATGACGTGTCCTGACATACCGCAGCCTTACCGTCTTCCTGAGCGGCCTACTCTGTCGTTCTTGACGACAGTGTAGCCCAGCGCTACATCTATTTCCGTGAAGGAAATCGCCTACAGCCGCACGGCGTTGAAGGCATTGACCCGGATGCCGCGCAATACGGCCCAACGAATCAGGGATAAAATTCGGGCCTTTGCCGACAATCCGTCGTCCCAGGCCAACAACGTCACGAGACTGAAAGGCGATGACGGGCCGGTGCGCCTCCGGGTCGGCGACTGGCGCGTGGCGATGCGGGACGAAAGCGTGTTGCAGGTCTTGACCGTCGCCGGCCGGGGCAGCGTGTACAGGGGGTGAGGCGCATGGACGATACCGTGACGATTCCGAGGGCCGAATACGAGCGTCTGCGGGCTGCGGACGACGAGCTCTCGGATTTTCGGGCGGCGCTGGCCGTCGAGGCGCGGATCGCCGCCGGGACGGAAGAACTCGTGCCTGCGCAGGTCGCCGACCGGCTGATTGACGGCGAGGCGGCGCTCAGGGTGTGGCGCGAGCATCGCGGGATGTCGCAATCCGCGCTTGCCCGGGCGTCGGGCGTGAGCCGGGTGCAGATCGTCGACATCGAGGCCGGGCGCAACACCGGATCGGTCCGCACCCTGCGCCGGCTGGCCGAAACCCTGAACATCGCCGTGGACGACCTGATCCCGGAATGACCGGTCAGCCTGCGGCCGCCGCGCCGGCCTTTCCGCCCCGCTACACCCCCTCCTTCCCGCGGCTGATCGCGACGGCGCCTGTGCGGGCGACCTCGACGAGGCCGAGGGGTTTCATCAGCTCGATGAAGCGGCCGATCTTCTCGGACTGGCCGTCGAGCCGGAAGATGAAGGATTCGAGCGTCGTATCGTCGACCTTGGCGCCGAAGATGTCGGCGATGCGCAGGGCCTCGACCCGCTTGTCGCCCTGGCCGGCGACCTTGAGCAGGGCCAGCTCGGTCTCGACATGGGGGCCCTCCTCGGTCAGGTCGTGGACCGAATGGACCGGCACCAGCCGGTCGAGCTGGTTCTTGATCTGCTCGATGATCATCGGCGTGCCGATGGTGACGACGTTGATGCGCGACAGGCCGGCCTCGGCGTCGACCTCGGAAACGGTCAGGCTTTCGATATTGTAGCCGCGGCCGGAGAACAGGCCGATGACCCGGGCGAGCACGCCGGGTTCGTTGTCCACCAGCACGGCGATCACATGCCGTTCGGTCATCGCTTCACCTGCCATCGAATGTTGTTGTTCTTACGGTCGGGGCAGGAGCCTAGACCAGCACCATGCCTTCTTCGGAAATTGGTTCGGCGGCCTGGTCGTCGGGGCCGAGCAGCATCTTGTGGTGCGCCGCGCCGGACGGGATCATCGGGAAGCAGTTCTCCGCCTTGTCGACCAGGATATCGGCGATCACCGGCTTGTCGACGGCGATCATCTCCTCGATTACGCCATCGACTTCCGCCGGCTTCTCGGCGCGCAGGCCGACCGCGCCGAAACTCTCCGCCAGCTTCACGAAATCGGGCAGCGAGGCCATGTAGCTTTCCGAATAGCGGCCGCCGTGCAGCAGTTCCTGCCACTGCCGGACCATGCCCATATATTCGTTGTTGAGGATGAAGATCTTCACGGGCAGGCGGTATTGCGCCACCGTGCTCATCTCCTGGATGTTCATCAGGACGGAGGCTTCGCCGGCGACGTCGATCACCAGCGCATCGGGGTGCGCCACCTGCACGCCCATCGCCGCCGGCAGCCCGTAGCCCATGGTGCCGAGGCCGCCGGAGGTCATCCAGTGGTTCGGCTTCTCGAAGGGCAGGAACTGCGCCGCCCACATCTGGTGCTGGCCGACCTCCGTGGTGACGAAGAGATCGTCGCGGCCCCTGGTCAGCTCGCGCAGGCGCTCCAGCGCGTATTGCGGTTTGATCAGCGTGTCCGACGCTTTGTATTTCAGGCAGTCCCGGGCGCGCCATTCGTCGATCTGCGCCCACCAGGCGTCGAGCTTTTTCCGGTCGGCGCGATACTGCCGGGCCTTCCAGACCTTGGTCAGATCCTCCAGCACATGGGCCGCGTCGCCGATCACCGGAATGTCGGCCCGGACATTCTTGTTGATCGATGACGGGTCGATATCGACATGGATCTTGGTCGAGTGGGGCGCGAACTCGTCCAGCTTGCCGGTCACCCGGTCGTCGAAGCGGGCGCCGACATTGATCATGAGATCGCAATGGTGCATGGCGAGATTGCTCTCGTAGGTGCCATGCATGCCGACCATGCCGAGGAACTGTTTGCTGGAGGCGGGCAGGGCGCCCAGGCCCATCAGGGTGAGCGTGCAGGGAAACCCGGTAAGCTTGACCAGTTCGGTCAGCAAGTGGGACGCCTTCGGACCGGCGTTGACGACGCCGCCGCCGCAGTAGAACAGCGGACGCTCGGCCTGCGCCATCGCTGCGGCGGCTTTCTCGATCTGGTCGATATCGCCTTTCTTGCGCGGCCTGTACGACCGGTGGCCGTTGACCGACGGCGGCGTGTAGGTGCCCGGCCCCTGCAGGATATCTTTGGGCAGGTCGATCACGACCGGCCCCGGCCGGCCGCTGCGCGCGACGTAGAAGGCCTCGTGGACGGTCTGCGCAAGGCCGGCGATGTCCTTCACCAGATAGTTGTGCTTGGTGCAGGGTCGGGTAATGCCGGTGGTGTCCGCCTCCTGGAAGGCGTCGTTGCCGATCAGATGGGTCGGCACCTGGCCGGTCAGGCAGATCACGGGCACGGAATCCATCAATGCGTCGGTCAGGCCGGTGACGGCGTTGGTCGCGCCGGGGCCGGACGTCACCAGCACGACGCCGACCTTGCCGGTCGAGCGCGCGTAGCCTTCGGCGGCATGGACCGCGCCGCCCTCCTGGCGGACCAGGATATGACGGATCGAATTCTGCTTGTGCAGGGCGTCGTAGATCGGCAGCACGGCGCCGCCGGGGTAGCCGAAAATCGTGTCGACGCCCTGGTCCACCAGCGCGCGCAGGACGATTTCCGAACCTGTCATCTCTTGCGACATCGATCCGTCTCCCGGCCCGGCCGGTTGCCATACCGGGCTGTGGCGAAACCCGCCCAAAGCAAAAAAACGCCGCCCGCGTCGGCGGCGCCTGCCTGCTCAGGCCATTCCATCCCGCCTTGCAGCGGGATAAGCGGTTGATCCGAAATGCGGAAATACGGCCGGCAATTCACGCCGTCAACTGGAATTGACGAATTTTATTAAACAATTCGTCGCGGATACTTTCCGAATATTGCGTAAGAACCGCATCTGGCGAACGATATTGACGCCGAAACCAGGTGAACTGGCGTTTGGCAAAGCGCCGCGTCGCGGTCTGGCCTTCGACGATCATCGCGGCGCGGCCGGTCTCGCCCCTGAGATGGGCCAGCATCTGCGGCACGCCGACCGCCTTCATCGCCGGCAGCGACGGCGCGAGTTGCAAGGCGCTGAGCCGCCGGGCCTCGTCCAGCGCCCCTCGGTCGATCATCCGGGCGAAGCGCGCGTCGATGCGCGGATAGAGGTCTTCGCGCGGCGGCATGAGCGCGATCTTGAAAGCGCTGAAGGGCGGCGCCTGCGGGCTCTGCCCGGACCAGTCGGAAAGCGGCCTGCCGGTGTCTTCGAACACGGACAGGGCCCGGATCAGTCGCTGACGGTCGATCGCGTCCAGCCGGCCGGCGGTCGCCGGATCGACGGCGCGCAACCGCGCGCGCCCCGCCTCGAGGCCGGCCTCGTCGAGCCACGCGGTCACGCTCTGCACCCGCTCTTCGGGAATGTCGGGAATCGTGGCAATCCCGTCCAGGAGAGCCTTGAGATACAGGCCGGTGCCGCCGACCACGACCGGCAGCAGCCCGGCCTCGAGCGCTCCGGCGATCTCGTCCAGCGCCATGCGCCGCCACCGGCCGGCCGAGCAGCGCTCCCGTGCCGGGAGGACGCCGTACAGCCGGTGCGGCGCCGCCGACAGCGCCGCGTCATCGGGCCGCGCGGTGACGATTTTCAGTTCCTGATACACCTGCATGCTGTCGGCATTGATCACCGCGCCGCCGAATTCCCGCGCAATCTGCAACGCGATTTCGGACTTGCCGCCGGCGGTCGGCCCGCCGATGACGACGATCTTCGTTTGCCCATCCGGATTTTGCGCGGGCCTGGCGGCTGGCGCACTCAAACCCATCGGTTCCCCGATCGCGCCGCCCGGGCGTTCTTCATCGGCGCCACTGCATCTTGCCCGCGATGAGTCACTTTGTGACGCTGATTGCCAATCCGGCCCTGCCGCGCCTTTCCGACGGGACGGTGACTTCCGCCCGCTGGGCGCTGGAGGACGCCGGTGCCGAGGGCGGCGAGCCCGAATGGCTGTCGCCCCAGGTCGCGTGCGATATCCCGTTTGCCGGCCGGGATCCCGGCGAGGCGCGCACGGCAGTCAAGGGGTCGGTCGGCCGGTTGCCGGTCGACGTGGCCGTGACCGGCGCGGAAAACCGGCGCAAGCGGCTGTTGGTCGCCGACATGGAATCGACGGTCATCCGCAACGAGATGGTCGACGATCTGGCCGATCTGCTGGGTGTCGGCGACACGGTGCGGCGGATCACGCAGCAGGCGATGAACGGCGAAATTCCGTTCCGCGAGGCGCTGGCCGTGCGGGTCGAAATGCTGGGCGGCCTGGAGAAGGAATTTCTCCAGGCCTTCTGCTATCGCATTGAATTTACCCCGGGCGCGCGGACCCTCGTGCGCACGATGAGCAAACACGGAGCGCTGACCGCGCTGGTGTCCGGCGGCTTCCGCATCTACTCGGAGTTCGTCAGCCGGGAATGCGGTTTCGACATCGACGTCGCCAATGACGTTGTGCTGGATGGCGGCGTCCTGACCGGCAGGCTGGTGCATCCCGTGCTGGGCGCCGACGGCAAGCTGGAGGCGATGGATGCGTTTCTGGCCGGCCGCGGACTGGGCCGGCAGGACGCGCTGGCCACGGGCGACGGCGCCAACGACATCCCGATGTTGCAGGCCGCGGGCGCTGGCGTCGCATTTCGGGCCAAGCCCGCGGCCGCCGCGGCGGCGCAGCACCGGATCGAGCATGGGGATCTGACCGCCCTTCTGTATCTCCAGGGCTATCGGCGCGACGAGTTTGCCACCGCCTCGGGGGACTGAACCGCCGCCGCCGGCCCTGTCTCTCAAGGCCCCTATTGCAGCTTGAACCCGAGCACGACGAAGCGCCGGTCATCCCCGCGCTGCACCAGGATCAGGGTGGATGTCTTGCGCGCTTCCTTCGACCGGTCCAACAGGTTCCGGACCGCCTCGGGATTTGCGACCGCGGTCTGCTCCATCTCGAGTATCACGTCGCCCGGCTTGAGGCCCTTTTGCTCCGCGTCGCTATCCGGCTCGACGCCGAGAACGATCACGCCCTCCGTCGTCGCCGTTTCGTAGCGTTGCGCAAGCTCAGGCGTGATCTTGCCGAGCCGAAGGCCGAGTTCCGGGAACAGGTCCGGCCTGATCCCTTCCTTGGGCAGCTTTTCGACGGCGCCGGTCTGAACGGCTTTTTCCAGTTCTCCCAGGACGATGGAGAGCGTGACGCTCTCTCTGCGCCGCAGCACAGTAACGCGCACCGTCTTGCCGACCGGCGCGGCCGCAACGATCTGCGACAGCCGCGATGCGCTGGACACCGTCTTGCCGTCGAACTTCAGGATCACGTCTCCCGAGACGATGCCGCCTTCGGCCGCCGGGCTGCCGCTTACGACGTTCGCGACCAGGGCGCCGGTCGGCGTTTCCATGCCCAGCGTTTTCGCCAGTTCGCTGTCGACCGACTGGATCTGCACACCCAGCCAGCCGCGGCGGGTGCGGCCATAGCGCTTCAGTTGTTCGACGATCGGTGCGGCCAGGTTCGAAGGCACCGCAAACGCGATTCCCACGTTCGTTTCGGCGCGCGAATAGATCGCGGTGTTGATGCCGATGACGTCGCCGGCGCGGTTGAACAGGGGGCCGCCGCTGTTGCCCTTGTTGATAGCCGCGTCGGTCTGCAGGAAATCGACGAACGAATTGCCCGGGACGCCGCCGAAATTGCTCAGATGGCGCCCGCGCGCCGAGATGATGCCGGTCGTGACGGTCTGGCTGAGTCCGAACGGGTTGCCGATAGCGACGACATCCTGGCCGATGCGCACGGCATCGGAATTGCCCCATTTCACGAACGGCAGCGGAGATTTCGGCTCAACCTTCAACACCGCCAGATCGGCCCGGGAATCGCGCCCGACAACTTTGGCGTCGAGCTGGCGGCCGCCGTCCAGAATCACGCGCACGGCCGTCGCCCGGTTGATGACATGATGGTTCGTGACGACATAGCCGTCGGCGCTGACGATGAAGCCGCTGCCGACGGCCGAACCGCGCTGCCGGTTCCGGCGCTTGTTGAAATATTCCTTGAAATACTCCCGGAAGGGCGAGCCTTCGGGCGCGCTCTTCTGGTTCGCCGGCCCGCTGCCCTGGGTCGTCGTTATGCTGACCACGGTGGGCAGCAGCCGGGCGACCAGCTCCGGCAGGGCATCGCGTTCGGTCCTCGCCGCGGCCGGGAGCGGGACGGCCGCCTTACGGCTTTCCGCATATACGGCGCCCGTACCCGGACCGGAGGCAGCGAGAAACGCCACGGCAACAAGGGTCGCCGGCGCGATCCGGGTGGGCGGAAGCAATGTCCTTCGGTTCATTCAGGCCTTCCGTTTTGCGTCGGCTGCGGCGGCTGCGGCGACGGTCGGGATCCGGACAGGAACCGTAACCCCGCTCTGGCCGGCTGCCGACCGAATGCCGATTATACCCGAAATGGGGCAAAATTCTGCCGGGAATTGAGCGGGGCGTCACGCAGGATAGATGATCTGCCGCGGTCCGGGCAGGCCTTTCGGCCATTCTACCACCGGAAGGCCGCAGCGGCCCAGGTGGGACGCTGCCGGTGCCGGGCATACAGCGGCGGCAACGCGCCGGCCGGCGGCTCGGCGAGCGGCGCGATGCCCAGCTCCCCGGCCAGCAGGCCGCCGGTCACGAACAGCGAATCGATGCCGACCGCGTTGGCGCCGGCGATATCCGTGCGCAGGGAATCGCCGACCGCGAGGATGCGGGCCGGGTCGACGCCCGGAAGAAGGCCGAAGCTCAGCTCGTAGATGGGGCGGTGCGGCTTGCCGTGATAGCCCACGTCGCCGCCGATCCCGGCGTAGCGCGCCGCAATGGCGCCGGCGCAGATCTCCCGGTTCGGGCCGCGCAGCACCTCCAGATCGGGATTGACGCAGAGCATCGGCAGATCGAGCTCCAGCGCATCCGCCAGCAGGCCGGCATAGTCGTCGACGGTATCGGTTCGCCCGAACGCGCCGACGCAGAGCAGGAATGTCGCCCGTTCGACGGTATCGGCCTCTTCGACCGGCTGATCCTGCAGGACCGATTCGTCGCCGGCCTCGCCGATCAGGAAGGCCCGGTCGCCCAGCTTTGCATGCCAGGTGTCGCTGCGGTCGCGCAGGGCCAGCCAGCCGGCCTCGCCCGACGACAGGACCGGGCCGTAGCAGTCCCGCGGGATGCCGACCGCATCCATCCTTTCGATGACCGCGCCGGTCCGGCGCGGCGCGTTCGACAGGATCAGCACGCTCTTGCCCCGTTCCGCCAGGGCGCGCAGGCACTCGACCGCGCCGGGCAGGGGCTCGACGCCGTTATGGATGGTGCCCCAGAGATCGAGGATGTAGCCGTCGTACCGGTCGGCGATCGCCGACAGGCCGGCGATCGGATGGTTCGGTTCTGTCATGGGCATCCCGTTGCGCCGCCGCGGCCGGCCCTGCAAGCGCCGCTGCAGCGCGGCTCGCCGGACCGCAGGACTGCCATAGCAAACGCCGGTCCGGCGCGCCGTCCGACAGTCCGCCGCATCGCCGATTGCGCCCGCGAATCCGCAGCTTTCAAAGGCTTGCCGGCTTCCGGCGCCGCCCTTATAGTCGCCGCCGCTTCGTCCACAGTCGATGGTGGCGCAATGAGCCGGACCTGGCCGGACGTTCCCGGATCGTATCGTCCCACCCCGGACGAACCGTTCATGAATCCGGTCATGGCCGCCTATTTCCGCCGGAAGCTCGAGCGCTGGCGCGGCCGGCTGCTCGGCGATGCCGAAGAGACGCTGCACACCATGCAGGAGGACAGCCTGGCGGAGGCCGACATGGCCGACCGGGCGACCCTGGAATCCGACCGGAGCCGCGAATTGCGGGCGCGCGACCGGCAGCGCAAGCTGATCGCCAAGATCGACGCCGCCATGCAGCGCATCGACGAGGGCACCTACGGCTTTTGCGAGGAAACCGCCGAGCCGATCGGAGTCGACCGGCTGGACGCCCGGCCGATCGCCACGCTCAGCATCGAAGCCCAGGAACGCCACGAACGCCGCGAACGGACGCAGCGGGCGGATTGAAGGGGCGGGGGCGGCTCACGCCCGATTACGCTCGACCTCAATCTGGGTGCAGACCGCGTCGCAATATGCCGTGATAATTGCGTGTGCTCGATACAGTTCGTCCAAGTCCGCCGTCGTTGATGCGTAGCTTTCGAATTTTTTCTTGACTGGGTAACGGAAGCGATCTCCGACCTTGTCGTGGTTATCGAGCATTTTTATTGCTTGGCGCGCTTTACGAGCGAAGACACCGTCGATCCCATCTATTTGATCGGGACGGTTTCCATAATGACGGTCCAAAGCATCCATCAATTTGGACCACAAGTCCTGCAAACCGTGACCGCCGCGCGGATGCTCCCGCGTGACCGAGGACTGTGCCGCTTTGAGCCAAAGCTCAATGCTATGCCGGCACACGAACAAGAGTGGGTAGTTGAGTACCTCCGAAGGCCGAGAATACGCAGCGTCCCAAAGAGGATCGAACGCGCGGGAGTAGCTATATGCGAAGAAGTTCCACGAACGATCCCACGACACGTCATCTCCTGCAGAATTTACTGCGGCGCGCCGAACTCGTGAACGCAACCCCGATACAGGAGGGTCCAGTTCGGCGAATGCCTCATCCTTGAGTTCGTACCGTCGCGACTCGCTCATCAGGCACCCTACAATCAGATATTTGCCGGCCATCCCCGCATAGCGCGCCGCTCCGGCCGAGCATAGCCGCTTCAACCAAACTAGCGGCGATCTCCACGGCGGATAGCACGTCGATTCGCCCGCGGGAATTCGCCTTGTCCGGCCCTGGATCGCCGCTGCCGTCCAGCCGGAGGATGGATCGCCACGCTGAACATCGAAGCCCGGGAACGCCACGAACGCACCCAGCGGGCAAATTGACGGCGACCCCGCGCCCGGGGTGCCGGGCCGGCAATTTTCGGATGCGCGGGCGGCCGGGCGCAGCTACTTTGTCTTCGACCCCTGTCGCTTGCGACGCGAACCGTCCGTCGGGAGGTCCGGCGATGCGCATACAGTTAAGCGGAGCGATTCTCCTGTTGCTCGCGGCCTCGCCGGCCTTGGCCGCGACCGGTTCGGACCTTCGCGACTGCCCGAATTCCGCGGTACCGCCGAGCGTGAGGATCGCGGCGTGTACCCGGCTGCTGAACAGCGGCCGTTACAGCGGCGCGGCGCAGGGGAACCATCTGTACGACCGCGGTCGCGCCTACGCCAGCCTCAATCAGGAACGCCGGGCCATCGCCGATTACACAGCGGCGATCCGGCTGGTTCCGAATTTTGCCTACGCCTATTTCAACCGGGCCAACTCCCATTTTCGCCTCGGCCTCTACAAGAAGTCCTACGACGATTTCAGCCAGGCGATCCGCCTGCATCCGGTGGACGCCTCGGCCTACAAGAGCCGCGGCAATGCCAGTCTCCTCCTCGGGAACTTTCGCCGGGCGATTGCCGATTACGACGAGGCGATCCGGCTCTACCCGAACAATGGCAAGGCGTATCTGGGGCGCGGCGCGGCGCACATCGGCCTGGGTCAGTACCGGAAGGCGCTTGCCGATCTGAACATAGCGATCCGTCTGAATCCGCGACTGGCCGTGGCCTACAGCAATCGCGGCCTGGCCCACAGCCGTCTCGAACAGTTCAGGGCGGCGTTTGCCGACTTCGACCGTGCGATCGGCCTGAACCCCGGACTGGTCAACGCCCATCTCAACCGCGGCGGCGCGAATATGCAGCTCAAGAAATACCGGCAAGCCATCGCGGATTTCGACAAGGCGATCCGGCTCAACCCGAATTTCGCGGAAGCCCTCGTCAACCGTGGCCTCGCCCACGGCGCGCTGAAACGCTACCGGCGGGCGCTCGCCGATCTGGACCGGGCGATCGGCCTGCGTCCGAAGCTGTCGCTCGCTTACAACAATCGCGCCATGGTCCGAATATGCCTCAGCGATTACCGGGAGGCCGTTCGGGACCTGAACCGGGCGATCGCCCTGAATCCGGACTATGCCGCCGCCTATTTCAACCGGGGACTGGTCTACCGCGATTTCTTGAGGGACCGCCGCCGGGCAGAGCGGGACTTTCGCACGGCGCGGCGGCTGGATGCGTCGCGCGGGAGCGCCGGGGTGCACCTGCATGGCGTGTTCGTGGAATGCGGCGAGCATGGCGGGTTTCGGCGGATCGCATGGCGTCCCGGCCGGTTGCAGCGCTAGGTGAACCGCGTCCCGGAACCCTTATTCCGGCCGGTTGCCTGAATTGCCCGCTGCACCGAATGGTGGGCGCGGCTGGGTTCGAACCAGCGACCCCTGCCGTGTGAAGACAGTGCTCTCCCGCTGAGCTACGCGCCCCCGGCCGGCCCGCCGCGCCTTAGCGCAGTTCCCCGGTTTCCGCCCGCACAGGCAGCGGGCCGGGGCGCCTGCCGGCGGCGCTATCTATGGACCGGACCGAGCGGGTGTCAAGGCGGCCGCGGGGCGGTGCGCCGGCCAGTGGGCCCGGTCCGTTCGAATGGCGAGCAGAATATTTCCTATTTTGTATGTTTTTTCCTTGACATTTCGGCTCCCGGGCCCTATATCGGGCCTGTCAACGCCCGAAATGCGCCTGCCGCGGCGCACGGGCGCCTCTCCCGATGTCCCAAATGTCGATCCCTTCGCCGCCGGTCCGCCAGGACCGGCTACAAGAAGGCGGCGACCGACCTGACCGGCCGGTCGGGTTGCACAACCCGTCGGTTTCCATCCGTTCGGGACACCCATCCGCAATCTGTGGATCGCCGGAGAGAGGATGTCGAAAAAAAGTCGATATCTAGACCGGTCTATCTATCCCGACCGAACAGCGGCATCTGCCGTGCCGCCCAGGCGGAAATATCGGTTTTCCGCCATTTCCGCCGGGCGCTTGCCCCCGCCCATCGTTTCGACCGGAGCGATTTTGAGAACCGCGGTATAGAGAATATGTTCCTGTACGGCGCCGATTGTTGCACCGTGGGCGGTAGATTTTTCCACTCCGCGGTTGCGCCGGAAAGTCAGCATCGGGCCGCCCTTGCGGTGCGGTGGCTTTCTTCGGGCCGGACGCGAACGCGCTTGCATGGCGCGCTCCGGTGGCTAAGGTTGCGCGGTTCTCGCAGAAGGCCCGGACCGCGGCGCGGGGCGCGGGACCGGGGCCCGCCGAGACCAAGCGTATTCAAGGAGCGACAGCCGCCCATGGCCGGATTTGCAGGCGTTTGTTCCCGCGGCATGGCCGCAGACGGCCGGGCAGGGCGCCGGCGGCGCGGCCAGCGGGGTCTGCGCTAACCCATGTATCACGTCGCCTATTTTCTCGATCAGCTGATCAACGGCGTCACCCTCGGCGCGATCTACGGCCTGGTCGCCATCGGCTACACGATGGTCTACGGCATCATCGGCATGATCAATTTCGCCCACGGCGAAATTTTCATGATCGGCACGTTCGTTTCGCTGATCGTCTTCCTGCTGCTCGGCCTCGCCGGCGGCGTCTGGCTGCCGCTGGCGATCCTGATCGTGCTGCTCGCGGCGATGCTGTTCACCGCGATCTACGGCTGGACGCTGGAGCGGGTCGCCTACCGGCGGTTGCGCGCCTCGCCGCGCCTCGCCGCGCTGATCACCGCCATCGGCATGTCGATTTTCCTGCAGAACTACGTCCAGCTTCTGCAGGGTGCGCGCAACAAGCCGCTGCCGCCGCAGATCACCGGCGGCGTCGAGGTGGTGAACACCTCCAACCGGGCCGGCGAGGCCTATGCGGTGTCGCTCAGCTACCTGCAGATGCTGATCATCGTGTTGACGATCGTCCTCATGGTGGTCTTCACCGTCCTGATCACCCGTACCGCGCTGGGACGGGCGCAGCGGGCCTGCGAGCAGGACCGCGGCATGGCGGCGCTGCTCGGCATCAATGTCGACCGCACCATTTCGCTGACCTTCGTGATCGGCGCGTCCCTGGCCGCGGTCGCCGGCCTGATCTTCATGCTGCGCTATGGCGCGACGGACTTCTTCGTCGGTTTCCTGACCGGGCTGAAGGCGTTTACCGCAGCGGTGCTGGGCGGCATCGGCTCATTGCCCGGCGCCATGCTCGGCGGCCTGCTGATCGGACTGATCGAGGTCTTCTTCGCCGGCTATTTCAACCTGGAATACAAGGATGTAGCCACCTTCACGGTCCTTGTGCTGGTGCTGATCTTCCGGCCGACCGGCCTGCTCGGCAAACCGGATATCGAAAAGGTCTAGGGCGATGGCGGCCACCATTCCGCACGCCGGCCGCCCGGTCGATCGAAGGGGCATCCTGATCGAGCTGGGCGGCACGGCGCTGGTCGTCTTTGCGCTGACCATTTCGCTGGTCGGCTTCCACATCAAGGATATCTCCGGCGGCATTACCCTCGACCTGCGCATCGTCGATGTCGTCTCGGCGGTGGCGATCGCCCTCGTCGTGCGCGGCTGGATGATCCTGATGCGTCACGGCTACTACCGGGTCGTCACGATCTCGGCCGGAGCGGTCGCCGCCATCCTGGTCGTCTCGCTGCTGTTCGGCGGGGCCGGGGTGCAGTTCTACATGCCGTTCAAGGCGAAGCTGCTGCAATGGCTGCTGGCCATATTGTCGACAGGCTTCGCCATCGGCGCGGCCTTGAGGATGGCGCGGGACGGCCGGACGGCCGTTGCCGAAGACGACGGGGCGGCCTCGGACAAACAGGTTGCCCTGATGGACCGGGTCGGCGCCCAGGTCCAGCGCAACGCCCTGTGGATTGGCGGTTTCCTGTTCGCCGCCGCGGCCTGCTTCCCGTTCATGCCGGGCGTGAACCTGCAGTATCTCGATATCGGCGTGCTGGTGCTGACCTACATCATGCTCGGCTGGGGGCTGAACATCGTGGTCGGGCTCGCCGGCCTGCTCGATCTCGGCTATGTCGCCTTCTACGCCGTCGGCGCCTATTCCTTCGCGCTCTTCGCCTCGCCGGATTCGCCCCTGCTCCAGGAGCTGGGGCTGACGGAGGGCATCAGTTTCTGGCTCTGCCTGCCTTTCGCCGGGCTGATGGCGGCGCTCGCCGGCGTGGCGCTGGGCTTCCCGGTTTTGCGGCTGCGCGGCGATTATCTCGCCATCGTCACGCTCGGCTTCGGCGAGATGATCCGGGTGACGCTGCTGAATTTCTACAGCCTCACCAAGGGCCCCGACGGCATTTCCAAAATTCCGCCGCCATCGCTGCTCGGCTACTCGACCGAGTCGAAAATGGACGAGGAGACGCTCGAGAACACGACCGAGTTCCACACCGCGATGGGCTGGGAATTCGACCAGGCGGACACGACGGTCCTGCTGTATTTCGTGATCCTGGCGATGGCGCTGGCGACCAATTTCTTTACGGTGCGGATCCGCAAGCTGCCGGTCGGCCGGGCCTGGGAGGCGCTGCGCGAGGACGAGATCGCCTGCCGGTCGCTCGGCATCAATCCGACGAACACCAAGCTCACCGCCTTCGGCCTGGGCGCCATGTTCGGCGGCTTCGCGGGCTCCTTCTTCGCCACGCGCCAGACTTTCGTGAGCCCGGAAAGCTTCACCTTCATCGAATCGGCGGTGATCCTGGCGATCGTCGTCCTGGGCGGTTTCGGCAGCCAGATCGGCGTCGTCGTGGCAGCCTTTCTGCTGATCGGCCTGCCGGAAATCTTCCGGGAATTGCAGGAATACCGCATGCTGTTTTTCGGCGGCTCGATGGTGCTGATCATGCTGTGGCGCCCGGCCGGCTTGCTGGCCCATCGCGAACCGACGATCCGGATGCACCGCCGGAAGGCGCGCGGCGGCCGTGCCGAAGCGGGCGGGGCGGCGTGACCGGCCCGGCAAACGGCAGGGAACCGGGCGGCAACGGCGCTGGTGACGGTGCTGGCAACGGGGCCGCCGCCGGCGTGCGGCCGCTGCTCACGGTCGAGCATCTGACCATGCGCTTCGGCGGCCTTGTCGCCATAGACGACGTTTCCTTCCAGGCCGCCGACCGCAAGATCACGGCGATCATCGGCCCGAACGGCGCCGGCAAGACGACGGTGTTCAATTGCCTGACCGGCTTCTACAAGCCCACGGTCGGCCGCCTCACCCTGGAGCTGGAAGGGCGCGGGCCGATCTTTCTGGAGCGAATGGAGGGCTTCCGCATCGCCAGCCGGGCCCGGATCGCGCGGACCTTCCAGAACATCCGCCTGTTTCCGAAGATGACGCTGCTGGAAAACCTGGTCGTCGCCCAGCACAACAAGCTGATGCGGGCCTCCGGCTATACGGTGCGCGGCCTGTTCGGCTTCGGCTACCGGCGGGAGGAGGAAAAGGCGGTCGAACAGGCGCGCTACTGGCTGGAGCAGATCGGTCTGGTCGACCGGGCCGACGACGATGCCGACAGCCTGCCCTATGGCGACCAGCGGCGGCTCGAGATCGCGCGGGCCATGTGCACCGAGCCGGTGCTGCTGTGCCTCGACGAGCCGGCGGCCGGCCTGAACCCGCGGGAGAGCGCCGATCTCAACGATCTGCTCACGTTCATCAGGAACGAGCACCGGATCGGCATTCTGCTGATCGAGCACGATATGAGCGTGGTCATGCAGATTTCCGACCACATCGTCGTGCTGGACTACGGCAAGAAGATATCCGACGGCGATCCCGAATTCGTGCGCCAGGACCCGGCGGTGATCCGCGCCTATCTGGGCGAGGAGGAAGAGGAAGACCTGCCCGATATCGTGAAGCAGGATCTGTTGGCGGACGGCGCCGGCGGCGCGGGGGCACCGTCATGACCGAAGCCGCCGCCGGCCGGGACGTCATGCTCGATATCGCCGGCGTCGAGACCTTCTACGGCCGCATCCAGGCCTTGCGCGGCGTCGATATCGAAGTCTGCCGCGGCGAGATCGTCACGCTCATTGGCGCCAACGGGGCCGGCAAATCGACCCTGCTGATGACGGTGTGCGGCGATCCCCGGGCCGCAGCCGGCCGGATTACGCTGGATGGCGCCGATATCACTCACAAACCGACCTTCGAGATCGTGCGCATGGGCCTGGCCCATGCGCCGGAAGGCCGGCGCATCTTTCCGCGCATGACGGTGCGGGAGAATCTGCAGCTCGGTGCGACCACGGGCGAGGAGGAGCATTTCGAGGAGGATCTCGAGCGGGTCTACGAATTATTCCCGATCCTGCGGGACCGTGCCGACCAGCGCGGCGGAACGCTGTCGGGCGGCGAGCAGCAGATGCTGGCGATCGCCCGGGCGCTGATGAGCCGGCCGCGGCTGCTTCTGCTCGACGAACCGTCGCTCGGCCTGGCGCCGATGATCGTGAAGCAGATTTTCGAAGTTGTGGCCGAGATCAACAAGACCGGCACGACGGTGTTCCTGGTTGAGCAGAACGCCTATCACGCACTGCGCCTGGCGGACCGAGGCTATGTTATGGCCAACGGCCGGATCATCCTGAGCGGCACGGGCGACGAGTTGCTGTCCAATGCCGAGGTCCGCGCCGCCTATCTCGAGGGCGGGCACTGATGGCGGCGCTGCTCGGAGTTCCGGACCTGCTGATCACCCTGTTCGTCACGGCGATCATGGTCGGTTTTGCCGCCTTCATCACCGGCCAGGCGCTCGCAAGCACCTGGCGGCCGTTCTGGCAGATGTTCCCCTACGGCCTGATGCTCGGTTTTGCCGACCGGTTCCTGGTCTGGGGCCTGTTCGACCATGTCGACGGCCTGTCGGTCACCGGCTATGTCATCGACACGGCCTATCTGATTGCCGTTGGCCTGGCCGCTTACCGTCTCACCCTGGCGCGCAGGATGGTGAACCAATATCCCTGGCTCTACGAGCGCGCCGGCCCGTTCGGCTGGCGGGAAAGGCGGTAAGGGAAGCCGGTTGATCAATCCATTCGAACCGGCCGGAATCCCTGTCGTTTGCGCATTCTTGACGAGGACGTGAAGCGGCTTCCTCGTTGCTAAGCGATTTCGTCCTGCTAGTATATCGGCCGAACTGTCGGCAACTTTGCCCGGCAGTACCATAGAGGAAGAGGCCGTTCCCCGTGCCGCGAGCCGGGGACGGCAGGCACCAACCGCAACAGCAGGGAAAAATCAGACATGAACCGATTGAAACTTTCGTTTGCAGCGGCGGCTGCGGCTTCCGTCCTCGCGTTCTCACCGGCGCAGGCCGAGCTGGTGATCTCGACGGTCGGTCCGATGACCGGCCAATACGCCTCCTTTGGCGAGCAGATGCGCCGGGGCGCCGAGCAGGCGGTGAAGGATCTGAATGCCGCCGGCGGCGTGCTGGGCCAGAAGGTCAAGCTGATCGTCGGCGACGACGCCTGCGATCCCAAGCAGGCCGTTGCTGTGGCCAAGAAGCTGGTCAGCCAGAAAGTCGTTTTCGTGGGCGGGCATTTCTGCTCCGGGTCGTCGATCCCGGCTTCCAAGGTCTACACCGCCGGGCGCATCCTGCAGATCTCGCCGGCGTCGACCAATCCGAAGCTGACCGACGAAGGCGGCCCGAACGTGTTCCGAGTCTGCGGTCGGGACGACCAGCAGGGCGTTGTGGCGGGCACCTATCTGGCGAAGAATTTCGCCGGCAAGAAGATCGCCTTCCTGCATGACAAGACGGCCTATGGCAAAGGCCTGATGGACGCGACGCTGGAGAATTACCAGAAGGCCGGCGGCAAGGCCGCGATGGTCGAGGCCTACACGGCGGGCGAGAAGGACTACACCGCGCTGGTCTCCAAGATGAAGGCCGCCGGCATCCATGCCTTCTATCTTGGCGGCTATCACACCGAAGGCGCCCTGATGATCCGCCAAGCCCATGAGATGGGCTACAAGCCGCAGCTCGTTTCCGGCGATGCGCTGGTCACCGACGAGTTCTGGAAGATCGCCGGCAATGCAGGCGAAGGCGTGCTGATGACCTTCTCGCCGGACCCGCGCAAGAACCCGTCGGCCGCCCCGGTGGTCGCCAAGTTCAAGGCGCAGAAATACGAGCCCGAGGGCTACACCCTCTACACCTACGGCGCGATCCAGGCCTGGGCCGCCGCTGTCACCAAGGCAGGCTCGACCGACCTTGCCAAGGTCGTGAAGGTACTGCGCTCGGAACAGTTCGATACGGTGCTTGGGAAAATCGGCTTCGACAAGAAGGGCGATGTGACCGCGCCGGGCTATGTCTGGTACGTCTGGAGCAAGGGCGGGTACGACTACGCGAAGTAATCCTGCAACGCTCCGGCAACGGAGCCTGAAACAAAAAAGCCCGGCGGGAAACCGCCGGGCTTTTTCTTCGGGCCGTTTGCCTGATACGCGTTAGTTCGTGACCCGGGCTTCCGGCTGTCCGCCGCGCCCGCGACGGCCGAGGCCGATGCGCTTGGCGAACTCCGAACGCCGCTTGGCATAGTTCGGCGCGACCATCGGATAATCCGCCGGCAGCCCCCATTTCTGGCGGTATTCGTCCGGCGACATATCGTAGGTCGTCCGCAGGTAGCGCTTCAGCATTTTCAGCTTTTTGCCATCTTCAAGGCACACAAGATATTCCGGCGTCAGCGACCGGCGCACCGGCACGGCCGGTTTCGGCGCCGCCTCCGCGGCCTGCGCTTCGCCCAACGCATTGAGCGAATTGTGAACGGTCTTGATCAGATCCGGAATTTGGTTCGTCGCGGTCGCGTTGTTGCCAACATAGGCCGAGACGACATCAGTGGTCATCCGGAGCATCCCCTCTCGGGAGATAGGCTCCGTGCTATCGTTACTCATACCCCGCTTCCTTTTGTTTTGCGTTTTGACTTACATGCAGACTCACCATTTTTACGGTGTTAATCCGCACGCACGCATCGCGATCTATTGCACAGCATTAACAGAATGTCAATTTCCATAATTTCAGTTTCTCTTCGATATTTCAGACTGTTATTCGATCTCGTTAACCCGATACTCATAATTTGTGTCAATCGGGCCGGCGAAATCTCTGTTGTCATTCGGTCGTCTTGCTGCCGGCTTGGCGTGTTTTCAGGCTGCATTGAACGGCCGTGCCGCAGACCTCTGCGGAAGCGGGCGGCGGCAGGCCGGCATGGAATTGCCTTCGGATCGCGATGAGAGTATACGAGATCGTGTCGTCGGATCGGTGCGATCCGCGATATCTGGTGGTCAGGACCAGGTTTTGTTGCCGGCTGGCACAACGACGCCCGGCGCATCGCGCGCCGGCCTGTACGCAAAGTGGCCGGGCTCCGCCGGCCAGCGAAGGAACGGCGAGTGAAACCGAAAACCGTAGCCGTTGCATCGGATCATGCGGGCTTTGCTCTCAAGGCCGCCCTGGCCGAAGATCTGCAAAACCTGGGCCACACGGTCTTGGATCTGGGCCCGGCAACGGCGGACCCCGTCGACTATCCGGATTTCGGCCATGCCCTGGCGCGGTCGGTGGCAGCGGGCGACGCGGAGATCGGTGTGGCCGTGTGCGGCACCGGTATCGGCATCAGCATCGCGCTCAACCGCCACCGGGGCGTGCGGGCGGCGCTGTGTCACGATAGCCTCTCGGCGCGCCTGTCGCGCCAGCATAATAATGCCAATGTTCTGGCGCTGGGCGAGCGGTTGATCGGGTTCGAAACCGCCCGCGACGCGCTACGCACTTTCCTCGAAACGCCGTTCGACGGCGGCCGGCACGAGGCGCGGGTCGACAAGATCGACCGCGGCGCCGGATGACCGGCTGCCCGGCGCTCAACCGAAGATACTCTGATGACAAGCTCCGGCGCCGCAACGATTCTGCCCTTCGACGACAGTTTCTTCACCGCTTCGCTGCAACAGTCCGACCCGGAACTGTATGACAGCATCCGGGCGGAACTGGGCCGCCAGCAGGACCAGATCGAGCTGATCGCCTCCGAGAATGTCGTCTCCCGCGCTGTGCTGGAGGCCCAGGGCTCGGTGCTCACCAACAAATATGCCGAAGGCTATCCGGCGCGCCGCTATTATGCCGGCTGCGATCATGTCGATGTCGCCGAGAGCTTGGCAATCGAACGGGCTAAACAGCTCTTCGGCTGCGGCTTCGCCAACGTGCAGCCCCACTCCGGGGCGCAGGCGAATACGGCCGTCATGATGGCGCTGCTCAAGCCGGACGATACGATTCTCGGCCTTTCTCTGGCGGCCGGCGGGCATCTGACCCACGGCGCCGCCCCGGCGCTTTCCGGCAAATGGTTCGACGCGGTCCAGTACGGCGTGCGCGAGGACGATCACCTGATCGACTACGACCGGGTCGCCGCGCTGGCCGAAGAGCACCGCCCCAAGCTCATCATCGCCGGCGGATCGGCCTATCCGCGCTTCCTCGATTTCGCCCGCTTCCGTGAGATTGCCGACAGCGTCGGCGCGACGCTGATGGTGGACATGGCCCATTTCGCCGGCCTGGTGGCGGCGGGCGTGCATCCGAGTCCGGTGCCGTATGCCCATATAACCACGACCACGACCCACAAGACTCTGCGCGGCGCGCGCGGCGGCATGATCCTGACCGACGATCCGGATCTGGCGAAAAAGATCAATTCGGCTGTGTTTCCCGGTTCCCAGGGCGGGCCGCTGATGCACCAGATCGCCGGCAAGGCCGCGGCGTTCAAGGAAGCGCTCACGCCGGAATTCAGGGATTATTGCCGGGCCATCGTCGCCAATGCGAAAGCATTGTCGGCCCGTTTGGTCGAGCGTGGATTCGCGATGGTCGCCGGCGGCACAGACACCCATCTGATGCTCGTCGACCTGCGCCCGAAGCAGGTAACGGGCAACATTGCCGACGAAAGCCTGGAGCGGGCCGGGATCACCTGCAACAAGAATGCGATCCCGTTCGATCCCGAGAAGCCGACCGTGACTTCGGGGATCAGGCTGGGCACGCCGGCCGCAACGACCCGCGGCTTCGGCATTGCGGAATTCGAACAGGTCGGCGACCTGATTGCCGATGTGCTGGAAGGGCTGGCGGCCAATCCCGGGGACAATTCGGCAGCCGAAGCTGCAGCCCGGGAAAAGGTCCGCGCGCTGTGCCGGCGCTTTCCGGTCTATTCGGGCATGTAGCAGCCCGGCGAAGCGGCGGCCCGGCAATGTCGCGGCGTTGAAGGCGGCGCGACGTCGAGGTTCGAAAAGGAGAGAGGGCCATGCGGTGTCCGTTCTGCGGGGGTGAAGATACCCAGGTCAAGGATTCGCGGCCGACCGAGGACGGGTCGTCGATCCGGCGGCGGCGCTTCTGCGCGTCCTGCGGCTCCCGGTTCACGACCTTCGAGAGGGTGCAGCTGCGCGACCTGATGGTCGTCAAGAAGAACGGCCAGCGCGTACCGTTCGACCGCGATAAGCTGTTCCGCTCCATCGCGATTGCCCTGCGCAAGCGACCGATCGACGAGGAGCGAATCGACCGGATCGTCAACTCGATTACGCGCCGGCTCGAGAGTTCCGGCGAATCGGACATTCCCGCAAAACATATCGGAGAGCTGGTGATGGAGGCCCTGGCCGGTCTCGACCAGGTCGCCTATGTGCGCTTTGCCTCGGTCTACAAGAACTTCCGCGAAGCCAAGGATTTCGAGCAGTTTCTCGGCAGCCTGGGCGATCGGGAAGAAGAAGCGGCGGCCGAGGATTGAGCGACGCTGCCGCAGATCGCCGCTGGCTGACGACGGCCCTGACTTTAGGCCGGCGCGGCCTCGGCACAACCGCGCCCAATCCGGCGGTCGGTTGCGTACTGGTTAATGACGGCCGGGTCGTCGGGCGCGGCTGGACCCAACCCGGCGGCCGGCCGCATGCGGAAGCCGAGGCGCTGCGGCGTGCCGGCGAATCGGCCCGCGGCGCGACCGCCTACATCACGTTGGAGCCCTGTTCCCACCGGGGCCGCACACCGCCCTGCACCGATGCGTTGATAGAGGCCGGAGTGGCGCGTGTCGTGACTACACTGGAGGATCCCGACAGCCGCGTTGCCGGCTCGGGCCTCCTGAAGCTTGCGGCCGCCGGGATTGTCGTCGAATCGGGTGTTTGCGGGGATTCTGCTGCCTACGATCTCGGTGGCTATCTGATGCGCCGACGCGCAGGCCGCCCGCGCATATCCCTCAAGCTGGCGACCAGCCTGGACGGACGGATCGCGACCGCGGGCGGCGACAGCCAGTGGATTACGGGGCCGCTCGCCCGGGCGCGAGGTCACGCGCTGCGGGCGTCTCACGACGCCGTCATGATCGGCATCGGCACTGCGCTGGCAGACGATCCGCTGCTCACCTGCCGCCTGCCGGGCGGCCGGCGGCGGACCATTCGAATTGTCCTCGATTCGCATGCCAGGCTGCCGGCCGAGAGCCGCCTCGCCCGGTCTGCCGCCGAACATCCCGTCTGGCAATTTTCAACTGTCGGCGAAGCACCCGCCGAAACGCCGGTCCGCCGGTTTTCCGTCATTGCCGACGGCACAGGCCGGCCCGATCCGGAGGCGGTTGCGGCGGCGCTTGGGGCCGAGGGGTTGAACGATGTTCTGGTCGAGGGCGGCGGGCAGGTGGCTGCGAGCCTGATGCGCGCCGGTCTCGTGGACCGGCTTTACTGGTTCCGCGCCGGCCTTGTGTTGGGCGGCGATGCCCGGCCGGCAGTCGGCGATCTCGGCCTCGACCAGGTCGCTGACGCGGGCGGATGGCGCTTGCGCTCTCGCAAACCCTACGGCGGCGACCTGCTCGAAACCTGGCATCGCGATTGGGAGGTGGGCGGCAGCCCGGCCTAAGACAGTCCATGTTCACGGGAATCGTAACGGATATCGGCCGTGTTCGCAGCCTGACCCGGCCGGAGGGCGGCGACACAAGGTACGAGATCGAAACGGTGTACGATACCGCCGGCATTGCCATCGGCGCGTCGATCGCGTGCAGCGGGGTATGCCTGACTGCTGTCGAGACCGGCCCGGGCTGGTTCGCCGTGGAGGCGTCGGACGAGACCCTGTCCTGCACGACGCTGGGCGAGTGGCGCGAAGGCCGGCGCATCAATCTGGAGCGTGCCTTGCGGGCGCAGGACGAGTTGGGCGGGCATATCGTCTCCGGCCATGTCGATACGGTTGGCCGTGTCGTATCCCGCACACCGGCATCGGGCAGCGAGGTCTACCGCTTCGCCGTCGGCCGGCCCTTCGGCCGCTTCATCGCGCCCAAGGGTTCGGTCGCGGTTGACGGTGTTTCGCTGACGGTCAACGCTGTAAAAGACGGAGTAGATGGCGGCGACACACGGTTTTCCGTCAACCTGATCCCGCACACGCTGGCGGTGACCTCCTTGGGCGATTTGCAGCAGGACAGCCCGTTCAATCTGGAAGTGGACCTGATGGCGCGCTACGTTCAGCGCATGTTGGCGTTCGGCAAGACATCCGGCGCTTCCGCATAAGCGGGCGGGCTAACGGGAAAGTATCAGCGTGAGCAATCGCGATCGTCTAAGTCTGGTATCGAAGCAGGACGTGCGCCGCGCGTCGGACGATCTGGCCTTCCTGTCGCCGATCGAGGAAGTCATCGAGGATGCGCGCCGGGGCAAGATGTTCATCCTGGTCGATGACGAGGACCGGGAGAATGAAGGCGATCTGATCATCCCGGCCGAGAAGGCGACGCCGGAGGCGATCAACTTCATGGCCAAATTCGGCCGCGGCCTGATCTGCCTTGCCATGACCGGGGAGAGGGCGGCCCACCTCGGCCTGCAGCTGATGCCGCAGAAGAACAACAGCCGGTTCTCGACGGCGTTTACCGTTTCGATCGAGGCGCGCGAAGGGGTGACGACCGGCATCTCCGCCCACGATCGGGCGCACACCATCGCGGTTGCCATCGACGAAGCGTCGGACGCCAGCGCGATCACGACGCCCGGCCATGTCTTCCCGCTGGTCGCCCGCGACGGCGGCGTACTGGTGCGCACCGGCCACACCGAAGCAGCGGTTGACCTGGCGCGGCTGGCCGGCCTGCATGCCTCCGGCGTGATCTGCGAGATCATGGACGAGGACGGCTCGATGGCACGCCTGCCGCAGCTCGTGGCATTTGCGCAGTTCCACGGCCTCAAGATCGGCGCGATCGACCACCTGATCGCCTACCGCCGCCGCTTCGACAAGATCGTCGAGCGGGTCGAAGAGGGCGATTTCACCTCCGATTTCGGCGGTGCGTTCCGCGCCATTGTCTATCGCAACCGGATTTCCGGCACTGAGCATATCGCGCTGGTCAAGGGCGAGATTGCCGACGGCGCGCCGGTCATGGTCCGGATGCATGCGCTCAACGTGTTCAGCGATCTCCTGTATCAGGCGGGCACGAGCAAATCGGGCGAACTCCAGCGGGCCATGCGGATGATCGGCGAAGCCGGCCGCGGCGCGGCCGTCCTGATCCGCGAGCCGCTGTCGCTGGCTACCTCCGGCCATCTGGGCAACCGCGAATCGGTCGGCGACGGCGTCGGCGGACCGCAGGGCGAACTGCGCAATTACGGCGTCGGGGCGCAGATTCTGACCGACCTCGGCATCCGCGACATGCTCCTTCTGACAAACAGCAACCGGACCGTGATCGGCCTGGACGGATACGACCTGTCGATCGGCGGCCGCATTCCCATCCCGAACAAATAAAGGCGCAAGCCCGCATGACCTACCGCCCGCCCCACATCCTCATTGTCGAGGCGCGGTTCTACACCGACATCGCCGATCTTCTGGTCCGGGGCGCCGAAGCCGTGCTGACGGAGGTGGGCGCCACCTGGGAACGGATCGAGGTGCCGGGCACGTTCGAAATTCCCGCGACGATCAATTTTGCCCTCGATCGGTTCGACGGCTTTGTGGCGCTGGGCTGCGTGATCCGGGGTGAGACCACCCACTACGACTATATTTGCTCGGAAAGCGCACGCGGCCTCCAGGAATTGGCGCTGCACAAGCGCGCGCCGATCGGCTACGGTATCCTGACGACGGAAAACAGGGAGCAGGCCGTTGCGCGGGCCGATCCGAAGCAGAAGGACAAGGGCCGGGACGCCGCCGTGGCCTGCCTGCGCATGATCGAGGTGAAGCGCCGCTTCACCGGCACCTGAGCCGATGACGACGGCCCCTGCAGGGAAGAGCGGCGCCCCGGCCGGCGCCGGACCCGGCACAGGCCGCCCGACAGACCGGCAATCCGGCCGGCGCTCCGACCGGCGGACGCAGGCCAGGATTGCAGCAGTCCAGGCGCTGTATCAGCTCAGCGCGACCGACGCCGCGCCCGATGACGTGGTCGACGAGTTTCGTCTGCATCGGATGCGCGAAGCAGGCCCGGCTGCCGCAGCGGACAAGGCGCTTTTCACCGAAATCGTGCAGGGCGCCTGCAGCGACCGGGCGGCGCTCAACCGGATGATCGAGGGATCGCTGTCGGAAAACTGGGCGCTGGAGCGGATGGACCGCGTGCTGGTGGCCCTGCTCAATGCCGGGGCCTGGGAACTGCACGGCCGCAGCGAAACGCCGGCCCGGGTCGTCATTGCCGAGTATGTCGACGTCGCCCGGGTCTTTTTCGACAATCGCGAGCCGGCTTTCGTCAACGGCATGCTCGACAGGCTGGCGCGCACGCTGCGTTCCGGAGAATTTTCAGAAGCAACGGATTTACATGAGACGGTCGAGAACGCCGGGCCGGTCGAACCGGAGACCTAGGCAGTGGCGGACCGGACGGCCCGGTCGGGCGAATTCGACCTGATCGCCCGGTTTTTCGCGCCCCTGGCGGCCGCCTGGCCGGGCGCCTACGGTCTGGAAGACGACGCCGCCCTGCTCGGTGTCTCCGACGGCATCGACCGGGTGGTGACGACCGATGCTCTGGTCGAGGGCGTGCATTTCCTGCCGGACGACCCCCCGGACCGCGTGGCCCGGAAGGCGCTGCGGGTGAACCTTTCCGATCTGGCTGCTATGGGGGCAACGGCTGAAGCCTATACCCTGGCGCTCCAGATCCCGGCGGAGCGGGACGATGACTGGATCGCCGCCCTGGCGCGGGGGCTGGCTGCGGACCAGGCCCGGTTCGGCGTCACCCTTATCGGCGGCGACACGGTGAGTGCCCGCGGACCGGCGTTGCTGTCGGTCACGGCGATCGGCCGACTCTCCCACGGTGGCCCGCTGCGCCGCAACGGGGCGGCGTCCGGCGACGATGTCTACATCTCTGGGACGATCGGGGACGGCGGTCTTGGCCTGCGTGCCCGTCGCGGTGAAGCGGCGGATCTCGACTCCGTTCAACGGCAATATGCCGTCGACCGCTATCGACTTCCCGAACCGCGGGTTGCGCTCGGTCCGGCACTGGTCGGGACGGCGAGCGCCTGCCTCGATGTGTCCGACGGACTGGTTGCGGATCTCGGCCATCTGGCGCGCGCCTCGGGGCTCGCCGCGGAAATCCTGATTGACAATGTGCCGTGGTCGGAGGCCGCCGCCGCATCCCGGGATTATCCGGCCACCGAGCGCATCGCAGCCGGCGACGATTACGAACTCCTGTTCACGGCGCCGCCTGTGCGGCGCGACACCGTAAAGGCGATCGCGCAGGCGGCCGGAACCCCGGTCGCCCGCATCGGTAGAACGCTGTCCGGATCCGGTGTCCGGGTGCTGGACAGCGGCGGCGTAGCGCTCGTCCTCGGGACGACCGGCTGGCGGCATCGCTGATCCGGCCTGTCCGCCGCAAAGTTGTCACATTGATAGCCCTTGAGGGTTTCGGCATTGTCCAGCCGCGGCGCCGGGGCTGCGACCGCGCGTCAGCCTTACTCACGCTGACTGCGCGAGAGAAAAAGTCCGGCCAGGGTTTCCGGCCTCACCGTAAACCGCACGTTTTGGGACCGCCGAATTCGTTACAGCGCCCCGAAACAGACTCCTCGAAGTGAATCTTGGGAAGAGGACACTCCTGAAATGGATTGGGTACCGTATTTCGCGCTGGTTTGCGCGCTGCTTGCGGTCGTCTACGGCATCGTCACCAGCCGGCAGGTGCTGTCGGCCGACGCAGGCAACGAGAAGATGCAGGAGATTGCGGGCGCCGTCCAGGAAGGCGCACGCGCCTATCTGAACCGCCAGTATATGACGATCGCCGTTGCCGGCGTCGGCATCGCTGTCATTGTCGCCCTATTGCTGGGAATCTGGGTCGCTGTCGGGTTCGTGATCGGCGCGATCCTGTCCGGCGCGGCCGGCTATATCGGCATGAATGTCTCAGTCCGGGCCAATGTGCGGACGGCCGAAGCAGCGCGGCAGGGCCTCGCCCAGGGCCTGAGGATCGCCTTTCAGGCCGGCGCCGTCACCGGCATGCTGGTCGCCGGCCTCGCCCTGCTGGCCGTTGCCGGATACCTGCTGATCCTGAACGCCCTGGGCACCGACCAGCGCGGCCTGATCGATGCGCTGGTGGCGCTCGGTTTCGGCGCGTCGCTGATATCGATATTCGCCCGCCTCGGCGGCGGCATCTTCACCAAGGGCGCCGATGTCGGCGCTGACCTGGTCGGCAAGGTCGAAGCCGGGATTCCCGAGGACGATCCGCGCAATCCGGCCGTGATCGCCGACAATGTCGGCGACAATGTCGGCGACTGCGCCGGCATGGCGGCCGACCTGTTCGAGACCTATGCCGTGACCATCGTCGCCACCATGGTGCTGGCGCTGATCTTCGGAATGCCGGAGGGCCTGATCTATCCTCTCGCCATCGGCGGCGTCTGCATTATCACGTCGATTATCGGCACCTATTTCGTGCGCCTCGGCGCGTCGAACAACATCATGGGCGCGCTGTATAAGGGCTTCATCGCGGCATCGGTCCTGTCGCTCGCCGGGATCGCGGTGGTGACCGAACTGGTCGTCGGTTTCAGCAAGGCCTACAACGCAGGCGGCACTGCTTTCACCGGGATGGAGTTGTTCATCTGCGCCGTGATCGGTCTGGTCGTGACCGGGCTGATCATCTGGGTCACGGAATACTACACCGGCACGAATTACCGGCCTGTGCGCTCGGTCGCCAAAGCGTCGGAGACCGGCCACGGTACGAATGTCATTCAAGGCCTCGCCATCTCGATGGAGGCAACGGCCCTGCCGGCGATCATCATCTGCGTGGCCATTCTGGCGACCTACCTGCTGGCCGGCCTGTTCGGCATCGCCATTGCCGTCACCGCGATGCTGGCGCTCGCCGGCATGGTCGTGGCGCTGGATGCCTACGGCCCGGTAACGGACAATGCCGGCGGCATCGCCGAAATGGCGGACCTGGAAGAGGAAGTGCGCAAGACGACCGATGCGCTGGACGCCGTTGGCAACACGACCAAGGCGGTGACCAAGGGCTATGCCATCGGCTCGGCCGGCCTGGGCGCGCTGGTGCTGTTCGCCGCCTATACCCAGGACATCGCCTTTTTCAAGGCGGCCGGAGTGCCCTTCTTCAAGGACGTCGAGGTCAATTTCTCGCTGTCCAACCCTTATGTCGTGGTTGGCCTGATCGTCGGCGGCCTGCTGCCCTACCTGTTCGGCGCCATGGGCATGACCGCCGTCGGCCGCGCCGCCGGGTCGGTCGTGGTCGAGGTGCGGCGCCAGTTCCGCGAGATCGACGGCATCATGGAAGGCACCGGCAAGCCGGAATACGGCCGCTGCGTCGACCTGCTGACCAAGGCGGCGATCAAGGAAATGATCGTGCCGTCGATGCTGCCCGTCCTGTCTCCGATCGTCCTGTTCGTTGTGATCTGGGGGATCGGCGGCAAGTCAGCGGCGCTGTCCTGCGTCGGCGCGATGCTGCTCGGCGTGATCGCCACCGGCCTGTTCGTGGCCCTGTCAATGACCGCCGGCGGCGGCGCTTGGGACAACGCCAAGAAATATATCGAAGACGGCAACCATGGCGGCAAGGGCAGCGAGGCCCACAAGGCCGCCGTGACGGGCGACACCGTCGGTGATCCCTACAAGGATACTGCCGGCCCGGCCGTCAACCCGATGATCAAGATCACCAACATCGTCGCCCTGCTGATGCTGGCCGTGCTGGCGCATTAGCCGGCGCACGCAGTCGCCAGAAAAAACCCCCGGCGCGCGCTGCGCCGGGGGTTTTCTATGTCCGTTGTCGTCGGCCCTGTCTCAAAGTCCGTACGATTTCCTACTCTTTCCGGTCACGGCGCGGCGCCGGACGATCAGGTCGATCATGCTGCGGAAAAAGCCGGGTTCCTCAGCATCGGTTTTCGTCGTGCGCGAAGTCTGCGCGACCTTGCGCGCGTCCTTCAGCCCGTAGGTGCGGATACGCTTGATCGTCTGCTTGTCGTCGAACTGCAATTCGATGACCTGTTGGGCCTTCACGGCCGGCTTGAAGAAAGCCACCGTTTCTTCCCGTTTGCTGATGTAGAACCAGGTCTTGTCGTCGAACGCAGACACGGTGGAAGGCGGACCCAGGACGCGCCGAACATCCGAAGCTGTGGTAATTCCCTGGCGGATGTGGATCATGTCTTCATCTTCGGCGGCGTTGCCCCGAATATCGACGCGCGGCGAGCAGGCCGCCAGCGCGAGCGCCGCGCCGACGGCGGCGGCCAGCGCAAGGCGCTTCGCCGCCGGTCCTGCGAAGGGGCGCAGGGCTCGGCAGGCCGCCGGCCGGGCAGGCAATCCCCGATCAATTCCGCAATGCGTGTCCGCCATCGTTACCATCCGATCGTTCCTGATTCCGGCGCGGATCGCCCGACTGCGGTTGCGCGACCGGTTTGCGCAATGACTTGCCGGGCGCGTCACCGAAAATACCTGTCGGTATCCCCGATTCGATATCGCGCGCCGCTTGGGGGAAGTCAATCGAGTCCGCCGCCGCACCGGTTACCGCTGGCGTTGCTGCCGGGGCCGGATCGTAACGTGAGCCCATGACCTTCTTCGACCGTCTGGAAACGATTTTCAGCAAGCAGCGTCGTCGTGGCCGCGCGGCCGCGCGCGCACTCTATGCCCGGATCGTTGAGGTGGCGCGCCGCGAGCATTTCTACCGGGCGCGCGGCGTTCCCGATACGCTGGATGGCCGCTTCGAACTCCTCGCGCTGCACACCGTGCTGGTCTGCCGCCGCTTTGCCGCCGAAGGCGAAGCCGGCGCCCTTCCCGGGCAGCATCTGTTCGACATCATGATCGAAGACCTGGAGGTCAACCTGCGGGAACTCGGCGTCAACGATCCCTCGCTCGGCCGGCGGGTCAAAGAGATGGCGCGTGCCTTCTACGGGCGGCGCGATGCTTATGCCGCCGCGCTCGACAGCGGTGACCGGGCTGCTCTGGAGCAGGCGGTTGCACGCAACCTTTACGGTACGCTTGAGCCGGTGCGGGACAACGTAGCCTGGGCGGCCGACTATATTGAAACGACGGCGCGGATGCTCGCCCGACAATCCCTGACATCCATCGAGGCGGCGGACATCCGGTTCCCGGAGGTGGTGTCGTGACCGGGACCCGGCGCTGGGACGACGCGATAATCGATGTCGCCACCGTTCCGCCGAGCGGCATATTCGTCAGTCTTTCGGCCGGCAAGAGTGACCGGCGCGCCATTGCCGACCGCCTTCAGCTGCCGGCCGTCGAGGACTGCACAGCGACCTTTTCGATTCGGCCGCAACCCGGCCGCGGCACCCTGATCGAGGGGCGGCTGTCGGCCCGGCTGGTCCGCCGTTGCGTGGTGACCGGCGATCCGATGGATGAAAGGATCGACCAGTCAGTCGATTGTCTGGTCGTTGCCGAAGAACCGGCGTCTCCGGAGGACGATGTCGAAGAGGAAACTGACTACGAGGTTGCGCCGGACGGCCGGGTCGATCTGGCCGAGCTGGCGGTCCAATTGCTGGCGGTCTCGATGACGGCCTATCCGCGCGGGCCTGGCGCCGACGAAGCCGTAGCCGCTTTTGAGGCGCCGGCGGCGGAAATTCCGGACAATCCCTTTGCGGGCTTGGGTGCCCGGATGGGTATGACGGCCGGCGAGGATGGCGACGACGAAGGCTGCTGAAGCGGCGTCAACCCTGTCGGCCGGGCTCCGGTCGTGCGACCGTTGGTCCTTGTCGCTCCTCGGGAAAATCGCTAAGTATCGCCTTCGACAGACACCGCCCCGGCCCCCGCCGGGGCGTCTTTCGTGAGCCGGATTATGGCAGTACCGAAATCGAAAATATCGAAATCCCGCCGCAACATGCGGCGCGCGCATGACAGCCTTGTTGCGGCCAATGTCGCAGAATGCCCAAACTGCGGCGAGATCAGGCGCCCGCACCATGTCTGCGGCGCCTGCGGCTATTACAAAGACCGCGAGGTCGTCGACGCGGCGGAAGCCTAGGACATACCGGGCGCGCCTGTGCTAACAGACGGCGACCGGGCGGACGCGCCGGCGTTTCCGGCGCCGCCGGGCAGGATCTGATACGGGCGAAACATTGAGCGATCGGTCCATCATCGCGCTGGACGCCATGGGCGGCGACAATGCCCCCAGGAGCGTGCTGCGCGGCGCGACCATCGCGAAACGCCGTTATCCCGATCTCGAATTCCTGATCTTCGGCGACGAAGCGCGCCTGGCGCCGATGATGAAGCGGATGATCCGATTGCGCCGCTCGTCAACGATCGTCCATACGCCCGATGTCGTCTCGGCAGACGAGAAGGCCGCGACAGCGCTGCGCAGCGGCCGGAATTCCAGCATGCGCAAGGCGATTGACGCGGTTCGGAGCGGCGAGGCCGCAGGTGTCGTTTCGGCCGGCAACACCGGTGCGCTGATGGCGATGGCGAAGGTGGTGCTGAAGACCGTTCCGGGCATCGACCGGCCGGCCATGGCCTCCTTCTTCCCGACTATGCGCGGCGAGACCGCCATGCTCGACCTGGGCGCCAACATCGAATGCTCGGCCGACAACCTCGTCCAGTTCGCCATGATGGGCGAAACCTTCGCGCGCACCGTACTCGGGTCGCTCCGACCGACCGTCGGGCTGCTCAATGTCGGCTCCGAGGAGGTCAAGGGCCATGAGGAGCTGCGCGAAGCGCACGCCATTCTGAAGGAGAGCAGCCTTGCCTACAGAGGCTTCGTCGAAGGCGACGACATCGCCGCCGGTACCGTCGATGTCGTGGTTGCCGACGGATTCAGCGGCAATGTCGCGCTGAAAACAGCCGAAGGCACGGCAAAGCTGGTCAACGAGTTCGTGCGCCAGACCTTCAAGAGTTCGCTCCTTGCCGCAATCGGCTATCTGTTCGCCCGCCGCGCCCTTATCAAACTGCGCGCCCGGGTCGATCCCCGGCGCTACAACGGCGCCACTTTCCTCGGCCTGAACGGTATCGTGGTCAAATGTCATGGCGGCTCGGATGCATTGGGATTTGCGACGGGCGTCGGCGTGGCGCGCGACATGATCCGAAACGGGTTCATCGACAGGATGGTGCAGGAATTTCACGAGCCGGTCGCCTCGGAGGCGGGCAGGAGCCGGACGGCGACGGAATCGAATACGGTCCTCGGCATGGGTGCGCAGGCGGTGTCTTCGTCATGAGCGGCCCGGTCGATGCGATCGTCACCGGGGTGGGCGCCTACCTGCCGGCAAATGCGGTCAGCAATTCGGACCTCGAAATGCGGGTCGAGACGTCGGATGCGTGGATTCAGGCGCGCACCGGCATCCGACAGCGCCATGTCGCGGCCGACGGCGAACTGACCTCCGACCTCGCCCTGGCAGCAGCCCGGGCAGCCCTGACGGATGCCGGGGTCGATGGCGCCGAACTGGACCTTATCGTTCTTGCGACGACAACGCCTGATTCCACCTTCCCGGCCACCGCCACGAAAGTGCAGGCGGCGCTCGGCATGACTCAGGGAGCAGCCTTCGACGTTCAGGCGGTTTGCGCCGGTTTTATCTACGCCGTCAGCGTGGCCGCGAACGCCCTGGCCGCCGGCCAGGCCGCGAAAGCCTTGGTGATCGGTGCAGAAACCTTTACACGCCTGCTCGACTGGAACGACCGGTCGACCTGCGTGCTGTTCGGCGACGGCGCAGGCGCCATCCTGCTGGAGGGCCGACCCTCGAACGGCGCCGACCGGACCGGTGTGCTGTCGAGCCATCTGCATTCAGACGGCCGCTACTACGATTTGCTGTATGTCGACGGCGGCCCGTCTTCCACCGGCACGACCGGCCATGTCCGCATGCAGGGGCCGGAAGTGTTTAAGCACGCGGTCAACAAACTGTCGGACGCGGTGCGCGAGGCGCTCGCCGCCAACGACCTGGAATCCGGCGACGTCGACTGGTTCGTGCCGCACCAGGCAAACAAGCGGATCATCGACGGCACGGCGAAAAAACTCGGCATCGACCCGGGCAGGGTGATCCTAACGGTCGACCGGCATGCCAACACCTCCGCCGCCTCGATCCCGCTCGCGCTCCATCAGGGCGTTGCGGACGGTCGAATCAAGAAGGGCGACCTGGTCGTGCTGGAGGCCATCGGCGGCGGCTTGTCCTGGGGCGCCAGCGTCATCCGCTGGTAAGCGCGCCGCGGCCGGACATGCTCGTCGAGCGTGCAGCGGCCGGAATTGCCCATGATTACCCAGCAGACTCCAGCGGCCTTCTGTGACCCGTTGCCGGACGCGGTCGATGTCGCGATCATCGGCGCCGGTATCGCCGGCACGGCCACGGCATATTTTCTGGCGCGCGCGGGCGTATCGGTCCTGCTCTGCGAGAAGGGACGGGTTGCCGGGGAGCAGTCCAGCCGCAACTGGGGCTGGGTGCGGCAGCAGGGCCGCGACGAGGCCGAACTGCCGATCATGATCGAAGCCAACCGCTTGTGGCGCGGATTGGCCAAAGAAACCGGCGAGCCCGATCTCGCCTTCACACCCTGTGGATGCGTTTATGTCGCCCCGGATCCGCAGAAACTGGCGAAGTTCGAGGGCTGGTGCGAGACCGCGCGCCGGCACCAGCTCGATACGCGGATGCTGACCGGCGACGAGGTCGCCGAACTGCTACCCGGCGTAGCCGGCGAATGGATAGGCGGTATGGTCACGCCTAGCGACGGCCGCAGTGAACCGCAGACGGCCGTTCCGGCGCTCGCCCGCGCCGCGAAGCGCCTCGGCGTCGTCATCGCAGAAAACTGCGCCGTGCGGACTCTCGATCTGCAAGGCGGGCGCCTTGCCGGCATCGTCACCGAGCAGGGCAGGGTCCGTTGCGGAAGCGTCGTGCTGGCCGGCGGCGCCTGGTCCGGCGCGTTCGCGGGTAATGCTGGGATCGAGGTGCCCCAGCTCCTGGTCCGGGCGACCGTCATGCGCACCGGGCCAGCGCCGCCGGTCGTCGGTCCCAACGTATCGCTGGCCGGCCTCGCTCTGCGCCGGCGCGGCGACGGCGGCTATACGGTAGCGACGGGCTTGGCCGATCATTTTGTCGGGCCGCCCTCATTCCGGCATGCGCTGCGTTTCCGCAAGCTGCTGAAGCGGTCGGCCCGGGAACTCAGGCTGCTGCCTGCGGCGCCCACAGGCTATCCCGGCGCATGGGGCGCGGCGCGGCGCTGGACCGCCGACGCAGAGACGCCTTTCGAGCGAGTCCGCGTACTCGATCCTGTGCCCTCGCGTCCCGCTATCCGGCGCATTCGCGCGCGGCTGCCGGAGTATGTCCCGGCGCTGAGGGATGTCGGCTTTGCCGGGGCCTGGGCCGGAATGATCGACGTAACTCCGGACGCGGTACCCGTGCTCGGCGAGGTCGATGCGATGCCCGGTCTGTTCGTCGCGACGGGGCTCAGCGGGCACGGATTCGGCATCGGGCCGGCGGTCGGCCGAATCGCGGCGGACATGGTTCAGGGCCGCGCGCCCGGTCAAGATCTCGACAGGTTCCGTCTACGCCGCTTCTTCGACGGCAGCGCGATCGTACCCGGTCCCTACTGACGGCGTGAACGGTCCGTCCGGCAGCAAGCGCGTCGCGAAACACCCGGCGGCCGCGGCGCGCCGTTCCGCTCGAGCGGTCCTCGCCGGGACCGCATGGAAAGAAATCTGGCGATTTTCTTGACGTTTTAGAGGGTTGGCGGCTAAACCTGTCGGCTGTTGGGGAGACGGTAATGCCAGCAAGCACGATAACGAGAGCCGATCTGGGCGAGGCGGTCTACGAGGAGATCGGGCTGTCGCGCAACGATTCGGCCAGACTGGTCGAATCGGTTCTTGCCGAATTATGCGATGCGCTGGTCAGCGGAGAGAATGTCAAGATTTCTTCTTTCGGCAGTTTCATGTTGCGAAACAAGGGCGAGCGGACCGGCCGCAATCCAAAAACCGGCGAGGAAGTGCCGATTTCGCCCCGCCGCGTCCTGGTCTTCCGGCCATCGAACATATTGAAAGAGCGCCTGAACCGGCCGGACAGCGGCTGACGCTGCTGTTCCACCGGCGGACGAGCACCGCTGACAGGATTGAGAAACCATGGCGTCCCCGAACGACGATCCCCTGCACGACGATTCCCGGCATGGCGATCAGGGGCCGACCCGCCGCACCAAGTCGGCGGACGCCTTCCGCACCATCAGCGAGGTTTCGGAAGAAGTCGGCGTGCCGCAGCATGTGTTGCGTTTCTGGGAGACCAAGTTCAGCCAGATCAAACCGTTAAAGCGAGGCGGCGGGCGGCGCTATTATCGGCCGGAAGATATCGATCTGCTCAACCGGATCCGGGCCTGGCTGTATGACGACGGATACACCATTAAAGGCGTCCAGAAACTTTTGCGGGAAGGCGGAGCGACGGCTGCCCCGGCAGCCAGCCGCGCTACCGCCGCCGCAGAGCGGGCGCAGGCCGATGGGGGCAGCCCGGCGCCTGCCGGCCCGGCCGCGCCGGAGATGGGGCGGCAGCCGGCGCAACCGTCGGTGCTTCGCCGGCCGGCCCCGGCGTCTTCCGACATTGCTGGTGAAGATGCTGCCGGAGCCGGATCTGCCGCTGCGGCGGTCGATGGGGCGCGTCGCCCGGCCAATTCCGATATCGCCGATCCTGACCGCGGAATGCCTGAAGGGGTGACGGCGGACCGGATTCCGGTAGAGCGTGCCATCCTGGAAAGCCTGATCGAAGGTTTGGAAGAGGTTCGCGACCGGCTGCGCGGTCCGCCGCCGGAGCCGTAAACCCGGCGCGCCGATTCGGATGACCGGAGCGCGCGGAGGCGCGTTGTAACCGAAGCCGACCTGTCCTATTTTCCCAAACGGTGCGGAGCGTGGCGCAGCCAGGTAGCGCGTCTGACTGGGGGTCAGAAGGTCGTGGGTTCGAGTCCCGCCGCTCCGACCATTTGAGAAACTGTTATATGGCGATTTTTTGTTTCGACATTGCAGTCATGAATGAATGGCAATGTGATTGACAAACATTTTGGCGCAAATTTTGGTTTGCAAGGGGTGACGCTTTCGGCGCTTGCGTCAGTTCGGGTGCGCAACAGCCACGGCGTCATAACCTGAAGGTCGCAGGTTCGAATTCTGCCGCTCTGCCGCATGTGGTCGGCGCGCTGCCGCAACGTCCTTCAGGGCTTCCGGGCCAAGCCCTCAACCGGTCGCCGTAAGGCGAAGTCAACGCCCTCTGTTGATGCGAGGGTTTCTTCGAACGATGCGGTGGATGCGGTCAGGTGCTGTTGTATGTCCGGCCTCTCATTACGACACGTCGCACGCCGCGGACCCGCATGGAGATGCACGACCGGGTCCATATCGATTACGGGAGCTCGAAAGCTCTGCAACTGGAAACTGGATTTCCCGATCCCGTCTCGATTGACCGTTTGTCCTTGCTTTTCCTCAGACCTGCCCACGTCCCCGACAGCTACCCGCTTTACCGCCTCTCAGGCGGCTGCGGGAGCCCGGCAACTCTCCTTCTTCGTCATCAGCGCCCGCACGATGCGCGCCATCCGGTTGGCCAGCGCCACGGCGTGCATGTCCGGCCGCTGGCCGGCAACACGCGTCCTATATTCGCGATGCCTCCAGGCAGGGTAAACCTGAACAATCCTTATGATACGCCTGCCTCGCTTCTCAATTTCAGGCAAGTCGTGTAGCTTGCATCGAAAGAAACCCCAGAGGCTCGCCGGTTCGAGCCGACGGCAGGTGCCCATGATCGGTATCGGGTCTGCAACGGTTCTAAAGGGCGGCCATCTGGTCGACCCCTCCCAAGGTATCGACCGGGTGGCCGACATCGCCGTTGTCGGCGGCAGGGTTGCCGCGGTCGGGCCGGAGGCTGCAGCGAGCGTTCCGGAGGGAGCCGAGACAATCGATCTGTCCGGCCATTACGTAAGCCCCGGCTGGTTCGATATCCACATCCACGCCTACGGGACGCTGGGCTTCGCCGACCCGGACAGCATCGGCATCCGCCAGGGCGTGACGAGCTATGTCGACGCCGGCGGCCCGGGCATCGGCGTGATGGACGAGTTCGCGGCGCTGCTGGGCGGCCATACCGTCACGGACCTCTACGCCGGGCCGTATATCAGGCCGATGGGCATAATCGGTGCCCAGTTCATCGAGGGCGACATCCGTAGCCTGATGAATTTTCCGGTCACGCAATGGGTCGATTTCATGGCCGACCATCCGGGCCTGGTGCGCTATCTGAAAGTGGCGGCGCTGGGCAGCTACGGCACCGGGCCGCTCAAGATGGGTAAGGGCCTGGCCGAGATCATCGGCGTGCCTCTTTACGGCCATATCGGCGAGTATCAGCACCAGCCGGTCGATCCGTGCGTCTACGAGATCTTCAACATCTCGCAGCCGGGCGACATCATCACCCATCTGTACCACGCCAACGACGGTCCGGTTCTGGACGAGGACAGCCGGGTGCTGCCGGTGGTGCGCGACGCCGAGCGCCGCGGCGTCCTGTTCGATGTCGGCTTCGGCGCGTTCAATTTCGGCTGGGATCTTGCGGAAAAGTGCTTCGCGCAGGATCTTCGGCCTCACATCATCAGTTCCGACCTGCAACAGTTCAACGTCCTCGGCCCGGTCAAGTCGCTGGCCAACATTCTCGGTATTTTCCTGCATCTCGGCATGAGCTTGGACGAGGTGATCGACACAATTACCCACATTCCTGCGAAAGCGCTCGGCCTCGAGGATCGGATCGGCAGCCTCGCTCCCGGCATGCCAGCCGACATCACCGTTTTCGATGTCGAGGAGGGCGAATTCGAAGCTTTCGACACCTATGCGGTGTCGCGCCGGATCGGTCGCCGCTTCGCACCCGTTCTGGCCTTCAAGCACGGGGTTCGATACGAAATCGACATGGAGCTGTGCCAAGACGAGCGCAACTGGATGATGCAGATCGCCGAGGACCATATACCCGAGGCGGCGGCGCGGCTCAGCGGCCGGCAGCGCGAATTCCTCGGCGCCCTGCGCCCGGCGCTGGAACCTCACCGCTGGACCTATTCGCTGGACGATATGGACCTTGCGACAGCAACCGCCCTCCAGGGCGTCGTGCACGCCGCAGCCCGGCGGACCGGCATCCCGCTGCGCGATGCGCTGATGGCGCTTTACGGCGCCTTCCTGGACAGCCCCTTTACGATCCAGAGCGGCCTGCTTCTGCTGCAGATAGACCGGGACCTTGCGCTCGACCGGCTGGAAGCCGTCGCACGCGATTGCCGGGCTGCAGCCTAGGCAGCGGCGGCAAGCGGCGCATCGGCAATCGTGACGGAGTGGCAGATCCTTGAGGGTATCGACCCGGCTACATCGGAGTTTCCGGCAGAAGCTACGCTCGGCTGCGAAACCATCCTCGTGTTCCGGACGGCAAACGGCTATCGCGGCACCGAACCGCTATGCCCGCACCAGAAAGTGCCGCTAAAAACGGCGGTGCTGATGAGCGGCGACACCATGATCCGCTGTTCGCGGCATCACTTCATTTTCCGGCTGGACGGCGGCGCCGGCGTTAACTGTACCGGGATGCGGCTCACGACATATCCGGTTCGCGAAGTCGACGGACGGCTGGAAGGCGCTCTCCCCGATATCGAAGACCAAGCCCGGCAGACCGGAGCCGTGGTGCCCGCACCGTAACGGAGGACCGTTCGATGTTCCTGAGGAATTACTGGTATATCGCGGCCATGCCTCACGAGATCGGCCGCACGCCGCTGCAACGCCATATCCTCAACGAAGCCATCGTCTTCTTCCGCAAGGAGGACGGGACGCCCGTCGCGATGGCCGACGCCTGTCCGCACCGCAGTATGCCGCTATCGCAAGGCAAGCTGATCGGGGACACGCTGCAATGCGCCTATCACGGGCTGGAATTCGATACGCAAGGCCGGTGCATCAAGATTTCCGGTCAGGCAAACGTGCCGCCGCGTTGCCGGGTCCGCACCTACCCACTGGCCGAGAAATGGCGCTGGATCTGGCTCTGGATGGGCGATCCCGAGGCCGCCGACCCCGCAGAAATTCCGGATTTTCACTGGAACGACGATCCGGAATGGACGCCGACCGGCGGCCATTTCTACATCGAGTGCAACTACAATCTGCTGGTCGACAATCTTCTGGACCTGTCGCACGAAACCTTCGTGCATCCGACCACGATCGGCAACGCGGCCGTCGCGGAAACTCCGGTGCGTACGGAATCCGACGAGGCGGAAGTGCGCGTGCTGCGCCAGATCAATGGCCAGCCCGCGCCGCCGCTCTACGTCAAGCTCAAGGATTTTACCGGCGATATCGACCGCACCCAGAACATCACCTGGACGCCGCCGACCAACATCGTGATCGAATCGCGATCCATGCCGTCCGGCTCCAACGATCCGGACATGGTGCTGGAATACCGGGTCCTGAATGGCATCACGCCGGCGACGGACCGGACGACGCATCATTTCTGGGCTACGCCGCGCAACTTCGCGCCGGAGGAAGCCGTGACGGAGGCGTTCCACGAAGGATCCGTCCGGGCTTTCAGCGAAGATGTCGCCGTACTGGAACACCAGCAGGCGATGATCGAGCAGCAGGCGGCAAGCACCGGCGCGCCGCCGCGCTGGATCGATATCAATGCCGACCGCGGCGGCCTGCTTGCCCGCAGCGCGGTGAAACGTTTGTTTGAACTGGAACAGGCCGGCCAGGCCTGAACCGACCGGAGTGGCGCTCCGGTTTTCCGCCCCTTCCGGCGGAAGGCGCCGGAACCGCCCCACACCATGAGGAGGGAAGACAATGATCGGACGAATTGCACTAGGCGCCGTCGTTTTGGCGGCGCTCGGTACGGCGGTACCGGTACAGGCTAAGGAAATACGGCTCGGATTCATGACTCCGCTGTCCGGGCCCCTGACGTTTCTGGGTCGGGAGCAGGAAATGGGCATGCAACTGGCCCTCGAGCAGCTCGGCAACAAGCTTGGCGGCATTCCGGTGAAGGTGTTCAAGCAGGACGGCCGGATGAGCGCGGCGACCGCAAACCAGGCGGTGACCAAGCTGATGGAGCAGAACAGGATCGATATCCTCACCGGGCTGCTTCTGTCGAACCAGACGATCGCCATCACCAAGCCGGTCGCCGACCGGGGCATCTTCGTCATCAGCGGCGTATCCGGCCCCAAGCCGCTCGCCGGATCGAAGTGCCATCCCAACTTCTTCAACATTTCCTGGCAGAACGAACAGCCGAGCGAAGCGTTGGGCAAATGGCTGACCGCCCGCAAAGTCGATAACGTCTATGCGATCAGCCAGAATTATGTCGCTGGTCGCGACCATGTCGCGGGCGTCTGGCATCACTACAAGGGCAAGCGCGTCGGCGAGATCTATGTCCCGCGCCGCCACAGCGATTATTCCGGGGAGATCGCGCGAATCCGTGCGGCCAAACCCTCTGCGGTCTTCATGTTCCTGCCCGGCCGCGGCGGCATCGCCTTTCTGAAACAGATGGGGGGCGCCGGACTGCTTGGCAAAATCAAGGTTTACGGCGGTTCCTGGGTCGCCGACGAGCATTCCTTCAAGGCAGTCGGCGATGCCTCCATCGGCGCGGAACTGTCGAATCCGTGGTGGGCGCAACTCGACAACCCGACCAACAAGGCCTTCGTCGCCGCGTTCCGGAAGAAGTTCGGCCGCAACCCGGTGTTCTACGCCGCCTTCATGTATGATGTGATCAACCTGCTGAACGCCGCAGTCAAGCAGGCCGGCGGCATCGGCGACAAGGACAAGCTGCGCGCCGCGCTCCGCAAGGCAGACTTCAAGTCCGTCCGCGGCGCCTTCAAGTTCAATAGCAACCACTTCCCGATCCAGGATTACTACATCGGCAAGGTGGTGAAGAAGGGCGGCCAGCTGACCCACGAGGTGATCGGCAAGGCGTCCACCGGCGAAAAGGATCGCTACTACACACAATGCAAGATGGCTAAATAGCCGTCTTGAATGGGCGCTGACGAGAGAGGCCGCGGCATCCGCCGCGGCCTTTTTTGTGCCCCTGCGCTAAATCCCCAGATAACGCTCGATAACGTCCGGGGCGGCTCGCAGGGTGGCCGACGTGCCGGTCCATTCCACTCGACCGTTGCGGACGAAATAGTGCCTGTCGGCAAGGCGCATCAGGGCTTCGACATCTTTGTCGACAATCAGGATCGAAAGGCCCGATTCCTTCAGTTCGTCCAGCACCCGCCAGATTTCCTCCTGGATGAGAGGCGCAAGCCCCTCGGTGGCTTCGTCGAGGATCAGCAGGCGGGGGTTAGTCGCCAGGGCCCGGCCGATCGCCACCATCTGCTGCTCGCCGCCGGAGATCTGGTTGCCCATGTGGTGGCGCCGCTCGGCCAGCCGGGGAAACAGGTCGTAGACACGCTCGACGTTCCAGGGATCGGCGTCTCCCCGGCGGTTGGCGGAGGTGGCGAACAGGTTCTCGTAGACCGACAGGTTCGGAAAGATCTGCCGGCCTTCCGGGACCAGACCGATCCCCGCCTGGGCGATGCGGAACGCCGGCCAGCGGTCGGTGCGCCGCCCATCGAATGCGATCGTGCCCGAGCGCGGCGGCGTGAAGCCCATGATGGAGCGGACGGTCGTGGTCTTGCCCATGCCGTTGCGGCCGAGCAGTGTGACCACTTCGCCCTCGTTGACCTCCAGCGACATGCCGAACAGCGACTGGCTGTCGCCGTAATAGGTCAGGATTTCCTCAACCCGGAGCATCTCACGCGCCGGCCTGCGGCAGGACCAGCCGATCCGCCCGGTCGCCCAGATAAGCGCGGCGGACCTCCGCATTACGGCGGATACTGTCCGGCGTATCGGTGGCGACCCGCCGGCCGTTGACCAGCGCGCTGATCCGGTCGGCGAGCGAAAAGACGACATCCATGTCGTGCTCGATCAGGAGGATCGAATACCGGCCTTTCAGCGTGTCCAGAAAGCCGATCATGCTCTCGGTCGCGCCCGGCCCCATTCCTGCGGTCGGTTCGTCCAGCAACAGCAATTGCGGGTCGGTCGCCAGCGCCATAGCAATTTCGAGCTGGCGATGTTCGCCATGCGCCAGATTCTTCGCCAGCACGCCGCTGCGGTCGGCGATGCCGATCTCGCCAAGGATCGCCAGGGCTTTTTCGTTCAGGTGATGCGCCGCCTGCGCCGGACGCCAGAACCTGTAGCTGTGGCCGTCGACGGCCTGGGCCGCAAAGGCGACATTTTCCAGCGCGGTGAACGACGGGATAACGCTGGTGATCTGGTAGGACCGCGCCATGCCCAGCAGCGCCCGGCGGTGCACCGGCAAGGCCGTAATATCCCGTCCATTCAGGGCGATGCGGCCGGTATCGGGCGGCAGCTCGCCCGCCAGCTGGGAAATGAAGGTGGTCTTGCCCGCGCCGTTGGGCCCGATCACCGCATGCACTTCGCCCCGCCGTACGTCGATATCGATCTCCTCGTTGGCGATCAGCGCGCCGAACCGCTTGGTCAGGCCTTCGACCGCAAGGACCGGATCGTTCATCGGCCCTCTCCCCCGCCTTCTCCACGGGGCCGGATGAGGCCGTAGATTCCGCGCCGGCCGAACAGCACGACCAGGATCAGCAGCGGCCCGAATATCGCCATCCAGTGCTCGGTGTAGTTGGAGATACCCTCTTCCAGCAGGACGAAGACCGACGTGCCGATGATCGGCCCGATCAGGGAATTCGCGCCGCCGACGATGACCATGATCAGCAGGTCGCCGGAAATGATCCAGTGCAGCTCGTCGGGGCTGACAAATTTTTGCAGGTTCATGTGCATGGCGCCGGCCAGCCCGGCGATGCCGCCGGAGATCATGAAGGCGACCAGTCGGTAACGGAACGTGTCGTAGCCCAGCGATTTCGCCCGCCGTTCGTTGTCCCGGCACGCCTCGATGACCCGCCCGAAACGCGAATGGACCAGCTTGTAGCTGACAAACAGGATCGCCAGCAGAACGGCGAGCGCGAAATAATGGAAGACCGCCGGATCGTCGAAGTTCAGGATCCCGAACAGCGGGCTTCGCCGGCTCAGCGGCAGACCCTCGTCGCCGCCATAGTCCTCGCCGATCCGGATCGCGTTCGCCAGGTAGTAGAGCATCTGGGCGAAGGCGAGCGTGATCATGATGAAATAGACGCCGACGGTGCGCAGGACGATCAAGCCGACCAGCGCGGCCAGCGTCACCGAAAGAAGAATCGCCGCGGGATAGGCGACAAAGCCGTTTTCGACGCCGAAAAAGGCGAGCACGCCGACGACGTAACCGCCGGAGCCCAGGAACATGGCGTGGCCGAAGCTGATCAGCCCGCCGTAGCCGAGCAGGATGTCGAGGCTGACGGCGACCATCGACAGCACGACGATGCGCGAGGCGATCCGCACCAGGTAGGCGTCGCCGAAGAGCGGCACGATCAGCAGGACGGCAAAACCCGCCAGCATGATGGCGTGGCGCAGATCGAATTTCTGCGCGCCGAACAGGAAGGACCTTGGGGCCATGACGTGCCGGACGGCCTATCCGCGACCGGCTGCGAAAAGGCCGCTCGGCCGGAAAAACAGGACACAGGCCATGGCCAGGTAGATCGCCATGGCCGCGACCGCCGGCCCTGCGGTGTAGCCCAGGAACATCGGCAGGAGGAACCGTCCCATCGTATCGATCACGCCGATCAGGATGGAGGCGAAAAAGGCGCCGCGGATCGAGCCGATCCCGCCGATCACGATGACGACGAAGGTCAGGATCATGATTTCTTCGCCGATCCCGACCTGCACGCTCGTGAGCGGCGTGGTCATGACTCCGGCGAGGGCCGCCAGGCCGGCGCCCAGTGCGAACACTAGCGTGTAGAGGCGGTTGATGTTCATGCCGAGGCCGCCGACCATTTCGCGGTTGCTGGCGCCGGCGCGGATGAGCATGCCGATGCGGGTGCGCGAGATCAGGAGATACAGGCCGATGGCGACAGCGATGCCGACTGCGGTGATTGCAAGGCGATAGGAAGAGTAGGTCATCCCCGGCACGAGCTCGATCGGCGTGATCAGGGAAGGCGGTTTCGGGACGTCCATCGGCTCCGAGCCGAACAGGATCTTGGCGAATTCGTTGAAGAACAGCAGCAGGCCGAAGGTGGCGAGGACGTGGTCGAGATGCGATCCGACGTAGAGCCGGCGGAAGATCGAGAATTCGAGGACGGCGCCGAGCGCAACGGTGATCAGAACGCCGAGCAGGACGCCCAGCGTGAAGACGACGGTCAGCGGCCAGACATCCGTCCAGCCGGTGAGCGCGGTCAGCCACGCAATGGATTGCGCGCCGAAGAAACCGCCCAGCATGTAGAGCGAACCGTGGGTCAGATTGACGAAATCCATGATCCCGAAGATCAGGGTCAGGCCGGCCGCCATCAGGAACAGCATGATGCCGAGTTGCACGCCGTTCAGGATTTGCTCTGCAATCAGCAATCCGGTCACGACCGCGATTCTCCGACGAAGCCTGCCCTCCCGAAATCGGGAGTGGCGCTTCTCGCATCCCGGTTTCGGTCGGCGGCGAGACTATGCCGAGTGATTCCGGCGGCGCAAGGCCGAACCCCGTATGCGGCTGGCCTCAAGTGAAGGCGTCCGCTTCGGCCGCCAGTTTCTCTGCCATCATGATGACGGTGAGGTTCGTGTTGGCGCGCGGGATCGTCGGCATGATTGAGGCATCGATGACGTGCAGCCCCCCAACACCGCGCACATGGCCAGCTGCGTCGACCACCGCCCCGGCATCGTCCGCGGCGCCCATGCGGCAGGTGCCGACCGGATGGTAGAAGGGGACCGCCCGGGCCTTCACCCATTCCGTCAGGGCGGCATCGTCCGCGATCAACTCCTTGGCGTCGTCGCCAGGCGCAATGACCTCCCGGATCAGTTTGCGGCGCAGCGGCGACGGGCCGGTGAGCAGCAGGTTTGCGGCCCAGGACCGCAGCCAGTTCGCCGCGCCGTAGCGGTTCAGGTCGCGCACCCGCTCCGAATAGCTTGCCGGAAAGAACTCGTGGACGACCCGCGCCAGGGCCGGGTGGCGGTAGATGGCGTAGGACATGCGCAGCGCGGCGGCCATCCGCCGGCTGTCCCGCTCGTCGGCCAGCAGGTTGAACTCGATGCGCGGCGACACCGTCGGGTCGGTCGTCTCGAGCGTCACGCGGCCGCGCGACATCGGCTTGTAGATGCAGCTCACCAGCCCGGCGAGCCGCTGGCCGAGCGGGTGCCACGACGACTTGTTGGTAACCGAAACATACATGTCGGAGTCCGGACAACCCTCGATTTTCGAGGAAAAGCGCAGGGCGACGTTCGGGGCCGCGCGCAGGCTCTTCGGTTGCCGGCCCGCCGGCTGGAGATAGGCCGCCATGGACACGGCCGGATGGTCCTGCAGATTGGCGCCTACGCCGGGCAGATCGGCGCGGACTTCGATGCCCAGTTTCTGCAGGTCGGCGGCCGGGCCGATACCGGCCCGCAGCAGCATGGCCGGAGTTTGCAGCGTACCGGCCGACAGGACGATCTCGGCGCCGGCGTGATCCTCGGCCGCGTCGCCCCTGCGAATCCGGACTCCGGTCGCCCGAATCCCTGAGGCAGGGTCTCCGTCGAACAGAATTTCCACGACATGCGCGTTGGCCAGGATACGCAGGTTGGCGCGCCGGCGGACCTCTTCGGTAAGGTAGCCCATCGCCGTGCTGACCCGCTGCTCGGGCAGGCTGCTGATCGGCACCGCGCAAAAGCCGTTCTCCACAGCGCCGTTCATATCGGCGACGAAGCGATAGCCGTGCAGATCCTCGACCGCCTCGACCACCGCGCGGCAGAAGCCCGGCCATTGCTCGCGCCGGTGTCGGCGCACGGGGATCGGCCCGTCGGCGCCGTGCAACGGGCCGTCGAAGTCCAGGTCCGTCTCGAGCCGGCGATAGTGGGGCAGGACCTCGTCCCAGCCCCAGCCGGCTGCGCCGGCCGCGACCCATTCCTCGAAATCCCCGGGCATGCCGCGCAGCGCGATCATCGCGTTGATCGACGAGCCGCCCCCCATGATCCGGGCTTGCTCGTAGCGCCGCGGCACGGCGGACTCCGGGTCGTTGTGCGGCACCGGCGCGAAGTGGGCGCGCAGATGCGGCCAGAAATTATCCGGCCGGAAGAAGGTGAGATAATAGGTGTCGCGGACATCCGACGGCTCCCGGCCGGGCGGATAGTCCGGCCCGGCTTCGAGCAGCAGGACGTTGCGCTTCGGATCCTCGCTCAGCCGGCTCGCCAGCACGCACCCGGCGGAGCCGCCGCCGACGACAATGCAGTCCCAGATCATCGGGAGAAGGTCACGTCGGGCGTCCGATACAGGGCATTGCATTCCGCCTGACGCACGCCCTCGATCAATTCGAGCGGCCAACCGACCATGGCGGTGAAGCTCTCCACGGAGTAACTCCCGAAAGCAAACGCGACATCTCCCAGGTCGCGCAGCCGCGCGCCCAGCACGAGTCTTGGTAATCCCGCATTGAACATAGCGCCCAGACACATCGGGCAAGGCTCGCAGGTGCCGTAGAAGGTGCAGTCCTCCAGGGTGCGCCGGTCCAGCGAGCCTGCCGCCGCGCGGATCGCGAGCAGTTCCGAATGCGCCGTCGGATCTCCGGTCGAGACCTTGAGGCTGCGTGCCAGCGCCAGGATTTCGCCGTCCGCGCCCGTGATTGCGGCGCCGAAGGGCTGCTCGCCGTGGGCCAAGCCGGCGCGCGCTTCGGCAAGCGCGCGCTCCATTGCCCGCTCGTGACGGTTCATCGCCCTCCTCCGGAAAAGCAGCACAGGCAGCGCTTTGCAGACAATATTCAATTCCGGCGGGTAAGGTGCCGAGATTACTAACCCAAGGCAAGGAACGTTACCTGTGTGTGATTCGGCGGGTTCCTTTGACCCCCCGATTGTTGCAACGTCAGTGGGTTAGAATGCCGATCGGAATCCAAAGGCCACGCCGAACGACACGGTGGCGGCTACGGTAGTCGGCGAGGGCGGATCGATGCTACCCTGATTGCCGGAGTCTTTGGCCAGCCAGTACATTTCCGGGATTTCAGGGCAACAGGAACCATCGAGCATGGAATCGTCGACTCGAACATCCGCGGTGCTGCAGACCCGCCAGCGGGACGCCGTTCTCTACGCCACACTCAATCGGCCGGAATCGGGTAACGCGCTGTCGCTCGAACTGCTCGGTTCGCTGCAGGACCTCTGGCAGCGGATGGAGGGCGACACCTCGGTTCGGGTGGTCGTTCTCGAAGGCGCCGGGCGGTTATTCTGCACCGGCCACGACCTGAAGGAGATTCTCAACAGCAACGAAGACGGCGGAGAATTCGCCCGCCGCATGGCCGACACCTGCAATCGCATGATGCTGTCGATGAACCGCCTTCCCCAGCCCGTCGTCGCGAAGGTTCACGGGATCGCAACGGCCGCCGGCTGCCAGCTCGTGGCCACCTGCGACCTCGCCATCGCTTCCGCAGACGCGCGCTTCGGTACGCCGGGCGTCAATATCGGCACTTGGTGTTCGACGCCCTCGGTTGCGCTCAGCCGCGCCATCGGCCGCAAGCATGCCATGCAGATGCTGCTGACCGGCCGCCTCTACAGCGCGGACGACGCGTTTCGCATGGGCCTGGTCAACGAGGTGGTCCCGGCCCGTCGGCTCGATTCGGGCGTGGACGAACTGGCGGACGAAATCGCTTCCAAATCGCCCTACGCCATCGCGCTGGGCAAGCGCAGCTTCTATCGGCAACTCGAACTGGATATCGATGCCGCTTATGACTTTTCCGGCGAGGTTGCGGCGCGCAACGCGCATGCGGCCGACTCTAGGGAAGGCGTCTCCGCTTTCCTGGAAAAGCGGGCTGCCGACTGGCCTGGCCGCCACGGCAGCTAACCCGGCAGGATCCCGGTCGCCGGCATGCCCATCAACCTGGCCGGATATCTGACGCGAGCGGCGCGCCGCCATCCCGACGCGCCGGCAATTCGGCGAGCGTCAGTGCCATCGCCTATGCCGGCAGCCGGATCGACAACCTGTCCCAATACTGGGTGCTGATCGAGGTTAACGAGGGCTCGTGCGGCGCGCGCTGGGGCAAGGACGGTATCGACGCCATCGACAATCTGATGGCCAACACGCGCAACAATCCGATCGAGGAGATGGAGTTGAGCGCGCCGGTAGTCTGCGAACGCTACGAGCTGCGGGACGAAGCACCTGCGGCTGGTCGCTGGCGGGGCGGCCTCGGCTCTGTGAAACGGTGGCGAATCCTAGCGGAGACGTCGATCGGCTCGACGGGCGATCACCGATCTGGCGGTCCTCCCTGCGGCCTGTTCGGCGGTGCGAACGGGCGGGCCGGAACCATGATTCACAATCCCGGACGACCGGATGAGGCGAACCTGTCTGCCAAGGTCAGTGGCTACCGCCTGTCTGCCGGCGACACCTTGGGGATCGTCGGCATCTGCGGCGCCGGAATGGGCGATCCGCTGGAACGTGATCCGGACGCGGTGGCGGAGAATGTCGCCAACGGGCTGATCGGACACGCCGAAGCCGAATCGGCTCTTGGTGTCGTCGTCGGCGACGACTGTACGGTAAACTGGTTGGCCAACGAGGTCCGGCGGCGGCGCGTTAACACAGGGAAAGCTGGATTCCGCTGATCCGTGCAGCTTGTCGAACTGCCGGGAGTGTCGACGGCAGGGCGAATAGGGACCATGCGGCGATGAAATTTTTTTCGGCTTGACTTCAACTCGTTCCCGCAGGGTATGCCAAGGGCTGGCGCCCGAAATGCTGCGGGCCGGCGGCATGGAAATCTTCCGGTAGGTCTATGGGTTGTCACCGATCAGACCAAGACTTCGATCTAATGTTGGTCTCCGGCGTAGCGGTAAAGCGGCCGCGCAAGGCCGGAAATGCTCGAAACGATCGCCGCCGGCTCCCCGAACAGCCGCCTCGACGAGTTCCTGCCCTGGAACTTCGACAGCCAGTCGGGCTGACAAACCGGATTGGACGTTCTCTGCGCTTACACTTCGTCAGCACCCGAGCCGTTCTGCAAGCTCGACCATGCTTTCGACTGCGAGGTCCACGCCTGGCGCGGCCCGGGCGTCTTCGATCCGGTCCTCAGCGTCCTCGGCCGGGCGGCGGATGAACGCGGTGCGCAGACCACAGCCAGCGGCGGCGCGCAGATCGTCGTTGTGCGACGCGACCATCAGGCACTGCGCCGGTTCGAGCCCGAGCATGACCACGGCGCCAAGGTAGGCCTCGGGCCGCGGCTTGTAGTAGCCGGTGACCTCGGCCGACAGAATGGCATCCCAGGGCAGGCCGCCGCGCCTTGCCATGGCGACCAGCAGCGCGACATTGCCGCTCGACACAGCGGCCAGGATATAGCGCGTGCGCAGCCTGGTCATGCCCGGCACGGAATCGGGCCAGGGATCGAGCCGGTGCCAGGCCTTCGCGAGCCAGTCGAATTCCGCCTGGGTGAGCGTATCGGATGCAACGCCGAACTCGCCCAGCGTCTCCCGTAGATTGTCGCGGTTGAGATCGTCGGCGCGGATCGAGCGTTCGGCGCGCGCGACCGCTTCTTCCGGAGAGTCCGCCATCTTGCTGCGCTCCTTGAAGGCGACCGCAAAGGCGTTCCAGTCGAGCGAGAGGCCCTTTTCGCCGCCGAGCAACGCCTTGGCGTCGCGCGCGATTCCGCCCCGCCAGTCCACGACGGTGCCGAAAACGTCGTAAGTCAGCGCCTTGATCTCTCCAGGCTCCATCCTGTCCTCTCTGACCGACCCGAAATCGATAAGCGGTGCTTCACACGAAAATGCACCCGGCAGTTGCCCGGCTCTACGCACCGTAATCGCTCTCCGTCACACGACATCGAGGCTGGGACCGACACGGTAACTCGAACAGCCGCACGAGCACTCATCGACAAAGAGCAGATCAGAATGCGACGGCATTGTGCCAAATCCGCATCGCTTCTGTTCGGAAAATCCGCGGTGCGAAGCCATGTTTCTTACGGAGTCTGCGCATCAGCTTCAACGTCGCAGCCTTGTCGCGCCAGGATCGGATCGGAAGGTCCAGGAATTCACCTTCGTTGTCCGCTGCACGCCGGAGATACATTCGCCTGCCGCGGATCGCCAGCCTTGCACGACCGCGCGCGACAGGCGACCATTGTATCCGTCATAGGCCGACGGAACGATCACCAACCAAGGGTTGCATAAGGCGTCACAATTTGGCTGAATCCGCTTGCGGCATCTAAGATGCATGAGATGAAGGAATCCTCAACTTATTGGTAAATAAAGATTAATAACTTTGAAAACGCATACCCTGACACTGCATGACGGAACATGACACATCCTGAGACCTTGGCGCCGGGCGGCAAAATTGCCCTGCTCGATGGCGGCGTCGGGCAGGAGTTGCACCGGCGCAGCGCGCGGCCGTCGGCGCCCTTGTGGTCGGCGCAGGTGATGATCGACGAACCGGATCTCGTCGAGACCGTTCATCTCGAGTTCATCGAGGCTGGCGCGCGGATTGTTACGTTGAACAGCTACTCGGCGACTCCGCACCAACTCGCCCGCGCCGGCCGGGCCGGAATGTTTGACGCCCTTCAGGAAGCTGCCGTGCGCGCCGCGCAGGCCGCGCGCGACAGGAGCGGGCGAGACGTCCGGGTTGCCGGCTGCCTGCCACCGCTGACGACGTCGTACCGGCCGGACCTGACGCTGCCCGAAGATGTCTGCCTGGCGGAATACCGCAGGATCGTCTCGGCCCAGGCGGATCATGTCGACCTGTTCCTGTGCGAGACTCTGTCCACCGTAGCGGAGGCGCGTGTGGCGACGCGGGCGGCGCGCGAGACCGGCAAGACAGTGTGGACCGGACTCACGGCAGACGATGCAGACGGGAGCGTGCTGCGTTCCGGCGAGCCGGTCGCCGTCGGCGCCCGTGCGGCCCGCGACGCCGGTGCGGCCGCGGTGCTGGTCAACTGCTCGAGCCCGGAAGCCATCGCCCGGGCGCTGCCGCTTCTGGCAGGTGCCGGTATCCCGTTCGGCGCCTATGCCAACGGCTTCGTGTCCGTCGAGGCTCTCCAGCCGGGCGGAACCGTCGACGTGCTGGAGGCGCGGTGCGATCTGGGTCCGGCGGCGTATGCACAGCATGCGCTTGCCTGGGCGGCAGCCGGGGCGACGATTCTCGGCGGCTGCTGCGAAATCGGGCCTGCTCACATTGCAGAACTCACCCGGCAACTGGGCCTGGCGGGCTATGAGGTCGTCGCCGACCCGGAATTGAACGTGTCGACCCGCCGGGATTAATCCGGCGGGTCGTTCCTGCGACGCTTCGGGCGCAGTTCAGGCCTGGCGCATGGCGCCGTCCGCATCGGCGTAAGCCACTGCCTGGATCTCGATCAGGAACTCTTCCCTGACCAGACGGTCGACGATCAACAACGTGTTGGGCGGGTACTGCGTGCCGCCGAACAGCTTCGGAAACAGCTCCGCCCGGATCTTCATGAATGATTCGATATCCTGCGAATGGACGAGGTAGGTCGTGAAGACGACGATGTTGTTGAAACCGAGGCCGCAGCCCTCGAGGACCGCGCCCAGATTGTTGAGAACCTGGCGCATCTGGGCGTCGAAATCGTTCTTGCCGACGATGCTGCCGTCGAGCCCGACGGACAGCTGGCCAGCGATGTGCAGCGTCCTGCCGGGAGGTACGCTGGTGGCGTGCGAATAGAGACCTTGGGCGGGGCAGGTGTTCGGTGGGTTCAGGTAAGCGATGGAATCGGCCGGCATCGTCGTTTCTTTCAAGACAGAGGAGACGTTGCCCAGCTTAGAGCGGCGGTCCGGAAAATTCGATTCCGATTCCGCTGAAACCTGCAATGCCCTGCGGGAAAGTGCTTCCTGGCCGAGAATGTGATAGGTAGTGACCATGTCGGATCGCAGCATGACACGGCGAACCGTAGCGGCCGGGCTGGCGGCCGGGACCGCAGGTGCGGCGGCGACGCTCTTCTGGTCCGGTGCCCGCTCGACGACCCTGGGCTATGCCTTTCGGGGACCAGCCGCCGACCGCAGCCTCGATCTTGCACGGCCGGCAGCGTGCACGCCCGGCACGGCAGGGCAAACGGAAGGGCCGTACTACACGCCGTCCGCGCCGCGCCGCGCCAGCCTGCGCGAACCGGGCGGCGGCGAGCCGCTGGTCCTGCAGGGGCTGGTGCTGACACCCGACTGCCGCCCCGTGCCCGGCGCGGTCGTCGACCTGTGGCATTGCGACGAGCGTGGCCGATACGACAACAGCGGCTATCGCTACCGCGGCCATCAGTTTACCGATGCTGCCGGCGCCTTCTTCTTCGAGACGATCCGGCCCGGCCACTACACCGGGCGGACGCCGCATTTTCATCTCAAGGTGCAGGGCAAGGAAACCCGCTTGCTGACCACCCAGCTCTATTTCCCGGACCTGAGGGATGCCAACCGCCGGGACTTCATCTATCGCGACGAACTCAGGATGCAGCTCGGTTGGGCCGGCGGTATCTGGCGGGCGCGATTCGATTTCGTGCTGGCCCCGGCCTGAGACGCAGCGCCGCCACGCCAACGCCACAAGTCCAAAATGAGGCGGCGGGCGCGGCCGGCTCCAAGTGAAGGGGAGCGCAGGAATTGGCTGAACCTGGCGCGCTGCGGAATGCCGAATCGAACTGCCTGATCGTCTCCTGCCATCCGCTGAAAGACAGCCTGTGCCATCATCTGGTAGGCCGGGTCGAGGCGGGCCTCGAAGCGGGCGGCGTCGCCTACGAGCATCTGGACCTTTACGAGCGCGGGTTCGAGGCAGCCCTCACCGCCGCAGAGCGGTCGAGCTATTTCGGCGACTTCGACGGCGGGGCGATCGGCGGGGAAACGGCTCGGCTGAAACGGATGGAGACGTTGATCCTGGTGTTCCCGACCTGGTGGTTCGGGATGCCAGCGCTGCTCAAGGGATGGTTCGACCGGGTGTGGGCGCCCGGCGTCGCCTTCGACAACGTGCCCGAAACGGGTGCGATTACGCCGGCGCTGGCCGATCTCAGATACTGTCTGGCGATCACGACGCTGACCTCGCCTTGGAAGATCGACCGCCTGTTCCTGCGCCAGCCGGTCAAACGGGTCCTGAAGGGCGCCATCCTCAAGGGTTGTGCGCCGCAGGCGGCCTTCGAGATGCTGAGCCTCTACGGCGTGGCGGCGCTCGACGAAGCGCGCCTCGAAGGGTTCTGCCGGAAAATCGACCGGGCGGTGGCGCAGGTCAGTTGAGCGCGCGAAATTCCCCGGGGTACGAGCCGGCGCCTTAGCCCGTAGTTTGGCCGCGGCCGTCGATTTCGGCGTGCATCGCCTTGACCGTGTCGCTTGCCGTGGTCTCGAACAGCGCCGGGATGAGGGCGTGGACGAAAGCGGCGGCGCCGGCGCAGAACAGCCGGGCGCCGAAGCGCATGGCGAACGCCATATGCTCCGGATAGGTCTCGCCGACGCTGGCCGGATGATCGCGGAATGAGCTCAAGAACGTTCGTGTCGGGATGCTTGCTTCCTGCTGGCTCATGGTTTTCGCTCTTCTTCCCGCCCGGCCGTAACCGACGGCAGATCGACCCGACAGGCCGAACGCGGCCCACTATCCTCTGATTCAAAATATCAGGCGTGCCGGAAGAAGATGTCCCAATTATTTTACATTTTCGCGATTTTTTGGGATATCATCCCCTCATGAGCGTCAAACTCGATGAAGCGGACCTGAGAATTCTGCGATGTCTGCAGAGCGATGCGTCGGTCAGCATGGATGAACTCGCCGCGAAAGCGAACCTGTCCCGCAACGCCTGCTGGCGCCGCGTCAAACAGCTGGAAGAGCGGCAGGTCATCCGCGGGCGCGTCGCCCTGATCGACCCGGACACGGTCGATCTCGGCCTGTCGGTCTTCGTGATCATCCGCACCAGCGCCCACGAAAAGGACTGGCTCGGCAAGTTCGAGGAGGCGGTACGGACATTGCCGGAGATCCAGGGCGCCCACCGGATGACCGGCGACATCGACTATGTGCTCCGGCTGCGGGTCCCGAACGTCAAGGGCTACGACCGGTTCTACAAACGCCTGATCGCGAAAGTCCCGATCTCGGAAATTTCGGCGAGCTTCGTCATGGACGACATCAAGGATACGACGGCGCTGCCGATCTGAACCCGGATTACAAGGCTCGGCCCGCGACCGGGCGCGGATTCCGCGTCAGGCTGTTTCGAGCCCGAGACGCGCCGGGCTCAGGCCGGCGTGGGCGCCGCGCTCTTCGCCACCGCTTCCTCCGCCTCCAGCACCTGCTCGAAGGCTTTCAGGAATACCGCCGGGTCCTGGGCGCCGGACACGGCATATTGCCGGTTGACGATGAAACAGGGCACGCCCTGAATGCCCATTTGCCGGGCCATCAGGTCTTCCTGCTGGATGCGCTCGGCATCCTCGTCGCTTGCGAGATAGGCACGGATCTCGTCTGCATCCATTCCGGCGTCGGCGGCGAGTTCGACCAGCGTTTCCAGGTCGCCGATATCGCGACCCTCCATGAAACAGGCCTGGAACAGACGCTCCACGACCGCATCCTGCAGGCCGGACCGGCCCGCCGAACCCTCTGCCGCCCGGCCTGCCCGGTCGATCAGGCGGTGCGAATCGAGGGTATTGGGCTGGCGCGCCATGCCGGCGAAATCGAAGTCGAGCCCGGTCGACGCTCCGGCCTCCCGAATCGCGGAATAAACATGCTCGGCCCGCTCGTCGCCGCCGAACTTGGCGGCCAGATAGGCCTTCCGGTCCATGCCTTCTGCCGGCATGTCCGGATTGAGCTGAAACGGCCGCCAGCCGACATAGACGTCGAGATCCGGCGGCCGGTGGGCGAGTGCCTCCTCGAAGCGGCGCTTGCCGACATAGCACCACGGGCAGACCGTGTCGGAGACAATATCGACGGTGATTTTCCGGGTCATGATCGCTCCTTGGGCATTCCGTTCGGGTACCCGCCGGCCGCGACGCGGGCCGGCCGGTCAGACGCCGGGCGCCTCAATCCGACAATAGGAACGGCCCCGGCAAAGTCAAAATGCGGCGGGCGGCATTACCCCTCGTCGAGGCGGATCGTTTCGACACCGCCGTTGCGGACCGTCAGGGCGAGCTGACCATGCTTGAGCGCGAGGGCATCCTCGCCGAACAGGGTGCGGCGCCAGCCGGCGAGCGCAGGAACGTCCGCCTTGTCGTCGATCGCAATCCGCTCCAGATCGGCCACCGACGCGACGAGTTTCTGCGCGACCCGGCCCTTCTCGCAGCGTTCCTTCAGCAGCACCTTGAGAAATTCGACGACCGGCGCGGCGCCGGCCGGCAGCTCTTCCCGGATCGCGGCAGCTTGCGGTTCGGGCGCCGGCCCGTTCAGGCCGCGCTCGACCGCCTTGAGGATGGCCTGCCCGGCCGGACCCTCCGCCAGTCCCTTGGAGACGCCGCGCGTGCGGCCGAGTGCAGCGATGTTCCGGGGCGCGTTCGCGGCGATGTCGATCAGGGTTTCATCCCGGAATACCCGGTTCCGCGGGATGTTCTTCTGCTGCGCAAAGCTTTCGCGCCACGCCGCCACCTGTTTCAGGACTCCGAGATATCGGGGCTTCAGCGAGCGCGACTTGACTCGCTTCCAGGCGTCTTCCGGCGTTGTGACGTAGGCAGTGGCGTCCTCGAGCGCCGCCATATCCGCGGCGATCCAGTCTTCGCGCCTTGCCGAGCAGATGCGCTCCCGCAGTTGCCGGTAGGCCGTACGCAGATGGGTCACGTCGGAAAGCGCATAGGAGAGCAGCTTGCCGGTCAGCGGCCGGGCCGCCCAGTCGGCGAAGCGCGCGCCCTTGTCGATCTGCGCCTTGGCCAGCTTGCGCACCAGTTGTTCGTATCCGACCTGGTCGCCGAAGCCGCACACCATGGCGGCGATCTGCGTGTCGTAGATAGGGGCAGGGGTTCGGCCCGTGAGGTTCACGAAAATCTCGATATCCTGCCGGGCGGCGTGGAACACTTTCACGACATCGGGATTCTGCATCAGATTCCAGACCGGCGTAAGGTCCATGCCCGGGGCGAGCGGATCGATGGCGGCGGCCTCGTCCTCTCCGGCAAGCTGGATCAAGCACAATACCGGCCAGTAGGTTTTTTCGCGGATGAATTCGGTATCGACAGTGACGAACTCTTCGGCTGCCAGACGGGCGCACAGCGCGGCGACCTGTGCCGGATCGGTAAGGAGGGTCATGACGGCGGTATACCGGAAGGTGCGCCACAGCGGAACGGCGCGCTTTGGCCTGCTGATCGCCGGCCTCGCTGTCGGCGCTGCGCAAGGAAGCAGCGCGCAGGCAAACGACTGGTCGCACCTGACTCGGCCGTGGCCCGGCGGATCGGGCATCGAAAGTTTCGCGGGCCGGGATATCCGGTTTCCGACCGCCAGCCCGTTTGCGCCCACCGATACGGACAGCGCGGAAGGCGCGACCGGGGTCGGCACGCTCTACCTGCCGAAATCTACCGGCCCGGGCCGCCGGCCGGCGCGCAGCGTGCCGATCGTCATCCTGCTGCACGGTGCCAGCGGGGTGCGCTACGCGCGCGAGCATGTCTACGGCCGCCAGTTCGCGGCGATGGGGCTGGCCTCCGTTGCGGTCGACGTCTTCGCTGCCCGAAAGAGCGGTGGCGCCGGATTCGTGCGCCGGCTGATCGACGTTACAGAAACCATGATGATCGCCGATGCCTTCGCTGCGCTGCGCTGGGTCGTCCGCAAGCATCCCGTCGTCGACCCGCGCCGCGCCTTCGTCATGGGCTTTTCCTACGGCGGCATGGCGGCGGCCTACATGCTGGACCGCCGCATCACCGGGAAGCTCGGCCGCGGCCTCCGTTTCGCCGGGCACATCGCGTTCTACGGCCCGTGCATCGCGCGCTTCGCCAAACCGCGGACGACCGGCGCGCCGCTCCTGATGATGTACGGCACCGCCGACGAACTGATCGATCCCGCGCGCTGCCTGGCCTATCTCGACGACATGAAACGCGGCGGCAGCGCCGGCCGGCTGATCGCGATTGAGGGCGCGCCGCACCAGTGGGACGGCGGCTGGCCGCAATTCCGCATCGGACGGCAGATGCACGGCTGCCGGCTGCGCGTCGAGCCGGACGGCGCGATCCGCGACCTCAACACCGGGCTCGTCATGGCCTCGCCGGTGCTGCGCATGACCATCCTCGGCCTGTGCGTCGGCGGCCCGCCCTATCTGATCGGCCGGGACGACCGGGCCCGGCGCATCTCCAACCGCGCCGTCGGCGGCTTCCTGCGCGCAATACTGACGGGCAAAGAGCCGTTCGGGGGATAGAAGCGGCTTCACCGCTGTCGCCGCGGCCTGCGGCCGGGACACCCATTCGCCGGCGTCCTCTCCGGTCGGCGGGCAGGCAGTCGCGCGTGTCATGAAATGTCATGAAGTGTCATGTTCCGTCGCGACGGGCTCCCGTTTCGCGCCGCCGTATCCTGACGCTTTGACTGGACAGACCGTTCTGTACAACGTGTTTCTCTTGGCGTGACTACGGCCAAGGGCCGAAGGAACACCATACATTGCGGTATTCGACCGGGAGGGTCACAAGATATTGCGGTTCGCCAACCGGGGTTTGTGCGCACTTTTTTGTATACAGGGTATATTTTCACATCGTATTTTCCATGCTGGTTTCTCCATTCCAAACCGTCCCCCAAGGATCGGGCCGGCCCGGACCGCGGCAGACCGCCGTTCGTCCGTTCGCCCAAGACGTGATGATGTTCATATAATGTTCTCATGCACGGCGTCAAGCTTTTTTGGCGGCGGCTCCGTTCGCGGCGGCCATTGCGATATGAGCAGCTTCAGCGGCCGCTCGGCGCGGAACCGCACCGAGATCGGGGAGAAGCCGCGCGGGGTCCTCAGAAGTCTCCGTGACATCGAGAGTTGTAACCGACTCCTGCGCCTTTAAACGGGCGCGGGGGAGTCCGCCCACCCCTCCCACACCAGCGCCAGCACGCGCAGGGGCGAGCCACTGCCCTGCTTGATCTTGAGCGGGGCTGTGAAGAGGACGCTGCCGGTCGGGGGCAGCAGGTCCAGGTTGGTCAGGCATTGCAGGCCATAGCGGCCGGCGCCGTGGATATAGTAGTGGCACGGGTAGGGCGGGCGCAGATGCATGGCCTGGCCGGCGTCGGTGCCGATGCACTCGCTGCCGAAGCCCATGACGTCGCGCTCCTCGACCAGGAAGCGCACGGCGTCGGTGTCCGGCCCCGGCGTATGCTGCCCTTCCTCGTCGAAATTCTGGTAGGATTCGGGATCCTGCCGCTTCGACCAGTCGGTCCGCATCAGCACCCATGATCGCGGCGGAATCCGGCCGTGCTCCTCCTCCCAGTTGCGCAGGAAATCGGCCGATAGCAGGAAATCGGCGTTTTGCTCGGCATGCTTCGCGCAATCCACGACGCAGGCCGGCGCAACCATGTTTTCGACCGGCACGGTATCCGTGCTGTTGTTGGGCAGGTTGCGGCCGGAGACCCAGTGGATCGGCGCGTCGAAATGGGTGCCGGTGTGCTCGCCGCAGGAGAAGTTGTTCCAGTAGGCGGCGAGGCCGCGGTCGTCGTAGCGCGACACCTCCTCGAGCCGGAACGGCCAGCACTGGCCCATCTCCGGCGGCAGTTCGATCTGCGGGAAATCGGGCGAGAGGGTCTGGGTCAGGTCGATCACGCGGATCTTCCGCTCGGATATGCCGCGGACCATGTCCAGCAGGGGGTTGGCGGTCATGCTGCTTCCCTCATCGTTTTCTGCATCCTTCGGGACGGCCGGGACCCGCAGTAGGGGAGGGTTTCAAACCCTCCCCTACAATGCCGGTCGGATGTCGTTAAGCCACGCCTCCGCATAGGCCTGAAGTCCGTCGGGACGGTTATTCGCCATGGGCAAGCTCGCGTTCCAGGACCTTGGGATCGGTGCGCCAGCGTTCGTACCAGTCCTTTGCGACATCGCCGGGATAGATGTCCTCGGCGCCGCCCTGCAACGCCCCGACGATGGAACGGGCGAGCGCCGCCGGCGTCACCTTGGGCGGGCGCAGTTCCTGGTTCCATTCGACGTCGAGCGGCCCCGGATAGAGGTTGATGACGCGCACGCCGGACCTGTGCATGCCGGCCCTCATCGCCTGCGCGAGCGAATGGGCCGCCGCCTTGGAGGCGGAAAAGGTGCTCTGGTCCGGCTTGTTGGCGAGGGCGAAGATCGACAGGATGTTGACCCAGGCCACCGCGTTGGTCTCGGTATCGGCGCCGCGCGCCATCATCACCGGCCCGAATTCCTGGGCCAGGCGCAGCAGGCCGAAATAGTTGATCTCCATTTCCGCCCGGGCGTTCTCGGTGCCGTAGCGTCCGCCGACGCTGTAGGCCCGGTGCTGCTCGGCCGTGTTGACCAGGATATCGACCTTGGGGCCGATCTGGCCGGCGCAGCGCTTGACCGAATCCGGGTTGGTCACGTCCAGGTCGACCACCGTGACCTCGGGCAGCGCCCGGATTTCCTCGAAACCGGGGATCTTCTTCCACGGCGCGGCCTCGCCGACCCAGACCAGGTCGGAGCCGGCCGCGATCATCGCCCTGACGACCGCCTGGCCGACCGGACCTTTGCCGTCTGTGACGAAGACCTTGCGGAATTTCGGATCGCAGGTCAGTTCGCGCATCTGGGGATCGTCGCTCATATGGGGCGTATCCTTTTCCGGCAGGGCCAGCAGCACGGCCTGTCCTGCGCGGTCGAGCATGGCGCGGATGCGGACCCGGGCCGGCGGTTCGGCGCAATCGCCATGGACGTGGACGATCAGGCTCGGCGCGTCATGCGGCCCGTCGCCGTCCAGCTTCACGATGCCGAGCCGCCAGGGCAGGCGCTCGCGGAAATAGTTCTCCATGGCGTGGCGCAGGGTGGTGTGCGCCACCAGTTCGCCGGTTCCGCTCTGGAGCGTCCAGTCCAGCCGGTCGGAGAGGCATTCCCGGCAGGCCTCGCGCGGCGGATACTGGACGGCGCCGCAGTCCCGGCAGACCTGGAGCTCGAACGCGCCGCGCGCCGCGCCGGAGGTTAGGCCGAGCGATATCCGGCTGCGCGGCGCCGGGGGCAGCATCGGCGCCCTCGTGCGCAGGACCGGGTTCTTGCGCTTCGGTTTGGTCAGCGGCTTCGCCACGGATCAGTCTCCCGCCGCCAGGATCGCCGCCGCCGAGCAGACGCCGCGGTCGTAGCTGATCATGCCGTAGCCGCCGACCAGGCCGATCTTCGCGTCCGGCACCGGCGTGCCGAGCGCCTGCCCGGTGACCTGCCGGATCGCCTCGACCGTGCCGAGGAATCCGCCGCCGCCGCCCGCCTGGCCGACGGAAAGCTGGCCGCCGGAGGTGTTGATCGGAAAGCTGCCGTCCACCGTCAGGCTGTGGCCGCGCACGAAGTCCGGCGCCTCGCCCTTGGCGCAGAATCCCAGATCCTCGAACTGCAGCATGTTGATCACGGGATAGTCGTCGTAGGTCTCGAAGAAATCGATGTCGTCCGGGCTCACGCCGGCCATGCCGTACAGTTCGCCGCTGTCCATCGCCCAGCCGCCGCGATACTGCACGGGATCGTCGGTGTAGGCGTTGTGCCGCTCGATGGTGCCGAGAATCCGCCCGAAGCTCAAGCCGAGGTCGCGCGCTTCCGCCTCGCGCATGACGAGGTAGGCCTCGGCGCCGGCGCAGGGCATGACGCAGTCGAACAGATGCACCGGCTCGGCGATCGGCCGGGCGCTCATATACTGGTCCAGGGTGAGCGGTACTTTGAACAGGGCGTGGGGGTAGGCGAGGGCATTTTCGCGCTGGGCCACGCACATCTTGCCGAAATCCTCGCGCCGCGCGCCGTAGGTCCGCATGTAGTAGTCGGTCAGGAAGGCGAAGCTGGCGTTGGGCCCGCCGGTGCCGATCGGATAGACCGCGTCCTTACCGAACTGGCTGAAATTCTCCAGCCCCTGGCGGAAACTGTCTATGTGGTTGGTGTCGCCGGCGACACAGGCGACGATGTCGGCGTCGCCGGCCTGGACCGCGCGCGCCGCCCGGCGCATCGCGACCACCCCGGTGACGCCGCCCATCGGGATATAGTCGAGCCAGCGCGGCGTCAGCCCGTGATGCTGGACGATGCCGACGGCGGTATCCGGCGCCAGCGACATGCTGGTTGCGCACACGCCGTCGAACCGGTCCTTGGTCAGTCCCGAATCGCGGACCAGCGCGGCCAGGGCGCGCCCGATCCACCAATGGGCGCCCCGGGTCGAGAAGCGGACATAGGGGATCGAGACCGGCGTCGTGACGACGATGCCGTCATACGGCGCGCGTCGGGTCATGGCCGGGGCGTCTCGCCCGAACCGGACGTGACCGTATCGGTCGCTGCCGCACCGCCTGTTCGGGCTTCGGTCCCCGCCTCGGTCAGGGCCGGGATCATCAGCCACGCCAATGCCAGGATAGCCGCCGCCCACCAGGGGGCCGGCATCCGTCTGTACAACGGCCGGCGCTTGTCCAAGGGTCAGGCCGCCCGGCGCGCGCCGTTCAGCACCCGGAAGACGGCGAGCGGCGTCGCCGGCATGTCGATATGGTCGATCCCGGTCGCCGGGCGCAGGGCATTGACCAGCGCGTTGATGACGGCCGGCGGCGCACCGATCGCCCCGGCCTCGCCCGCACCCTTGATGCCGAGCGGGTTGGTCGTGCAGTGCACGTTGCGGGTGTCGAAGCTGAAGAACGGGAAATAATCCGCCTTGGGCATGTTGTAGTCCATGAACGACCCGGTTTCGAGCTGGCCGCTCGCCGGATCGTACCAGGTGAATTCGTGCAGCGCCTGGCCGAGCCCCTGAACGATGCCGCCATGCACCTGGCCCTCGATCAGCAGCGGATTGATCGTGTCGCCGAAGTCGTCGACCACCGTATAACGCAGAATCTCGATTTCGGCGGTCTCGGCATCGACCTCCAGTTCGACGATATGGGCGCCGTTGGGATAGGTGTCCGCTTCGGGCGTGCGTTCGAACGATTCGTCGAGCGGTTCGCCGTTCTCCTTCGCGTGGCCGGCGACATCGAACAGGGATACCTCCCGGTCGGTGCCGGCGACCCGGTAGGCGCCGTCGCCGTACTCGACGTCCCCGGGGGCGGCCTCCAGCATGTCGGCGGCGGTCTGCCGGCCCTTGTCAACGATGGCCGCAGCCAGCCCCAGCATTGCCGACCCGCCGACCGGGACGGAGCGCGACCCGCCGGTCATGCCGGGCGGGGCGCGGTCCGAATCGCCCTGGAAAATGCGGATGCTCTCTGCGTCGATGCCGAGTTCGCCGGACAGGATCTGGCTGTAGGCGGTCTGGTGGCCCTGGCCGTTGTCCATCGTCCCGATGGCGACGGTGAGAATGCTGTCGTCGCCGAAAGTGCCGGCCGCGACTTCGGGCGGACCGCCCCCGCAACGCTCGATATAGGTCGCCAGGCCGATGCCGCGATACTTGCCGCGTTTTGCCGATTCGGCCCGGCGGGCCTCGAAGCCGGCCCAGTCGGCCTGGGCCATCGTCTCGTCCATCAGCGCCTCGAACTCGCCGCTGTCGTACGTGTCGCCCAGGCAGGTGGCGTAGGGCATCTGCTCCGGCCGGATGAAGTTGATCCTGCGGATTTCGGCGGGCGACCGGCCCGTTTCCAGCGCTGCCATGTCGATGATCCGCTCGATGATATAGGCAGCTTCCGGCCGCCCGGCGCCGCGATAGGCGTCGACCGGCACCGTATTGGTCAGCACGCCCTTCACCGTCGTGTAGACGGCCGGGATGTCGTAGAGGCCGACCAGCATGTCCATGCCGAAACAGGCGACCAGCGGGGCGAATGTCGACAGATAGGCGCCTTCGTTGGCGAACGTGTCGGCGCGCAGGGCGAGGATTTTGCCGTTCCGGTCCAGGCCCAGCTTGCAGTAGGTGATGTTGTCCCGCGCCTGGACGTCGGAGAGAAAGCCCTCGGACCGTTCGGAGGTCCATTTGACCGGCCGCTTGAGCCGGCGCGCCGCCCAGATTGCCAGCGCCTGTTCCGCGTGCGGAAAGACCTTCATGCCGAAACCGCCGCCGACATGGCCGGTGGTGACGCGCAGGTGCGACGGATCGATTCCGAAAACGGGCTGGGCAAGAATATCGCGGATCAGGCTCGGTCCCTGGGTCGAGGCTGCGAGCGTCGTGCGCCCGCTCGCGGCGTCGTGTACGGCGAGCGCGCTGCGCGGCTCCATCGGATTTGCGACCACCCGGTTGTTGACCAGCCGGAGTTCGCAGACATGGTCCGCCCGGGCCAGCGCCGCCTCGACGCCGGCCTCGTCGCCCTTGTGCCAGTCGTAGATCAGATTGTTGGGGATGTGGTCGTAGAGCAGCGGGGCGTCGTCCGCCGTCGAATGTTCCGTGTGGATGGTAACCGGCAGTTCCTCATACTCCACTGCAATCCGCTCGGCGGCGTCGCGCGCCTGGGCCGCCGTCTCGGCCACGACCAGCACCACGGGATGGCCGACATAGCGCACGCGGTCGTCGGCCAGAATGCCGTGCGGCGAGTCGTGGCGCGCCGAACCGTCCCGGTTCTCGATGGGAATCATGCAGGGCATGTCGCCGAGGCCGTCGGCGGCCATATCCGCGCCGGTCAGGATGCCGACCACACCCGGCAATCCCAGGGCATCGGCAATGTCTATCCCGAGAATGCGGGCGTGGGCGTGCGGGGAGCGCAGGACATGGGCCCAGACCTGGCCGGCGACGGAAGAATCGTCGGTATAGGCGCCTGCACCGGTCACAAGCACCCGATCCTCGACACGGGCCGCAGCCTGGCCAACTCCGAATTTGGTCATCGTAATTCCTGCCTGTTGGATTGCCTGCACGCCGATAACTCTCCGGTGCGGAAACGGTAATGCCGCGCCCGGCACGGTGCGCCAAACTTAACCCGGATTTCTCCCCACAGTCACGGCCTGCGTCGCGTCCAGGCGTTCGCTCCGCCAGGAGCGGGCCGAAAAGCGTAGCGGGGCCTACGGTTGAGGCCCGCGACGCCGCGGGCGGACGCCTGGGCGCGACCCGGAGGGCGTCGCTGTCGGGCCGGCATGGTGCGTCAAGCCGCTTGCCCGATGTCCCCGCATCGCGCTGCGCGGCTTTCCTGCCCTGCCGGCCCGACAGCGACGCGCAGGTCATGACTGTGGGGAGAAATCCGGGTTGGCGCGCCGGGCAGGGGCGGCAAGCGGATTCCGCGGCGCCGGCGCCAACGGCGGAACCGGCCGGTTCGACCCGGTTCGACCCGGTTCCGGCCGCGCCTGCGGCCGTACACGAAGCTGTGATTTCGGCCTTCGTTTTTTCGCTTTTCAACGGCGCATAATGGGCGTAGAGGCCGCTTCCACCCTGCATTGGTCCGCGCACCGCAGGTGCGCCGGGCCCGGCCGATCGGCATGACCATGAATTTCGATCGTCGTTCCGCAGCCTATCTGCAGAATCCGCAACCGCTCTTGCAGCGCCTGCTGTCGCAGGTGTCGACGGAAACGCTGCCCGACGCGGATCAGGTCGACAAGGTGTGCGCGCACGTTCCGGCGGGCACACGGATCTTCGTCGCCTCGCTGCCGTCGCGCGACCGCGCCGATACGGTGGCCGCCGCGAAGACGCTGAACGACCGCGGCTACATCGCCGTCCCGCACATCGCGGCGCGGGCCTTGCCGAGCCATGCGGCGCTGGAAGATTTCCTCTATCGCCTGACCGGCGAGGCCGGCTGCCGCGAGGCACTGGTGATCGCCGGCGACCGTCCGGAAGTGGCCGGGCCTTATGCCGAAACCATGGATGTATTGCTGACCGGCGCGCTGGAGCGCCACGGCCTGCAGATCATCCATGTCGGCGCCCATCCCGAGGGCAACCGGATCATCGGCAAGGATGCGCTGCGCGAGGCCATGCGCAAGAAGGACTATTACGCTCGCAGCAGCGACGCCGACTTCGATTTCGTCACCCAGTTCGTCTTCGACGGCGCGACGGTGGTCGATTGGGCGCAGAAGCTGCGCGGACTGGGCGTTGGCCTGCCGGTGCGACTCGGCATCGCCGGACCGGCCGATCTGGCGACCCTGCTGCGTTACGCCAGGATCTGCGGCATCGGCGTCTCCACCCGCGCGTTGATGCGCCAGGGCGCCGGCAGCGTGAAGCTGATCCGCCGGACCGTGAAGCCGGACGACCTGATCGCCGGCCTGGTCGCCGCTGCCGGCGAGGATCCGTTGCCGGAGATCGCCGGGCTGCACATCTTCCCGTTCGGCGGCGTCGGGCGGGCCATGGAGTGGCTGGGCGAAGCGCGGCGGACCGCCGGGCTGTAAGCGACCGGATCCGGACCGAATTAGGGGGCTGGCAGCCGGGACGGCAGCCGGTATGGTCGCGCGGTCTGCAACGGACCGCCGCGAAACCATCCCCGGAATTCCGCCATGCCCGCCTATACCGTTTTCGACTATGCCGTCGCTGACAACGTCGCGACGATCACCCTGAACCGCCCGGAAAAGCGCAACGCCATGTCGCGCGAGTTCTGGGACGAGATGAAGGCGGTCTTCGGAGCGATCGGCGAGGATCCGGCGGTACGCGCCGTCGTCATCGCCTCGACCGGCCCGCACTTCACGGCAGGCATCGACCTGGCCCTGCTGGGTCAGCTGATCGAAACTTCCACCGGTCTCGAAGAATCGCGCAAGCGCGAATGGCTGCGCCGGTCGGTCCTCGATTTCCAGGAGAGCTTTACCGTCATGGAACGGGCGCGGGTGCCGGTTCTCGTGGCGATCCAGGGCGGCTGCATCGGCGGCGGGATGGACATGATCACGGCGGCCGACATGCGCTATTGCACGGCCGACGCCTTCTTCCAGGTCAAGGAGATCGAGGTCGGCATGACGGCTGATGTCGGCACCCTGCAGCGCCTGCCCAGGACGATGCCGGACGGGCTGGCCCGGGAGCTGTGCTATACCGGCCGGCGCATGCGGGCGGACGAGGCAAAGGCCTGCGGCTTCGTCAACGCCGTATACCCGGACCATGAAACGATGCTGGCCGAGGTTGCGGCCATCGCCGGCAATATCGCGGCCCATTCGCCGCTCGCCGTGACCGGCACCAAGGAGATGCTGAATTACACCCGCGACCACAGCATTGCCGACGGTCTCAACTATGTTGCGACCTGGAACGCCGGCATGATTGTTTCGGAGGATTTGCGCAAGGCGGCCGCCGCGATGCAGAGCAAGGAGACGCCGGAGTACGAGAATCTTGCTCTGGGCGGAGTCGCCGCCGGATAGGCCGCCGCTTCGGCGGACGCGGTTCGATGACCGAAACGGCATCCAGCGCCGGCCGGATCGGCAGCCGCAGCAACAGCGGCGGCCTGGTCTGGCCCGCCGAAGGCTGGAGCCGCGTACCGTTCGAACTGTTCTGCGATCCGGAAATCCACGCGCTCGAGGACGAACGGCTCTTTCGCGGCCCGCACTGGAGCTATGTCGGCCTCGAAATCGAACTTCCGGAGGCCGGCGATTACACGACCTGCTATGTCGGCGCGACGCCGGTGGTGCTGGTGCGCGACGAGGGCGGCGTGCTGCGCGGCTTCGTCAACCGCTGCGCCCATCGCGGCGCCGAAGTCGTCCGCAAGCCGCGCGGCAACGCACGCGGCTTCACCTGCATCTACCATAACTGGAGCTACGACCGGGCCGGACAGGTAACCGGCGTGCCGTGGGAGAAGGGCCGCGGCGGCGTCGGCGGCTACGACGCGTCCTTCGACAAGTCTCGGCACCGGATGCAGCCGCTCAGGGTCGCAAGCTGGGCCGGGGTGGTCTTCGGCACGTTCTCCGACGATGCGCCGCCACTCGAAGACTATCTCGGTCCGGCGATCCGCGAGCGCCTGTCGGCGGTGTTCGCCCGGCCGATGATGCTGACCGGCTATCAGCGCCACACGATCCGTGCCAACTGGAAGCTGCTCTACGAGAACTCCCGCGACTTCTATCACGCGCCCCAGCTGCACAAGTTCTTCGGCGCCTTCGGCATCGTCCAGCCGGACCAGGCGGCGCGCGCCGAGATGTGGCACGAGGGCACCCACTGCCTGCTCACGATCTACCAGGATCCCGGCGCCCCGAAGCCGCGCATCAGGCTGGAGGAGCCGCGGGTCGCCGCCTTTCGCACCGCGCTGCCCGACAACATCGCGATTTCGATCGTCGGGATTTTCCCGAATTGCCTGTTCACGCTGATCGGCAGCGCCTTCAGCATCCGCCAGTTCCGGCCCAAGGCGCCGGACCGCTTCGAAGTCCACTACACCTATTTCACCTACGCCGACGATCCGGAATGCCTGCGCGAGCATCTGTTCCAGAACAACCAGTTCGGCCCGGCGGGCTATGTTGCGATGGAAGACGCCGAAGTGGTCGAGAAGCTGCAGGCGCGGATCGCGCTGGGCGCGGAAAAGGGCGCCAGCCTGGTCGCCATGGACGGAACCGACACGACGCCCGACCGGGTCGATCACATGGTGAGCGAGGCCAACCTGCGCGCCATGTGGAAGGGCTATGCCCGGTTCATGGGCTTCGCGCCGCCGAAGGGCGGGACCGCCAAACCTGTCGCGGAGCGCCCGGACAGGTGAGCGGTATCGGGCTCGATGTCGACCGCGAGGCCCTGTTCGCGATCGAACAGATGAACAAGGCCTATGCCCGCTGCCTCGACGACGACCGGCTGGAGGAGTGGCCGGACTTCTTCCTCGACGATGCGCGCTACCTGATCCAGTCGCGCGAGAACCGGGACGCCGGCCTGCATGGCTACATCCTGTATTTCGAGAACAGGGCGATGATGCGCGACAGGGTCAAGTCGCTGCGGATCGCCAACTACTACAACCTCCACACCGACCGCCATCTCATCGCCAACGTCGATATCGTCGGGGAGTCGGAAGGGGTCTACGACGCCAGGGCCAACTATGCCGTGATCCAGACCGACGCCGAAGGACATTCGGAACTGTTCTCCGCCGGCGAATATGTCGACCGTATCGAATTCAGGGACGGGGTGCCGAAATTCCGGGAAAGGCTGGTCCTGCTCGATACGTCGAACATCGTCGGCTTATTGGCGGTTCCGCTCTAATCCGTTGTCCGCAGAACGGCGCTGGGCTATGACAGGACTCTACTGGCCAGCGGGCAGGGCATAGCCCGAACCGCCGGCCGATTGTGAGTCTGGGAGGAAACGTCCATGAAGTTGCACAAATTCGCCGTTCCGGCCGTCGCCGCGGTTGCGCTTGCCGCCGGTGCGGTTCCCTCCGCGGTAAGCGCCGCGGAAGTCACGCTGCGCGGCGCCAGCTGTTTCCCGATCGGCGCCCCGCCGGGCCGGCCGTTCGAAGCGGTCGCCAAGGAAATCAACGCCAAGGGCAAAGGCGTCGTCCAGGTCAAGATGCTGGGCGGCGCGCCTGCCATCGGCAGCCCCTTTACCCTGACCCAGCGGATGGCCAAGGGCGCCTACGATATCGTTGGCTGCACGGAATCCTATTTCGGCAACGTGCTGCCCGAATCGCCTGTGCTGCGCCTGCAGGAAAAGAGCTTTGCCGAGTTGCGCAAGAACGGCGCCGTCGCCTATGTCCAGAAGCTGCTGAACGCCAAGGGTATTCACTATGTCGGGCGGCACCACGATTTCGGCCCGTTCCATCTCTATCTCAGCAAGCCGATCACGGGGCCCGACCTGAAAGGCCTGCATCTTCGGGTGGCGCCGGTTTACACCGCCTTCTTCAAGAAACTTGGGGCAACGGTGCAACGGGCGCCGATGCCGCAAATCTACACGCTGATGGAAAACGGCACGGTGCAGGGTTACGGCTGGCCGCTGCGCGGGTATCCGCCGCCGTGGCACAAGGTGACCAAATACCGGGTCGATCCTGGCTTTTACCATTCGTCGCTGCATACGCTGCTCAACCTGCGCAAGTGGAAGTCGCTGAGTAAGAAGGCACAGGATATCATCACCGGCGTCGTGCTGGCACGGGAAGGTCAGGTCGAAGGCGCCAGCGAGACTGCGCAGGCGCTGAACAAAAAACAGCGCGCATGGCATGCCAAGGGCGGGATGAAAACGATCACCTTCAATGCAGCCGACACCAAGAAGTGGTCGGACACGGCGCGCGACGCGGCGTGGGAAGAAGTGATCCAGCGCAGCCCGGAGCACGGGCCCAAGCTCAAGGCGCTGTTCACCAGCGGGAGCTGATCTTTCCGGAATGAAAGGGTGGCCGGCCGGCGTTGGCCGGCCACCTTTTTTCTGCTCCAGGTTGTGGCAATGACGGCGTCATCTTCCTTCCTCGATCGGTTCGAATCGGTCTTCGAACAGGTGAATCGCTTCATCGCGGCGCTGGTTGCGGCGTCAATCGGCGCTTTTGCAGTCCTGATCCCTTTCGACCTTTTCCTGCGCAAGGTCGGTTGGGGAAACCTGCCGTGGCTTCATGAAGGCGCGGAATACGGCCTGTATGTCGGCGTGTTCCTGTCGGCGGCGTGGGTTCTGAACAAGGGCGCCCATGTGCGGGTCGACATAATCATCGCCGCCCTGCCGGATCGCGTCGCCCTGCGCCTCGAGAGAGTGCTGGATATCGCCGGCGCGTTGCTGTGCGCGGTCTTGTGCTACTGCGGCGTCGCCGGAATGATCAGCGAGTATGCGTTCGGCACGCTGCCGGACAAGGACCTGCGCATTCCCAACTGGTATATGCTGCTGGTCTTCGGCCTTTCCTTCGCTCTGCTGACCGTCGAATTCCTCCTGCGCTACCGCCGCGCCGGCAAAGCTGGCGCAGTGGCGTCTTCCGACGCAGGGTTCTGAGCGATGGAATGGTATTTCGCCATGTCCCTGCTGCTGGGGACCGTGTGCGTCTTCCTGTTCCTCGGCATGCCCGTGGCGTTCGCCTTCATGGCGGCAAACATTTTCGGCACAGCCCTGTTCATCGGCGATCTGGCGCTGACCGGCGATTGGACGATCGCGGCAATCGCGCTCGAAAGTATGCCGATGGAGTTCCATCTGGCGGTGCGCTATTCGCTGACGCCCATCGCGCTGTTTCTGCTGATGGGCGAGATCCTGTTGCAGACCGGGGTTGCCTTCAAGGCGATCGGCGCGATCGAGCGCTTGATCGCCCGGATACCGGGGCGGCTTTCCGTCGTCTCGATTGTCGGCGGTACGGTCTTTTCCTCGCTCTCCGGCTCGACCATCGCCAACACCGCGATCCTGGGCAACGTCCTGCTGCCGGATATGGTGAAGCGCGGCTACAAGCCGTCGATTTCCATGGGGCCGATCATGGCGGTCGGCGGCATCGCCATGCTGATTCCGCCCTCGGCGCTGGCCGTGCTGCTCGCCAGCATAGCCGAGCAGTCCGTCGCACTGCTACTCGTCGCCGGGATCGTGCCGGGTATCCTGATGGCGATCCTGTTCTTCGCCTATGTGATCGGGCGGTGCGTGATGGACCCGAGCCTGGCGCCGGGATACGAACCCGACGAGAGCCATCTCGACGTGCCGCTCACCGTTGCGATCAACCATCGCGGCTCGGCATTGTGGTCTGCCACCTATAGCGGCCAGGCCCTGCGCAGCGTCAACCGCATCCTGCCCTTCTTCCTCTACATCCTGCCGCTGTTCACGATTTTCGTCGTGGTCGTCGGCAGTATCTTCCTGGATTTCGCCTCGCCGACAGAGGCTGCGGCGCTGGGCTGCCTGGCTGCGCTGGGCGCCTGCTATTTCTTCCGGCTGTTCAAGAACAGGATCACCGTCACGGGCGTCGAAGGCGCGGAATTCGACTGGCGGGCCGTCGCCAAGGCGCTGGTCGAGACCGCCAAGATCAACACGATGATCCTGTTCATCATCGCCGGCTCGCTGGTGTTCACCCAGTCGCTGGCGGTTTCGGGCGCCACCCGCGGCCTGCTCGAGAGCCTGACGGCGCTGCAACTCACGCCGCTTACCGTCGTCATAATGATGATGGCGGTGTTGCTGTTCCTCGGCGCTTTCATGGACCAGGTGAGCATGCTCCTGCTCACGCTGCCGTTCTTCCTGCTCGGCTCGACGTCGCTGCAGGCAGTCTACAATATCGATCCGATCTGGCTGATGGTGCTGATCCTGATCACCATGGAGATCAGCCTGCTGACACCGCCTTTCGGACTGTTGCTCTACGTGATGAAAGGCGTGGCGCCGTTCGACGTGTCCATCGGGGCGGTTATCCGTTCCGCAATGCCCTTTATCCTGATCGAAATTCTCGTTCTGATCTTGCTGATCTTCGTCCCGGAGGTGGCGACTTGGCTGCCCAGACAGATCGGCTGACCCCGGCGGACCCCGCCGTCCGGCCCGGCCTCACGGGTCCGGCCGTTCCCGGTCGCCGTAGCGCCGGCGGAAGATCGTCGGCATCACAAGGACGACCAGGGTAATCCGGATAACATGATGGCCGGCCACGAAGGCCGCCTCGACGCCGAGCGCCAGCGCGATCAGACTCATCTCGGCCAGCCCGCCGGGCGCGAGCGCCAGTACCAGCGCCGGGATCGACGCATCGACGAAGGCGGACGCGGCGGCCGCCAGCAGGATAGTCAGCGAGATCATCAGGGCCGTCGAGCCGAGCGAATGCAGGACGAGGCGCAGAATGCGCCGGATCGGCACGCCGGCGAAGCGGGCGCCGAGGGTCGACCCGACGACGACCTGCGCCGCTGCGATCAGCGGACCGGGCGGGGCGACGGTGCTGACGCCGACCAGATGAAGCACGGCGCTCACGACCATCGGCCCGGTCAAGGCCGCAGCGGGAACTTTCAGGGCCTTTGCGCCGAAAAACCCGGCGATGCCGCCGGCGGTCAGAATCACGGCTTCGTCCAGCGGTATGTCGCCGAAATCAACGCCGAGCGGCACCCGGCTCCCCTGGTCGTACAGTCCCAGGGCTATGAAGCCGAAGGGTACGATCAGCACCGTTATCAGCACGCGCGAGGCGTGGACGAGGGCAACCGTGAGATAGTCGCCGCGCATTTCCTGCGCGACCAGAACCATTTCATTGAGACCGCCCGGCGTGGCCGCGCAATAGGAGGTCACCGGGCCGTGCCCCAGACGCCGGAAATAGATGTAGAGCATGCTCGTACTGACGCCGACATAGACGAGCAGCGCCAGGACGGAAGCCCACCATTCGGGAATTTGCGCCGCCATCTCCGGCGTGAACTGTGCGCCCAGCATGACTCCGATGATGGCGATCAGCGGCTGGCGCACCTTCTGCGACGCGATCATCGGCACGCCGGCGATCGAGGCGACCGTCGAGAAAACGAGCGCGCCGATCATCCAGGCGAGCGGCAGGTTGGCGAGATCGAACAGCCAGCCGCCGATGGCGCCGACAAGGAAGGTGACCGCGAGGCGGAATGCCCAGGTGCGGCGGGGCAGGGCGGCGGCGGCGGCCGGGTCCGCCGCATTGCGGCCGGTCACGGCAGGAACTGCTCGCGCAGGATGCGCTCTTCCAGATTGTGTTCGGGATCGAACAGCAGCGACAGAGTCATGTCGGCGGCTTGCCGGACGGTCACCGCCGCGACGTCGCGGACTTCGGTCGAATCCGCGACCGCACTGACGGGACGCTTCGCCGGCTCGAGAATCTCGAAGGTGACGGCTGCCTTGTCCGGCAGCAGGGCGCCGCGCCAGCGCCGCGGCCGGAAGGCGCTGATCGGCGTGAGCGCCAGCAATTGCGCGCCGATCGGAACGATCGGCCCTTGCGCCGACAGATTGTAGGCCGTGCTGCCGGCCGGCGTCGCGACGAGGGCGCCGTCGCACGCCAGTTCGGCCAGCCGCTCGACACCGTCGATAAGAATGCGCAGCTTTGCGGTCTGGTGGGTCTCGCGCAACAGCGATACCTCGTTGATCGCGACGGCTTCGACCGTCCGGCCGTCTACGGTCCGCGCCTGCATCGTCAGCGGATGGATATCGACACGCTGGGCTGCTTCGAGCCGTTCCGCCAGGCCCTCCGGCTCGTATTCGTTCATCAGAAAGCCGACACTGCCGAGATTCATGCCGTAGACGGCGACATCGCGACGCAAGGTCGTGCGCAGGGTCTCCAGCATGAACCCATCGCCGCCAAGGGCGACGACGCAGTCCGCCTGAGCCGGCGTCACGGTGGAATAGCGGGCGTTCATCTTGGCGAACGCCGCCTGCGCCTCGGGCGTATCGTCGGCAACGATCGAGAAGGACGGAACGGCCATCGGCAGCGCCTGTCGAGGTGCGGCGGGGCCGGTTGGCAACACGCCAACCGGTTTTCGGTTCAAGACATGGCTAAATTGCCGGCTGCCGTCAAACGGCGCGTCGCCTGCCTTGCGCCGGGCGCATGGCCTGGGGACGGACGGCTCACCCGCGCCCGGCGGCTATTCTTTCGCGCTGCCGGCGTCGGCGGTTGTTCAGAGCGATGGCGATCACCGCCACGGCCATGATTGCGACCAGACCGGCGGAGTAGGGGCGTTCGACGAAAATCGCCATATCGCCGCCGGCGGTGCCCAGCGCCTGGCGCAGCCGCGCCTCGAAGATCGGGCCGAGCACGACGCCGAGCACGATCGGCACGATCGGAATATTGTGGCGTTTGAGGATGAAACCGATCAGCCCGAAGACCAGCGCCATCAGCGGATCGGTAATGTTGTAGTTCGCGGTGTAGGTGCCGACCAGCGTGAGGGCCAGGATCACCACGCCGATGAACCGGGTGTTGATCCGCGACAGCGCCACGATCATGCGGGTGGCGAACAGCAGGAAGATCAGGATGACGACGTTCATCGCCAGCAGGGAAAGATAGAGGCCGGAGATGAATTCCGGGCGCGTCGCGAACAGTTCGGGTCCCGGGATCACGTTGTGGACCATGAACACCGACAGCATCATGGCGGTCAGCGCCTCGCCGGGAATGCCGAGCGCCAGCAGGGGCACCAGCGCCGCGGCCGGCACGGCATTGTTGGCGGCTTCCGATGCGATCAGCCCCTCCGGCGCGCCCTTGCCGAACTGCTCCGGGGTCTTCGAGGTCTTCTGCGCCAGTGTGTAGCTGAAGAACTGGGCAAGGAATTCGCCGACGCCGGGCAGGATACCCATGAACACGCCGAAGCCCGACGAGGCGAACAGGGTCTTGGGATAGCGGAAGATCTCGGCGAGGCCCTGGAAGAACCGGCCGGTCAGCCGCGGCGGCTCACCCGATTCGTCCTCCCCCAGCAGCAGGACGAAAGCCTGCGACATGGCGAATAGGCCGAGGACCACCGGGATCAGCGGAACGCCGCCCTGGAGCCAGACCTGGCCGAAGGTGAAGCGCTGGGTGTTGAACGCGGTTTCCAGCCCGACCGTGGCAAGGAACAGGCCGAAGGCCAGGGTGATCGCGGCCGTCACCACCCGGCCGCGATGGGCGACAACGACCAGGACCATCGCCATCAGCGCCGCCATGGCGAATTCCGCCGAGCCGAAGTTCGAGGCGATGTCCGCCAGCGGCTGGGCCATCGCGATCAGTACGACCACGCTGACGATGCCGCCGACAAAGCTGGCGCTGTAGGCAAGCGACAGCGCCCGCCGGGCCTGGCCGGCGAGCGTCATGGGGTAGCCGTCGTAGGTCGTCAGCACGTTGACCGGCGTGCCCGGCGTGTTGATCAGGATCGCCGGGATCGCGCCGCCGTACCAGGCGCCCGAATAGATGCCGAGCAGCAGGGTGAGGGCGGTCAGCGGCTCCATCGTATAGGTCGCCGGCAACAACACGGCGATGGCGACCGCCGGGCCCAGCCCCGGGATCGCGCCGATGATGACGCCGCTGATCGCCCCGGCGAACAGGGCGATCAGGACATTCAACTGTCCGAGCTGGTTCAGTCCGGCGAGGATTGCGTCCATCGGCCTGCCGCGTTTCCGCTAGAAATACCGCTGGAGAAACACGCCGACGCTCTTGGGCAGGATGTTGTAAAGGTCGGCCGGCGGCACCCAGATTTCGAGACCCAGGCGAAACAGCAGCGTCATGCCCAGCGTTGCGGCCAGCGCTGCCAGCAGCCATTTCGGCTGTCGCAGGCCGATTCGAAACCCGAGACCGGCAATGAAAACGAAGGTCGAGAAACCGTAGCCGACCACGCCGAGCGCGACGATATAGGCGACGTACCAGAGGAAAAATTCGGCCGATCGCAGCCACATCCACAGCTCGCCTGCCAGCGCGCCGCCGGCAAGAGCCGCATTAGAGTTTTCCCGGTTCCGCCAAAGTCTTACGGTATATATCAGAGAAACCGCTGTAAGCAGGCTCAGGGTCAGCAGCGGCATCAGCCAGGGCTGGGTGAACCAGCCTTCGTCGCCCGGGGAGGTGCCGGTCTGATACGGCATCAACGCCAGCCCCGCCGAGCCGAAGACGAGAAAGAACAACGCCACGATCATCCGGCCGGGCACATCGTCCTGCGCGGTGTCTTCTTCAAACGCAGACATGGCTTGTCACAGGAAAGGGGCGCCCGATCGGTCTCCGCCGTCCGGTGGCCGGGCGACCCGTCGGCCGAAGGCTCGCCCGGCCGCTCCCCCGCGGGCAATGCCGCGAGGGACCGGCCGAATTCGGGCGCAACTATTTCTTCAGATCGCCCATTTCCTTCAGCATGCCGCGCACGATGTCGAAGTCGCGGTCGATCTGCTTCTTCGATTCGGCCGGGCCTTTCCAGTAGATGATGGCGCCGGTCGTCTTGGCGACCTGCTTTGCGGCATCGCTGGCGAGTGCCTTCTTCGCCGAGGCGATGATCTTGTCCTTCACCTCTTTCGGGGTGCCCTTGGGCACGAACAGGCCGTTCCACAGCAGCGGCAGCACGCGGCCCTTCACCTGCTCGGCCAGCGTCGGCACATTCGGCAGGATCGAGATGCGGTTATCCGCGAAGGCCGCCAGAACCTTGATGTTCTTGAGGCACGGCAGAACGAGCTGGGCGGTCGTGTTGATGACGTCCGCGTCCTTGGCCTTCAGCGTTGCACAGGTCAGCGCGTCGAAGGCGGCGTTGGACGAGAATTTGAAGCCCATCTGCTTGGCGGACAGGATGGTCGCGCGGGTCGGGATCAGGCCATAGCCGAAGTGGCCCAGCTTCACCTCGTTCTTCTTCGCGTAGGCGGCAAGTTCGGCCATGTTGCTGTAGGGCGCGTCGCCGCGGGCCGCCAGCAGGAAGGGATAGGTCAGGAAGATGCCGACCGGATCGAAGGTGTCGCGCTTCCACGGCGCGTTGCCCATGAGGACATGGACCGTCGGAATGCCGATCACGAAGCTGCCGACTGTATAGCCGTCGGGCTTGGCGCGCGCGACCGTCGAGGAGCCGACCACGCCGCCGCCGCCGGCGCGGTTCACCACGGCTGCGGGGACGCCGTAGTCCTTGGAAAACTGCTTGGCGATCAGGCGGGTCAGCACGTCCTCGAGGTCGCCGGGCGGCCACGGCACGACGAACTGGACCGGGCGTTCCGGATAGGCGGCCTGGACCGGTGCCGCGGCGATGCCGAGGGCAGCCAGCGCCGTAAGGCCGGCGGCAATCACGTTCTTCATGGTTTTCCTCCCAATTTCAGAGGCTCGCAACATCCGGTGAATTGGGGGGAGGTGCAAGAAAAAATCCGGCGGCGGATCAGGGCCCGTAGCGCAGGAAGCTGAAGCGCGCTGAGCCATAGCGGCGCCGGTCCAGCGCCTCGAAACCGTCGGGCGCCGCAGGGAGCCGGCCCGCCGCGGCGGTTTCCGTCACGCACAGCGCGCCGGGCGCCAGCCAGCCGGCTGCCGCCAGGGCGTTCAGCGCAGCCGCGGTCAGGTTTTCGGCGGCATAGGGCGCGTCGAAAAACGCCAGGGTGCAGGCGGCAGGGGCTTGCGGCGGTCTCGTTGCATCGGCCTGCACGACGGTCGCGCGGCCGCCCATACCGAGGGCGGCGATGTTCCGGCGCACGCAAGCCACCGATTCGCTGTCGTTGTCGAGGAAAAGAGCCTGCGCCGCGCCGCGGGACAGGGCCTCGAGGCCGAGGGTGCCGGCGCCGCAAAATGCATCGAGAACACAGGCATCGGCGACGCTGGAGGCGCCGTCGCCGGAAAAGGCGCCGTGGACAAGGCGGTTGAACAGGGCCTCGCGCGCCCGGTCGGAGGTCGGGCGCACGATATCGCCCGGCGGCGCGGCGAGCCGCCGGCCCCTAAGGCTTCCGCCGACGATGCGCATTCTTTGCCGGTCTGCCGTCTTTCCCGCCGCCGGAACGGGAAGGTGTGCGCGGTTTCCCGCCCGGTTTGAGGCGCAGCACACTGGCGGATCTGCTGCGTTTCTTCGCTGGCACCGTCGCTGTCGCCTCCGCCGTTGCTTCTGCCGATGCTCCGTCTTCACGCTTCCGGCCGCGATCGTCGTGACGTGGGTGCGATTTGGCAGCGGGCCGGGCAGGCTTATCCGTCTTGCCCCGAGACGCTTTCGGCGAATTCGGCCGGGGCTTGCGGGCCGGTCCTGCCGCGTTCCCGATGTCAGCAAGGTCGGGCCAGTGCGCCAGTTGCGCGCGCAGCACGCGCGGCGGCACTTTTTCGACCGCGCCGGTCTCCAGATTGCTGAGCTGAAACGGCCCGTAGGCGGTACGGATCAACCGGTTCGCCGTGAGGCCCAGATGTTCGCAAAGCTTTCGGATCTCCCGGTTCCTGCCCTCCCGGATGCTCATGGTGAGCCAGGCGTTGGCGCCCTGCTGCCGGTCGAGCCGGGCCTGGACCGGCCCGTACCGGACGCCGTCGACCGTGACGCCCCCGGCCAGCCGCGCCAGCGCCGCCTCGTCGGGCCGCCCGTTCACCCGCACCCGGTAGCGCCGGGTCCAGCCGGTCGACGGCAATTCGAGATAGCGCGCAAGATCGCCGTCGTTGGTCAGCAGCAGCAGCCCCTCGGTCGTCAGGTCGAGCCGTCCCACGGTCATCACCCGCGGCAACCCGGGCGGCAGCCGGTCGAAGATCGTCTCCCGGCCCTGGGGATCGCGGTTTGTCGTCATCAGCCCGGCTGGCTTGTGATAGCGCCACAGGGCGGCCGGCTCGCGCTCCGGCAGCGGATTGCCATCCACGACGACCCGGTGATGGGGCAGGACGGCGAAGGCGGGCGAGTCGAGCACGCGGCCGTCCACCGCAACCCGCCCGGCGATAATCCAGCGCTCGGCCTCGCGCCGCGAGCACAGGCCGGCCCGGGCGATGCGCTTGGCGATGCGTTCGCCTTTCGGGCCGGTATCGTCGGACGTTTCTGCCATCGTCGAGGGGTCTCACAGGGCGGCCATCCGGGCAAGCCCCGGGCTCGAATCCGGGGCAAGCCCGGGCCCGGCAGTGTCCCGCCGCCAAATTCCCTCCCTCCTCGTGAGCGGGCAGGTACCGGGCGCCGGGAGAGCGCCGCCTTGCCGAAGCGTTGCCGGGCGGCTACTTCCGGGGCCATGGACAGCATCGCACCCGAACGGCCCGATAACCTCACCGCCGGCCCGATACCCGCCGGAGTCGAAGAGTGGCGGCCCAGCCTGGTCGGCGCCGACAGGGCGCGGCTGGCCGAAGTGGTGCGCGATCTCGGCGAGAAGCCCTTCCGCGCCAAACAGCTCTGGCACTGGATCTATCATCGCGGCGTCCGGAATTTCGAGGCGATGACCAGCATCTCCAGGCCGGTGCGCGCGAAGCTGGCCGGGCGCTATTCGCTGGTCCGCCCGGTGCCGGCCGAGGCGCAGCTCTCGACCGACGGCACGCGCAAATGGCTGTTGCGCTTCCCGGATGCCAGCGAAGCGGAAATGGTGTTCATCCCGGAGGAGGACCGCGGCACGCTGTGCATTTCCTCCCAGGTCGGCTGCACGCTGAACTGCCGCTTCTGCCACACCGGCACCCAGCCCTGGGTGCGCAATCTGGATGCCGGCGAGATCGTCGGGCAGCTCATGCTGGCGCGCGACGCGCTGGACGACTGGCCGTCCGCCAACGAGGACCGGCACATTACCAACATCGTCCTGATGGGCATGGGTGAGCCGCTCTACAATTTCGACAATGTCGCCCGGGCCGCCGGCATCCTGATCGACGGCGACGGCATCGCGATCTCACGCCGCAAGCTCACCCTGTCGACTGCCGGCGTCGTGCCGGTCATGAAACGGTGCGGCGAGGAACTGGGGGTCAACCTGGCGGTCTCGCTCCATGCCGTGACCGACGAAATCCGCGACGAGATCGTGCCGCTCAACCGCCGCTATCCGATCGCGGACCTGCTCGACGCCTGCCGGAACTATGGCGGCATCAACAACGCAAGGCGCATCACCTTCGAATATGTCATGCTGAAGGGCGTCAACGACAGCGACGCCGACGCCCGGGAGCTGGTCCGGCTGCTCAAGGATATCCCGGCCAAGATCAACCTGATCCCGTTCAATCCCTGGCCGGGCGCGCCCTACGAATGTTCGAGCCGGAACCGCATGCACGCCTTCATGACGCTCTGCCTGGACGGCGGCCTGACCTGCACCCTGCGCACCCCGCGCGGCCGGGACATCATGGCCGCCTGCGGCCAACTCAAGAGCGCGAGCGCGCGGAGAAGGGCGAGCGAGCGGGTGCGGGTGTAGCGCAGTTCGCGTCGCGGCCGTATCAGATTTCTTGCGCGCCAAGCGCTCGCGTGACCGCGTCGGGATCGTTGTCGATGACGGTCAACAGGACCCGGGCTGCACGATCCGGAACGCGGCGGCCCTGTTCCCAATCCTGCAACGCGCGCGCATCCAGACCGAAACGATCCGCGAATTTCTGCCGGCTCAGCTTCAATCGTTTGCGGAGCGCAACAATTCGTTCGGCGGCAGGATCGTCGACAATCCGGTAGGGAAGAACTGTCTCGCCCTTCACATGGGAAAGAACTTCATCCAGCGCCGTTTCGATTTCGCGCCCGATTTCCGTCCGTTTTGTCGTCATTGTCGCCTCATCGCATTCTTGATTGCGGCGACCGTGCGCGAGAGGGCCTTGGTGTCCGCCGGGGAAAGGTCTTCCCGATCCGCTTTGGCGTAGGCCGCAAGCAAGTAAACGGCGCCGGGGCTTGCATGGTAGAAATAGATCGTGCGAATGCCGCCGCGCTTGCCCCGACCGGATCCCGACCAGCGCATCTTCCTGATGCCGCCGGTTCCCCGAATTATCGGCGCTGCACCCGGCGCTGCCACAATCGACGCCTCCATTTCCTTCCGGGCTTCTTCCGAAAGCAGCTTCCGAACGGCACGCTCGTAGGTGCGAGTAAAGTAAAGCTGCATCAATCGTGATTATGCGGCACTGCCGCAAAAAAATCAACCTGTGTTACGATCGACAATGTCCCGTCACCGAGCGGTGTTTTGTTTCCGCCGGGCCCCGAGTCGGCATTTCGGCACTGTTCGGAATATCGCTACAACCCCATCTGTCGCACCGCGAGATCGCGCATAATTTCTTCCGAGCCGCCGCCGATGGCGACGACCTTGACCTCGCGGTACATGCGTTCGACGACGTTGCCGCGCAGATAGCCGGCGCCGCCGAAAATCTGCATCGCCTCGCTGCAGACGAATTCCAGCGCCTTGGTCGAATGGAACTTGGCCTTGGAAATTTCGGCGACCGGCATCCGGTCCTCGTTGACCGACCAGCAGATCCAGTTCAGCAAGGCCTCGATTGCGTCGATCCGGGCCGACATGTCGGCCAGCTTGTGCCGGATGACCTGGTGCTCGATCAGGTATTTGCCGAAGGTGCGGCGCTCCCGGGCGTAAGCCACGCATTCGTCGAAGCAGACCTGCATCATGCCTAGGGCCTGGGCGACCAGGCCGACGCGCTCCAGGTTGAAATTTTCCATGATGGCGATGAAGCCGCGGTCCTCCTCGCCCAGCAGGTTTTCCGCCGGCACCCGGCATTCGTCGAAAAAGAGCGTCGCCTGGTCGGAGCACCACCAGCCCATCTTGCGGTCGAGCGGCGTGCGGCTGAAATTCTCCGTATCGGCCTCGACGAAGAACAGGGAAATGCCGGCCAGCCCCTCGCCGCCGGTGCGCGCGCCGACGACGAAATAGTCGCTCGTCATGCCGCCGGTGATGAAGGTCTTGCTGCCCTTGATGACATAGTGGTTGCCGTCCTTCCACGCCCGGGTTTGCAGGTTGGCGACATCCGAGCCGCCGCCGGGTTCGGTAATGCAGAGCGACGAGCCCTTGCGGCCGGAGAGTATCTCCGGCAGCGCGCGCATCTTGATGTCCTCCGAGGCCAGCATCGCGATCGGGGCGGTCGAGATGTTGCGCCCGCCGACCGCCGCGCCGACGCCGGTCGCGCCGCATTTCGACAGCTCGACGGCGCCGTCCTTGCGCATGAAGCAGTCGTCGAAGCCCAGCCCGCCGTATTTCTCGTCGATGCCGAAGCCGAAGAAGCCGAGCGCGCCGAGCTTCTCGTGGATCTCCCACGGGATCGCGCCGGCCTCGTCCCATTCGTCGACATGGGGCCTGATTTCCGCCGCCACGAATTTCGCGACGGTTTCGCGGTAGGCGGCGCGCTCGGGCGTGTCGAACGGGTTCTTCATCGGCTGGGTTTCCGGTGGTGGGACAACCGCAGAGGCGCGGCTTTACGCGAATTGAGGCTTACCGCCGCCTATTGCCGGGTGCGCCAGCTGTCGGCATAGTCATCGCGCACCGTGGCCGAGTAGGGGACCTTGGCGACGCGGACGCGGATTTCGGTCTGCTCGTGCCGTTCGACTGTGGTCTTGGCCGTGCCGCCGTTCTCCTCGCCCCAGACCAGCGTGAGGATCTCGTTTTCTTCGATGTCCGGCTCAACGAAGCCCAGCGAGAGCTGCGCCCGTTCGTTGTAGGAATAGCCGGCGAACATCGAGATGCCGACGATCCGGCCGTCCTTCATCACCCTGTCGGCGCTGGTCGAGGCGTAGTTGGAAATCGGGATGTCGATCGTCTTGTGGTTCGGCCTGCCGGGTTCGAGGTGGGAAGCGTGGACCCGCGCCACGTCCTCCGGGTTCCATTCGAAGGTCACCTTGCGGCGGTGCGGGCCGTCGTGGATCTTCTCCAGCGCCGCACGGCCGACGAAATCGCGGTCGAACTTCACATAGAAGCCGTAGCCCAGGTCGTAGGGCGTGCAATAGTAATCCTCGATATCGTCCGAGACGAAGGAGCCGCCGATCGAGCCCGTCGCCTCGTAGGAATTCGCCGGCATCCATCGGCGGTAGGCGGCCTCGATCTCTCCGCCGGTGTAGATCGCGGGAAGCGGCGAAGGAATCCAGCCCGATTCCAGGGTATTCGAGGCGTAAGCGCGGCTGCCGACCTGGGTGAGGCCGAGGCCGTCGCCCGCCTCGATCAGGGCGGCCCGGACCTCCTCGCCCTCCTCGTAGGGACCCCAGAGTTCGAGCCCGGGCGTACCTGCCATGCCGTGGCGCAGCGCCTTGACCCGGCGTTTGCCGACCCTGATCCGGTCCATATGGAAGAATTTGATGTCCGGCACCGGGCCGCCGTTCGCGCGGTTCAGCACTTCCGGCGCATTCGGTCCCTGGACCTGGAAGCGGTAATGCCGTCGCGTGACCGGCCGGCCCATCGGCCGCGCCGGCGAGCGGTCGTCCCGGTTGATCACGACATCGTAGCCGCCGGTTTCGGCGTGGAACTGGAGCCAGGTCACGCTCGGCGCCCGGCCGACCAGGTTGAAGCGCATCGCGTCGTCGCGAAAGCCGATCACGTCACCGATCACATGGCCGCTGCTCGAGACCGGCACGACATGCTTGGCCCGGCCGACCTGCCAGTTGGCGACCGAATTGATAATCGTGTCGCTCAGGAGCCTTTCCGCGTCCGGGCCTTCGATCGCCAGTTCCGCCATGTGGTGCGACTGGTCGAACAGCACCGCCGTCTCGCGCCAGGCCCGCTGCTCGTCGCGCCAGTTCGTGAACTCCGGCGCGACAACGGGATAAACATATGCGCCGATGCGGCTGTTCCGCAGATGGCGGACGACATTCCCGGCGTTGTCGAGTACGTCCTGAAGGGTCTTGGCGGTCATGGCAATTCCTGGACTGGATATCGTTCGGCTCGATCCATATTGCGCAGCGGGAATCGGCCGGACAACCTCCTGCGCGACGCGCAGCGATTTTGTCGCCGCTGTTTTGCCGTTGGGCGCTGCTTGACAAGACAATCGTCCCTGCTAACGAAAGGAAATGGCCAGAGTCACAAAAATTTTGCAGGTAACGGTGCCGAAAGAGCTGGCGGAGCGATGCGGTCTTCGTCCAGGCGACGAGGTGCGTTTCGAGGCTGCGGGCGATACCATTCGCGTCGTGCCCCCAGCAGCCGCGGGCGTTGCGCAGGCGCTCGATGTCGAGGCGCGCCTTAGCCTGTTCGAAGCGGCGACCCAACGCCAGCGCGCGCGCGAAACCGCACGTCATCGGCCCGGCGCCGCGGAGCGCGGCTGGTCCCGCGATGAGCTTTACGACCGTGGCTGGGCGGACGCCGATTGACACCGATGTCCCGGCAATTCGCAACGATTCGAAATCCTTCCGTCGCGGCGCGTTTGGCCCGATGACGCTGCGGCGCGTCGAAGACATGGAAGTCGCCGGCAAGCGCCTGCTCGTCCGGGCCGACCTCAACGTGCCGGTGGAAGAGGGGAGGGTCACCGACGCGACGCGAATCGACCGGTTCGCGGCGGGCATGAAGCCGCTGCTCGACCGCGGCGCGCGGCTGGTCATCCTGACCCATTACGGCCGGCCGGACCCGGCGGCTCCCGATCCGGCGCTGTCCGTTGAAAATCTGGGCCCGGCGCTTTCCGGGGCGCTGGGTGTTCCGGTCCGATTTGCCGCGTCCTGCGCTGGCCGGGATGCGGTCGCGCTCTCCGCACAACTAGCCGACGGCGAGGCGATGCTGTGCGAAAACCTGCGCTTCGATCCCGGCGAGACGCATAACGACCCGACCTTCGCTGCCGGACTGGCGAAACTGGGCGACATCTATGTCAACGACGCCTTTTCCTGCGCCCACCGGGCTCATGCCTCGACCGCGGCGATCGCCGCCCTGCTGCCGGCTGCGGCCGGGCCGCTGCTGACGGAGGAGCTGCGGGCGTTGAACGATACGCTGGAAGCACCGCGACGGCCGTCCGTCGCCATCGTCGGCGGCGCCAAGGTCTCGACCAAGATTGCCGTATTGAAGAATCTGGTGCGCAAGCTGGACTCCGTGATTGTCGGCGGCGGCATGGCCAACACCTTCTTCGTGGCCGACGACATACCGGTCGGCCGCTCGCTCTGCGAGCCCGACCATGTCGGGACGGTGCACGAAATCCGTCGTGCGGCGGCGGAGGCAGGATGCCGGATCGTCCTGCCGGTCGACATCGTGACCGCCAGTGAGCTGAGCCACGGCGCGCGTGCCACGGTCCGCGATCTCGATGCTTGTCCGGCGGACGATCTGATCCTCGATGCCGGGCCGCGCTCGCGGGAGCGGTTCAACGCACTTCTGGACGGCGCGGCAACACTGCTCTGGAACGGGCCGCCCGGCGCCTTCGAATACCGGCAGTTTGCCGACGCGACGATAGCCATCGCCCGCCATGCAGCAGACCTCACCCGCACCGGCGCCCTGCGCAGCGTCGCCGGCGGCGGGGATACCGTTGCCGCCCTGAACGCGGCCGGCGTTGCCGAAGACTTCAGCTATGTCTCAACCGCCGGCGGAGCCTTTCTGGAATGGCTGGAGGGCAGGACGCTTCCGGGGATTGCCGCGCTGGAAAGAGCGGCGCGATAGCGCGGTGGGCGACGAACTCAGGCGCTCTCGTAGAGCCTTGTGAGCACGAACTCGCGGTGGCCGAGGGCCTCCGCTGCGGTGAGCCTCCCGTTGGCGGTGCGAACCATCATCTCGAGCAGCGCTTCGCCCGCCTCATCCGGAGTCATCTCCTTGCGCAGCAAACCGGAGACGTCGACGTCGACATGCTCGCTCATCGTGCGCACGGTGCGCGGGTTCGCACATATCTTGATATTCGGCAGGATCGGGTTGCCGATGATATTGCCCTGGCCCGTCGGGAAAAAGTGAACCACGAAGCCGGCCGCCGCGCACAGGGTCACCATCTCGGCCGCAGCCGAAGACGAGTCCATGAACCACAGTCCGGGTCCGTCCGGCGTTTCCGCCTTGTCGAGGACTCCGTCGATCATGCACTCGCGGCCGATTTTCTGGATATTGCCGAGCGCCTTCTCCTCGATGGTGGTGAGCCCGCCGGCGATATTCCCCTTGGTGGGCTGGGATTCGGACAGGTCGCTTGTCTTGTGCCGCTCCACGACGTCCTGGTAGCGGTCGAACATGTCCATGAACCGCTCGCGGATTTCGGGTGTGCGGCAACGCTCGGCGACGAGATGTTCGCCGCCCGTGATCTCGGTTGTCTCGCCGAAGACCATTGTGGCGCCGAGGGGATAGAGCTTGTCGAATGCATTGCCGACGGTGGGATTGGACCCGCAGCCCGAGGTGGTGTCCGACTCGCCGCACTTGGTGGACACCCACAGTTCCGAGACCGGCGCCTCTTCGCGCACGGCTTCGGACGCCGACTGCACATATTCCCGCGCGGTCTTCGAGGCCCGCATGATGGTTTCGTGGTCGCCGTGCATTTCGATACCGTATCCGGTAACGGGCTTGCCGGTCTTGGCGATGCCTTCCACCACGCGCTGCGTCCAGCCTTCCTCAATGCCGATTACCACTACCGCGGCGACATTGGGGTTGGCGCCGGCGCCGATAAGGGTGCGGAAGTGAAGCTCCAGATCCGCCCCGAACTGGAGGCGGCCATAGGGGTGCGGAATCGCCATCGCGCCCTTGATGTTGTTCGCGACCGCCTCGGACGCCGCATTCGAGAGATCGTCGACCGGAAGGACGATCACATGGTTGCGCACGCCCACCCGGCCGTTTTCGCGGCGGTAGCCCCGGAAGGTCGCGTTTGCCAGATCCATTGCCATGAGGTCGCCTCCTACCAGCGCTTTGTCTTGATGTTGTGAACGTGGGCGTGTTCTCCGACCGCGATGTCCGCTACCACGCGTCCGATGTCGACGCCGTACTTGATTACGGTGTCGCCGGTTTTCATCGGCTTGATCGCCAGCTTGTGGCCAATGGGAATGTCGCTCGCCGCCCGGAAGGCGATGTCCTCATTCTGATCCATGATCCAGCCGGTGAGCTCCTCTCCCGCCTTGACCCCCTCGACGACAACGACCCCGACGCTGTCGCCTTCGTCATGCACCACAAAATCGATCATTCCGAATTCTCCATTCCCGATGTATTTGCCGTGCGGCCGGCGCGCTCCAGATCGGCGTTTGCGTGGCATGGGCGCGCCGTGTCCCGTTTGCCGACAGCTTTCGACAGTAGTTCGTCGTTGTTCCCGGTCGTCATTTCGCCGGCGGGGCCAGCGAGCCGCGCTCCATCAGCGCCGTCTCGAAGACGACGTTGTTCGTTTCGCCATTCCGGTCGCGGAGCCGAAGCAACAGTTTCGCAGCGGCCTGGCCCATCCTTCGATGGGGCACATGCACGGTGGTGAGCGACGGGTCGAGCACATGGGCAAGGTCGATATCGTCGAATCCGGTCACGGAGACATCGCTCGGCGCTTTCAGGCCAAGGCCGCGGATCGCCGTCAGCGCGCCGGCGGCGAGCACGTCGTTGCCGCACACAATCGCTGTCGGGCGGGGCGTTGCCGCCAGGAGTCGCCGTGCCGCCTGCGCACCGGCTTCCAGATGATAGGGCGTCTCGACTAGGTTCGAGTCGTCCAGTTGCAGCCCACGCGCCGCCAGCGAAGCGCGCACGCCTTCGACCCGGGCCGTGGCCCGGTCGTTGCCCCGGGTGACGCCGGCGATCATGGCGATGTGCCGGTGCCCGAGGTCGAGCACCCGTTCGGCCAGGGCCCGCGCCGCGGCCCGATTGTCGAAGCCGACGCAGGGCCACGGGCAGTCCGGCCGCCAGGACCAGACGAGGACGAACGGCACCCCGCGCCGTTCGAGCATTGCGTGCAACGCCGGGTCTCGCGATTCACCGATCAGCACAAGCCCGTCGACACCGCGGCCGAGCAGGGTGCGGATTTGCTCCGCCTCGCGTTCCGGATCGTAGTTCGATGTTGCGACGACCAGTGTGACCCCGTCCGCCGCCAGCGCCTCCTGCAGCGCCTGAAGGCCGCGGGCGAAAATCGCATTCTCCATGGTCGGGATCACCGCGCCTACGGTGTTGGTCCGGTTGGAGGCGAGCGCCCGCCCGCCGAAATGCGGCGTGTAATCGAAATGGGCCACTGCGGCTTCGACCCGGCTGCGCGTCTTCGCCGTTACCCGCTCGGGTTCGTTGAGCACGCGCGAAACCGTTGCGGTCGAGACGCCGGCCATGCCGGCGACATCTTCAAGCGTGGGGCGGGGCTTCATTTCTCCATCCGGTCCCTTCGAAGGGATTTCGCTTCATTTAACATTGAAAGCGCTTGAAAACAAAATTTAAGCGCTTGCATTTATAATTTACCGTCTCGATGCCGGATTGTCGCATGGTAGCCCGAATGTGGGACTTCCGGCGAAGAGGCGCGAAGGTGATCCGCAAAGGTCGCATTTTCGCGATCGGCGCGCCGGTCGGTTTTCCTGCCATTTTCGGCGGCGCGAGCATGGACAGCCCCGAACATTGACGTCCCAGCGTCGGCACACCCTTTAGCGGCATCGCTGAAATTCTAACCCTCCTTGCCGCCGCGCTTCTGTTCGCCGCAGGCGGACCTATGCCGGAAGCGGACGAATGATGCGGCTTCGACCCCGGACGGCACGGGAACGCTTTCAGCCCAACTCCTCCAGCACCGCCTTGAACCGCCGCAGCGGGGCGCGGTCGCGCAGCATCGCCACCGGCACGCTGAAATGGCCGCGCCGCCAGATGAAGCGGTTCTCCGGCGGCACGCGCCACTCCTCGATCAGCAGCCGGGCGCTTGCGAAGGGCGTCACGTCGTCCCGGCTGCCCAGCACGGTGACGATAGTCTCCGGCGCGATCACGGGGTCGCCGACCGGGTCGAGCAGCGGCATGTAGCGCCCGATCAGCTCGCTGTTCCAGCCCCGCGCCATCGTGTGCTCCGCGATGCCCCACGCCTTCGCCATCGAGCCATGCACGGCAGCGTCCGCGATCCGGCCGGTATGGGTGATCAGCAGCATGGCGTCCGGCCGCAGCAGTTTTGGCCAGAAGCGCGCCTTGTCGGCGATCACCTGGGACGTCATGGCGCCCAGGCTGCTGCCGCCGATCGCGACCGGCGCATCGCTCGTCCGGCGGCACCAGTCGATCAGCACGGCCCATTCGCGCGCCGCGGCGGTGAAATGGTCGAGCGCGCCGCGCGGCGCCGAGGCGATGAACATTTCGCCGCCATAGCGCCCGTCGGGCACCCGCCGGCCGTGCCAGGGCGCTTCCGGCCGGACGACGCGGATACCCATGGCGACCAGGGCCTCGATCTCGTCGACCAGGCCGCGCCAGTGATCGAACTCGACGCAGATGCCGTGGCCAAAGATCAGGGTCGGGGGATCGGCGATGCCCTCCGGCTCGTAGATTCGGGCGACGACCTCGTCTCTCATTCGGGCAGACGGTGAGCCGAACCGGATCCAGAAATCCTGCCGTCCCGGCGCCGCCGGGAAACGACGCGATTCCGCTATCGGCGGCATCGGATCCGGCACGGCGAAAGCCAATGCGGGATCGGCGACCAGGTTCTCGAAATCCGCTGCGACCTCGTCCGGCGACGGTATTGCCCAGCGGATCGGCGCCGCCCCGCCGACGGCCCGCCAGGGCGCGAACAGCCGCCGCTGGGCGTTATAGCCGTTGCGCCGGAAGAGCCGCGCCCGCTCGATCTCTGCAAGACCGTCCGGCGCACCATCGCTGTCGTGGAAGAAGGCCGCTTCCCAGGCACGTTCACTGTCCAGCACCCTTTTGCGGATGTCCTCGAAGCGGTGCAGCCGGCTCTCCAGAAGGGAGCGGCTGTGTAACGCCGATGGGTCGGGCAATTCCACCAGGAACCGCTCGAGCGAACCGTCGGCCGTACGCGCCGCCGCCCAGAGCCGCGACAGCGGAAAGAACCACCGGGTCAACAGATGCATGGCGGCGCGGTCGAACCAGGGCTGCGCGATCAACCCGCCGAACGGCGAGCGCAGGCAGACGCGCATGAACTCCGGTGCCGGCAGGCGCCGCGGTGCGTTGCTACTCAGGGCCTGACGGCTTCTGCTGGAGTTGCGCGCGCAGCTGAACGACGGAGGCGGCATAGTAGGTCAGCAGCGCGCGTTCGGCCGCGACCGGGGCCAGCCCGCCGCCGCTCTGCTTTGCGATCAATCTGCGCCTGTGCATCCGCTGCACCGCGGTCTCGATTTCGGCAGACTCGCTGCCTTCCTTAAGACCGATATGGGCGCCAAGTGCGCGGACTTCATTGAGCCAGCGCATTGCGCGACCTTTTATCTCCTCCGCCTCCAGAGGCCGATCCGCCTCGGACAGGATCAGCGAGACCAGGGGCACGGCCAGGACCGGCACGACGTCCGCGATTCGGTCGGTGAGTTCTGCGCCGAGCGCCTCGACCGCCGGGAAGAAGGCCTCCCGGTCCTGCCGGGAAAGGTCGATGCCGCGTTCGTTCGACCAGGCCCGCAGCGACAGCGGTTCTCCGAAATTCGCGCAGGCGACTCCGAATCCGGCCGAACGGCCCTGCATCCTGCGCCAGGCCAGCCGGAGCAGGAACTTGGCCGTGCCGCCCATCAGGAAGCGACCGCCCCGGCCCCGGAAATCGGTATCGGGATTGGCGACCAGCGTGCGTTCTTCGGCCACCCGGTCGAAATTGGTGGCGACGGGAATGAACAGAATATCGTAGGGCCCGGCCGGGTCGAAAGTTTTGGTGATATAGCTGAGCATGCCGAGCTTCGGGGGATGGATCGCGCCGTCGCGCGAGAGCTTGCCCTCGGCGAAGATGGCGTGAGGTACGCAGGCTTCCGTCGCCATCTGGACGTAGCGTTCGAGCACCTTGCGGTAGAGCGGGTCATCCGTCTTGCGCCGCAGGATATAAGCGCCCGCCAGCCGCAGCAGGCTGCGAAAGGGCCAGACGCGCGCCCATTCGCCGGCGCCGTAGGACAGCGCCACGCTGCCCGAGGCGAGATAGGTGACGAGGAGGTAGTCGGCGTTGCTGCGATGGTTGATGAAGAAAACGACGGCTGTGTTGGGCGGAATCTCGGCGAGCGCCTGCTCGTGAGCGTAGGCGACGCGGACCCGGTAGAAGGTGCGCAGCAGCCAGCGCGCGACCCGGTAGCCCAGCTTGAAATAAAAGTAGGCGTTGAAGGCCGGCACCATTTCCCGGGCGATCGAGGCGATGTCGGCCATCAGGCTGTCGCGCGATACGCCGCGCTCCTGGGCCACGGCGCCGACCGTCTTCATCACTTCCGGATCGTAGATCAGCCTGTCGATCAGCACGCGGCGCTTGGTGATCTGGAAGGTCGGCAATTCGAGGGTCAGCCGGTCGTTGACCTCGTCGATCACCTTGTTGACATGGCGGCGCAGATACCAGCGCGCGGTCGGCAGCAGGACATCGTCGAGCGCCGCCAGCACCGCCAGCGCCCCGATAATGAGCAGCAGCCAGACCGGTATTTCGACCGTTTCCGTCATCGGATCTCGTTCAGCACCGTCGTATCCGGGCCGGAAAATAGCACGGAATGAAGACGAGGGAGACAAGTCGGCGGGTACGGCAGGGAAACGGTCGAGCTGAACGCCCGCGCCGATGTCGCGGAATTAAATCTTTTCAAATCCGCCCGCTTCGGGGATTTTGCCGGCGCAGCGACCGGGGAGGAGTTGCTACGAAATGACATCCGTGCCCGACATCATCCGCATCGGCGGGGCGAGCGGCTATTGGGGCGAGTCGGCGATGGCGACGCCGCAGTTGCTGGCCGATCGCTCGGTCGATTTTCTGGTCTACGACTATCTCGCCGAGATCACCATGTCGATCCTGGCGCGGGCCCGGGCCAAGGATCCGGCGACGGGCTACGCGACCGATTTCATCTCGGCCGTCCTCAAGCCGAATATCCGCGAGATTGCAGCCCAGCGCGTGCGGGTCGTCAGCAATGCCGGCGGTGTGAATCCGGGCGCCTGCGCCGAAGCCGCCCGCGCCGTCATCGCCGAAGCCGGGCTCGACCTCAAGGTCGGGGTCGTGCATGGCGACGATCTGATGGCGGAGAAGGAACGGTTCGCCGAAGCCGCGCCGGTGGAAATGTTCAGCGGCGAGCCGTTTCCCCCCGCGGCCAAGCTCGCCAGCATCAACGCCTACATCGGCGCCTTTCCCATCGCGGCGGCGCTCGACGCCGGGGCCGATATCGTCATTACCGGCCGCTGCGTCGACAGCGCGGTGACGCTCGGCGCCTGCATCCATGCCTTCGGCTGGCGGCCCGGCGAGTGGGACCGGCTCGCCGCGGGCAGCCTGGCCGGCCATATACTGGAATGCGGACCGCAGGCGACCGGCGGCAATCACACCGACTGGGAGGACATCGCCGGGTCGATCCACAATATCGGCTATCCGATCGGCGATATCGAAACCGACGGCAGCTTTACCCTGCGCAAGCCGGCGGGCAGCGGCGGCATGGTCACGGTCGGCACAGTGGCCGAGCAGATGGTCTACGAGATCGGCGATCCGCAGGCCTATCTGCTGCCCGATGTCTGCTGCGACTTTTCCCGGGTGGAGATGAAACAGGCCGGCAGGGACCGGGTGCGCGTGACCGGCGCTTCCGGCCGGCCCGCGCCGCCGGATTACAAGGTCAGCGCGACATGGGCGGACGGTTTTCGCGCCGGCGGCTATTTTACCTTCACCGGCCGTAATGCCGCCGGCAAGGCGCAGGTTTTTGCCGATGCCGCGATAGCCCGGGCGCGGGCAGCCCTGCGCGGGCGCAACCTAGGCGATTTCACCGAAACCAGCGTTGAGGCGATCGGCGCCGGGAGCCAGTACGGGCCGGCCGGCGACGGCAGCGTTGCACGGGAAGTCGTGCTCAAGCTGGCGGTCAGGCATCCGGAATCGGCCGGCGTCGGCATGCTGCTGCGCGAGGCCTCGGGCCTCGGCCTGGCGACCCCGGCGGCGCTTTCCGGCTTTTCCGGCACCCGGCCGAGGCCGTCGCCGGTCGTGCGGCTGTTTTCCTTTCTTGTGCCGAAGGCGGATGTTGCCCTGGGCGTCGAGGTCGACGGCGTACCCGTGCCCTATGTCGAACCGGCTTGCACGGAGGAGCCGGGCGCACCTGCCCGGCCCGCGCCGCCCGACGATCCCGGCGCCGATGCCGCGCCCGGCGAACCGGTTGACGTCCGTCTCGAAGACCTCGCCTGGGGACGGAGCGGCGACAAGGGCGACAAGGCCAATATCGGCATTATTGCCCGGCGTGCGGAGTATCTGCCCTGGATCTGGCGCGCGCTGACCGAAAAGGCTGTCGCCGGTGCCTTTGCCCATTTCCTCGACGATGCCGCACCGAAACCGGTCGAACGCTTCCTGATGCCGGGGTCGAACGCCATCAATTTTCTTTTGCACGATGTGCTCGGCGGCGGCGGCGTCGCCAGCCTGCGCAACGACGCCCAGGGCAAGGGCTATGCGCAGATTCTGCTCGACACCCCGATCCCGGTGCCGAAGCCCCTGGCCGTACGGGCTGCCGCGGATGCAGAGGCCCGCGCCGCATGACCGTTTTCCAGAGCAGGGTCGATCCGGCAAGCGCCGGCTTCAAGGCGAACCGCGCCGACATGCTGGCGCTGATCGGCCGGATGCAGGAACTGAACGGCCGCGGCGCAATCCGTTCCGAGGCGCGCAAGCCGCGATTCGTGCAACGCAACCAGTTGACGCCGCGCGAGCGGCTCGCCCGCTTGCTCGATCCGGGCCTGCCCTTCCTCGTCATGGGCAACATGGCGGGCTATCTGCTGGATACCGCGGACGAGGAGAAATCGCTGCCCGGCGGCAACATGATCGCCGGCGTCGGATTCATCCGCGGCGTGCGGTGCGCCATCGCGGTCGACGACAGCGGCATCCAGGCCGGCTCGCTGACCCAGGGGACCGCCTACCGCCTCCGGCGCATGCAGGAGATCGCCCTCGACCAGAAGCTGCCCTTCGTCCATCTGGTCGAAAGCGCCGGCGCCAACCTGATGCAGTACACGGTCGAGGGCTTCCTGCTCGGCGGCACCCTGTTCGCCAACCAGGCGCGGCTCTCCAAGGCCGGGGTGCCGGTCATCACCATCCTGCACGGCTCCTCGACCGCCGGCGGCGCCTACATGCCGGGCATGAGCGACTATGTCATCGGCGTGAAGGGCAGGGGCCGAGCGTTCCTGGCCGGGCCGCCGCTGCTCAAGGCCGCGACCGGCGAGATTGCGACGGAAGAAGAACTGGGCGGCGCGGAAATGCACGCCAGCGTCTCCGGGCTGGTCGAATACCTCGCGGAGAACGACGGCGAGGGCATCGACATGTGCCGCGAAGTGGTTCAGCGCCTGCAATGGAACGCCGGAGAGGCGCCCGGCGCCTGCACCGGGGCGTCGCCGCTCTACGACCCGGACGAGATCGCCGGCATCGTCCCGGTCGATTACCGCAGGCCATACGAGGTCCGGGAGGTCATTGCCCGCATCGTCGACGGCTCGGATTTTCTCGATTTCAAGCCGCGTTTCGGCGTCACCACCGTGTGCCTCCAGGCCGAGGTGATGGGTCAGGCCTGCGGCATGATCGGCAACAACGGCCCGATCGATCCGGACGGTGCGGCCAAGGCGACCCAGTTCCTCCAGCTCTGCGACCAGGCCGGCATCCCGATGGTCTTCTTCCAGAATACGACCGGTTACATCGTCGGCAGGGACTATGAGCGCGCCGGCATGATCAAGCACGGCTCGAAGATGATCCAGTCCGTCACCAATATCGAGGTGCCGCGCCTGACCTTCATGACCGGGGCCAGCTTCGGCGCCGGCAACTACGGCATGTGCGGCCGCGGCTATAACCCCGATTTCCTCTACACCTGGCCCAACGCGACGACCGGCGTGATGGGCGGAGACCAGGCGGCCAAGACCATGACGATGGTGGCGGAGGGCGTCGCCCGCTCGAAGGGGCAGGACGTGGACGAAGAACAGCTCAGGAAGCAGGAGGCGATGCTGGTCAAGCATTTCGACGGCCAGTCCAGCGCATTCTATACCTCAGGGCATTTGCAGGACGACGGCATGATCGACCCGCGCGAGACGCGCCAGACCCTCGGTTTTCTTCTGGCGACGGTTCAGGAGTCGCGCCGCCGCACGGTGCGGCCGAACAGCTTCGGCGTGGCGCGGATCTGACCGGATCGTCGCCGCCGCGGCCCGATAGGGAATTTAAAGATGTCCGATGAGTTGATTGTCGAGCGCGACGATGGCTGGCTGACCCTGTGGATGAACCGGCCGGCGGTCCGCAACGCGCTCAGCGCGGAATTGGTGGCCGCCATGCACACGGCGCTGGAATCGGCGCGGGGCGACCGCACGGTGCGCGGCGTCACCCTGCGCGGCAAGGGCGGCGTTTTCTGCGCCGGCGGCGACCTGAAGAATTTCCGCAGCAATTTTCAGGGCGGCGCCTCCCGTGCCGAGATTGCCGAATCGAATTCGAATGCCGGTAAATTCTTTACCTATCTCAATACGATGCCGCAGGTCGTTGTCATGTCGATCGAAGGTGCGGCGATCGCCGGCGGCCTCGGCATGGCCTGCACCGGCGATGTCGTCGCCGTCACCGCGGATGCGAAGTTTGCCATTACCGAAACCTCGCTCGGCATCCCGCCGGCCCAGATCGCGCCCTTCGTGGTCCAGCGCATCGGGCTCACAGCGGCGCGCCGGCTGATGCTGACGGGCGCGCGTTTCGACGGACGGGAAGCCGGCCGGCTGGGTCTGGCCGATTTTGTGGCTGAAGACGCCGCCGGGCTGGATGCGATCGAGGCCGATATCCGCAACAGTGTCCGGCGCTGCGCCCCGGAGGCCAACGCCGTCACCAAGGAGATTGTCCTGAAGGCAACGCGGCTGCCGCGGAACGAAATGGTCGCCTTCGCCGGCGAACGGTTCGCCGATTGCATGCTGGGAGACGAGGCCCGCGAGGGCATCGCTGCCTTCCTCGACAAGCGCAAGCCGTCGTGGGCCGAGAGCCCGGACGCCGGGTAGGAACGATGCGCCGTTTCGGAACGATCCTGATCGCCAACCGGGGCGAGATCGCCGTCCGGGTTATGCGAACGGCCCGCGCCCTGGGCTACCGCACCGCTGCCGTCTATTCGGACGCCGATGCCGACGCGCCCCATGTCCGTATGGCGGACGCCGCTGCCCGGGTCGGCCCGGCGCCCGCCAACGAAAGTTATCTCGTCATAGACAATATACTCCGGGCAGCGGCAGAGACGGGGGCAGACGCCGTGCATCCCGGCTACGGTTTCCTGTCGGAGAATGCCGAATTCGCCCGGGCCTGCGAAGCGGCCGGGCTGAATTTCATCGGGCCGGACGCCGCCGCCATTGCGGTCATGGGCGACAAGGCGGAAGCGCGTCGCCGGATGGCCGCTGCCGGCGTGTCCTGCGTGCCGGGCTACGATGGCGTGGATCAGAGCGACGCGGCCCTTGTCGCGGCGGCGGTGGAGATCGGCTTCCCGGTCATGGTCAAGGCGGCGGCCGGCGGCGGCGGGCGCGGCATGCGTCTTGTCTGTAGGGCAGAAGAGGTGCCGGACGCGCTGACCGCTGCCCGTTCGGAGGCGGAAAGCGCCTTCGGTTCCGGCAGCCTGATTCTGGAAAAAGCTATCGTCCGGCCGCGCCACGTCGAAATTCAGGTCTTCGCCGACCGGCACGGGACGACGATCCATCTCGGCGAGCGCGACTGTTCCGTTCAGCGCCGGCACCAGAAGGTGATCGAGGAAGCGCCGTGCCCGGTCATGACCGAAGAATTGCGCGCCGCCATGGGCGCCGCCGCCGTCGAGGCGGCCCGGAGCATCGGCTATTGCGGCGCCGGCACGGTCGAATTCCTGCTGGATGCCGACGGCAATTTCTATTTTCTGGAGATGAACACGCGCTTGCAGGTCGAGCATCCGGTGACCGAGGCGGTCACCGGGCTCGATCTCGTCGCCCTGCAGATCCGGGTCGCCGAGGGCCGGCCCCTCGGACTCTCCCAACAGGATGTCCGGCCCTCCGGCCACGCCATCGAGGCGCGGCTCTATGCCGAGGATGCTGCGCAGGATTTCCTGCCGGCGGCCGGCGATATTGCCCGGTGGCAGCCGGCATCCGGCCCCGGCGTCCGGATCGACAGCGGTGTCGAGAGCGGCCAGACCGTTTCGCCCTTCTACGACCCGATGATCGCCAAGGTGATCGCGCACGGAGACAGCCGGGAGATTGCCCGCCGCCGGCTGATCCGGGCATTGGCGGAAACGGCGGCGTTTGGCCTGACGACCAACAAGCGCTTCCTGATCGACTGTCTGGAAAATGAATCTTTCGCGCGGGGCGAAGCGACCACGGCTTTCATCGAAGAGCAGTTCAGCGACGACGATCTGGCGCCGTCCGGGCCGGATTTCGCCGTCGCGGCCGCCGCCGCCGCGCTGAAATTCCTCGCCGGCCGGGACGACGCCCTTTCGGACAGTCTGAATGTTTCGCCCGAACTGCTGAACTGGGCCAGTGCTGGGACGCTGGAAAGCCGCTGCGGCCTGACCGCCGGCGAGACGGCCTTCGACCTGTCGATCTCGCCGTCAGGTTTGCGCGACTACACAGTCCGGGAAGATGGGAAATCCGTGTCGGTCCATGTCGTTTCACTTGAGGAAAGCCGGGCGATCCTCGCGGTCGGTGGTGCACAGCGGCAATTGCTGTTCCACGCCGAAGGCGACGTTCTCCATCTGAGCGAGGCCGGCCGGGATTACCGGTTCGATTTGGATCGGTCGGCCGCTTCGTTGCACGACGAGCAGAGCGGCGGCCGGGTCGTCGCGCCGATGCACGGCAAAATCCTTGAGATCGCGGTCGAACCCGGCGATACCGTGGCCCGGGGCGACCGGCTGCTGGTCATCGAGGCGATGAAGATGCAGCACGAAATCGTTGCGCCGGCAGCCGGCGCGATTGCGGGTGTCCTGCAACAGGCCGGCATCCAGGTCGCTGCCGGCGATCCGCTCGTCGATATCGCGGTCGCAGAACAGGGTTAGTAAGGGGAGAGAAGTACCGATGCTGACCGAAGCCGCAGACTTCAAGGCCGAATGCGACGCACTGCACGCCTTGCTGCAGGACCGGGACGACGCCGATTTCGAGCGCCCGACACTGTTCAAGGACTGGTCGGTCAACGACGTGATGGGCCATCTCCATATCTGGAACCACGCCGTGAACCTGTCGGTGACCGACGAGGCGGCTTTCGACGCCTTCGTGCAGGCGTTCCGGGACGCCGGCGGCCAGCATTTCCCCTACACCCACGAATGGTCCGGTGGCCTGAGGGGACAGGCGCTGCTCGCCGCGTGGTACGGGCTGTGCGCCGACATGGAACCGTTGTGGCGGGACCTGGACCCGGAACGGCGGGTCAAATGGGTCGGTCCGCCGATGACCGTGCGCATGAGCATCGTCGCCCGCCAGATGGAAACCTGGTCGCACGGCCAGGAGGTGTTCGACGTCTTTGGCGTGACCCGGCAGGACGAGGACCGCATCCGCAATATCGCCGAACTCGGCGTGCGCACATTCGGCTTTACCTTCGCCAACCGCAAGATCGAGCGGCCGGCGGTCAAGCCCTTCGTCCGGCTGACTGCGCCGTCGGGCGCCGTCTGGACCTGGAACGACGAAAGCGGCACCGATTATGTCGACGGGCCGGCGACCGAATTCTGCCAGGTCGTGACCCAGACCCGCAATATCGCCGATGTCGGCCTGGAGGTGCGCGGCGACGCGGCGACCCGATGGATGGCGATCGCCCAGTGCTTCGCCGGCGGCCCGAACGATCCGCCGCCGCCCGGCGCGCGCCACGCGGATTCGTAGCGACAAGGTGTCTGACGGGGCAGCCGGGCTTCCCGCAACGCGCTATGCCATCGACGCCAGTTCTTCGAGCAGGTAACCGCGGAACAGCGCGTAGTTCTCGACCATCGGGAAATGCCCGATCCCCTTCATCACGGTGAAGCGGCAGCCGGGGATCGCTTCCGCCACAGCGCGCGTCATCTCCGGCGTCGCCGAGTAGTCGTATTCGCCGGTCAGCAGCGAAACCTTGCAGCGGTTGGTGTCGATCCGTTTGATGTCCTCGCGCGCGTCCCAGTTCTCGCAGTAATAGTAGACGTCGCCCTTGTAGACGCCCGGGCCCGACTGGCTGTAGTACCACCAGTTCTCCCGGCAGCTGGCCTCGGGTGAGTCGGGGCCGTTGAGCCCGTAGGTGTAGCAGGCCGCGAGCTCGCCGCCGTGGATCGCCGGGTGGTGCAGGAAATCGTTGTCGCGCCCCTCGGCGAAGGCGGTGCTTTCGAGCCCGACGATACCGGCGATCTCGTCCTGATGGTCGGCGGCGACCTTGAGCACGATCGCGCCGCCCATCGAACAGCCCAACACCACCGGACGTTCGAGCCCGAGCGCGCGCCAGAAATCGCGGATCAGGCCGAGATAGACGTCCGTGGTGAGGCGGTACTTTTCCAGCCACCATTCATCGGGCGGGTTCGAGCGCCCGTGGAAAGGCAGGTCGAAGGCGAGCACGCGAAACCGGTCGGTGATGTCCGTATCGTTGAGGACGTGGCGGAACTGCCGGCTGTCGGCGCCCGCCGTATGCAGGCAGATCAACGGCCTGCCTTCCCCCGCCTCCTCGTAATAGATCCGGTAGCGGCGCCCGCCGCTCACGAGGTTAAGATAGCGGCCGACCACCGGCTCAAGATCGGCCATCGAGCGGCTCCATCGTTTTGAGGATGTTCATCATGCGGTGCAGGGCGCGCGCGTTCTGCATCGCGGCGAGGGAATCGCCATCGATCTCGAATTCCGGCACCCGCATCAGCATGGCGAAGAAATCGTGGTACAGCGGTTCCGGGTCGGGCCGGATGAACTTCGTCCAGACCCGCATGGGCGCGGCAATCGTGAACCGCGCCGGCCGGTCGAAGCGCGGGCGCTGCACGATGTCCTCGATACGCCCCTCGCGCACCGAAAGCAGCCAGGCGCTGCCTTCGAAGGACAGTTTGAAGTCGAGCGAGAACCAATCGCCGATCACGGCCATCTCGGGGTCTTCGTTGACCCGGTCCCGGTAGCGCTCCATCCAGTCCCGGGTCGGTATATCGCCCATCGGCATTCTCCGGAGGTCAGGCGGCGCCCCTCTATACCGAAACGGCGTCCAATGGCCAAATGAGATGTCGCGCCGTAAGCGCCAGGTTGCCGACGCTCCTTGACGATATGGCCAACCGGATCGATGAGGCCTGTCGTGCGCGGTCTGCCCGGCGTCGACAGCCGGATCCGGCTCGACGACATCCCGGCCGCCCTCGGGCACCTGCGCGCTCGCAGCGCAATGCCTCCCCTTCGCGGCCGAACCGATCGCTCCGGTCGGAAGGACGGGAGGGCAAAGCGGATGTTGAGCGGCAATGATGGCATTTCATGATACTCCGCCCGGATCCTGGCAGGCCGCATTTGCCCAATGACAAGGCGGGCGGGAGTGGCCATCTTCAGCCCATGGCGCAGAACGACCGGCACGCCCACCGCTTCGTGGCGCAGAACCGCAAGGCGCGGCGCAACTATTTCATCGACGATTCCCTGGAGGCCGGGATCGTCCTGACCGGCACGGAGGTGAAATCGCTCCGTGCAGGCAAGGGCAATATTGCCGAAGCCTACGCCCGGGACGACCGGGGCGAGCTTTACCTCTTCAACAGCTACATCCCGGAATACGACGCCGGCAGCTACAACAACCACGAGCCGCGCCGGCCGCGAAAGCTGCTGCTGCGCCGGCGCGAGATGGCCAGGCTGATCGCGGCGGTCCAGGAAAAGGGCCTGACCCTGGTGCCGCTGTCGGTCTATTTCAACGAACGCGGCGTCGCCAAGCTCGACCTCGGCCTGGCGCGCGGCAAGCGCCAGCACGACAAGCGCGAAACCGACAAGCGGCGCGACTGGCAGCGCGAGAAGGCGCGGCTGATGCGGGAGAAGGGGTAGGGCGGATCGAGGGCCGGGCCGGGCCGTCGCGCCTCAGTCGAACATCGCGACGCAATCGATCTCGACATTCACGCCCTTGCGGTGCGGCGTGCCGCCGATGCAAGTCCGGGTTACCCGTTCGCCGGCCATGAATTCCGTGAAGGCCTCGTTGAACTTCGGGAAGTCCGCCGTGTCGCGCAGGCAGACCCGCATGTTCACGACGTTGGCGAAGGTCGCCCCGGCCGCCGTCAGCACGCCCTGGAGATTGGTCAGCGTCTGGCGAGTCTGGACCTGGATGTCGTCGGACACGACCTGTTTCGTCTCCGGGTTGAGCGGCCCCTGGCCCGAGACGAACAGCATGTTGCCCCAGCGGATGCCCTGGGCGAGCGGCGAGGCGGTCTTGCGGTCGGTGAAGCCCGTGGTCGGCGCGGTGGCGGAGGTGACGATCTGCTTCGGCATGGCGGGTCCTCCGGGATTCTATGCGTCGGGCGCGGGCATGATGTGGCCGCAGGATGTGCAGGTGCGGTGCGCCTCGACATCGAAGAAGTTGCTGTAGGCCTTCGAGACCGGATCGAGCGCGTAGTCGACCACGACGAATTCTTCCTCGTGCAGGAAGGTGTCGCATTCCGGGCAAAACCACTGGAACCGATCGATCTCGCCGGGCCGGCGCCGGCGTTCCTGGACCAGCAGGAAGGCGTCGGGCGGGAAGCGCGGCGAGTGCGGGATCAGCGGCGCGGTGTAGACCGCCTCGCCCGCCTTGAGGACCTGGATGTCTTCTTTCCCGTCCGGGTCGCGGTAATGCAGGTTCATCTCGCCGGAGATCATGTACATGACCTCGGAACTCGGGTTGATGTGAAACTCGCTGCGGTATTCGCGGCCGCGCGCGACGAACAGCAGGGTTTCCGGCTCCTGCCAGAGAAGCAATATAGACCCGCGAAGCCCTTGCGGCGACGCGGTTTTCTTTGCCTTAAACCCTAGCATTTCTGCGGCCTTGCGACCGACCGCCGCGAAATTGTGTATTGTAAAGTAGGCTATTGAAGCCTATAGTAGCAGGGTAAATCCGTGGGCAAATCCGTGGGCAAGGACCGGAAGGAAACAAGGGAATGACTGGAAATCTTACAGCGGCAAAGGTGGCCTCGATACGAGAGCCGGGGATGTTTCCCGATGGCGGCGGGCTGTATTTCCGCGTTGCGAAAGGCGGCTCGATGCAATGGATGCTGCGCGCCACCTTTGGCGGCCGCCGGCGCGAAATGGGACTCGGCGCTTATCCGGCCGTGAGCCTCGCCAAGGCGCGGGAAAAGCGGTTGGCGATCCTGGCCGCGATTGCGGACGGGCGCGACCCTCTGGCCGAGAAGCGCGAGGCGCAGCGCAAGGCGGACGTGCCGACCTTCCGCGAGGCGGCGCGGCAGTACCATGCGGCCAACCTGCCGCGCTGGTCCGCGAAGCATGGCAAGCAATGGATCGAGACTCTGGAAAAATACGCCGGGCCGGTGATCGGCGACCGGCCTGTCAACGAGATCGGCCGCGGCGACGTGCTGGATATTCTGGCGCCGATATGGACGGAGAAGCCCGCGCAGGCCCGCAAGGTCCGCGCGAGCATCAAGGCCGTGTTCGGTTGGGCGGACGCGCACGGCCACATCGGGGAGAACGCCCCGAACCCGGCCGGCGAAAAGGCTGACGGCGCGTTGCGGAAAATGCCCGCGGTTGCGGCGCACATGAAGGCACTGCCCTATCGCGACGTTCCCGACGCGCTGGACCGGATCGAGGCGTCGAAAGCCTGGCCCATGACCAAGGCGTGTCTCCGCTTCATCGTGCTGACCGCCGTTCGGGGCGGCGAGGCCCGCGGCGCGACGTGGGATGAGATCGACCTGGACGCGGCGACCTGGACGATACCGGCGGCGCGCATGAAGGCGCGGCGCGATCATCGCGTGCCGCTGTCGCCGGCGGCGCTGGCCGTGCTGGAAGGCTGCAAGGCGTTCCGCGGCGGGAAGGGCAGCGGTCTGGTGTTCCCGTCCAGTCGCGCCGCGAGGATCGGCGACAGCACGTTGCAGAAGTTGCTGCGCACGAACCGGATTGACTGCGTTCCCCACGGCTTCCGGTCCAGCTTCCGGGATTGGTGCGGCGAGACCGGGAAACCGTGGGACGTTGCCGAGGCCGCATTGGCGCACACGGTCCAGAACAGCACCGCGGCGGCCTACTACCGAACCGACCTGTTAGAGCGGCGCCGGGCCGTGATGGCCGATTGGGCGCGGTTCCTCGACGGCGAGGCCGGCGCGAAAGTGGTGCGGCTTCATGGCTAAGGTTGAAGGATACGACGGGGCTGTTCTGTTAGCCCGGTCGATTGCCTTTTCTTGCCTGGTCTACGATGCCGGGCGGGCCGGGCGGTCTTTGGGCGATTTTATAGTGGATCGCTTTCGCATGACATTTGAGGGCGAACGGGATGAGGAATCGCCGGCTTGGCGTTTGGCGTTCCTGCAAAAAATGGTCGCCTTGGCGTCCGAAGATGCGGCGGCGTGGGACGCGCTGAAACAGATCGCGAAGCACTATACCGCACGCAACAAAGAGCGGCCCGACATACTGTTTGACTGGATGGCCGAGGACGTGCGCCGGCCGGGCCGGGGCGCGAGGCGCGCCGCCTGGCGGGACGCAGTAATCGCGATGGCCGTGGGTTTGCTCGTCGCGATGCAGGACGACATGTTTGCGACACGAAACGATGCCACGGACGAACGTTCGGCTTGCGATGCCGTGGCGCATGGTTTCAGCGCGGAGGGGATCATTCTCACCTACGATAACGCTAAGAGAATTTGGCTACAGCGGCACGAAAGCGTGATACCTGGCCTTGGTGAGGTTTGCGACCGGATGGCAGGTCTTGGGCGGTTGGCAGCGCCGCCGGTGGCCGCGAGAGGATTTTAGGCGAACAGTATCTCACGACAAGCGCGCCCCGGCGCGCCTATAGGCGACCCCTTGCACTAGCAAAGGGAACGCCTGTCATGTCCGATTTTGCGAATGATCGAATGGTGCCGATCCGGCGGGTTGCAGAACTGACCGGACTGCACCGAACCACGATTTACCGGCTTATCAAGAAGGGCAAGTTTCCGCCGCCGTACAAGGTCGGCGAGCGGGCCAGCCGGTGGCCGGAGAACGTAATCCGGGAATGGGTGCGCGGGCGCCCGCAAGGGACGTTTGAAATCGGCCATGGCCCGGTGGCCTGACGCCATGACGGACGAAACCAGCAAGCCGGCCGCAGCGCCGGACGAACCCCGCGACCCGGACGGCGGGCCGGCGGGTTACACGGAACAGGAGATCGCCGATTGGGCGCGCGACAACATCGGCCGGCCGCGGACGCCCTGGCTTCCGCCTTCCCTTGCCGAACGGCTGGCCGAGGCCGAGGCCGCGCCGGCCGGCAGCGACCGGATTGCGGCCATGGCGGCGGCGGATCGCGCCGGCCTTGAGCGCGTCGCCCTCGATGCCCTGGCGGCGGCGCCGGCGGAGATCGCGCGGGCGAAGCGCGACAACGCCGGCGACCCGCTGGCGTCCTGGGCCGATTGGCGGCGGCGCCTCGATCCGCTTCAGCGCGACGCCCTACAGTTCTACCATGCCCGGCTGGTCGGGGAGTCTCCCGCATGACCGGTGCCGGCCCGGCCTCGATCCGCAGCGCGGCGAACGCCGTTCGCGGCGGACCCGTCGCCGGCCCGGCCCGTTCTGCCGGTCCCGCCTGCCGGAAATCGCCGGCCCTGCGGCCGGGGGAGCGGGCAGGAGCGGCCGGAAGGGGGTCGCGACGGGGGTTCACCCTTGGCGAGGCCGACTCGGCCGCCCCTGCCTCACCGCAGCGCGCCAGCGGTAGCAATCGCGGCGACCGGACATGACGGACGGCCGCGACAAGGACGGCGGCAAGGTGCCGGGCCGCCGCTACATGCAAAACGATTGGACGCTGAATTGGGGCGGCGCGCCTGAAGGTCGGCGGCCGTTCTTCCGGGTTGTGTTCGGCGAACCGCAGGACGGCGGCAGATGGCACGACTTCCCCGGCCTCGCCTGTTGCGATTGGGGGCCGGGAACCGGGGCGCCGGAACTCGACGGCGACGAACCGACCCGCCGGAAGGCTATCGCCGCGAAATGCTGGTCGATCATCGACACGGATTCGGAGATCGCCCTGGACATGGTGCAGGCGGCGCTCCGGTCCCTCGACCTTGAGCTTGTGCGGACGGCGCGAATTGCGCGCCGCGACGATCCCGACGAACGGGACGAAAACGCATGACGGACGAATACGACGATCCCGAAAAACTGGTCGCGGATGTTCTCAAAAGCGCGCGACCGGCGCCGCGCGATCCGGGCGCCGACGATCCCGACGATCCCGACGCTCCGGGCGCCGACGCGCTGGCGGCGCTGCGCGACCTGGACGCGGACCATGCGGAGCGCGGCACCCGACCGGCGGCGGCGGAATGGGCGGCGCGCGCCGGCGCGGTCCTGGCCGCGCTCCGGCCCGCCCTGGCGGCCGATCCGGTTCACCAGATGGGCGAACGGCTGGCGCAACGCCTGTTAGGCGAGCGCGACCCTAACAAGGCTATAGATGAATGGGTGAGCGATCCGGAGAACCGGAAGGCGGCGCCGGCGTTGCTGGCGCGCGCCGCAGTGGAATGGCGGCGCGGCACCGTTGCCACGATTACCGACAAGCGCCGGCTGCCGCTGCTGACCGTGAGCGGGCGGCCCGATAGCGCCGTCCTGTTGCGCGGCGATGTTGCGCTGCTGTCCGGCGACGGCGGCAGGGGCAAGAGTACGCTTGTCAACGAGATCGCGCTGGCGGTCGCCGGCGGCCGGCCGGTGCGCGGCGTGCTGGACGTGCGCGGCAACGAGATCGAGCAAACGCTGGACGGCCCCGAAATCAAGCCGGCCGTCCCCGCCCGCGTGCTGTGGCTGGCCTATGAGGAAGGGCGGGACTGGATCAAGGACCGCCTTGAAGTCCTGGCGCAGAACCGACCGGGCGGCCTCACGGTCATGAACAATGTCGAGATTGTGGACCCGGACGGCGCGGCGCTGTTCGGGCCGCCCGCCGGCGCCAGTCGATCCGCGCGCGGCGCGCCCCTCGAAGGATGGTCTTATTTCGAAAGGGACGTGGCCGAGGTGAAGCCGGAATTGATCGTCATCGACACGGCGAGCGAAGCCTATGTCGGGGACGTGAGCGACCCGGCGGCGGTGTCGGACTTTGTGCGCGCCTTGCGGCGCCTGGCGCGGCAGGCGGATGCCGGCGTGCTGATCGTCACGCACTCGAACAAACCGCCGGGCGCCCATGGCAAGCGCGACGCGCTCGACGCCGGCCACGTCGCCGGCGCGCAAGCCTGGTCGCAGAAAGCGCGCGGCGTGATGGTGCTGGACTATCTGCAAGGCGGCGGTGCGGACGAAGCGGGCCGGCGCCAGTTGACCATCACGAAGGCGAACCGCGGGCAGGCGTTCATTGCCATAGCCCTGGAACCGTGCCGGCCGGTGAAGGGCAGCGGCACCATCTACGGAATGGAGGGCGCGCCCGGCGCGACGTGGCAGACCGTCGCCGAATTGAAGGCGAAGGCCGGGAAGGCGAAGGCGAACGGCGCGGATGAGGCGAACGGCGCCGGCGGCCGAGTCGACCAGGCGGCAATGGCGCTTGGAGACTCCGACCTGTGACGGCCGCTCCGGCGCAAGGCAGGAACCTGGCCGATTGGGTCCGCGAGGCGGAGACCGCCGCCGACGCGCTTGAGGCCGCCTCCCGGTATAGCTGGCGGCGCGACCGGGGCGAGGATTGCCCGCCCGACAGGATTGCGACGCCGGCGGCCCTGGCGCGATGGCTGGCCGGCGGCGACGCCGGGCGCAAGCTGGAGCCGGCCGCCGAAACCCTGTATTGGGCCGGGTATTCCGGCGAGCTGCTAACCGACTTCATGGCCGCGGCGGCGAAATTGGCGCCGGTACAGTTCGGCGCGCACGCCCGGCAGATGTTCGAGGCGATGCAACGGGATTGGCAAGTCCTATGGAAGGCCGGCAAAAATAGGCCGTCGCCTTTGGTCGCGCTTGTCGAAGTCTGGCAGCAGGACCAGGCGCGGCCGGTGGCCTACGATGACGGCGCGGAGCGCGACCGCATCCTGCCGACCCGGCTTGCCATGATCGACCCCGCCGACCCGCGCGCCGGCAAACTGTTCCTGCCGGCCGGCCGGCCCGGCCCGAAAGACGAGGGCGGGCGGCAGCTTGTGTTGATGGGTTTCGAGAAGCCCCGGAAAACCGCGGCCCTGCCGCTGGCGCTCTACCACTTGGGAATCGGCGACCGGGCCGCCGGCGCGCGGGGAGTCGGCGCGCCGCTGGCGCTGCGGATGTTTGTCGAGATCGTCCTGGCGGTCGGCTACGACGACCGCTTGCCGGGCGACAGGGTGCGGGTGAGCGCCACGACGCGGGACCTGATGCGCCGGTTCTGGCCGGCGGCGCGTTGGCTGGACGCGCGGAATTTCGACAGGCTTTTGGCCGCCGCGCTGGTCATGGACAGCCCGGATGTCCGCGTGCCGGTCCCGGACCCGGTTGCGAAAGGCGTCAACCGGATGTGGCGGGTTGTCGGCTTGCAGGGCTACCCGGATCGGTTCGACCCGGACGCCGAATGGAATTTCACCGTTGACCTGCCGGCCGGAGCCGGGGCCGGCCCCGCCATGCCGGACGCGCTCAACGCTTGGGGCGCGCGCAGCGCGGCGGCCTACAACCTGCTAATCAACCTGGCCTATGAGTGGCACCGGCCCGGCCGGTTGGTGCGGCCGGTCGGCAAGGGCAAGCGGCGGCACTGGAACCAGGTCCAGGACCCGGGGCGCTATCCCGACTATTCCGACGAGGACCTGATCGACCTGTGCTATCCGGTGCGGCCGGAGAATCGCCGGCGGGCGAACGTCCTTGCCGACGCGCAAAAGGCGGTCGAGGGCCTGGCGGCGGCCGGCGGCCTGCGGATCGAGAGCGGGCGCCGGTCAGTCAACCGGAAACTGTTGCCGGCGAATCCTGGCAGCGTCCTGGCGCCGCCGCCGAAGCTGACACGGGAGAAGAAGGAGGGCGACGCATGACGCAAGGGACACCGCGCCGGCGGATTGCCGCGATGTACGAAGGATTCCGCAATTCGGTCTACAAGGGACCGCTGCCGCGCGACCAGGCGACGGAGGTGCGCCGGGCATTTTTCGCCGGCGCCGCGTCGCTGTACGCGATCATGATGAAGGAAACCGACGACGGCGAGGAAGAGCCGACGACCGCGAACCTGCGCACGATGGCGGAGATTGACGCCGAGTTGCGCGAATGGGGCGAAGGGTTCGATGCCGAGTTTATGCCTACGGCGGGAACGGCCTAAGCGGCTTTTCGCCGGTATTCCCGGATTGCATGGCTGGCGGCCTCGATCGCGCTTCAGGTCGGCCCCGCGGAGCTGCGATCGCGCCCGATCGGACCAGCTCGGATCCAGCTTTAGCCCTATCCGGCAGGCATATCGTCCCAAGCCCTGCGTTGAGCGCATACCGGCGGTTTTCCGAAATTGCCCGGTTTTGGGCCGGTTCTTTCCATAATCCTGCCCCTGTCGTCGCCGGGAGCGCCGGCGGCAAGGGCAATCCGTCCGTCGCGGCGACCAGGGCGCAGGACAGGCGGGCCGCGCCTGGCGGTTTCCGCGGGCGCCGGCAGAGTCGACCAGGTGCGCCGCCGGGATCGAGGCCGGTTAACGACTTACCGTAAGCCGTTAAACTGACCGGGATGCTTGTCTCCGCCCGGCCGAGTCGACCAGGCGCGCGCCTCGACACCCGGCGCGGCCTGTGCCGGCGACGTGGCCGGCCTGGCGCTGGCCTCGATCCTGCCGGCCCTGGCGCTCCCGTCGCCGGCCTCGATCCTGCCGGCCTGGCGGCTGGCCGGGCGGCTTCCGCGACCTGGCGCGCTTGCGGTCCTGCCGCGGCCGGCACCGGCCTCCGCCTGGCGGCTTCGCGCGCCGGTTTTCGAGGGCCGGGCGAACGGCTTTCCGTGCAGTCCGCCAGACGCGCGCGGGACGGCTTTCGGCGACGGTGCAAACAGGAAAACAGCGACCGGGACGGCCACGGAAAGCCGTTCCCTGACACGGAAAGCCGTTCCCTGACACGGAAAGCCGTTACATTTGGAGCGAAAAACGGCAGAAAACCGCCATATTTTTCGACCCCTACCCCTACCCCTACCTGTAGGGGGGGAGGGGAGACGGGCCGGGGGGCCGGTCGGGGACCGTCCCCCTGCCCGCTCCCGAATAAGAAAACGCCACCCGCGCCGCCCGGTTTGCCGTGGCGTGAGATCGCCGACAGGCAGGACAATTGCCCTACCCGAACCCCGGCAAACAGGACAATGCGTCTATGCCCTGGCGCGATCCGGCCCGGATGCTGCGCTGTGGCAATTTCAAATGCTGCGCCGGCCGATCCGGTCGGGTAGGATAGAAGGCGGATATTGGCAGAGGGGCTGCGACCGGCTCCGGCTCCGGCCGGCCGGCGGCCCCGGAGCGGGGGCGAGCGGGGAGCGATGGCGCGGCGCAAGGTCCAGACCGGCGCGAAGGCGGCCCTGGCGGAGATCGCGGCGGCCGATCCGGCGGCGTTCGAGGCCGAGCCGGCCTTGATCCCGGCCGAACCGGCGGACCTGGCCGGCGACCGGGCGCCCGCGAAGCGCGGGCCGGGCCGGCCGAAGGGCGCGCGGGCGAAGCGCACGGCGCACCTGGCGGCGGAGATCGGCGGCCGGTTCGGGCATCCAGTCATCGCCCTGGCGGAGCGGTATGCCTTCGCCGACCTGGCGGAGATCGCGCGCCGTGCGAGCGTCACGCCGTCGAGAGCCGCGGAACTGCAAATCGACGCGCTCGACCGGCTGGCGGCATGGGTGACGCCGCGGCCGAAGCCGGGAGCGCCGCCGTCCGTGCTGGCCCTGGCGCTGGCGGACCTGATGGCGGCGCAGCGCGCCTTGATCGAGGAACGCCGGGCCGAAGCCGCGGCGCGGCGGCAAGCTGCCGAGGCGATGGCGGCGGCGGCCGTCGCGGGCGCAACGGGCGGCAGGCCGTCGCCGGTCGAGGCCGGGCCGGCTGGCGACCGGGCGGCGGACCCGGCGGCGGACCCGGTGCGGCGGCAGGATGCAGCACGCGCCACGCCGGCGGCCTTCGACTGGCGCGGATACGACCCGGACAGCGGCGCGGACGGCGGCGCGGACCTGTAGAACGGCGGTCTTGCTCCTACGGCAAGAGCCGGATTAAGGCCGTTTATCTGCAGAAAACCGCCATTTTCTCGAACGGAGTTCGCGCTTGCCCACGGAATTGCCCACATCGGGAAGGCGGCGGCCTGGCCCTGGCCTCGATCCGGCCCGCGGCCTGGCGCTCCCGGCCCTGGCCTCGATCCGGGCCGCGGCCGGGCGCTGGCGGCCCTGGCCTCGACCCTGCCGGCCCTGGCGCTCCCGTCGCCGGCCTCGATCCGGGCCGCGGCCTGGCGCTCCCGTCGCCGGCCTCGATCCGGTCGCCGGCCCTGGCCTCGATCCGGGCCGCGGCCGGGCGCTGGCGGCCCTGGCCTCGACCCTGCCGGCCCTGGCGCTCCCGTCGCCGGCCTCGATCCGGGCGCCGGCGCTGGCCTCGATCCGGGCCGCGGCCGGGCGCTGGCGGCGCTGGCCTCGATCCTGCCGGCGCTGGCGGCGGGCGGCAGGAAAAAGGCGGCCCGGCCCGAACCCGCGCGGCGGCTCAATGGGACCCGCGAGGGGAGGGGGGGCCGCGCGCGCCGCGCCCACGCCTGGGAGTGGGGGTCTGTCAGAGGCTTGTTGCCGAATTTTCGCAGCCGCGCTGCCGCGCGGCGGCCGGAAAAGGGAACGCAGCCGCCGGCCGGCCGCGGCGGCCCGGTGCGAACGCCGTTCGCCGCCCGGATCGAGGCCAGCGACAGGCCGCCAGATGCCGCCAGATGCCGCCGGGCGCGCGATGGGCGGTTCCGGGCCGGCCGCGGCGGCATGGTTCGGCCCTGCCGGCGTGTCGCCCCTTGCGTGTCGCTCCGCTGGCCCGCGAGGCCGCCGCGGCGGCCTGGCCCGCGGCGCTGGCGGCGGGCGGGAGGACAAAAGCGGCGCACCCGGAAACCGCCGGCGGCCTCAATGGGACCCGCGACGGGGGGCGGGGGCCGCGCCCGCGCTGTGCGCGCCTGAAAGCGGGGGTCCGAGAGGCCCCATTCGCCGAATTTTCGCAGCCGCGCTGCCGCGCGGTCTCCAGAGGAAGGGAAGCCGCTAGCCGCGGCGAACGCCGTTCGCCGTGCCGCCGCCGGCCCTGGCCGCCGCCGCGTGCGGCGGATTTGCTTGCGCGCTGGATCCGAAATCGCTATGTGTTGTGTTCGATGCCGCCCGGTCGCCTAGATGTTGAGGCTAGCCGGGGGGCGGCGACACAGCAGAAAGCAGGCCGCCAATGAACATTCGGGCCAATCATCGGGAAATCGCCGCTTCGCGGGAAATCGTTGCGGCGGCGCTGGAACGCGCGCGGGCCGCGACAGGCGCGGCGCCGCGGAAGATCGCCAGCGAAGCCTATTCGGACTTGCGCGACCTGGCGTATAGCATCGACGCCTGCTCCAATAACTGCGCCCGCACCGTGGCGGAGCTGGTGGCGGAGCTGCGGCGGGCCGCGCATGGCCCGACTGCCGAGGAAACCGCGACGGTAGAGGCCGGGCTGAATCGGCGCCTGGACGAAATCGCGGCAGAAATGGATGGCCGGCTGGCGCCGTGGCTGGCGACCGGCGACGCGATCAAGGCCGCGCGCAAGTCGAAGTCGCTGGCCGACAAGGCCGGCTTGCTCGACAGCGGCCTGCGGGACGTCAAGACGATCAATCCGCCGTGGGGCATGGTCCCGCCCGGCCATGGCGCGTTGACGGCGCTCCGCAGGGCCGAGGCGCGGGCGGCGAGGTTCGGCGCCGTGGACGGTCTGGTCGGGATATTCGATGAGGCCGTGGCGGAGATCGAGGCGTTGCCGGGCCGGTTCGAGGCCGCCGACGGCACACTGGACCACCTGACAGCGAAACTGGACCGCGCCAAGGGCGAGGCCCGCACGGCGGCAGGCGCCGGGGACGCGCGGGCGCGGGGCTGGCTTGGCAACGTGTATCCGCAGGCCGCCTTTGCGATTGAGAACGCGCGCAACCTGCTTGCCGCGGGCCGGCTGGTCGAGGCGGAGCGGGCGATTGACGCGGCGGCGGCGGGCCGGCAGGCCGAGGGCAACCGGGCGGAGCAACCGCGCTTTACCGAAAACGCGCCGGAGCGGCCGGAAAAGGCCGTCGCCGGCTGGGCCGCGGCGGCGTAGGGAGAAAGAGCCATGAGCGACCGATACTTGAACAACGGCGTTGCCGGCCGGACCGCGGATTTTCCGTACAAGCCGGCCGGCGCGCCGAGTCGCATTGTCCTGGCGCACGCGCAGAACGCGGTTCACGCCAAGGCGAAGAAACTTGGCTTCATGGATGCGACCCTCACGAAGGCGTTGCAGGCGCCGAACCACAGGGAAATGGCGAACATCCTGGCGGAGGACCAGAATTATCGCGACCTGGCGACCTTCATCGGAACCAAGGTCGCCGACGGTGTGAGCCATGCATGGTCCGAAGCCGATTGGTGGGAGGGCCGGCTGCAGCAGACCTTTCAGCAAGCGCCGGCCGACCGGGAGAGCGAAGAGTTTGCGAAATGGGACGCGTCCGAAATCACGCGCGGCGAACTGCGCAGCAAGGCGACCCAGGTGAAGCAAGCCCTGGTCGACGGCGACATGGCGAAGGCGCAGGCGATCTACAAGCGCGACCTGGAGCCGGCGAAAAAGGCGATTTTCAAGGACCATCCCGACGAGCGCCGGACGTACGACCTGGCCCAGGGCGCCTATTCCAAGCGCGACGCGACGGGCGACGAGATCGCCGAGGCCCACACGGCCCGGATGCAGGCCGCGGGCTTCTATTCGCGGCCCGACTTCAACCTGATCGACGACGACAACCGGCCGGCGGCGGACGAGCGGCCGCACCCCGGCCCGGACGCGACGCCGGAGCAAATCGAGGCGTGGCAGGACAGCGTGTTTGAGGCGTGGGGCGAGACTCCGCCGGCGGCGGCGTAGTCACCGCTTGCGCTGGCGGCCCTGCCCCTTGCCGGGCCATCCGCGGCCCGGCCCGGATCGAGTGGCGCATGACCAGCTTTGCCGAATCCGGGCGCCCGCCGCCCGACGATCCCAAGCCCTGGTATCCCGACCGGGTGAGTTGCACCTGTTGCGGGTTCGTCGGGCGGCGTTGCCATCGGCCTTGCGTCCGTCACGGCGCGGACTATTGCCGGCGCTGCGACACCGGCAAGGGCGCGATCCCCTGTCCGCGCGAGGCCGCCGGCGACGCCTGCACCAACCCCGATCGGCAGGCGCCGGAACTGGCGCTCTAGCGGCCCGGCCCGAAAATCCATCTTCCGTTTAAGCGCCGTAGAGCGGCGGTAAGGGGTCCGGGGCTACAATCCACCATCCGAGGGCCGACTCCGCGGCCCCTGCCTCACGGCGCGGCGGCGGGCGGGGAAAATTCCGGCGACCCGACCCGGCTTCCGGGCGCTGCAAGCCGGAACCGGCCCGGCGCGGCGTTTGACCTGGCCGCGCGTGCGGGCTAATTCTAGGGCCGAATCGGACGGCAGAGAGAGTCGGCATGATTCATCCAAGGCTTCGCGAGGCCGTCGCCCGCTACGCGGCGAGGCCGGCCTATGACGGCAAGCGGTTCTTCGCCGGCCTGGCCCGGACCCGGCGCGCCTGGCGCGTGACGGAGCGGGGCGAACTGCGGCAGGTTCTCAAGATCGGTTACGCTTCGGACCCGCCGCGCGTTCATTGCCCGATAACCGCCGTCGCCTGGCGCGAAACAGCCCGGTATTACCCGCTGAACCGCTACGGCCGCGCGGCGCATTATATGCGCCTGTCGCCGGCGACGGCGGCGGCACTGTCCGCGGCGGCCGACAACCTGCCCGGCCATCGGCCGGCGCTCCGCGCGCGCCTGCTGGCGGCCTGCGGCCTCGATGCCGGCGCGGCGCGGTGAACGCAACGGGAGGGCCGCCATGACGGACGAAAAAACCGGCGCCGGGCCGGCGGCGGCAAGCCCGCGCCCCGATCCGCTGATCGGCAGTCCGTTCGACTGTTTCGCCGCGGCGCGGCGGGATCATCGCGCCGGCGACGCCGCCGGCGTTGTCGCGGCAATGGCGGCGACGGTTCACGCCAGTTTCGACCGGATCGGCCGGGCGGCGCTGCGCCGGGGGTTCTGTCACGTCATGGAGCGCCTGGCGGCCGCGGACGCCGGCGCGGGCAACGGCGACGTGGCCGCCGCGGTCGCCGAATGGTGGAACGGCCTGGACCCGGCAGAGGTCGAGGCCGTCCGGCATGTGCTGGCGAGGCATGGGCCGGTGTGGTTCGGTCCCGGTTGGTAGCATCCTTGAGGTGGCGGGCCGGCCCCGGAAGCGCCTTGCGGCGAAACAGTCAGCCTGTCGGCTTCCATGCTTCAATGCTTCAATGAGGCCGGGACCGGCCCGCACATCCCCGCGAGGGCGGGGAACCCAAACCGTCGGTTGCTCGAAAGCGAGCCCACATCGGTTCATCCCCGCGAAGGCGGGGAAGGGTGCGGGGCGGCCGGCCTAGGAGAGACGGCCGCCCCGCGTGCGCGCCGCAGAGCCGGGCTCCGGCCTAGCCTGTTTCCACATTCGCAGTAGCAAACCGAGAAGCGGGGCTAGGTTGTATGCCACCAACCGGGGCGGGGCGGACCCTGCCGCGGCGGCGCATGTGTTGCGGCGCGCGGGGCGATCCTGCCGGGCGGCGGCGGGCCGGTCAAGGGCGGGCCAGTGGGGGCAAATCCGTGGGCAAGCGCGAACGCCGTTCGCAGAGTGGCGGTTTTCTGCGGTCTTGCGGCCTTAATCCGGCTCCTGCCAGAGCACATGCACCCGTTTGCCGGTCTCGGCAAGAGTCCGGGAAATGGCGTTCAGATCGCCGACGGGCATGGGCAACATGACGGGC
>Ga0209544_1000061_pt1 | contig 162469 bp, 128 predicted proteins | sample MesohylPK_FD_187297 | JGI IMG/M metagenome (GOLD analysis project Ga0209544, IMG submission 187297) | Host-associated microbial community of the marine sponge Aplysina aerophoba from Gulf of Piran - sponge mesohyl, lysed by proteinase K... | ecosystem: Host-associated > Porifera > Sponge >... | reverse complement strand
CGTGCGATTGTTTCCAACTCGTCCTTACGTCCGAGATCGTTGAGTGCCCAAATTGCGCCGTAGAGCGCGTGCGGAGCAACGGGATCCTGCGGATAGTTGTCAACCGTTTTTTGATACCATTGCAGTGCGAGCTCGAGGGTTGCCATTCCGGTTTCAGCGTCCCCAGCCTTTACCTGATCGCTGCCGAGTTTGTAGTAGGCTTCACCTATCTGATAGGAGCAGTAGGGAATAAAATCGGTGGCTTCTTCGTGTTCGTTAATAACACGTTGATACGCTAGGGTTGCCTCACTCCAATTCCCTAAACGGAAATGGCTATCGGCAATACCGAGTTTCGCTTCGGCGATGAAGTCGCTATCCGAGTATTCTTCAAGGAGAGTGTTATAGGCAACAATGGCGTTTTCATAATCTCCCTGATCGAAGTAGGTACGTCCGATGGCGGATTGGATTTCCGCTTGGAGCGTGCGGTCTGCAGTGTTTTGGAGTGCCAACTCGTAGTTGACGCGTGCGTTGTCATAGTCCTTCTGCCGGGCGTAAATCGCACCTTGGTCGAAGTATGCCGCCGTGACGTATTGGCTTTCCGGGAACTGCGTGATGAAGTTGGTATACCGACCGATCGCCTCATCATCCCTACCGAGTTGGTTCAAGCTATAAGCGGCTTTATACATCGCTTCGGCTTGCAGGTCGGGGTAGTTCTTGAATTCCTCTGTAGCGATTTTATCGAATTCCTGATATGCCTGCTCGTAGTTGGATTCATTGAGGAACGACTGCGCGATCAGGTGCTGTGCGTCATCTTTAAAATCGGAATTTGGAAAACCATCAAGAACAGCTTTGAATGCTTGTCGGGAGTCTTCGTAGTTCTGCAGTTTATAGTTCAACTGCCCGATAGCATACCAAGCGTTTTCGACAAAAAGACTGTTCGGGAAGTTCTCAATAAGTTGCGTGAACTTCGGCTCCGCCAATTCAAACTGCTCCGTTCGATAGAGGATGTGTCCCCAGAGATAGGTTAACCCCTCTTGGTGTTTCGGAATAGTTGCCGTCGGAGCAACTTTTTCGATGTACTCAACCGCAGTGTCGTAGTGATTCACATCGCCTGACTGTTCAGCGAGACGTGAGTAGCTAACTGCGATCTTATAATTGGCGAGGGTTTCGAAATCCTTGTCAATAACTTCGGTTTTCACACCACGCTTTGTTGATTCTTCGAGTGCCTCAGCATATTTATCAATTGCCCCCTCATAATCCGCCTGTCCATACAAATCTTCAGCAGATTGGAAGAGTTGCTCCACCTTTTTGGAGCTACCCATCATAAAAGGTGAAAGGAGCGCAACTAATAAGGCGAGACCACCAATAATGCCCAAAATCCTTGGGTTCATTGTATTCTCCTTGTTTACATCGTGCACGCTGAAAGCACGCCCACGAGATTAAATACTTAAGTTAACTTCAAACACTTTTCGATAAGATCTTTAATTATCGACTTCACTATACTATAATAATGCCTGTCTATAACTCTCTGGAATCGTAGACTTCTGGAATAGACAATATTTCCAACGGTACATCTAATAATTTTTGTGAAAAGCCTTTAAATCCGCCCCACTTCCGCTCATACTGTTGGAGTGCGTGCTGTCCTGCATCCATACCCTGCAACAAGAGCAGTGTGTACCTATTTTCGGTTAATACATCACGACCCGTGAGACGTGCCCAGAACGCTCCCTGCGTTGGCAGTTCGGCATAAGCGAGCAATTCCGAGTCAATGTCTAACGCGGCACTCGGCACTGTATCAGAATCATTTTCTTGGAGTGTCGTGAAGATATATCCCTCTGTCACCGGTTCATCGGTGAATTGCCAAACATCGGAACTTGAATCAATAGCAGGTGTCTCTGTCATACGTCCACTACTGACATTTCGACGGATACCGGTAGGTTGAGTGCCAGTCTTATCCTGTTTGATGGCAAGTGCTGCGGTGGGCTGGACCGAGACGGGTGAGTCGGCAGAGAAAAACCGAATTTTTGCCGCTGCGTACAGGCGTCCAAGCACATGGTTACCGTCGTCCTGTGGCGAAACCTGGTTTAGCAGAAGCGGCGCGACAACCAGCATCGTTAACGTTAGCCCGATAATATAATACGGGAAAGCGTGTTGTCTTATGGAGAGGAATCCACTCAGACGGGAATGATCAATACGGCGATGCATCTGGGTCAGTAGATGCCACCCAAGACGCGTAACGACTGCAAAGAGCTGTTGATGGAGTGCAGTTGGCGCGCTCTGTTCAATACGTTGTTGGAGTCGCGTTGTAAACCGGGCGTAATAGGCATCGGATGCTTCCGGTTCAACGTAAAAGTTTTCGAGGAGGTGGTGCGTTTTCTTCAGGGCGACGACTTCTCGTTTGCACAAGCCGCAGGAGCGGAGATGCAATGCGACATCGCTGTTCTGGCGTTCGGAAAGCGTCCCATCTATATAGTCAGATAAAAGGCGTTCTATTTTGTCACACTTCGATCTCATTGATCTTCCCCTCGAGATTGTGTGTTCCACACGTCTATTTTTTAATTTTACCTTGCGGAGGAATAGCGTCCGTTAGAACTGTCAGATGCGTTCCTTAGATCCGCCTGCGTCGTTGTTGCAGGAAACCACCGGTTTGGTTTTAAGGAAACCTAAACGTTACTCGCATCTACATACGGTTTGAGCAAAGTTCGGAGTTTTTTGCGAGCGTAGTGCAAGCGGGAACGGACTGTTCCTTCGGAGCAATTCAGAATTGAAGCAATCTCTGCGTGCGTTAAGCCTTCAAATTCGTGCAGGATAACAACTGTCCGATGTTTCAGTGAGAGACTATTGACTGCCTCTGTGACATGGTGTCGCAGTTCAGCTTTTTCAGCATGGGCATGCGGGTCGTTGGCGATTTGAGCGCGGTATCGCGTGGTCGCCTCATACGCCGCTTCCGATGCTGTCTCAAGTGTAGACTCTCGCCGACGCTCCCGACGCTTGACAAAGTTCAGTGCTTCGTTGACCGCTATTCGGTAGAGCCACGTCTCAAAAGCCGCATCCTTACGGAACGTCCGAATCGAGCGGTACACCTTAATAAAGGTCTCTTGCATAACATCATCGGCATCCGTATGGTTCTTGGTAATCTGCATCGCGAGACGGTATACCATCCGCTTATATTTTTCCACCAACGGTGCCAATGCTGTCTCGTCACCTTCGCAAAGATCGGCAATGAGCAAGGCTTCAGTTCTTTCCACCGAACTTTCTCCTTCAGGTTTCTAACTGATTAATGGGTTAGACAACGCCTTTTTGAAAACCGTTCAAAAAAAATAGGGCACTTTACATGCTATTATAGCATTATTCCCAAAATTGTGTAAAGAAAATTTTGGGAATCAGTCATCCATTTCACAAAAAAAGGGCAACGTATTGAAAATACGCCGCCCTCTTTGTCGAAATAGCCTCAAATTTACTCTTTACCCTTGGTTACAAAGGTTACGCTGACATCTGTAGAGTTGCCAGCAGCGTCTGAGACCTTACCTGCGATAACATAAGTCGTCTCGTTGCCAATCTCTTTACCTTTGACAAGCTCGAGCGTCGCTTTGTTGCCTTCGACTTTTCCAAGCCAACCGACATCGTCGCCGCCTTCGGTCTGCAGCGCGACGTTACCAGAAACGTCTTCACTGAACTCAATTTCGATCGCCGCGGCAGTGTTAATAGCTTCGGGATCGACATCTTTGTCACCATCTGAGACGGTGCCGCCAGTGACTGCGGGTGGATCGGTATCCGGCGCGGTGACGGTATAGTTCAATGCTTGGGTGCCATCAGCCCAGGTGATCGTCAATGCGAGCGGACCAGGGGTGAAGGGACCTGTGATAGTCGCTGATTTACCTGCGACTGTGACAGTACCGGCACTTACCGTGACATCCGCGGGTGCGTTGTCAAAGGTAACCGTAATACTTCCATTCGCCGCAATTTCGCCACCTGGTGGGGCTGCACTTACGAAGTTCGCTGGTGCAGCTTCTTCTTCTGCAGTGTCATCGCCACCACAGCCGACTATCAGTGACATGGCGAACAAGCCAGCCAGCAATAAAGCGAAAGTTCTAAACAATTTTGTCATTAGAGTTAACTCCTTAAATTGTAAAGTTTATCAAAATACACCCTTCGGATAGGGTGTCCTAACAACTTTCGGTCCTTTCCCATAGACACTCGCGAAAGTGGTCGGGAAAGTCGGTTTCGGTTACGTTGTTGATTGTACAATTCAACAACGCCCTTAAAACCTATGATCATATTCTCGTTAAGTCAAGTAACGTAAGGCTATTTCGTTTATTGTTCTCTCCGCAGTGCGTAAAGAACAAACCGACACGTTGAGAACAGAATTCCGCGAGGGCAGTTAACAGAGTAAAACACCATTGGGTTGTTGCACCCCTCGCCCGAAAGTCAATATCTAAACGAGTACCTTCCTTAAAGTTTAGCAAAAATTGCAAACTTTGTAAAGGTAAAATTGCGGATTTTCCCAAAATTATATGAAAATTAGCCTCTTTTGTCAAGAGAAAACTTCATTTTTGCGTAAATTTACCATAAATTTTAACGTTGTCAAGAAAAAAATGGTCCATGTACTCGCAAAATCAAGTTTAAGGACATCATATAGTATATCACAAATTGAAAAAAAAAGCAATATTTTTTAATGGCAGTCGGCTTCTCTTCTGTAGGAGGCAACTCCGATTCCCGGCTTCTGACCGCCGAAAGCCGACTGCCATTTGCTGACTGCTAATCCTCAAACAATCCCATTTGTTCACTCGTTGTTCCACTCGCATACGTTTCAAGACGTTCTGGATGCGTTAGCACATCAATCACTTTGTCAACCTCGGTTGGTCCGAAAGGAAACGCGCCTGTCCGTATCAGTTCTTGGGGGCCCTCGCGTTGCGCGTGCGCTGTATCCCAGCGGCACGCGAGAACCGATCTGTCCTGACGCTGTGCATATCGTGCTGTATGCATCGCACCACCGCTCTTGCGTGCCTCAATCACAATCGTTGCTACAGAAAGACCACTGATAATACGATTTCTCTGCACGAGGTTGCCCGGTGAGGGGGCTGTCGGGAATGGATGCTCTGAAAATAGACAGCCATGCTCATAAATCTTCACAGCAAGTGGATTATTTCGTCCCGGATAGATAGAAGAGAGATCCGTTCCGACAACACCAATCGTCTTTCCCATACCCGCGAGCGCACCGGAGTGGGCATACGTATCAATACCAGTTGCCAATCCACTGATGACCGTAAATCCGGCGAGCGCAAGTTGCGTTGCCAGCGAAAGCGTCAGTTCAATCCCCTCTATGCTCGGATTCTGACTCCCCACAATCGAGACACACCGATTGCCGATTTCGGTTAACGTGCCGACGCGGCAGAGGATCCCTGGGGCATCGGGCAGGTTTTTAAGTTGTGCTGGATAATCTGGATCTTCAAGACACATCACCGTTACATCCTGATTTTCGAGAGCACTGAGTCTCTCACGAAAGGTCGGGAAGTTCCCTGATACTGTGAGTATACGGGATGCGAGCACCGGATTAAATGAAGGTAACCGTGCGATTTCGGGAAGTTCCGCTTCAAAAATTGCCTGCGCGCTACCGAAACGAGTTATCAACCGTTTAATCCGCACGCTACCGAGTCCCTCAACGGAGGCAAGTGCCAGCCAGTATTCAAGAGGTGTGTTCTTTTTTTTTGAATCTGTCATATCTATCTACATTTCCAGCAAGTATTTCCTTTATACCTTAATATACAAGGAAGTATAGCATAGTATTTGAACAGATGTCAAATCTGTGCTGTATTTCTGCAGGAATAAGCGAAAAAACCAATTGACACCCCTCGTTAATTAAAGTATACTTTAAAATAGACAATCCAACGAGGAGAGAAAAATGGAAAATACCCCCATACGCCTGCTTTCAACAAACGGCATCAGCCGGCATTATGGTGGCGTCATCGCGTTGTCGGAAGTGACAATGGCTGTGCACCCAGGACAAATCTTCAGCTTAATTGGACCGAATGGTGCAGGAAAAACGACGCTCTTCAACTGCGTTACCGGTTTGGATAAACCGACATTCGGCACCGTTGATTTCTTAGGAGAATCCATTACAGGACGCCGTCCAGACGAAGTCACGAAACTCGGCATCAGCAGAACATTTCAGAACATACGGCTCTTTGCCGAACTTACGGTCCTCGATAACGTTAAAATCGGGAGACATCCGCGTACTACCAGCACGTTTGTCGGCGCAGTTTTCCGCACGAATAGGCAGAAAAGTGAGGAAGAGGTGATTGCCACACACGCGCACGAGATGCTCGAATTTGTTGGATTAGACGACATTAGCAACCAGACAGCAGGCAATCTCTCTTACGGGGACCAACGACGCGTCGAAATCGCCAGAGCCTTGGCGACCGAACCTAAACTCCTACTTCTCGACGAACCCGCCGCTGGAATGAATCCTCAAGAGACACACGAACTTATTGATCTCATCTACGCGATACGGGATCAAGGTGTCACTGTACTCCTCATCGAGCACGACGTAAAATTGGTAATGCAAATCTCCGACTGGGTTACGGTGTTGGACCACGGTGAGAAAATCAGCGAAGGGATACCTTCGGACGTGCAGAACGATGAACGCGTCATTGAGGCATATTTGGGGGCTTCTGACGATGCTTGAACTTCGAAATATTCATACCTATTACGGAAACATACGCGCCGTTCGCGGCATCTCTATCACGGTCAACAACAACGAAATGGTCTGTTTGATTGGTGCCAACGGTGCCGGAAAATCGACAACGCTCATGACGGCATCTGGGATACACACTCCCGTTGAAGGCAGTGTACACTTTGATGGCAATGACATCACAGGGACATCGGCAGAGGAACGTGTTACTCTCGGTATCTCACAGGTCCCGGAGGGACGGCTCATCTTCCCGGATATGAGCGTTCTCGAAAACCTTGAACTGGGTGCCTATTCAAGGAACGACAAAGACGGCATTAGAGACGACTTAGACAGAATCTTTCAGTTTTTTCCAGTCCTGCAGAACCGGCAGAAACAGCGCGGCGGCAGCCTCAGTGGCGGTGAACAACAGATGCTGGCAATCGGACGCTCACTCATGTCCAAACCGAAACTTCTTTTGTTAGACGAACCCTCCTTAGGACTCGCACCCCTTATCGTCAAACAGATTTTCGAGATCATTCAGCAGATTAACGCCGACGGTACGACTATCCTCCTCGTCGAACAGAACGCACAAATCGCACTACAAGTGACCGATAGAGGTTACGTCATGGAGACGGGTGAGATTACAATTGAAGGCACCTCTGCCGACCTGTTAGCCGACGAACGCGTGCGACAGGCTTACCTCGGAGAATAGATATTAATGTATCCAACGATCATTGATTTTGGTCCCGTCGGTATCCATTCTTACGGGTTGATGTTAGCTACTGCGTTTATTACAGTCGTCTTTGTTATACAATCCGAATTGAAGCGACGGGATTTTGTTCCAGAACTCGCCTCGACGATCGTCATGGCTGCGGCGATCGGCGGCATTGTCGGTGCGAAAATCTATTCTGCGTTACTCGACGGTCAAATCACTTTCCGGGAGCTCTTCTCAACCAGCGGGTTAGTCTGGTATGGCGGTTTTATCGGCGGGTGTCTCGCCGTTATTATCGTGGTCCTCCGCTCCCCGAACCCGTTTTTACCTACAATCGACATCGTCGGTCCGACAGTCGTCCTTGGATACGGCATCGGTCGGATCGGGTGTCTCCTCGCTGGCGATGGAGACTATGGACCGCCGTCAGATCTACCGTGGGCGATGGCGTTCCCGAACGGCACTGTCCCCACCGATGTTCCTGTCCATCCGACGCCTATATACGAGACGCTCCTATCATGCACATTTTTCGGTATTCTCTGGTCGCAACGCCGTAGGTTTGAAGCGACCCCCGGTGCTCTCTTCGGCGCGAGTCTTGTCGCCTTGGGGGTAGAGCGGTTTATTGCCGAGTTTTGGCGAATCACGCCTCGCGTGCTTGGATGGATGTCGGCGGCGCAACTTTTCAGTATCGCGGCGTTCATTCTGGGTATTGTACTTATTTTCTGGATGTGCAGTCGTTCTCGGATGGTGCCGGAATCAGTCGATGAAACCGAGGTGGATGTTAAGAAACCGCGCCAACGGAACAGACGTCGCCAACGGCGGTAGCAGCCCCAGCGGGGCGAAAGGTGTATAGAAACCAGGGCACCGAAAATCGGTTATATACCTTAATATGAGGAACCTCAAGAAACGTGCAAACAAAACGTATCTGCCTCTGGTCGGGACCGCGAAACGTCTCAACCGCACTGATGTACGCCTTCGCACAACGTAGCGATACCGAAGTCATCGACGAACCCCTCTACGCACACTACCTCCACACAAAATATGGGGCACAAGCACGCAATAGCACACATCCGGGTACATCTGAGGTGATGGCATCAATGTCAACAGATGGCGTACAGGTCATCGAACAGGTAATCCTCGGTCCCTGCGAGAAACCCGTGCTTTTCATGAAACAGATGGCGCACCACCTCATCAACATCGACCTAAGTTTCCTCCGACACACCCGCAATGTCCTGCTCATCCGTGACCCGCGGGAGATGCTGCTGTCTCTCGCAAAGGTCATCGGAACACCGACACTTGCCGACACGGGCTTTAAGATACAGCACGATCTGTTAACCGGTCTACGCGCCGTGGGGCAATCTCCTCCGATTCTTGATGCGCGACTGTTATTAGAAAATCCATCCAGTGTTTTGTCGCAGTTATGTGAGCGACTCGGGTTGCAGTTTGAACGTTCTATGCTGTCTTGGGAGGCAGGTGGAAATGCTGCGGATGGGGTGTGGGCACCGTATTGGTATCAGAACGTGCATCGGAGCACAGGGTTTGCACCGTATCGTCCGAAGTCGGAGCCGTTTCCTCCGGAATTGGAAAACGTATGCGCCGTGTGCTTGGAGTATTATAATGCTCTGCTTAAAGATGCGATCCGTCCCGTTCCCTCCTACCGCTCACTCTCCGCCATCTTTTCAAGAATCTGATCAAGGAGCCGATCGCTATCGGCTTCCCGCTCACGATACTGCTGGACTAACTCTGCCAACGTTGACTGCTTCTCACCATTCGCTGGCGTTTCACCATTCGTCGGAATTCCCAACAAGAGCGTATCCAACGCCTCGTCAAACGTCTGCGCCTCCACCGCCGCAAGTTCATTGGATCCCGCTTTCAAGACGACCATCTCTAACTTCGGACGCCGCGGCTTGTCATCGTCTCCATCTTCACCCTCCGGCTTTTTCGCTTGTAGGTAAATCGCCTCAAGATAGAACAGGGTGTCCTCAATCGGAATAATCAGCAGATTGCCCCGAATCACATCGTTCGCAGCTTGCCAACCACGTTGTTGATCGCCGGTCTTCTTATTAATATCATCCTCGACCTGCGTCGGTCCCGCGACCCCAGCATTCTCAGGGAGCACATAAACGATACGCTCACCGTAGTGTGGTTGATCGCAGCGTGCCACCATCCACGCCTTTAACTGCTTCTCCCGATCCCGTGGGGCGAACGGAATCACATTCACAAACTCGACTTTTTCTTCACCCGGCAACTTCAGCATGGCGTAATAGGGCATCATCTCCTGATCCGCCTCCGAGGAATAGTACGCCTCTTTCGGTATCGACCACGGGTTTGTATTATCATAAAACCCGCTCGCTTGCCGGTAATAATCGCCGTAGAGTTTCGCTTGAATCCGGGTTAGGTAGTCTGGATACCGCAAGTGTGCTGCCAACCCCTCCGGCATCTCCGATAGTGATTTAAAGAGGTTTGGAAACGCTTTCTGGTAAGTCTGCATCACGGTTTCGTCCTTTTCATCTTTCTTGATGGCATAGAAATCCACCGCACCGGTGTAAGCGTTAACGACAGCGACACCGGCATTTCGGATGTAGTTGAAAGTATCAAAATCCGGTTCTGCATATAACTCACTGTCTGTGAGTTGTGTCTTATCGTCCACATACATCTGTGCGTTTGGATAATATCGGCTCGTCACATAGAAGTCGATGATCCAATACAACTGTTCATCGTTAATCACAATATACGGGTCAGGATCGTAATTCAGGAAGGGTGCTATATATGAAACACGATCTTTGACGAGGTGGTCGTTGCGTCGGGTACCGATCCTTCGGCGGAACATGATTTGGCTCTCCGGTGTCAACTTCTCCGAGATAAGGATGGGGAGGAAATCGAATCGGAGCGCGAAACAGAGTCGACGGAACCAACCCCCTAAAGGTACACCACCGTCCCCCTCATAAGTATGCTGCATCCATTCAGATATTTCTGGGGCTTCCGAGACACCATCAGCAGTTTCAATGTCCGAGCTACGTCCAGCACTATTTGCCTCGCGGTCGGTGTTCACAATCACGTAGTTGCGGATCATCTCACCGTAGTAAATCTGCGGATATTCTACCGTCAATTCTTCATATTCGCTATCTATCGGTGTATCCTTAACCCAGAGTTTCGGTAAACCTTCGCCAACGAACTCGTTCACGGGTGCGACACACACACCATAACCGTGCGTAAATGACCGCAGATCCGTTTTCAGGCGGTCCCACCCTGTAATCTCGTCACCGGGATCAATTTCACGGGCGGCTATCAAGACTTGCCGATATTCACCATTTACTGTATATCTGTCAACATCGGTATAGGGGTGGAAGTTGTAATGCGGTTTAATCTGTGTCTCTCGGAGTGCCTCATACAGTACGCGTCGATCCCAAATTTGGATATTCTTCTTAACTTCGTCGTTCTCCGTTATCATCTCCAGCGTTGCAATCCCAGGCTCGCGGTCGACTCTTACAATCTCGTCGAGATCAAAGGCGCGGCGTGTCTCTTCAATATGCCTCTGCAGGTAGCGTCCCTCCTTGAGAAACGGTTCCACACGCATGCGCGCCACGTGCAGACCCAATGGATATACGTGAATCAGCAGCGCGTAACTCAAGACCCACACCGCCACGGTTACATACCACAACAGCCGTTTCCGCCAGAAAATGTTAATCACGATAACAATTGCGATGCCGATCAGAACGCCACAGTAAATTTTTGTGGCACCTGCAAGGTGAAAGTCCACGTAAAACAAGCCGTGGAGGGTCCGTAGTCCGTTCGTCAGTGGCTTCGTATAAACCTTGTCCCAGAGGTTCACGTGGCTCCGCCATCCTCCGACGATCAGCAGCAACAGCCATAAAACCGAGCCGTGGAAGATGATGTGTCGCTTCACACGCGCCATCGTGTGTGCGTCCCGCCGGTAGTAGAAATGATACAGCAACCCGACGACAACACACGTTATCCACACGGTTATTTCTACCCAGAGACTCACCCATCGGTGGAGCGGGAAACTGAAGAGGTAGAAATTTCGGTCCATCCCGAAATGGAGAGATCCGTCCACTGCTGCGACATCGGGCTGATTCAGGTACCGAAGCACTACATCGTCCAACAGGAGCATCGGTATTGCGAGCAGGAGTGCCGCAATCAGTGTGATACAGATCACCACCCGATGGAAAGAGAAGGTCTGTGTATGTGTCCATCGTCGAAACTCGCGGGATTCTGGACACAATATGTGTGCGATCGCGGTGTTGGCGTTCATAAATCCAGCAGCGACAATGAAACAGACACCGAAGATGCCCCACCGGACCTTCTGGAGTCCCCAAAAGACATTGACGTATCCGACCTTCTCGAACCAGAGGTGCTCTGTATAGAGGTGTGCTAACGGAAAGAAGCAGCCGACCGCGATCAGCGCGCTCACGATCCAGAGCAGATACGCCTGCAATTTGTTATGCGTACCGCGCCGCCAGTAACCGCTCTGTCGATACCGAAAGAAGCCCCATATTAACGTAACACCGATAAGGAGTGTACTTAAAAGTAACTGTGCGATGGCAAGGTCTGCTGTCATGGTGGAATGCCTCCTATGAGACATTATAGCATAGTTGTAGAGCTTTCGCAAATTCGGCTGTCGGTCCCAAAACGGTAAGTGCGGTCTCATGAAGATTAAGTATTTAATCTTCATGAGACGTGATATGTCTATAGAAGATGGAATATAGGCAGAAGTGCACTCCAGCGGAGTGCTATATCCGTAATCCTCAAATCCCAGTTTAGACAATAAACACCAACAAACACCAACGGAAACCAATAAAAAATTCGCGCAATCTGTGAAATTCACGTAATTCGCGATTCAGACGACCTATGCCCAACCTCGCCGCTTTCGATGGAATAAACACTCCGATTCCGTCCTACAGGCAAATCCTAAAATCCTGTAAATCCTGATTCTGACAAAAATTATTTGACAAAAAACATTTGTTACGCTATAATTAATACCAATTCAACCGCGAAATGCCGAAATACGCACTTTTCGCGTTTTGTTGAAGGAAAATACTTGACGAAAATACCCAATTTCGGCAAAATTCCGATATGCGGAAAAGATGTTGCCTTTTTTTCGTAACTATTTTACAATTACGAGTGTTAAGAAGGGCATAGAAATATGGAGACCGAGTTCTCGTCAAAAAACCGAGAATCGGAACGCTCCAGTTCCAAATACATTTTTCAAGGAAAATTTGACAAAAAAAGCAAGTTGGGGTACAATCTAACTGTACGTTAGATCGTGATGATCGAGATACCCAACAAAATTTTCAAAATGTATTTACAAGTAATAACAACGTTTATATAAGTGGTTTGGCTCAATCTATAGCGATGTGCTACACACCGTTGTAAAGCGAGAACCCAAACTCAAATTTCCAAGCGTGTTCTGAAGACATCTGCCTTTACGGGTAGACGAGGTTTCCCTAACCCTGTAGGCTTCAAAGATACGCACTAAAGGTTAGTTCAGAATAGATTTCATCCCTGAAAATCTGTTCTTGCTGTTTAATAATGAAGCACACGATGTGAAGTGTGCAGGGGCATGGATCCCTACTGCCCCACGCTATTCGATATTTGAATGTTTTTTAGTTTGATTTAAATGGAGGAAAATTAGTAATGTTGTCTAATACATGGACATTTTCCTTGAAAATTTTAGTTTTGATACTGGCGTTCGGTTTCGTCGCGTCGTCTGCAATGGCATAGTTGGAGATAAAACTGAGTGTTGGAGATGGTTCTGCTGATTCGACTGCAACCCCTCATCTCGATGTAAGGATTTTCGTGGAAAATCCGTGCTGACTGCTGATTGCTAATTCGTCTGAATCAGGCTTCTTCGATCTTCAAGGATTGGGCACGCGGGATAATGTAGGTCGCATTTGGGCGAGTACGCCGCAGAATCACACTACTACGAAGTTGTCCTTCCGTCTGCTGCCAATATTTTTCAACCTTGCCTGTTCCCCATAGTTTCCCCAGTGGGGTATCTGTGCAAAAAATATTATTATTAACCGGTTCAAGCCCTGTCAAAAACGCCTCGCCCACTGCCAATTATCAACTGATAACTGTTCCCGCAATCTGACAATAAACACCGATGCCTAATAAAGAATCCGCGTCATCCATGTCATCCGTGATTTAGACAATAACACTGGTTAGAAAAAAATTGACAAAGAATACAGTCTACGGTATAATTAACTGTATACGGCGTAGGAAAGCGGAAACACCCAAGCAAACACCCCGATTCCCGACTTCTTGGTAGCATGGACTTCTGAATTTTGATTCTGGCGATTCCCGACTCCCAAAAACTCGCTACACATTTTTTTGAAGAAAAATTTGACACCACACGACAAATGTGGTATAATAATTACATATATTGCGGTAGAATGAGATCCTAATTCCTTACACCGTAAAAAAGACTTGACATCTTTTCGTAACTCGTTTACAATTAATAACGTTTATACAAGTGGTTTGGCTCAATCTATAGCGATGTAGGCACACCGCTATAAAGCGAGAACCCCAAACTCAAATTTCCAAGCGTGTTCTGAAGACATCTGCCTTTACGGGTAGACGAGGTTTCCCTAACCCCGTAGGCTTCAAAGATACGCACTAAAGGTTAGTTCAGAATAGATTTCATCCCTGAAAATCTGTTCTTGCTGTTTGATAATGAAGCACACGATGTGAAGTGTGCAGGGGCATGGATCCCTACTGCCCCACGCTATTCGATATTTGAATGTTTTTTAGTTTGATTTAAATGGAGGAAAATTAGTAATGTTGTCTAATACATGGACATTTTCCTTAGACACATTCCTGTCTTTGTCGGTCCAGCAGAACCGGAAAATGGCACGGTGATGGATTCTTGGGTACTTGCCTCTGATGCGAGTTTCGCACAAGTGACGTATATCCGTGCGAGCAGTTACTATGGTTCGATGGACGATGTTGGCATACTTGGTTTCCGCGCTGGCGGAGCGTTGCCTGTCGAACTTCACACTTCCATCCTGAACGTCAGGAAAATACTGGCGTAGTGATGATTACCTGGTCTACGCAGTCTGAGCTGAACAACGCTGGATTCTTTTCAAAAATTACCTGATTAAATACTTAAACTTCATACGAAAATCCTTTCAGTTATCAGTTAAAGAGGGTTTTGATAGTTCTAACGTCTCTTGTTACTGACTGCTGATTACTGAGAGGGTACGTAGCACCACTCCTGATTGCTGATAGCCTACAGCCATTTAAAAAATCCCCTTGACCGCACTGCCAAAACGTGCTATACTAAAACGAGGAAACCATCAATAGGAGGTCCCTATGAAACCGCAGTTACTATTGCTATTCCTTATACTCGCATTACCCTTCACAGGACATACCGCGTCCGAATACACGATCGCAAAAAAACACCGTGTTATCCAAGAGGCATCCGGGCAACCGAGCAACGTTCCGATCGGCACAAAAATATCGCTTCTCACCTTTACGACACTCCGCGGCGACACACATACCTTAGACATCCTCACCGCGCAGGGACCGGTCGTCTTCGCGTTCCTCGCGACCGAATGCCCCGTTGCACAACGCTACACGATGCGTTTGAGACGGTTGCACGCCGAATTCGCACCTAAAAATACCACCTTCGTCGCAGTCTACGCCAATGAAAACGATTCCGAAGACGACGTAAAAAACTACATTGCTAAGGCTGACTATCCGTTCCCTATCGTGAAGGATACAACCGGCAAACTCGCACGTACACTTGGCGCAACTATGACCCCGCAAGCCATCCTCATTGACACAACCGGTGCGGTCACCTACCGCGGTGCCATCGACGATAACCGCTATGAGCCACGCGTTAAGCACCATTACCTACGAGACTCGCTCATCGCAACACATACAGATACCTCTATCCCCGTGCAAGAGACACCGGCGTTCGGATGCACGATCCATCTCCCCGAAACGGATCTCCCCGCAGAGATTACCTATAGCGAGCACATCGCACTCGTCCTCCAGAAGAATTGCCAAACATGCCATCGGCACGGAGAGGTAGCACCCTTCACACTCACCGATTACAGCGACGCAAAGGCGTGGGCGACTGAAATTGCTGAATATACACAGGCAGGTCTCATGCCACCGTGGAAACCCGCACCCGGCTACGGCGACTTCAAGAACGCGCGGCAACTCACAGACACCGAAATCCAGATGATTGCACACTGGGTAGAAGCCGGTGCTCCCGCTGGTGATCTTGACGCTGTGCCACCCGCACCGGAGTTCCCCGAAGGATGGGCACTCGGTGAACCTGATTGGATCGCTGAAATGCCGGTCGAATATGAGATTGAACCCGAAGGCGAAGACGAATATCGGCAGTTCATTATACCTACCAACTTCGAGAGGGACATGTACGTTCAAGCCGTTGATGTGCAACCCGGCAATCGCAAAACTGTACATCACGTCATCGCATATTTAGACGTGAACGGCGAAGCGCGTAAACTCGACGCACAAGATCCAAAACCGGGCTATGTTACAGAAGGGACAGGACCGGGGTTTGATAGCGCAGGAACGGTCGGTGGTTGGGCACCCGGCGTTACGCCATTAGTCTTACCGGAGGGTGTAGGTTATCTCTTACCGAAAGGTGCCGACATCGTCATGCAGGTACATTACTATCGCACTGGACATCTTGAACGGGATCGCTCACGGTTGGGGTTATACTTCTCCAAAACACCGGAAACAGCAAAATTGCATATTGGGGATGCCATCAACAGTGATTTTGTCATCCCTGCGGGTGACAACTGGCATGAGGTTTTAGCATCGGAGAAGTTCAAGAAGGACGTTTATCTTTTAGCAACGATGCCACATATGCACTTACTTGGACGCGATATGCGGCTTGTCGCCACAACGCCATCCGGTGAGAAACACGACCTCATCTGGATCCAAGATTGGGATTTCAATTGGCAGGACGTTTATCATTTTCGCCAACCGCTTTTCCTACCGGCTGGCACGCGTGTCGATCTCGTCGCGCATTTCGATAATTCGCCAGAGAACCCATCCAACCCTCACAGTCCACCGATCCCTGTCGGTTGGGGCGAGAAAACGACAGACGAGATGTGTATCGGATTTTTGTATTATGTCAAAGCCAGCGAATTTTCACCGCTCCGTTAGTAGAGTCCTGATGTCCCGCTGGCGAGGTTGTAACCTCGCCAGCGAAAAAGGCGTGAATATGGCAGTCCTGATTCTGAGAAATAAAAATGTAAACCGAATTTATCAACTCCGAAGGATACTCTGGATAACCCGGTGTGGTTAGGAATGTAGATCGCATTTGGGCGAGTACACCGCAAAACCGCATCTACCGTTTTTTCACGGTTAGGAAACCATACCTACCAGATAGGAAGACGCTACAACAACGACGCGACCGTAACCTTCTCCAAACATTCCCGCTGTGATTGCTGGAGCGTTCCCAACACACGCGCGCCTGACTTAGACGGTATCCCTTGCGCAAAATGTGTCGTCATCTCACCTTCAACCGCATCTACAAGCGTTGCCAACGTAATATCCTCTAACGCACGCGCCGGGAGATACCCATCCGTATCCCCCTCAACCTCATAGATTAACCCCGCCGCCTTGAACCGTTCAAAACTCTGATGCACAGCCTCTTCCGAAACACCCGAACGCGCAGCAACCTCCCCCACCAAACACGCGCCCTCACCTTTAGCAAAACGCTCCGCGACGATCAGAAACAACGTAATCACGCCAGAAGCATTCAGATAGCCGTTGGTTTCATGGCGAAACCGTCCACGCGCAACATCCGGCTGACGGAAATGCTGAACAGAATTCGATACCTCCGCACCGAGCAAGATCACCACCCACGCCACGTATGTCCAGATAGCAAAGATGACCAACATTGCCAGCGCACCGTAGATGTCGCTATAGTTCTGCCACACCAACTCAAGGTAACGCCCAAAGGCGATCCTCGCGATCTGGAAGAACGTCCCGGCAATGAATGTACCGAACAGTGCGGCACTCCACTTCACAAACGTATTCGGCATTGCAATATACATCAGGAAAAAAAGGCAGTAGACCAGCACCCATGGGAACACGTGTGCGAACACCCAGTTGGTAGCCGTCGAAAAGAAGAGCCAGAGCAGAAGCGGTCCGACAGAGAGCAACGTATAGAAAACGGCGTATTTCTGGAACGCTTGCACCACCGGCAACCGACGCCGCGCGCCCCAAATATCGTTAAAATGCTGCTCCACCGACATGAACAGCATCGTTGAGACCAGCAAAAACAGCAGAAACCCACCGACACTCAGACCACCAAGATTTCTATTGGCAAATCCTGAGAGTTCTGATACAATTTCCTCAGCACTGTAGCGCGGCAGGAAATTGTCCCGGAGTACCACGATTAATGGCGAATTGCCATCTTCCACAATACCGAACGTTTTCAGCAAAAACAGCGCAACCGCCGACAACGGCACAAGACACAGCAACGTGTTAAACGCCAACGACGATGCCTGCTGGAGACATTTATGCCCCATGAATTGATGCCAGACGTTCACGCCGAGACGTAAGGCAGACCCCCGGACACCGCGAAAATATCCCTCATACTTTTCGGAAAGGTTATGTATCATCATATCTTATGACAGACTCGAAACCGGATTTGATTTCACGCATAAAACGCAAACTTAGACAAAACCCGTTCTTATCTTACCTCATCGGGTGCCCATATCCCGCCCCACGATGGAATCGATGTGTCAGAAAACGACTCCAGTCCCTCGGTCCTGACGCGAAAATCTTGGATCTTGGTGCCGGCACTCGTCGCCGTTCTCCAAACGTCATCAACCTCGAAATTGACATGACCCCTGAAGTCGATATTGTCGCCGATGGACACTTTTTGCCGTTCAGCGACGACACCTTCGATGCGGTAATCTCTGAAGCTGTCCTTGAGCATGTCCGCTCGCCGAACCTCGTTGTTGCTGAGATCTATCGTGTGCTGAAACCCGGTGGCAATATTTGCATCGCTGTTCCATTCCTACAAGGCTACCACGCCTCTCCTCACGATTACCAGCGGTGGACAGTTCCCGGCATCGTCCAACTCTGTGCCGCATTCTCTGAAATCGAAAGCGGGCCCTGCGCCGGTCCGACGACCTCTTTACACTGGATCTTCCGAGAGTATGTTGGACTGGTCTGTTCGTTCGGTAGTTTACTCCTCGCGAAAGCAATCTCTCTTATTATCGGATGGCTGACATTTCCGATCCTATTGTTAGATGTACCACTCTCCCTACATAAAGATGCCCACATTTTGGCATCAGCCGTCTATTTCGTCGGAAAGAAGCCGTAGCACATATATTTCTGCCACTGACGAGAGCCCCGCCCGTTACAGGTGAGAGGCACAACCCTTGCCCTTTGTGCAAAAAACATGCCCCTCGTATTATATAGCACTTCACCAGGGAATGTCAAAAGAAAAAACCCTTCTGTGGCGAGGTTACTGATCAAAAAAAAACGGCGAGGTTTAAAAACCTCGCCTCCGCTGTAGGAATGACCTTTTCTAACGACTAATCGCTGATAGCTGATGGCTAACTTACTGAAACGTAATCTTATCCACTTCCGCCCTCTCAAGCAGACTCCGGACAATTTCTAACGTCAATTTGGAAAGTTTTTGCGAAAATTCGGCATCTGTAAGCGTCCGATACCGGGCAGGTTGCGATGTGGTAAGCCGCTCGTTCGCAATCGTCAATGCGCTTGACACGAGTGATATAGGGACTTCAAGCGGTGAAGGGGTATCTAAAACAGGTTCTGAAATAGGCGCACGGGTTGTATCTACTGTCCCACCCGCTAAAAAACTTTCGCGCCGCGAGTTGATTTCGTCTAACACCTGCTGTGCGGCTACTTGGTGTGCAAACCTTTTTGAACCAGGAATCGGTGCCGGTGTCTCATAAACCGAGTCCCCGTAAGACACTGTTACCTGCCATTGTGGGGAATCCGCCGGTCCGTGCTGCGTTTCAGTATAAGTCGGCTGGCGCAGCCCACGTTCTTGGCAGTATTGAATCAAAAGCCCTTTATAATTGTCCAAAGCCTCGCCAGTAGCCAGATCTGCCATGCATCCCTCCTCACGCTATTTACCGATTGTTATCACTACCACCGCCATTGTAAAAGTGTGGACGTTCACCACCCATTCTGCGGGGTTTCACCTTGCGCTGCCTTTTCATCTCAATTCGGCGTCGTTTCTCGCTCGGTTTCTCGTAAAAACTCCGTTTTTTTATCTCTGTGACGATACCGGCTTTTCCACACATCTTCTTAAAGCGTGCCAAGGCACGGTCAAACGCTTCACCTGAATCGACACTTACTTCTACTTGAACCATTTTTTTACCCTCCATTAGAATTTAAAATTACGAAATCATTTCATAAATTATACCACATCTCACGCCGAATGTCAAATATTTCTTCTATTGGCTATCGGCTTTCACCTCCCTGATTTTGGTGGACGCGGTTTCCCAGTGAGTGCTTCTTTGGTCCTTGTAGGTGCGGTTTGTAACCGCACTGGCCCCTTCCAAATCTCTTTATTCGGCTGGCGAGGTATCCCACTATCGCCTTCTGCACTGATGCCTATTCCTCTTGACAATTTACGGATAAACTGCTATACTCACCTCACCAAGAAGGAGGCAGCACCATTTACGAAATCATCATCCTCTGCTTCGGGGCATGGCTCACTGGTGTCAGTAAAGCGGGCTTCGGCGGGGGCATCGGGATGGTCGTCGTCCCCATGTTCACGCATTTCCGCAGTGCTCGAAACGTCATCGGGTTAATGCTCCCGCTCCTGTTCTCAACAGACATCTTCTCGCTTTCCCACTACTGGAAGCGGTGGCATCGTCAGAGTGTCACACGACTGATCCTCGGCTCTCTACTCGGTATCACCTTAGCAAGCCTGATTTTGAAGGACATCTCTGATGTCCACCTAAAAAAGGTCATTGGTGGCATCGCCTGCTTATTTGCGATGTTAGAATTCCTGCGTCCGTATTGGCAACCACTCTTCGGAAATTCAGGACAATCCATCCAAACAGCACTCCAATTCAAAACGTGGCAAGGACTTCTGGCAGGGATATTCGCAGGTGCGTTCTCAACCCTCGCGCATATGGGTGGACTCGTCGTCGTCATGTACCTGCTTCCACAACGTTTAGGCAACACCGCCTTCGTCGCAACCACGACCGCCACTTATTTCCTACTCAACCTCATCAAAATTCCGTTCTATTTCCAGTTGCAACTTTTCTCTTTTGAAATTCTGATCGAAGCACTCGCGCTTCTCCCATTTATCGGGTTAGGCGTGCTAACGGGTATCTCCCTCAATAACCGTGTGCCGGAACTCCTCTTCTCAAGAATTGTCCTCTTCTTCCTGTTCGTAACCGGTGTGCATCTCCTATTGAGTAATTAGCTGTCGGCAGTCAGCGGTCAGCAACCAGGTCCCAGTAGACGCGTAGGTTGGGTTGAGCGGTAAACCCTTGGTTCCTCTTGCCACCTCCGAAACTTCAATTCCACAATACACGTTTCTTGGAAAAACATACAGCGAAACCCAACAACCTAACGTCGTTGTTCTACAGAGATGTCGCCCGCTGGGGCTTCTACTTTTGCTGATGGCTAACGGCTAAAATTCTGATAGCCGATTGCTGACTGCCATATACAAAAGCATTGAGATATATCCAAAAATCCCCTATAATAAATCCACAGTTACTTCGACACTGACAGAGAACGAGGCTTCTAAGCTCTCCGATCTTCTGAAAAATAAAACAAACGAGGTCCAAAAACAATGAACTTAAAATGGGGTGTATTAGGCGCGGGCAGCGTCGCACAACGCAGAGCGATGCCAGCCATTAAAAAGGCTGAAGGCGCAGAACTCCACGCCTTGCTCTCTCGCGACGCGACGCGCGCAGAACGATTGGCGCGAGAACACGGCGCAACCAACGCCTACACCACCGTCGATGCCCTCTTCGCAGACGATGCACTCGACGCAGTCTACGTTTCAACACCCGTTCACCTACACTGTGAGCAGGTCATCGCCGCCGCGGAACGCGGCTTACACGTGCTTTGCGATAAACCGATGGCACTCACGCCACAAGAATGTACAGAAATGATCGCTGCCTGCGAAACAAACGGTGTCCACCTGCAAGTCTGCTTTCTCTTCCGGTTTCATTCCTGCTTCCAACAAATCCAAGCTTGGGTAGACGATGGACGTTTCGGCACGATAGTCCATGGGCGTATGCCATTTCTGAAACAGTACCAACTCACACCTGACGAATGGCGAGCACAACCCGAAAAAGGTGGCGGCGGATGCTTCATGGACCTCGGTCCGCATAGTGTGGATTTACTCCGTTACCTCATTGGTGAGGTGAACGCCGTCAGCGCGTTTTACAACACCACAACTCAAGACACTGTTGTTGAAGAAACCGGTGGTATCTTCATGCGCTTCGATAACGGTGCACAAGCTTTCACTGACCTCAGTTTTTCAGTACCACACTGCGATATTGTTTTAGAACTCTACGGTACAGAAGGCACAACTTGGGTTTACAACGACGATGGTTGGAAAATCAAAACCTATTTTGAGGGCGAACAACAATTGATCGCCTCACAATACGAAGATCTGTATCAATATCAATTTGAGCATTTCGCAGCATGTGTACACGAAGGTGTAGCACCTATCACAACCGGAAATGATGGATTAAGAGCAAACGAGATTCTTGCCGCCGCATATCGCGCAGGGGAAACAGGACAGTTGGTTCCATGTCCTGCTACATAGAATAGCCAATACGTGCCAAAATGGCGCAGTATATTTCAATTTAATTTTTGAAAGCGACAAATTGTCACGGCAGAAAGCCTGCCAAAATGTCACGTTCTTCCGTCTAACCCTGACGATATGGCAGTTTCAGGGATTGGCACGAAAATTGCTACTGAATGTCTTGAAGACATGACGGTGTCATTTTACACCGTTTCAGGATATAGTGAACTGAGTGAAGACACAAAAGTCTTCTCTCACAATTTTCACGCCATACTCAAGGAGGAACTCAGCGACATGGCACTTGTACCCCTTGGCGATAGAATTCTCGTCAAACGTTCAGATAACGATGAACAAACAACGAGCGGTGGGATTATCATCCCCGACACCGCCAAAGAGAAACCGCAGGAAGGCGAAGTTGTTGCCGTTGGAAGCGGTAGACTTCTCGATAGCGGGGACCGACAACCCGTTGACGTGGCAATAGGCGACCTCGTCCTTTTTGCCAAATACGGCGGCACCGAAGTTACGTACGATAACACTGAATATCTCATCTTGCGCGAAGATGATATCTTAGCCAAGGTTAACTAAGAAAAGGAGTTAAACACATGGCAGCAAAACAACTTGCGTTTGATGAAGAAGCACGGAGCGCTATTAAACGGGGCGTTGACAAGCTCGCGGACGCAGTAAAAGTTACATTAGGTCCCAAAGGACGGAATGTCGTGCTCGATAAGAAATTCGGCGCACCGACGATCACCAAAGATGGTGTTACCGTCGCAAAAGAGGTGGAACTCGAAGACGCCTACGAAAATATGGGCGCTCAGATGGTCAAAGAGGTCGCATCTAAAACCAGCGATGTCGCTGGAGACGGAACCACCACTGCAACTATCCTCGCACAGTCTATCTATCGCGAAGGCTTGAAAAACGTTGCCGCAGGGCATAACCCTATGGCACTCAAACGCGGCATTGAAAAAGCCGTTGAGGCAGTCGTTAACGCAATTCACGGCTTGAGCAAAGAGGTTTCCGAGAAAACCGAGATCGCACAAGTCGCTGCTATTTCCGCAAATAATGACAACGCTATCGGTGATCTCATCGCTGACGCTATGGAAAAAGTCGGAAAAGATGGCGTTATCACCGTCGAAGAAGCAAAAAGCCTCGAAACAACACTCGATGTCGTTGAAGGTATGCAGTTCGACCGCGGCTATCTCTCTCCGTACTTCGTGACGGATGCTGATCGGATGGAAGCCGTTTTAGAAGATGCCGCAATCCTCATCCACGAAAAGAAAATCAGCAGCCTCAAGGATCTCGTTCCTGTGTTAGAGCGTACCGCACAACAGGGCAAACCGCTGTTGGTCATCGCTGAAGATGTCGAAGGCGAAGCACTCGCCACTGTCGTCGTCAACAAAATTCGGGGAACACTCCGTTGTACCGCCGTTAAGGCACCCGGCTACGGTGATCGCCGAAAAGAGATGCTCGAAGACATTGCCGTCTTGACAAACGGACGCGTCATCTCCGAAGATCTCGGAATTAACCTTGAAAACATTACGTTGAACGACCTCGGCAGTGCCAAGCGCGTTGTTGTTGACAAAGACAACACAACCATCGTTGAAGGTGAAGGCACAACCGAAGCTATCCAAGGTCGTATCGACCAAATTCGCAGACAGATCGAAGACACAACATCCGACTACGACCGCGAGAAATTGCAGGAACGCCTCGCAAAACTCGCCGGTGGTGTTGCCGTCATTAACGTCGGTGCCGCTACAGAAGTCGAGATGAAAGAGAAGAAAGCACGCGTTGAAGACGCAATGCACGCCACACGCGCCGCCGTTGAGGAAGGGGTCGTTGTTGGTGGAGGTGTCGCACTCGTGAGATCCCAAGCCGCGCTCGATTCGCTTGAACTCAGCGATTCCACGGAAGAAGTCGGTGTCTCTATCGTCCGCCGTGCACTCGAAGATCCACTTCGTCAAATCGCGACGAACGCCGGACAGGAAGACTCCGTCATCATCGCAAAAGTCAAGGACGAAGGCGGAAACGTCGGCTACGATGCACATCAAGAACGTTTCATTGACATGTTTGAAGCGGGTATCCCCGATCCGACAAAGGTCGTACGGGTGGCGTTGCAAAACGCAGCCAGTATCGCAGCGTTGATGATTACCACCGAAACGCTCATCGCAGAATTGCCTGAGGCAGCAGCCCCAGCGGCACCTCCGATGCCGCCGGGTGGTGACATGTACTAAACCGTCAGTACAACAAAAGGCGAGGTTTCCGAACCTCGCCTTTTTATTTATTGGCTATCGGCGATAACAACCGTTCACACTCCTGAAGCACAGCCGCAACCGCAACCGTGTGCATACACGGCGATGTCCCATCGGGAAGTGCTTGACACCCATACTCAAACCCCAAATTAAGACACGGACTACACGGTATCCGCGCACGCACGATACTCGAATTACGGCTCCAAGGACCCCACTGCGCAAAATTCGTCGGACCATGCAACCCGATAACCGGTGTTCCCGTTGCCGCCGCGAGGTGCATTGGACCACAATTGCCGCTCACTACCAATGTTGCATCCGAAAAAAGTGCAGCGAGTTGATTGACATCCGTCCGTCCCGAAAGTACGGTTGCTTGATGTTTCGTCCGCTCGGCAATCTCTTCGGAGACCGCTACTTCATCAGGCGCGCCCGTCAAAACAATCTGTGCGTCATACCTCGCAACGAGGGCATTTGCCAATGCCACATAGCGTCCCTGTGGCCATCGCCTGCGTGGTTTGCCGCGTCTGCCCGCCTCTGGATGTAGTACAATAAGCGGTTTTTCCAGCGAGATACCCTCTTCTGCCAGAACTTCGCGTACCCACGCACGTTCCTTTTCACGCCACCAAACCTCAAGCCCAAGTTCTTGGGCTGAACAGTTTAATTGCACCGCAAGGCTCAAGAAGTTGCGGACCTCATGCCGTCCTCGGATGTGCGGCACCGTTTCTGTGAAGAGAAAATGACGATGCTGCCCTTTCGTCGAAAACCCGACTCGCATCGGCGCACCGGTCGCGTAAGCGAGCAATGCACTCAATCGGGGCCAATGCTCTAAGTCGATTGCCCAATCAAATCTTTCACGGCGTAGCCGCGAAATCAAGCGGTTCCCCGGTTTATGGAATGGGATACATCTGTCAATATAAGGACACTCCGCTAAATAATTTAGGTTCGTCGGTGACGCTAACATCGTGACTTCGGTATTGGGAAAGGCGCGTCGTATCGACCGAATAGTGGGAATCGCCAAAATGGTGTCGCCCAAAGCAGAGAGTTGGATGAAAAGAATCTTTTTCGGGGTAGGTGTTGTCGGTGCCTGCTTAGAAAATAGACGTAGCAGGACACAAAGCGGGATGCCAAGGTATCGATCTAAGTGCTGTTGAAGCCGAGTGGACTGCATGAATCCTTAAGATAATCAAGGTAGGTTGGGTTGAGCAGTGAGAGACAAAGTTCCATCTCGTTTATACGTTCGCTTCCACTTTCCGATGTCCCCTTACGATGGATGGATCATAGCGAAACCCGACAAAACTGATGGAAATTAACCGCTGACGACTGAGCACCATTCTTCCGACCGCTGATGACTAATCAGTATAGCCGTACAGTTCAACCTCCGCAATCTTCGCGAGTGCCGTGGTTGGTCCTGTTATATGGTAGCGGTAGCGTCCACGCCGCACCTGTCCCTCCGTAATTTCCACATTTTCGCGCCGTATTTGGACGTTCTGCCGTCTCCGAGCGGCATCCTCGGTCGTCCGATGCACAACCAATTTAATGCCCGTTGTCGTAACCATTTTATTGAGGCGGATATCGATGATCGGATCCTTATTACTCCGCTTGTCATAAATTTTGTCCCATTCTCCACGCGAGTTGAACGCCATCAGCTCGAATTCTTCCAAATTCGTGGAGTGAATCACAATCCGATAGAGGGACTTCTTCTCCGGCAAGTGAACGATCGCCTCTGATGGAATATCAAGGTCGGTTACAACACTGCCCGACCCCTTTTTACGTTGGGATTCACCGATAGTCTCACTCTTTCCATCAATGAATGCCGGATCGCTGGCGGTTACACCCGGCAGGAGTGCATAGTTCTCACTCCAGTTCTGACCGAGGTTGCAACCAGAGCATAGGTACATTAACCCTAATAACGCGAATACGCGCACCCTACATGATTTGAATTTAACACGCATTATCGCCTCCGACGTACGCTACAAAACACCGTTTTTCGCTGGCGGGGTTCTAACTCTGCCTCTTCACGAGGTTCGATTTCCTATAAAGTGCGTCATCTCCGACCTACCCTATTCGCTTCAATCTGATTCAGAATGTCCTCTTTCGTCAATTTACGCACCTTGAAATGCAGTTTCCTAAAGAACGGCACCAGATCCTCCCCCGCCGCTTCACTGAAATAGTAAACCAAAAAACTCGTCTTCATAGTCCCCACCAGTTTTTGATGCAAACCATCCGCTTCCATCAACCTAAAAACCCTGATGTAAAAATCTGTGCCGTATCGCTCCCACAACTCAGCAACAAGCGTATAGGCGTATCTATACCGCCAATGCGTCAGTGGATTGTTTTCCGTATGTCCGCCCCAGTCCTCCAATTGATTCACGCCATCAAGATCGACTTCCAGATACCTTTCAAGGCTATCAAACTTCGGGTGCGTGCCACCTTTCGCATATTCCGTCTGAATCAGGACAGCAATGCCTTCTGAGAACCAGACCGGGAGAAAATAGATATTCGTAAAGGCATGGGTCAACTCATGGACGCGCACACCGTGTTTTTCATACATCTGTAGTGGGAAATCCATCTGAATGCCGTTAACCACCTTCACATACCGTCCGTCCTGAATACCTGAACGATAGTCGGTGCGCGTAAACGCCGCGAGATTCGTGCCTCTATAGAGGTGATGCAGTGTCACGTGTATCTTATGCTCCGGCTTAAAACCGAAGAGCCGATCCATCGCATCGTAAAGACTTTCCATATAACCGAGCGCGCTTTCTATGAATTCCTTCCGTTCTGCTGCTTCGTCAAATTCTTCGAGTGCTCGCAAATCGTCAGCAAATGTGAGGGTATAGTGATCGCTTTCACCGAAGAGTGCGTCCGGTCTAATCGGAAGAATCTTCGCTTTCGACGGTCTCAGCATGAGCGAAGTGGCATCGCGCTCTTCGAGTATCCGCTTCTCGCGCCGTCGTTGTGCCTCTTCTAACGCCGCGCAACCGTTGGCAACAAAAAGCAACACGAGCAACGCAAACACCGCTCGCGTTCGTATCACGCTATTGAAAATTGGAACAATAAGACACAATTTACATCTATGTTTCACAGTATTCCTCTTTAAAGCGGCACTGCCTTAGACGTATCACCAATGCGCCGCATGGTAATATCCTGTTCAATCGTCGGGTCCGGTAGACCTGTTTCGGCAAGTCGGCGTTGCAGAAAAGCCTCCATATCTGCTCTCAAACGCGCAACGATATCATCTGCCTCTTCAGCCAGATTATAGACTTCATCGGGATCCTCTTCAAGATCGTAGAGTTCCAAGTCCGGTGTCCCGTAAACGGCAGGTGTTCCACCGGTTTCAACAATCAATTTCCACTTCTGCGTTTGCCACCCACGCTTTTTCATCCATCCGCACTCCGTGAGATAGACCGCCTCCGTCGTTCCATCATGTGAACTGTTTTCCATCAAGACACGTAAGGTTTTGCCCTCCATCTTTTCACGCGCCGCCACTGCCGTCAATCCTGCATAATCAAGGATTGTCGGGGCAATGTCAGTGAGACGGACAAGACCGTCAAGCCGTTGTCCTTCGGAAATAAGTGCCGGACAGTGAACGATTAACGGCACATGGCAGTTGGTCTCGTAAAGCCCATGATGATCATACCAGAGTTCGTGTTCATCGAGTTCCTCACCGTGATCGGCGGTAATAATCAGGAGCGTCTCCTCAAGTTGTCCGCAATCGTCCAAATATCGGAACAACTGTGCCAGGCACGCATCCATATAAGCGATTGAGGCATCGTATTGCGCGTTCACATACCGTCTGTCCGTCCAAAGTCGTTTCTTCGCGATGTTGTCAGGATCCGATGGGTCTGGCGTGCACATCCACTGCCGGAAATAGTCCGTAAAAGGGTCACATGCGTAAACCGCATCCATGCTTCGGTTGTTCGGGTCGCATTCGTCCCCGCTATAAAACATCCGTTCAAACGGCAATGGAGGAAGATACGGCGTGTGTGGATCCCAATAGTGAAGAAAAGCGAACCAAGGTTTATCCTGCGCCTGTGCGATGTCCAGAAGTTCAATTGCCGTTTCGTTAACCGCCTCCGCCTTCCGAGCATTGCGGTAACCCGTTTCCCATTGGTAACCACGATACTGCGTTTCAGGGAAACCCCGCTGAAACCAGCGTCCCAAATTGTCCGCAGCAACGGTGAAGTAACCCGCCTCACTCAGCAGTTCAGGAGCCGTCTTTATATCTGTTGCCAAGTTAAGCGTCCCACCCTGTGTAATAATTTGGTGAGACAAAACATCCTTGCCCGTGAACATCGTGGTATGGGCAGGGTGTGTCGGAATATGTGGGCTGATACACTTCTCAAAAAGCGTTCCCTTTTCTGCGAGGGCATCGAGGTGTGGTGTTGTCAGGTTGCGGTACCCGTAACAACTCATGCTTGATGCCCGTAGCGTATCTAACGAGATGAGGATAATATTACGCAAAAAATCGGCTCCTTTCCAATACTGGCAATCGACTGTCAGCAATCGACTGACCTAACCATCGGCGCACACGATAAGGTCTCTGGTAGACTTGTAACGTTTTTATCTGGATCGCGGATGACACAGATATGAGAATTTTTAAACTTCTCTCTAATTCCACGCCCACCCTCTTGTAGGAGGGATCTCCGAATCCGGACACTTACTGACCGCTGATTGCTGACAGCTATTTTCCTAATCCCCTGCCGCAACATCCGCTGAGGTCACTTGCGCCGCGCGAATCGCTTCGCACAAATAAGTAATCCCTTCAGGAATATCATCCACGTGGCAGTAAGCATACGCCAGTCGGATCGCCTTTACGGATTCGTTCGCATAATGGAAAGCACTTCCGTTGCTATATCCGACCCCTTTTGCCGAGGCAAGTTCCTGTAACTTGTTGAGATCTGTGGTCTCCGGCAGATCTATCCAGAGGAAGAGTCCACCGCGAGGTCGCGTCCATGTGCAGAGATCACTGACGTGTTTCTCAAGCGTCTCTACCACTGCGCGGCATTTCGCACCCACAGCCGCGTTCGTCTTCACAAGATGCGTTTCTAAGTGCTCCATGAAGAATTCAGCAACAATCGCACTCGCCAACGCGCTCGTCCCGCCGTCCCAGCGGTTCTGGTGAATTTGTCCCCAATAAGGCTCTCTCGCCACAAAATACCCTTGTCGAACACCTGCTCCTAAAATCTTGGAGAAAGTTGCGATGAAAATCACGCGATTGGAGGTATCCAACTTAAAAAGTGAAGCTGGTGTCGGTGTTGATGTGAAGTCAATATCGCCGTAGCAGTCATCTTCAACGATGAGTGTATCATATTCTTCTGCCAAGGCTAACATCCGATGACGACGTTCAAGTGAGAGAATCGCACCTGTCGGATTCTGATGGTTCGATGTCGTATAGATGAACGATGGGCGGATATTCTGACGTTTGAGTTCCGCGAGTTTCGCCTCCAGCGCATCCATATTCATACCATCAGTATAGTCCATCGGCACACCCACGATATTCGCCTTGAAATGCCGCATGATACCCAAAGTGCCGCTGTAAGTATATTCCTCTGTTAGCACTGTATCGCCGGGGTTAATCAACGTTCCGAGCACCAATTCCAGTGCCTGCATAGAACCTGAGGTAATTGAGATGTTATCAATCGGCAACGGGACACCTTCGCGTCTTTCAAACCGCATTGATGCCAGTTCCCGCAATCCCTGATAGCCTGATTCGCCCGGATAGTTAACCAGATCGCCACCCAGCTTACGGAGAGCCTTTTCACTCGCTGCGATTAACCCTTCCGTCGGGAATGTATACGGATCCGGACGCCCGCCTGTAAAACCAAAGTCTTTCATAATACGCTCCTTTTTCTGAGCAAATTCCAGATAAGTGAATTATAGCAGACCTCTTGAAAAAAAGCAACACCGAAAAACGCACGGAATTGATATGCTACTTTGCGCATAAAATTTCAGAGTAAATCTCTTAAAGATCTTCTGTAAAAACTCAAAGAACCCAGTCAATCCATAGGCTTAGAGCCTTTCCTTGACATATAAATTTTTTCACTTTTACTCTGAATACTCTGAAAGTGTGGACGATAGGGGTGGATGTGAGGACTCCATCGCTGCTGGCGCGGTTTCTAACCTCGCTCCCTGACCGCTGATTGCTGATAACTAAAAACTGTCTAAATTGACATTAAATTCCGTCTCGTGCTATACTTTGGTATCTTGATAAGAGCCGTGCTAACTATAATTCTCCTCGGTTTTCCTACATCCATTGACACAGATGATAACCCAAAACCCGCTTCCAAACGTCACCTTTGAACCGATGCGCTCGTGCGATCTACAGGAGGTAATGAAAATAGAAAACGAGTGCTTTGAGGATCCATGGAGCGAAATCTACTACACGTTATCTCTGAAGCGACCCCGGTCGTACGAACATTTTTACGTGGCACGGCGCGAGCATATCATCGTCGGCTACATTGTGTTCAGCATTCTCTATGAAGATGCGCACATCCTGAATCTCGCGGTGCCGGCTGCCTATCGGCGACAGGGTATCGGCAAATACCTGCTCACTTCAGCCTTAGAAATGATACAGGCACATGATGGACGCGAAGTTTTCTTGGAAGTCGCCGTCAGCAATCTACCTGCACAATATCTCTATCGACAGTTTGGATTCCGCATTTGTGGTACCCGAAAAAACTACTACGGACGTTACAAAGACGCTTACGTTTTCCGAAAAGGAGTCGAAAGTTATGCTGTTTAACCTATTAAGTCAAACCTTTTCAGCGACGACGAACCTATCGCTCTCAACACGCCGCCAGGAAGCACGGACGGTCGGCAGAAATGGTTGGCGTGTCATTGAAGAAGAAGTCAATTGGAACACCGCTGAAACCGCCATCGTTGTCGTTGATATGTGGAACGAACACTGGTCATGGGGAGCAACGGAACGTGTGAACGTGATGGCACCTCGGATGAACATCGTACTCGGTCGGGCACGAGAACACGGTATACAGATTATCCATGCCCCGTCTGACACGATGGACTTCTATGAGGCACACCCCGCACGCCGTGGGATCTTAGAACTGCCGCACGCCGAGCCACCCGCCGAACGCGAACTCCCCGATCCACCCTTACCCGTTGATGCCTCCGATGGGGGGTCAGATACTGGGGAAACCGATGGCTACAAGGCATGGCACCGTCAGCACGCAGTCATTGAAATTGCGGATATAGATGCCATCAGCGACAACGGGCAGGAGGTATACAACCTGCTGGATCACAAAGGTATTAAGAATATTATCTTCATGGGCGTTCACACCAATATGTGTGTCCTCGGACGTTCCTTCGCCATTAAACAGATGGTGCGTTGGGGCTTCAACGCCGTCCTCGCACGCGATCTCACCGATGCGATGTACAACCCGTTCAAGCCACCTTACGTTAGCCACGAAGCAGGTACACAACTCATCATTGAATATATTGAAAAATTCTGGTGCCCCACAATCCTGAGCGGTGATTTGACGACCCCTAAGATATGATATTTCCTCGTACAAAAAAATGCCCACGGTAACGAAAATACCGCGGGCATTTTAATTTCGGTGTATTCTTTACTGATGGCTGTCTTTCAGCGAACCCCATGTTGTCGTAAGTTTCGCCTTCGGATCTACAGCAGTGCTCACAGATGGCACGACCTCTAAGGCGCTGAACATTGCGTTCAAGTCCCCTGCCCCAGTCTCCGCATTTCCTGCAAAGTCGAAATCAAGGGTACCGTCGCTGACTTCAATTCCCGAATACGTTTTGATGTCAATCTCATTATTGCCTGGTGTCACATAGAGCGGTTCAACGTTCTCCGCTTCAATGAAAATATCGTAACCGCGGTTGTTCGGAGACCAGTGTTCGCCGACGAGATAAGTCACGTCAAAAACGCCGTTGCCAGTCTTAAACTGATACTTAACCGTGTCAGGGAACTGTGCCCAACTGACAGCATAGAATAATTCTACATCGTAACCAGCGGCTTCCGCTTGTGCTATGGCATCCGCTGTCAACGTCTGGACTTCAGCGATGCGTGGCTCTTTTTCAATCCATCCACCCCACGCTTGGTCCGTCTGCTGCGCGCCGTTCCAGACACGCCCCTGTGAATCGGTGAAGTCATCTGTCTTGCCTCCCCATACTCGGAACTCCTCGGCTGGTAGCACCGTCGGTACGGCGAAGAGAGCCAGAAAAACGATAGCCATCAAAACACTTAATGATCTCATCGAAATACCTCCATCTATGTGTTAATTCCGTTCCCCTTTCAGAACACCCCATGTTGTAGCAAGTTTCTGCTGCGGGTCAACGGCTAATGCGGGAATGACTTCTATCCCGCTAAACATAGCATTGAGATCTCCAGCACCGGTCTTCGGATTGCCAGCAAATTCAAGACTCATGACCTTGTCTTTAACCTCAATGCCTTCGTATCGTATAATATCTATCTCGTTATTACCGGGTGTCACATACTCTTCTTCAACAATCTCGTCTTCAATGATAATATCGAAACCGCGATTGTTCGGAGACCAATGCTCGCCGACGAGATAGGTAACAGTGAACATGCCTTTACCGGTATTCAGATCGACCTTGACGACATCAGGAAACTGTGCCCAACTCACAGCATAGAAGAGTTCTTTATCGTACCCTTCCGCTTTTGCCAGTTTTTCGGCATCTTTCGTAAGGTTTAGGACTTCTGCTGTACGAGGCAGTTTTTCAACCCATCCACCCCATTCTTTTTTCTCGTTCTGTCCACCGTGCCAGATACGACCATCGGAATCTTTAAAATCTTCCAATTTACCGCCCCATACCCGAATCTCTTCGGCGGAACTTGCATCGTAGACGACCGGTACCGCAACATATACGGCAAGCAAAACAGTCAAAAATAAACTTCGTCTCATATTTTCTCCTTATTGTAAAAAACGTAAACATATTAAAAAATAACACATTTACATTACAATTGCAAGATTATTTCGCGTTACTCCTCGCGCTCAGTCACGACAATCCGCTGATTCGTCTGTACATCCGTCAGTGTTTGTACAGTCCCGCTCGGCCACCGAATAACAATCCGGTCCACTATCTTGTGGTGCGCAAGACCAAACTCGACATCAATACTACTCTGAGAAAGATAACTGTCTCCTGCTGTTACCTGCTGAATCTGATGAAGATCGCCAGCACTTACCTTCACAAGTGCGCCAACACCATCCCGATTGCTCGCTGTGCCGAGCGTGCGGATCTGAAGCCAGTGCCTTTGATTCCCGCCGTCGTTTCGGAGCAACATCGGTTTCCCACCACTGTTGACGATAAGGATATCCAAGTCGCCATCGGCATCGTAATCCCCAACCGCGACACCTCTACCAACCCCATACGAGTTGGATTGCCGAAGCCCGACAGCGTCAGAAATATCAGTGAAGGTGCCGTCACCGTTGTTCTGGAGAAAAACATCCGCTTGCCCATGTGCCTCCCATGAAGCCGGATCAATGTGTCCCGCTGCAAAGAAAAGATCCAGATCCCCATCGTTGTCTGCATCAAACAACGCAGTTCCCCAGCATGTTTTACCAAGCCCCGACTCAAAAACACCGCTTTGTGCAGAAACATCAGTAAAAGTGCCATCACCCTCATTTCTATAAAGGACATTGTTCTCGTCTAACCAGTTCGTAACAAAGATGTCCAAATCGTTATCAGAATCGTAATCGCCCCAAGCAATACCCATACCGCTCCGTATGTCGCCGGTGCGACTCCTCGCATCTGGACGGTTCGTGTTCGTGAACGTTAACTCTCCATCGTTGCGATAGAGGATATTCTGGTCGGTATCATTGGCGAGATACAGATCCAGATCGCCATCGGTATCGTAATCCGCTGCAGCGACTCCAAGGGTCAGATGAAATCCACCGTTCACCTTGGCGGCATCCGTAATATTAATGAAACCTCCATCTCCCTTATTTAAATAGAGGACGTTTGCCTGCCCGAAGAAATCATACGGGAAAAAGACTTCATCCCCTTGCGGAACTTTGGTATATTCGATATAGTTACCGACGTAAAGGTCAAGGTACCCATCGCTATCATAATCGCCCCACGATATCCCGGCACCGAAACCATCGTGACCGATGCCACCTGCCCCAGACGAGAAGCGTTTGAAAGTCCCGTCGCCATTGTTCCGATAGAACAGATTCGCCTTATAATTCGTGACATAAAGGTCGGCATCACCATCGTTATCATAATCTGCGAAGGCACATCCCATACCCCATCCGGTATCGCCGACTCCAGCGGTATCGGTTACATCGCTGAAAGTCCCATCACCATTATTCCGATAGAGCGTGTTCTTCGGTAACGCCGCTCCTGATGCTGGTCGCACCAATGCACTGTTGAGAATATAAAGATCTAACTTCCCATCGTTGTCGTAGTCGCACCATGCTGCACCGGAACCGACGAGCGCAGGCACCACACGCAAGTCGATACCGCCAGCGTGCTCAAAACGGATGCCCGCATCCTCAGTGACCTCCACGAATCGAATGGCAGATGCATAACTGCTGAAAATAAACGTAAAACTCAAGACTGCAATAGCGTCTCGCAACCTCTTGTGCATTCAAATTCCTCTCATTCCTAACTCGCATTGTACCGACATTATACACAAAACCGTGCGTCAGGTGTATTTTATTTCTCCTGTAGATAGAAGGACGGAACGCCCAAGCAAAAACACCCTGATTCCCGACAATGTTTGCTATCTATCTACTCCCTGATACCTATAAGAATCCCGAAAATCCTTTAATCCTGTGAATCCTGATTCAGATAATTACTGACCTTTTCTGCTCTTTGCTGGCTCCTGACGGCTGACCGCCGATGGCGGTTCTTCTGACAACTGACAACTGACAACTGAGATTTTAGTTGCAATTACACTAAAAATGTGTTAAAATTCATAGGAGTTAGTGTGGTAAAACCAGTTGTCTAAGTTAGAGGACATGCAAGTGGAAATATCTGTCTTAGTACTTAACGCCAGCTACGAAGCGATCAATGTTTGCAACCTCAGGCGCGCTATGAAAATGGTTTTTAAGGGCACTGCACAGACTGAAGAAGTCTCTGATATTGAGATTCATTCACCCAGTGCCGCGATGAAAGCCCCACATGTAATTCGGTTAGTAAGTTACGTCCACGTCCCGCGCAGCGTCGTCAAATTTTCACGGAGGAATGTTCTCGTCCGCGACCAGTATACATGTCAATACTGTCATAGCGAGTTCCCAGCAGCGCAGCTCACGATGGACCATGTGGTACCGCTCTCTCGCGGCGGAGAAACAACATGGGAGAACGTTGTGACAGCCTGCAAAAAGTGTAATAACAAGAAGGGCAGTAAAATGCTCTACGAAGCGCGATTGAAATTGCAGCGTCAGCCGAAAACACCCTCAATTTTGACCTATTTGCAACTCAATCGTCATTTTCGCGGGTGCCACCCGTCGTGGAGAAAATATCTGTATATCAACTAAATCATGCAAGATCCGAAAAAACTGAAAAAGCGTTGGGAATTCCAGCGCGCCTATCAGAAGGGCAGTAAGTATTGGAATCGCTACTTTGTGATATACGTGTTCCACACCCATTTCAATAACCTCCGATTGGGAATAACCGTCAGCAAAAAAGTTGGAAAGAGTGTTCAACGGAATCGCGTCAAAAGACTCATTCGTGAATCGTTTCGGCAGTTACGCCCACGAATGAAAACGCAATACGACATCGTGGTCGTCGGGAGGACAGGCGCGTGTCGACTCACGTGTCGAGAGGCAAAAGATGGATTGTTTCACCTCTTTCGGAAAGCGTCTATTTTAAACAATCCAGCCAGCGGCAGTCTAAGACAAGGTAGAAACGATAGTAGTTAATAAGGAATAGAGGCGTGCCACATTCTAAGCACAACGAAGAAGATATAAACCAAAATAGGAACCAGTGGATACGCAATAAATTGGACGGGACAGTGATACTTTTACAACCTATCCGCTTTTATCGACGCTTTATTTCCCCGCTCTTGCCACCGTCCTGCCGATTCTATCCGACCTGCTCGCAATATGCACTCCAAGCGTTAAAACGCTACGGTGCCCTCAAAGGGTGTTGGCTCACAATTAAACGACTTGCAAAGTGCCATCCCTGCCATCCAGGAGGCTTTGATCCTCTAAAATAGCAGGTATGCCAATTAGCAGTCAGTTATCAACAATCAGCAATCGGTAAAGAGGTTTTTGTCTAACACTCTTTACTTCTTAAAATAGCATCAAAACCGGTAGCCTGCAACACCGGCGCAGGCGGATATGAGGGACGCACGTCAACATCGAAACGCACATCCTTCCTCCGCAAGGTAAAATTAAAAAATACAAAAAATGAGGAGCATCTAATCTCGATGGGAGTACGTTACATTCTTGCATTGGTTCTAATGATTGCTGTGATGATCGGATGGAGCCTATTTTTCGGCAACCGCTTTGCCCCTCAACCTGATGAACCCGCAACTACTGAGACACCGGCAGCATCAAGTCCAAGCGAAACACAATCGGACACCACGACGCAAGGAACATTTGATGGTGCCGATGCATCTGTCAACCCTGACCTCTGGACAGCCGTTGAGGAAAGTCCAGACGATGCAAAAGTCAACGTCCAAACCGATAACTATACTATTGTTTTTAACGAAAAACTCGCAATCGCTAAACAGTGGGAATTAAATCACTTTCCAGACAGGACAGATGCGGACAAAAATCCGTTGAACCTGATTCCTGAAAACGCACTCAACTGCCTCGCACTTCGGTTTGGAAACTCACAGCTGCAACTTGATTCACTTCGTGCTGCATGGAAGGCAGACAAATCCGAAGTTAACATCACAAATGGGCAAGATACTAACACACTCATCTTCAGGACAACAATCGGAGAAAAACTACGAGTCACAAAGCAGTTCACTTTCAATCCAGAAGGTTACTTCGTTGATATGATGTTAACCTTCCAAAATGTCTCTGATGAACCACTGCTTATGGGTGGAACTGAACCCACAAACGGGTACCAACTTCAGTGGGGACGAGGTATCAATGCCGATCTGCTTCCACATGAAAAAAAGAGCGGCAAACGTGGACGGCGCGGCACAGAAGGTGCCAAAGCATACATCGGTGAAGACAAACCGAGGCGTGAACTCAAATCTGAACAGGCGTTAGCTACAGTTCTTTGGGCGGGATTGGACAGCCAGTACTTCAGCGCATTGATGATTCCAGACCCTCAACTTGCCGCTACCTATAAATTTATAGAGACGCCGCAGGCAAATGTTACAACCGATATCGTTGTCACTGCACCAACAGAGACGGCGGCACTCGTAGTGCCAAGTTTTTATCTCCCAGTACAGGGGAAGGAGAGGCATGCTTTCCGTCTCTACGTCGGACCGAAAGACGATACAATTCTAAAAAGTATAGAGGCACCGAATGACCCTGACAACCCAGTACGTCTCTCGAAAGTCATCGACTTCGGATTCTTCTGGCCCCTCGCATGGGGAATGCTCTGGATATTCAAAGGCTTGCATAGTATCTTCGGGAACTATGGCATAGCGATTATACTCCTGACGGCTTTGGTGAAGGTTATCTCTTATCCCTTCACACACAAAGCACATAAATCTATGAAGGAGATGCAGAAACTTCAGCCGCAATTAGTGGAATTGAAGGAGAAATACAGGGATGACCCACAGAAACTCAATCGCGCAACGATGCGACTCTACAAGGAACACGGCGTCAACCCGTTAGGGGGCTGTATACCATGGCTTCCACAAATTCCGATTTTTTGGGCACTCTTCGCACTTCTTGGAGGCGCAGTGGAACTCCGTGGGGCACCCTTCCTTTTATGGATCGATGACCTTTCGGCACCCGACACTTTAATCGATCTGCCTTTCACGATTCCATTGATTGTCACGCAAATAGATGCTGTCCGTCTATTACCTATAATAAACGGTTTAACAACCTGGCTCCAACAAAAATTTGTCGGCAATATGGCACCAACAACGGACAACATGCAAGCGAAATTAATGCAGTTTATGCCCCTCATTTTTATTTTCATCTTTTATAACTGGGCATCTGGGTTTGTGTTGTATTGGCTGTGCAATAATGTTTTCACGATCACACAACAGTACTTACAAAACCGGAGTGAGACTGGCGAAGATCAATCCGCACCAGCAAACACTATAAAAAGGAACAACTCCAAACGAAAGTAGAATCAGCATTCCCACAGTACCGGTAGGAGCAGTTTTTAACCGCTCCGGGCATCAAATAGGAGCTTTTAAATCCCAGAGAATTCTATCAATTTTTTTAACGAAATGCCCCAATCAACGACTTCACCGCTGGAAGCAATTATTGAGGAGGATATTACCTGTGCAGCACTACATCGAAACCGAAGGCGATACAGTGGAGGAAGCAATTGAACACGCACTCACCGAACTCGAGGCAACTCGTGATCAGGTCACAATTGACATCGTCAACGAACCTACGAAAGGGATTTTGAACTTCGGTGCTAAACCTGCGAAAATTCGCGCAACACTCAAACAAGATGTCTCTTCCGCCCCGGATACAATTCTAAGGGAGATACTCAGCCGTATGCGAATTGACGCAGAGGTTGAATCAAGCTTTGTTGACGGAAGCACACACCTCAATATCGTCACCGACAGTCCCGCACTCCTCATAGGAAAACACGGTCAGACTCTCGATGCAATTGAGCGTTTGCTTAATTGTATCGTCAATAAAGCCTCGCTTGTAAAAAGACGCGTTTTTGTCAATACAGAAGGCTATCGGGAACGTCGAGAAGAACGACTCGTCGAAATGGCACACCAAGTCGCTGAGAAGGTCAGATATACCGACAGGGAAGTCATCTTGGCACCGATGTCCGCACGCGACAGGCGTATCATTCATGTTACCTTAAAAGAAGACGAGGTCGTCTCTACTTACAGCCAAGGCGAGGGTGAGATGCGACGCGTCGTCGTCACAACGCAACAACCTTAAAATGGCTATCCGAAACCATCGGCAGTCAGTAACAACAGACGTTAGGATTCTCACATCCGTCTTGTCCCTGACAACTGATGATTGATAGCTGATGGCTATTCTATGAAATTCCACGATACGATTGCAGCCATCGCAACAGCACGCGGTGAAGCCGGCATCGGCATCGTCCGAGTAAGTGGTGACCTTGCCCTACCGATCGCCGCTGAATTGTTCCGATCCCCACGCGGCGTGCCCCTCACAGAACTGTCAACACATACGCTTACATACGGACACGTCATAGACGCAAACGCATCCGACGATGTCATCGACGAAGTGTTACTCGGTATCATGCACGCACCGAAGACATATACCGGTGAAGACATCGTCGAATTTAACTGCCACGGCGGTCCGGTGACACTCACAGCAGTGTTGGACTTGGTGGTGAAGCGCGGGGCACGGATCGCTGAACCAGGAGAATTTACAAAACGTGCTTTCCTCAACGGAAGATTGGATTTGGCACAAGCGGAAGCAGTCGCCGAACTCATCGCCTCAAAAACAGACTTAAGCCGAAAAATCGCTATAGAGGTGCTCGCCGGGAAACTCTCTGATACTGTAAATTTTCTCAGCGACCAACTTGCTAACTTGCTCGCAGAAATTGAGGCATCCATCGACTTTCCCGAGGAAGACCTGGATTTCATGAAGGTGGGGACACAACTCGAAACGGCGCGTGCTGTTCAGACCGACTTAACGGCACTACTCGACACTGCCGCAGAAGGTAGGATTATCACAGAAGGTGTTAATGTCGCTATACTGGGTAAACCGAACGTTGGAAAATCAAGTCTGCTCAATGCCCTCGTTGGAGCAACACGCGCAATCGTGACAGACATACCCGGCACAACACGCGATACAATTGAGGAGACGATTAACGTCAACGGTATCCCGTTGAAACTCATTGATACCGCCGGCATTCGACAGACAGATGACGTTGTAGAACAACAAGGTGTTGAACGGAGCAAAGCGGTGCTTGACAGGGCAGAACTGTTACTGTTGATGTTCGATGCATCGCAACCGCTGAACAACGCAGACTTGGAACTCTTACAGACAGCACAATCAACCAAGGCAATTCTTATTCTCAACAAGGTGGATCTACCGGTTCTGACACCATTAACCGCATTGCTTGGGCATTGTCCTAAAAAACAGATTGTCGAGACAGCAATTCCTGAGGGCAAGGGACTTGATGCCCTAAAGGCTGCGATTTGTGAGGAATTGATCGGAGGCGAATTGGTCGTCGGTGAATCGCCGATTGTAACAAACGCTCGCCACCAAGAAGCGCTCCGACGCGCAAGCGAAGGACTTAATTATGCAATAGAGAGCCTCGAAAACGGTATGCCCCCTGACCTCGTCGCTGTCGATCTACGAATCAGTTTGGACGGTCTCGGAGACATCGTCGGTAAAACGACAACTGAAGATATTTTAGATAGAATCTTCTCTCAGTTCTGCGTCGGAAAGTAAAAAAATGAGAACTTTTACCGTGATTGGGTGTGTCTATTTCCTGCAGACGAGCAAAAGGCATTGATTCTGGACACAACATCACAAAGGAGCGTATCATGTTAGGAGCAAAACAACAGTGGTGTCCTCGCTGCAAAAGGCACGTACAAACAGAGCAGAAGCAATCCTACATTGGCAGACAGAAAGAACTCGTCAGAATTATTATTACCTGTTTCAAGTGTCGGACAACGCTATCAAGCAAAACAACCAGTGCAGCTGCTCTTGAGCAGAGCGAGGAAGAGACTGCAACTGAAAAGTAGTGCAGGTGTGACAATAGTACTACTGAAACTAATGGAATCGTAAATTAAGGCGTTATTAAATAAAAAAGGAGAAAACTAATGTTTAATACTGTTTTTCGCCGTATATCACTCGGTGTACTACTGCTGATGGTGGGCACAATACCCGCGCTCATCGCGAGTGAAGAGGTCCAATGGAGTAAGTCAATCGAAGAGAGCATGTCAGAAGCCAAGACGACCGGTAAACCGATGATGATGGACTTCTACACCGATTGGTGAGGGTTCTGTAAGCGGCTGGATGCCGAAACGTTTACGGATGCACACATTATTGAGCTCTCTGAAAAGTTTGTTCCCGTCAAAGTGAATCCAGAAGACAAGGAACGTCCCATCAATGAAGAGACCCGAAGCCGATACGGTGTTACGGCTTACCCGGCAGTCCTGTTCGTCAGTCCAGATGGAGGTCTCATCCAAAAGGCTTCAGGATTTCTCACACCGGATCAGTTTTCACCGATTATGAAAGATGCGTTGGAAAAAGAGACGGCATTTCAAGAGAAATTGGAAAAATTGAAGGCGAAATCGGATGATGCCAAACTCAACGCTCAAGTCGCGCTTACCTACCTCGAACGACAACAGATTGAAAACGCAGTCTTGTTTAGTGAGAAAGCGTTTGAAAATGACCCAAAAAACCGCACGAAGCTCATTCCAAACCTGCACAGCCAATTGGGACTTGCTTACGGCGGACTCGTTGAAGGGGCTATGCTTGAAAACAGCGAAGAAGCAGAGATGCACTTTGAAAAGGCTGTCTCTCACTTCAAAGTTGTCATAGACACATATCCGAAAAGTAAAGTCTATGAGCCTGCGCAGTACTATCTCGGCGTGACGTACGCCATCAAAGGAAATTTTGAAGATGCGATCGTCGCGCTTGAAAAGTTATCCCACCATGCTAAGGACGAAAATATAAGACAGAACGCCGAAGCAATGCTGGAACGGGTCAAAGATTTGGCGAGTTCCAACTAACAATCTCCGGTAAGTGCGGTTCTAAACCGCACTTACAACATCAACTCAGAAACCTCCTCTGGCGTTAGAAGTCGATACTGTCCAGACGGAAGGTTGCCTAACCGCAAATTACCGATTCGGACCCGCTTCAAACGGATTACCGGATGCCCCACGGTTTTAAACATTAAACGTACCTGTCGTTTCTTCCCCTCGTGAATCACTACCTCAAATTTTGCTAACGCGCTATCTTTATTTGCTTTTAAACGCTTGACCTTCGCCGGTGACGTTGTTCCGCTTGAAATCGTAACGCCTTGACGCAACCGTTGAATAGCGCTGTCGCACGGCACACCCTTCACCCACGCGAGATAGGTTTTCTCTACTTCATGGCTCGGATGTAGCAACTGATAGGCAAAGTCTCCATCGTTTGTGAAAAGGAGAAGCCCTTCGGTCTCCAAATCCAAGCGTCCGACAGGGTAGATGGTATCGGGTAGATCCGCGACGAGCTCCATGACAGTAGGGCGACCGCGTTCATCGCGGCGCGTCGTCAAGCACCCTGCGGGTTTATTCAGCATCAGATAGGCGTGTTCTGCTAACGGTTCGACCTGTTTTCCCTCAAATTCAACAGAGTCAATCTCTACGTTAATCGGGTGTCCCGGGACCAAAATGGGTTCACCATTGACAGTGACGGCTCCATCTCGAATGCTCTTTTTCGCTGACCGCCGCGAGGCGATGCCTGAAGTAGCAATATACTTTTCAAGTCGCATCATTTTTCTATGTGCCAACCTTTTTCCATAGCGATTCGTTGCAACTTCCTGTCTGGATTGACGGCGACCGGATGCCCAAACAATTCCAGCTTGTATGCATCCGTATGATGATTTCCATACGCGTAGGAAGCACTCAGGTCAAACCCATGCTCGGTTGCGAGTTGTTGGGCAAGTTTCGCTTTGTTTTCTGCAAAAGGGTGCAGTCCGATACGTTGTCCAGTAAACCTTCCGTCAACCACTTCCAACTCGTGAGCAACCATCATATCAGTTTGAAAATGTTCATGAAACGGCTGAACGAGGAACGCCAACGAACCTGACATGAGAATAACTGTTCGTCCTTCGGCGCGGTGGGCGTATATCAATTTAGAAATATGAGGCGCGATGCTTGCACGCAATGGGTCAACAAAACAGCGGCGTGCAATTTCATGGATGTGATCCTGTTCTAAACCGCGAAGGTAGATTTTGTTAGATTTCGCCACTGACAGGGACTTAACCCTCAGAAAATTGGATGTCCACGCAAGCAGATTCGGTATAGGGATCTCGCCGTGGTTCAATAGGTGCGTCAGAAAAATCTGCTCTGAGGAGAGACGGATAATCGTGCCATCTAAATCGAAAATGGCACATGTTTTGGATTCTGTCATGTTGTTTGTTGCCCCAGCGCACGTCGATAGGCTTTAACAGCGGCTTCCAATCCGATATAGAGCGCGTCTGCCATCAGATGATGCCCAATAGAAACCTCAAGGAGTCCCGGTAATTTCTGCATCAAGGGTAGGTTTTCAAGATTGAGATCGTGTCCGGCGTTGACACCAAGCCCTAAATCTACTGCTTTTGCTGTCGCAGTTTCCAACAACGCGAACTCGCGTTCGATCTCTGTCTTTGTCTGTGCCATCGCATAAGGAGCAGTGTAAAGTTCAATTCTATCTGCACCGATGTCTCGCGTTCTTGCTATCTGTTCCACATCGGTTCCACTAAATAGACTCACACGGATATCCGCATTTTTCAACCCTTCGATGATCGGTTTTAATGTATTGCCATCTTTGCGGATGTCCCAAACAGTGTGGCTTGTTATTTCACCTACGACAACGGGGACGAGCGTGCATTGCGTCGGTTTTGTGCGTAGCACCATATCAATGAGATCCGGTCTCGGATCGCCTTCAATGTTATATTCAATGTTGGATCTTTTTTGGGTATTGATTTCTATTAACCGTTCAGCGATGTCCTGCACATCTGTCGGTGTGATATGGCGTTCATCTTCGCGCGGATGCACAGTGATACCTTGTGCCCCAGCGGCGACGCAGGTATCGACAGCCGTAAGCACATCCGGAATATCACCACCTCGTGAGTTTCGCAGTGTTGCGATTTTGTTTACATTCACACTTAGACAAATCATCTTTTCTGTTCCTTTTTGCTATATTTTAGTCGGTGGAAAGTAGCGATTGAAAAATCGCTACTATCGGATGTTTTCGTAATATATATACAAACTATGGGAAAATACCCAACTGCATATAGGATTTTGCAATTCTATGAATGGCATTGATAAACGCAGCCGTTCGGTAATCTATGGCGTTGTTTTTATCTCTATGTTGCGTGCGGGTTTCACGCATCTCCTGATAGGCATTTATCATCGTATCTTGAAGACCGGAGTTCACCAAATCTTCCTCATCTGCGCCATGTATTAACGCACGCTCATCGTCTGAAAATGTATAGCCGGTCGCTTTCTCAACAGCACGGCGCATTGCGTGTTGGGTTTGGTCCTCGAAACGTTTTCCGAGTCTCCCAAATTGTACATGCGACAGATTCCGAAGCCACTCGAAATAGGAGACGGTGACACCACCAGCGTTGAGAAAAGTATCCGGTATAACCATAATCCCCCGTCTTTGAAAAATTTCGTCAGCAGCTGGTGTTGTGGGTCCATTTGCAGCTTCGGCGATAATAGCGGCTTTGATTCGGGGCGCGTTTTTTGTCGTAAGCTGATTCTCAAGTGCCGCGGGGATGAGAATATCACATTCTAACTCCAAACCATCGTTCGGATTCTCAATAAGTTCAGCACTCGGATACCCGCAGATTGATCCGGTTTCCGCACGATGCATGGCGACTTTTTCGACATCAAATCCTTCTGGGTCATAGATGCCAGCATTTCGCTCAATAATCCCAATGACGCGTGCATCCGCCTCCACCAGAAACTTCGCTGCATGGTAGCCGACCTTACCAAACCCTTGAACAATAACGCTTTTTCCTTGTAGACCCGGAGATAGCCCAAGTGGTTTCATGTCCTCTGCGAAGCCGCATACTTCTTCTAAACCGAAGACAACACCGCGTCCAGTAGCCCCTTGCCGTCCATGAATCCCGTTTTGTTCGATCGGTTTGCCTGTTACGCACGCAGTAGCATTAAGCTTGTCAGGTGCCATTGTGAGATAGGTATCCAGGATCCACGCCATTTCGGTCTCACCCGTACCGAAGTCAGGTGCTGGTACATCTATCCCGGGTCCGATGTAATTCTTCTGAATCAACTCGTAGGTATAACGGCGGGTGATGCGCTCCAATTCACTTTCTGAATATTCGCGTCTATCCAATTGAATCCCACCTTTGGCACCGCCAAATGGCACGTCAACCAGCGCGCACTTGTACGTCATCAATGCCGCAAGTGCCATTATCTCATCTTCGTTAACGAGGGTACTGTAACGGATGCCACCTTTCGTTGGGAGAATATGGTGGCTATGCTCTGCACGCCAGCCGTGGATGGTTTGAATAGTCCCGTCATCCCGCTTTATTGGAAATGTGAAATGGCACGAGCTATTACATACCTTTATCTGCTCCAAAAGCCCACGTGGATACTCCGTGAATTGAGCCGCCTTGTCAAAATCCCTATTCACTTTCTGGAAAAATGAGAAATTTTCGGTTTCCATAATGTTGAGCCTGAATGTAGGAACGGGCGAGGCACAGAGACCTCGCCCTACAACGATGCAGTATGAAAACTTCGTCTTAGGAACCGATGCTACCGTTGCCTGACGAACTTTTGAAGACGCGCATCCGCTTGAACTTCACCGACGTAGATATCGCCGCGCGAATCCAACCAGATACCGTGTGGGCATGCCATAAATTCACCGGGGACCGAACTGCCGGGTTCACTGCCCCATTGAGAGACAACCTCGCCATCCAGCGTCATGATTGTGATACGTTGGTCCAGTTCAGCGATATAGACAAGTTCGTCGTCACCAATGTAAATCGTGTCTGGATGCAACAGATCTCCCCATTCTTCAATGTACTCACCTTCAAGGGTAAAGAATTGGATACGATTGTTTTCCCTGTCGGCGACCATGAGTCTATTGCGCGGATCGACCCTGACACAGTGCGGGAGGTCAAACTCACTCGGACCTGTGCCCGGTTGTCCCCACGATTTAATCAGCTCACCATCAGGCGAGTATTTGTGAACGCGGGCGTTGCCATAGCCGTCAGTGATATACATTTCGCCATCGGGTCCGAGTGCCAAATCTGTCGGCTTATTGAAAGGTTCACCTTCCGCACCGGGGACATCCGGTGTGCCGAGCGTCATCAGCAACTCACCGTCCGTAGTGAACTTCCGTATAACGTGTGTATCACGTTCTGTACAATAGATATTATCATCGGCATCGATGAAAATCCCGTGAGCATCTTTGAGAATATCATCGCCCCAAGAGTCGATAAAATTGCCGTCACGATCGAAGATGACCATCGGATGTTCACTGCGACTGTAAACATAGACGCGGTCCTGTGAATCAACACCAACAGCGGGAACCCAACCGAATTCCCAACCGTCTGGAAGTGTCCACCAATTCTCTTGCACAGTATATTGATGTGTGCCTTGTCCGTAAACCATAAAATTTTCTCCCTACTCCAAAAAGAATTGGCATCTATTTTAGCAGGTTCGTCGCGATTTCTCAAGGATTTTAATTGTTCCTTGCGGTTCGGTGAGACGTATTGGGTGAATAACGTTCATTTCCGTATATCCGTCCTCCTAGCGCAAGCCTATAAAGGCTTGCGGGACAATGTTACGGACTACGGGTTTGGTTTGATGTTCATTCCTAAATTGTTCCTTGCGGTTCGGTGAGACGTATTGGGTGAATAACGTTCATTTGACAAGAATCTCGTTGAAAAGCGAACGGGTCGTTTCCGTCCACTTTCCGTAATCTTGTAAAAACGCCTCTGCAGCGGGTTTATCGTTACCTCCCGTGTATCCGAGACGGCGTGCCAACTGTCCCAGTTCTTCACGATTTTTTGGAAGCGCATCCAATGGTCGATCGTGAACAATGCGTAAGGCATTTTCGACGCGTCTCAAAAATTGATACGCTTCCCCTAATCCATCACGCTGTGCCTCTGTCAGTACCCCGATTTTGTGCAATCTATCAATCGCAAACGGCGTGTTTTGCACACGCACGGAAGTTTCTCTGCCGCCATGCACCAATTGAAGCGTTTGGACAGCAAATTCAATATCAACAAGTCCACCGTATCCCGATTTGACATTGGCAGCAGGGGTTTGTGCCTTGCCACCCCTTCTCCGTCGAGTAGATGTCTTGCGGGTGACTTGCGCTTCCTTCCGTTGGCGTGTATGTACAATTTCGGCGATCTCCTCGGACGTTAGGGCATCCCCATAACAGAAGGCGTGGGCGATTTCCAAAAACTGGTTTCCGAGATGTTCTATGTCTCCAGTGACAACGCGTGCACGTGTTAACGCCTGACGTTCCCAAACTTCTGCGGTATTATCGTAGTAATTCTGATATCCTGTCAGCGGCAGAGCAATCGCGCCACCTGTTCCGTGCGGACGAAGCCGTAGATCAACTTCATAGACACCCATCCCCTGATTTCCAGCAAGTCGTTTTACTAACTCCAAACCGACAGCTGAAAAATACTCCACATTCGGCATGCCTTTTGTCGTCTCACCATCTGCCGAATAGACGTACATAACGTCTAAGTCTGAGCTGAAGTTCAGTTCACGTCCGCCAAATTTACCCATCGCAATGATAGCGAACGTTACGGGCGTTCCATCAGGAGCAAGTGGCGTGCCGTGTGTTTCTCGGAATTCTGCCTCGATTTCTGGATAAATGGCTTGCAAAGTAGCTTCGGCTAAATCAGAGAGTTCTTGCGTTGTATCCGGCAGTGTCGCGTTCCCCAGAATGTTCCGCAAGGCGATACGCCAAATCTCGTCGTTCTTATATCGCCGCAACATAGGCAGCATTCTGTCAGGGGCTTGCGCGACCACCTCCAACGCCTCCGTTTGTTTCTCAGTGAGCGTTTTGGGGCGTTCTATCAACGTAGGAACCGTCAGTAGATCAAAGAGTTCAGGACTCGCGATGAGCATATCTGCGAGATATAAACTCGTGCCACAGACGCGGGTAAGCGCTTCGAGTGTTGAAGGCTTTTCAGCGAACATCGTGTAGTAGCTACTCCGCGCACCCACTTTATCTGTAAATGCCGACAGGTAACGGAGTGCCATGTCCGGATTAGGGGAATCACGCAAAACATTTAGGAGCGTCGGCGCGAGTTTAAAGAAGGTGCGCCGCACATTTGGTGAGAATTGAATGCCTTCTCCACCGTTCGCGAGTTGTTTTAAAAGACGCTGCGCGTTTCTTATATTTTCAAAACGAAACGTGCTCAAGAAGGTTTCCAGTTGTTGTGGATCCTCTTCCGAAAGCAAAACAGCGATGTCAGGTATCCCATCTTCAGATTGAATCGAAGTCGCTGTGATCTTCTTAAAGATTGCACGTACCTGTTCAGTGTGGGCGCGATAATCTTCTCGAAACGCCTCCAGAGCATCGGTTTCTGTGGTGTGTTGGTACCCCGTGCGCCGGGCGAGTTCCCGTTCCTCAGTTTCTCTCTCTGGGATCGAATAACGCTGCTGGTCTGTCTCAATTTGAATGCAGTTCTCAACGGTGCGTAAAAACCTATAAGCCGCCATGAGCGCGTCCGCATCCTCTGCGCTGAGCAGTGTACTCGCTTTTAACGCCGCAAGTACTTCCAAAGTATTGTGCGAACACAATGACTTTCGTTTGGCACCATGAATCATCTGAAGACACTGTACGGTGAATTCAATATCACGAATAGCACCCGGACCGAGTTTTACATGTTTCGCAAGATTCGCACCTTCATTGACGAGCCGCTCCTCTATTCGCGCTTTGGTACGTCGGATGTCTGCCTTAATCTCTGTGAGCGTCACGCCATCTAAGTAACGCTGATAGACAAACGGCTGGATCATGCGAATGAACTCCTCACCAAAAGCCATATCTCCAGCGACAGGACGCGCTTTAATTAAAGCTTGACGTTCCCACAAGTCACCCCATCCTTCATAGTAACTTTCGTAACTCTCCATAGAGCGGATAATAACACCTGCACTACTTTCCGGACGCAAGCGGATGTCAACCCGAAAAACATAACCCTCCGGGGTTATCTCACTCATTGCCTTGATGATAAATTCGCAAAGACGAGAGAAGTACTCACTATTGTCAATTCCCATATCAGTCCGCGCGTCGTCTGAGTATACAAAAATGAGATCTATGTCGGAGCTAAAGTTGAGTTCATAGCCGCCTAACTTCCCCATCCCGATGATAGCGAAACGACACGGCGCAGTGCCTTCTTCATTGAGCGGCGTTCCGAACTTCGGTTTCATAATCTGATCGCGCCCGATTTCGTAGCAGTGTTGCAGTGCCGCTTCTGCTAAATTGCTCAACTCTAACGTTGTTGTTTCAACGTTTGCGACTTTAAGTAGATCGCGCAGTCCAATACGGAGCGTTTCCCGTCGTTTATATCGCCGCAAGATGCGGAGTTTCTGCTCCACCGAAGCGAACCGTGAGAGTGATTGTTCAAGCTCCTGATACATCATCTTGGAAGTCTTCTGTATGTCCATCACATTTGGGTCGGTGATGTCATAGAAATATTCAGGGGTGCGAATTAGGATCTCAGACAGATAGGTGGACGCACCGAAAGCTAAGATGACAGGACGCATGAGATGAGGGGCATCTCGCAGCAGTTGATAGAGCGATCTGCGATTAAACGATGCTTCCGCAAAACGTGAAAAATGATTTAAAGCGGCTTCAGAGTTCGGTGAGTCTATAGAAGTTTTCAACAAGGGGATGACGATGTGCGCAAAGCAGGTCTGGATGTCTGCGTCATCACTGGTAAGTTCTTGGAGGTTTCGCAATATAGATTCGCTATCTACACTACCAGCTCTATCGGAAGCATTGGATAATATCCGATGAATTTCTTCTTTCTGACGTTGTGGGAGCGACAATTCTGTGTAGTTCATCTCATCTTCGGGCAGGAGACCCAATGCTTTAGCTTTGGGAGGAATGCCCGCTCCTGTAGTAAAAGTTGAGGCGTGTTAGCACTCTGAAATCAGAACGCTTTGCTCCTGTCGTCAATCGCTTATTTTCCATGCTGTATATTGAGAATAAACCTTTTGCGTTAATGCCAGCCAGTCGTGTTAAACCGTATTTGACATGCCGAATCAATGTGTTTTTGATGAGACCTTGACCGAATACAGTGCCCCCCACCGGTGAGCGTTGACCGCCTTTCGATGCCTGTTGTCTATGCAACTCTCTGCGTTTTATCGGTATCGGTGAGATACACATTAGGTTTATGTTATCAGGTATATCTGAACCGCCAACAGTGTGATATGCCAAGCACCAACTATCTACACAATGTGCCTCAAAGGTTTCTGATAGTTTCTTTGACGACTTTTTGAGTCCAAGTCTGTCGCGTATCTCTTGGGTTTCCCATCCCTGAAGTGTGATGAGTTCCCAACGCTTTTCGATTTCGCTATAGAACCACTGCTTACCCACTTCAAGAGGGCTGAAAGAGGTGTTCCATTTCTTGGCACGTTTTATCGTGCGTGCCTTAATATCTTCTACACAGACGCGTGTGACTGGATACACCTTTGAAAGCCACTCAAGGATACGAAGTTTCCAATCCCACCTTGCACGGGTGCCTGCGGGGATACGTGCCTTGTTCGCCAATCGGTTCATCCTGTTCTTACGGTTTGGACACTTACGCGACCGCCGACCTCTCCGCAACTCACGACGCTTCGCTACTTTCTTACCGCCCTTGTTATGGGCGTCTGCTTGCACATTCAAGTAGGTATGTGATTCGGATTTGACGGTAAACCCTTCTTTCTTGCTACCAGGGTCTATACCGACGACTATCTCTTGTGTGTGTTCCTTTGTATCATAGTTTAGCCGAATACAAAAGATACCGTTAGACCAGTAAGGTGTTGCCAATCCTTTTTTGATCAGCATACCCGCTTTGTTTGGACGTGTCGGCATAAGTTTTTTGCCAGACTGACTCTTTACAGGAACAAACATCGTTTGTAATCTCCCTTTCGGGTTGTGTGTTGCCCCTTCCAGATCACAATATCCAAGCGGTATCAGACGAGGGGAGTATCCGATACATAGGAGAGGCTACCACGCCCAAGATACTGCGATATTTTACTGTAGAAAATAGTTTAACTTGTGGAGTGAACGTTTGGTATACGCTTCGCACAAGCCCCCATGCTTTAGCTGGGGGTCACTGACTTCCTCTTCTCTATGCAACGCTTAGGATTAATCTTATTTTAGCATATTTTTTGCCCTCATTGCAAGCCAATTTCCGTAAGGCCAGGGACATTTAGTTTTTAGCAGTCAGCAATCAGCAATCAGCAAAATTAGGATTGTGTTTTAACAGGGATGGACAAGGGTATTCACGGAGGCTTCACGGATATTTTTTTGGAGACCTGATTCCATTAGGTTCCTGAATTGGCTTTTGTGCCTTCTCCGTGAAAGAGAGATAAAAGGATATTTAAGTTATATTTTATATAACAAATAGGTGTTTTTAGGAAGTCGGGATTCATCAAGAAAAATGGAGAAAAAGAAAATTGAATGATCATGGGTAATTCTAAAATCTACCATAATTGACCTTGTGTAGAAACCTAAAAAAATGACTTTTGACTTAAATTGTGGTGTAATTCTTATTTTATTTGACATCTACACACAAATATGATTAACTGTACGCAAAGGAGATACACCATGAAAGCTGTCATCTTTTTCTCAATACCCTTTTGTGCAATCGCATTGCCGGCACTCATGATCACAAACCTAAAGGCAGAGGGGCAGTAAAGATGCTATCACCTGAAGAACGCGCAAGGCTCAAGGGAATACTATCATAACCCACATGCCACAACTCAATCTCAAACCCACTCACAAAGCAATCCGAGACTATTACGCCACGCTGCAGCAATACGAACAACACGACATTACACATGAAGGCGCGGTCAGCTCACCTTTTGAAACCCTGCTGCATGCCTGTGCAAAGCAGGTGAATGCCACGCTTGTCCCACAATACCGAATGCGGACTGCAAAAGGGAATCGCATCGTCATCGACGGCGCAATCATCGACGAATACGGACTCCCGCTCGCCTACTGGGAAGCGAAGGATATAGATGACAACCTTGCCAGAGCGGTGCAGGAGAAACGCGAGGCAGGCTACCCACTCGACAATATCCTTTTCCAAACCCCACAACGTGCTATCCTATATCAGAACGGACGTGAGGCACTTGATCTCGACATCACCGAACCTGCAAATTTGATTGCCGTACTCCAATACTTGTTCGCTTACGTCCCGCCCGCGCTCGACAACTGGCAGACCGCTGTCACCGACTTCAGAGAACATGTACCCGACCTCGCCAACAAACTAAAGGAACTCATTGAGCAACGCCACGAAACCGATCCAGCCTTCAAAAAGGCGTTCACCGATTTCTACGAAATCTGTCGCACCTCCATCAACCCCGAACTCTCACAGGAGGCCGTTGAGGAGATGCTCATCCAACATATCCTCACCGAACGCATCTTCCGCACGGTCTTTAATAATTCTGCTTTCACCCGCCGAAACATCATCGCGCGTGAGATTGAAAACGTCGTCGATGAACTCATCCGACAAGCATTCAGTCGCGAGGAGTTTCTTAAACCGTTAGACCGGTTCTATGTCGCAATTGAGCAAGCCGCGATGCTCTGCAAAGACTTCTCCCAGAAACAGCACTTCCTCAATACGTTCTACGAGAAATTCTTTCAGGGATTCTCTGAGGATGTGGCAGACACACACGGCATCGTCTACACACCGCAACCGATCGTCGATTTCATGGTGAGAAGTGTTGAACACATTTTGGAAACCGAGTTCGGTCGGTCGTTGTCGGATACCGGCGTGCATATCATCGATCCGTTCGTCGGGACAGGTAACTTCATTGTCCGTCTCATGCAGGACATCCAAGGCACGGCATTAGAGGCGAAATATCGCCACGAACTCCACTGCAACGAGGTGATGCTCCTACCCTACTACATCGCCAGCTTGAACATCGAGCAGGAGTACTACCAACGCACAGGGACGTATCTACCGTTTGAAGGCATCGCACTTGCTGACACGTTTGAGTTACTTGAGAAACAACAAACGGAATTCTTCACACAGGAAAATACAGAACGGGTGGAACGGCAGAAGGCAGAGGATATGTTCGTCGTTATCGGTAACCCACCCTACAACATGGGTCAAGTGAATGAAAATGATAATAACAAAAATCGGAAATATGAGTTAATGGACGAACGAATTGCAGAAACGTATGTAAAAGGTTCTAAAGCAACACTGAAAAATAAACTCTACGATCCGTATGTCAAGGCGATTCGATGGGCATCCGATAGGATTGGAGAAGAAGGCGTTGTCGCCTTCGTAACGAACAACGGATTTCTCGACGGTGTGGCGTTTGACGGGATGCGGAAATACCTCGCAGACGATTTCGGTGCTATTTATATTATCGATTTAGGTGGAAATGCGCGGAAAGGATTAAAGGTCTCAGATGCGAATGTGTTTGGAATACGGGTGGGTGTGAGCATCAATCTGTTAGTAAAAAATAAAAGGAAGTTATCAGAGAAACCTAAGATTTATTACTATCACACCGATGAGCTGTGGAACAAAAAACAGAAATTCGACTTTCTAAATGAGTGCCAACACACAGGCGGTATTGAGTGGCAAACACTTCAACCTGATGCTCGACATACATGGCTGACTGAAGGACTTCATGCCGAATTTGATACCTTCATCCCGATGGGAAGTAAGGAAGCAAAAAGCACAAAGGATAACAGCGAAAAGACACTCTATAGTCTCTACTCTTACGGCGTTGTTACCAGCAGAGATAATTTGGTATATTCTTTCAATCTTGCGCTGCTCCAAAAACGGGTGCATACATTTATTGAGATATACAACACAGCAGTTGACCGCAAACGAAGGCACAACCTAAAAACCCCTATTGAAAATTTCATTGACACAAACGATCCGCGCATTAAGTGGAGTCATCGGGGTAAGACCTCGTTGAAAAGTCTGACGTTAAGCAACTATGAAGAAGCGCACTTCCGCACAGCGTTATACCGTCCCTTTTGTCAACAATATCTCTATTTCGATCACTTCTGGAATGAAAGGCGTTATCAGCAACATCGAATTTTTCCCACACCAGATACCGAAACGGAAAACCGTTTGATAATCGTCAGTGATCACGGCTTCCGCTCAGGTTTCAATACCTTGATGACAAATCTGATCCCTGACCTTCACACACTCGCAGCAAGTGATAGTTTTCAATGCTTTCCCTTTTACACCTACGACGAAGTTGGCGCAAACCGACAAGAGAACATCACCGATTGGGCATTGACGGAATTCCGAACCCACTACGGCGACGATACCATCACCAAGTGGGACATCTTCCATTACAACTACGGTCTCCTGCACCATCCTGACTACCGTGAGAAGTATGAGATGAACCTCAAGCGGGACCTTCCGCATATCCCCTACGCCGAAGATTTCTGGGGATTTGCTAACGCTGGTGCGCAGTTGGCAGACCTCCATGTTAACTACGAATCCGTTCCGAAATACGATAAACTGAGAAATGTCGAAACGCCGGGGCTGACGATAGATTGGCGCGTTGAGAAGATGAGGTTGTCGAAAGATAAGACGCAGCTGAAATACAATGATTTCCTGACGTTGGACGGTATCCCCGCCGAAGTGTATGAGTATCGACTCGGCACCCGTGCTGCCTTGGAGTGGATCGTGGATCAATATCGCGTCAAGACGGACAAACGGAGCGGAATCGTCAACGACCCGAACCGAATCGATCAACCGCGGTATATCGTAGATTTGGTTGGGCGTGTTATCACTGTCAGCCTGAGAACAGTAGGGATTGTGAAAAAATTACCAGCCTTGTAGAGGTTTTCTCTTAAAGGGTTGTAACCCCAATAATTTCACAGCAACTCATCTGGTTGGGAAATTTCGCCTACCAATAACCGCCTGCCGATTGTTGACTGCTGACCGCCACCTAAAATCCTACTTGCTATTAACATCGCGCTGTGCTAATATACCACAAAAGTTTCAAAGGAGAAATTTAACTATGTTTAAACTCGGCGTTATCAACGACGAAGTTTCGCAAGACTTCGCTACCGTTGTCAATTTTGTAAAAGAATTTAATCTACACTCCATCGAAATCCGCTCCGTTTGGGACAAGCTTCCCCATGAACTCACCGATACGGACATCGACGAGATGAAACGCTTGCTTGACGGCACCGACATCGAGATTATTGGGGTCGCATCTCCGTTCTTTAAATGCGATATGGACGACGCTGCAGAACGGAAAGAGCATCTCGATATACTCAAAGGGTCCATCCAGACCGCAAAGGCATTTGATACCAATCTTATCCGCACTTTCGTCTTCTGGGATACCGGTGAAACCGAGGAACGGTGGGATGAGGTTATCGCTTCTTACGATGAACCGCGTAGAATGATAGATGGCGAAGGGATCATCCTCGGCATGGAAAACGAATCCACTACCTCGCTCCGTACCGCCAAACTCACAGCAGAATTTATCGAGCAGATTGACGCTCCAAATATTCGCGGTATCTGGGATCCTGCCAATGAAGCACACGCAAAGGGTGGCGAAACCCCGTATCCCGATGCCTACAACCGCATGAAATCCACGATGATTCACGCACACCTCAAGGACGCAGGTCCGAATCCTGATACAGGCGAGATAGAATCTGTTCCCGTCGGCGACGGCATCATTGACTGGCAAGGGCAACTGCAAGCCCTCATTGACGACGGTTACGAAGGGCATCTTACCCTTGAGACGCATTGGCGACCCTCACTGAAAATTGACGAAGCTATCCTCAACCGTCCAGCAGGTCAAGCCTTCTCTGAAGCTGGTGAGGAAGCCTCACGCATCTGTATCGAAAACTTACTGGCGATGATTGAGAACCTAAAATAGTGTTCTGTCACCCTGAACTTGAAGGTCCGTTCGTAGTAGTGCGATTTATCGCACGTTCCCATGTCAAGAACGGGCAATGAATTGCCCTACTACAAACAAAAACAGATCCCATCATTTGAAAATGGATAGAGCAGTAGTAGGCACACGCCGTGTGCCGTAACCGAGTAATAAGCAAACCCCAATGAAAATTAAAGCAGTTCGAACATCTCTGTATGACATCCCACCTGAAGTTGAACGCGTCGATGCCATTCAAACTTTCGTCTCTATGGAATTTCCCTTCATTGAGATTGAAGATGTAGATGGTGTTGTGGGGACCGGGTTTTCTTATACGATCGGTAAGGGCGGGGAAGCGATTAAGCAGACGATGGATGCTTACCTCACGCCTATTCTCCTCGAAGAGGATGCTTCCAACATCGACCGAATTTGGAATCGGATGTGGATGGAGACACACTGGGTTGGCAGAGGTGGCATCGTCGGTTTAGGTATGGCAGCGGTAGACATTGCCCTCTGGGATCTCATGGCAAAGCGTGCAGGAGTGCCGCTCTACCAACTCCTTGGTGGAGCAAGATCCGCTGTCCCCGTTTACAATACAGATGGTGGCTGGCTACACCTCTCTGAAGACGAACTCGTTAGGCAATCCGTGGAATTTGTGGAGCAAGGCTTCAAAGGTATCAAGATTAAGGTCGGACGAGACAGTCTCTATGAAGATGTGGCACGCATCTTCGCCGTCAGAAAGGCAATTGGTCAGGAACCCTATCTCATGATCGATGCCAATATGAAATGGAACGCCCGCGAAGCCATTCAACTCGCGTGTCGTGTTGAAGAAGCAGACCTCTTCTGGTTTGAGGAACCGATCGAGGCAGACGATGTGGCCAGTCATGTGACACTCCGCGAGAAAACCACGATCCCGATCGCTGTTGGTGAGACTATTTACAATAAATACGTCTTTAAGGAATACATCGCACAAGGTGCGGCGGATATCCTACAAGCTGACGCTGTTCGCGTCGGTGGTATCTCTGAATGGATGAAGGTGGCACACATGGCAGAATGCTTTGGACTTTCGGTCTCACCACACTTCCTGATGGATTTGCACGTTCATCTCTCTGCCGCTGTGCCGCATTCGCTCTTTGTTGAATATATACCTTCGCTTGACCCGGTCCTTGACGATACCTTGACACTCAGGAACGGACACTTTTCACCGCCTGATCGTCCGGGACACGGCATTCTGTTCAATAAAGAGAAACTTGCACCCTATCAAATATTTTAATTATACCTTGCGGAGTAATGGAGTGAATTTCCTATTTAACGTGCTTTTCTCCTATCCGTCCTCCACTCCGTTACGGGCTTACGGTTTGGCTTTACCTTTAATTCTGCGCCCGAAGACAGTAGCCTGCAACACCGGCGCAGGCGGATATAAGTAGAACCCGTTGAAAAACCAATCACCTAATTTAACGCTTTGCGAATAATTAAAAATATGAAACTTGAAAACCGTATCGCTATTATTACAGGCGGCGGGCGCGGGATCGGTCATTCGACCGCCTTAGCGTTTGCCAAAGAAGGTGCAGACATTGTGCTTGCTGCACGGACAGACACCGAAATAACCGCCGTCGCCGAAGAGGTAAAACAACTCGGCAGACGTGCACTTGCTGTTGCAACCGATATTCAGTTGAAAACGGATGTTGATGCCATGGTTGCCCAAACGCTTGACACCTTCGGTAAGGTGGATATTCTTGTCAACAATGCAGGGATCGCAATCCACAATCCAATTCCGAAGATCCGAGAAGAGGATTGGGACCTGACGATGGCAGTCAATCTCAAGGGCGTGTTCCTCGGCACACAAGCCGTTTTCAGCCACATGTGCGAGCAGAAATACGGACACATTGTCAATGTCTCCTCGGTCTCCGGCAAATCTGGACACGTCAACGGCGGTGCGTATTGTGCCTCTAAATTCGCCGTTGTCGGTTTCACGGAGACAACGAACAATGAGGGGAGGTCACACGGTGTAAAAGCATCGGTTGTTTGTCCCGGTCCTGTGGATACCAAGATGCGCCGCGATAACCACCCGGACGATGTGATTGAGCATCTCACACTTCCAGAAGATGTCGCAGATCTAATCCTATTTCTGGTGACACAGCCACCCCGCGCGCACACGCTTGAGACCGTTATCCGAACACCCTTGATGTAAGTTTTCAAGGAAATATGCTCAAACCTAACGCCAGCCCGGTAGGGGCTTTCACCCAACCGCACGCGGTATGACGCGTTGGGTTTTGCTCTGCTTTGACAACAAAATATGCTTATTGACTCGCACGCACACATCCAACTCTCCCAATTTAACCGTGATCGCGACGCAATGCTAAAACGCGCCCACGAAGCTTCAGTTTCCCATATTCTGGTCATAGGATTTGACATGGAAACCAGCCTCGGTGCTGTGGAACTGGCGGGGCAACACACACATATCTATGCCACCGTTGGAATGCATCCGCATGACGCAAAGGATCTGACCCCCGATGCCCTAAAGACTTTTCACGAACTCGCCGCACATCCGAAGGTAATCGCACTCGGCGAAATCGGATTAGACTATTACCGTAACCTCTCGCCGCGTCCCGTGCAAAAAGAGGCGTTTGAAAAACAGTTAGACCTTGCCGAAGAATTACAAATGCCGATTGTCATCCACAATCGCGATGCCTATATGGACATCCTCCCTATTTTAGAAGCACGCCAGGGAAGAATCCGAGGCGTGTTGCACTGCTTTACCGGTGATGTTGAATTAATGCACAGAAGTCTCGCCATCGGGTTTCACATCGGTATTGGAGGGATTGTAACATACCCGAATGCCAGAGATGTCCAAGCAGTAGCACAGGAAGTGCCTGCGGATAAACTGCTGATAGAAACCGATTGTCCGTGGCTCGCTCCCCAATTTCGACGTGGGAAGCGGAATGAACCGGCTTATGTCCGTGCTGTAGCAGAAAAGATTGCGGAACTCCGCGGCACCACTATAGAAGCAATCGGTGAAGCAACGACAAACAACTTCCAAAAACTCTTTACACATTAATCCGCACTCATGGAGAAGCTCCCATGCAACGAAACAACCGATTGATCGCTACAATACGCAGACGTCTGAGGAAGAATTCTCTCTGCTACCTTTTTCTACTCTTTCCGGTGTTGGTTGTGTTTTCCAGCTGTGCGATAAAGCATACCTTTGAAATGGCAGGGTTCATGAAGGATCTGTTCACACAACTTAAGGAGCGGGAGGCGTTCTTGATAGAATCCGCGGAAAAACCTCTAACGGAAAGTCAAGAAGAACTCTTAACGCAACTTCTTGAAGAAAAAGAGGGTTTGGATACGGTTTTGTCGAGTCAACCGTATTTGACGTATCTGGAAGAGCAGGTTAATGTATCTCATAAAGATTATTCAGCTTATCTTGCCGCAGTCCCCACCACTGAACAGAAATCAGCGACTGTGGTTGCGCTTAAAGAGATTCTTCCGCCAGAGGCAACGAACGAGCAAATCCAAATCTGTACGGACTTCTATTTCCAATTCCGTGAACTGATCGCGAACGAACCGGACATTACCTCCGACTCAGAGGAAATGGAAGCATTCATAAAGGTGCACTTAATTGATCCGTTAATGGATACACATTCATCAGAAATGTCCACCTCCGATGCGATTAAAGTAATGAAGATAGCTGCGGTGCCGAGTGGTATGGCTCCACTGGATACAGACGTATTTCGTAAAATCTGGCGTGAGAATTTGGAAGTTTACGGTTCTCGGGAAGGACTGCTACGGTGTGCCATCTCGACACCCGATGAATTTGTCATCGTCCGTTCGTTTTTTGAGGATGCCGTCGCCTTTGAAAGGTGGATTCGGCTCCCGCCCAAACAGGAGTGATTCCTGACCTATGAAGCACCTGAATCTCCGAATGTATGCGATGGTGTTTGCCCTCGTCTGTGTTTGGGTGATTTTCACACTCCTGACCGGCGGCACCTTCCTCAGCACTCGGAACCTATCCAACCTCTCTCGCCAAGCCGCGGTCACAGCTATTCTCGCCGTTGGCATGACTTTAGTCATCGTTTCTGCGAATATCGATCTCTCTGTCGGCTACGGTGCTGGGCTGCTCGGTGCCATTGCCGCGATTGTACACGTGTGGTGGGGACAACCGATCCTCGTGACACTCATTGCGGTCATCTGCATCGGTGTTCTCATGGGGTTGATGCAGGGTTACCTTGTAGCATACCAGCGAATCCCAGCATTTATCGTCACATTAGGCGGGTTTTTGGCGTATCGCGGTTTGATGTTAGCCTTCACCAGAGGCGAGACCATCCTACTTCCAGACAATTGGCTCAAGGCAATCGGGAACGCCTATCTTTCGTCAACGCTTGGATGGGGACTCATGGTCGTTGGCTTGGGTGTCAATGGATACCGCTTTTACCGACAGCGAACCGCCCAACTACAGTACGGTACTGAGCAAACATCCTTGAGAATTCTTCTATTGAGGGTAGTCGGAACATCCGCACTCATTATAGCGTTCATCTCCGTAATGAATACTCACAAAGGGATTCCCTTTCCAGTCTGCATTCTATTTGGATTAGCGTTCGTATTTCATTTCATCGCCAACCACACCCGTTTTGGACGTTATGTGTATGCAGTCGGTGGAAACGCCGAAGCGGCTTACCTCTCTGGTATCAACGTCCGCGGGATTACGTTGCGGGTATTTGCAACGATGGGTGCGTTAATGGCGATCGCTGGGGTTGTGATGACAGCGCGTGTCGGAAGTGCCAGTCCAGAAGCGGGACGGTTGCTGGAGTTAGATGCTATTGCAGCGTGCGTTATTGGGGGTGCCAGTTTGATGGGCGGACGCGGGAGCATCTTCGGTGCAATTTTAGGCGCGTTCGTTATGGAAAGCCTCAACAACGGAATGAGTATGGCGAACATGGATGCCTCGTGGCAAGATATAATCAAAGGAATCGTGCTTGTCGCAGCAGTCGGATTTGATATGGCATCACGGCGGCGATAAAAGATTTTCCACGACACGCATCGTCCACAAAATTTCGCTATCCACAAAAATTTTTAAACCTTTTCCCCAAAAATTCCCCTCTTTATAACCAAATCTAATTGAGCAAGTCTAATTGGGCAAATCTAATTGGGAATTTATCTATGCGATATGATTCATCAACGTACACAGACCTAACAGATGACGAACTCATTCGGCTCGTGCAAGGCGGGGATGAGGAAGCATTCGCCCAGCTCGCTGCCCGCCACAGTTCCAGGATTTGGCAACTCGTTGTCTTAAACTCCCGCCAGATCCGCGATGCTGAAGAGATTTTTCAAGATATCTGGGTGGCCGTCTGGGAAAATATCAGAGGTTTACGCGAAGTCAGCAGTTTCGGTGCTTGGCTCAGGAGGATAGCCTACACCACCTGCAGAAGGTACTACACCGCCAGCTCGCACACAAGAGGTGAGATTCTTCAGAGCGCAGAGCAACTCGCTGAAACGATTGATCGGGATGTGCTTGCTCGGTTTCGAGAGATGGAACTTCGCGCCGCTGTAACCGAAGCAGTACACGACCTACCGGAGCGGGTCCGTGCTGTCGCTGTGCTGTATTACTTAGAGATGTGGACGATCAAAGAGATTGCGAAGGAACTCGATTTGGCAGTTGGCACTGTCAAAACAAGACTCAGCCAAATTCGGGCACTCCTGCGCGAGGAATTTGGCGTTGAAGAAGTTAAGAGGGGAAGAACTATGGCGAATGAAAAGGAAGTATCCAAACCAACACGTGACAAAACCAAGGTTCTCGGTGTCGGCGACGCAGGTGGCAATGTTGTCAAACGGATGATTGGAGGCGACTGGAAAGAAGTTGAATTTTACGCTGTGAATACAGATTTGGAGGCACTCCGCACGTGCGATGGAGCGACACAGGTCCAGATCGGTGCTGATACCACACAAGGACTCGGCACAGATGCAAATCCGGAGATAGGTAGAAGGGCAGCTGAGGAAGATCTGGAAACGTTCAATGCCATCTTTGCCGACGCACGTATGGTTTTCGTTACTGCCGGCATGGGAGGCGGAACAGGAACAGGTGCCGCACCCTTGATCGCGTCTATCGCCCGATATCACGGTGCTTTAACGATAGGTGTTGTGACACTTCCACTTGATTCCGAGGGACAACGCCGCGCCGAACACGCGCAACTGGGGCTCCATGAACTCCGAGACAGCACCGATGCCGTTATCGTAGTCCCGAATCAGCGACTCCTTGAGACTGTGGACGTGGAACTAACATCAAACGAAGCGTTCCGCATGAGCGATGAAACCGTGTTACTCGGCATTAAAACTGTCGCCGATATTATTGCGGAGTCAGGCGAGATTAACATTGATTTCGCCGATATAGAGAGCATCATGAAGGATGCTGGCACGGTGTTAATGGGGATGGGGCAAGCATCCGGTGAAAACAGGGCGCGAATCGCTATGAAAGACGCTATCGCCTCACCACTGCTGGACGGGAAAAACATCGGGAGCGCGACTGGACTGATCACCAGGATTAGTGCCCCGCCAGACTTTATGATGAATGAGTTAGATGCAGCGATGAATGTGCTCCAAAACGAAGCATTTGACACACAAATTATATTTGGACTGGTCTACAAAGACGACGATCCTGAACCCGATGACAACATTATTGTCACTGTCCTGGCAGCCGGGATTGAGCCACAAAGCGGACCCGCTGTCGCTCCGTCCACCCAGCAGCGTGGAGGCTCTCCTGGAGGCGGCACTCGCGTCTCATCTACAACCACGTCCGAATTTGTTCATCTACATAACCATAGCGAATATAGCATGCTCGATGGTGCCTGCCGTATTCCAGATATGGTGGATTGGGCAGTTGAGAATAGCGTCCCTGCTGTCGCACTTACAGACCACGGCAATATGTTCGGCGCATGGGAACTATACAACAAGGCGACGGAGGCAGGAGTCAACCCAATCATCGGTTGTGAGGTGTATGTCGCACACGGTAGCCGAAAGACGCGTGAGCAAGAACACGGAGATCCTTATCATCTTACGCTGCTCGCCGAAGATACAACCGGCTATCGAAATCTCTTGGAATTGGTGTCGCTTGGATACACAGAGGGCTTCAATCGCAAACCACGCATCGACATGGAAATCTTACGTGAACACCGGGACGGGATTATCGCACTCACAGGGTGTATCCATGGACAGGTACCACAACTCCTTTGTGCAAATCGGCGAGACGAAGCGATTCAGAACTTCAAAACGCTGATGGAGATAATGGGGGAACACAATCTTTACGTTGAGGTACAAAATCACTACATCGACAAGGAACTTGAGGTATATCCAGTGATGGTACAGTTGGCGAACGAGTTCAATCTTCCTATCGTCGGCACAAACGATTGCCACTACCTCCGCAAATCGGATCACGGGATGCACGACATTCTCCTCTGTATCCAGACGCAGAAAACTGTCAACGACCGGGAGCGGCTCCGCTATGATAACCACTTCTACTTCAAAAGTGTTGAGGAGATGCGAGAGGCACTGAAGGATTACCCGCCAGAGGCTATCAGCAATACACTTGCAATTGCGAGTCGGTGCCACCTTGAACTCGACTATCAACAGGATCCGATGCCGAAATACGAAGTCCCTGCAGGGCATACACACGATAGTTATCTGAGGGAGTTGTGCTACCAAGGCTTACGTGAAAAGTACGGTCAACTCTCCGAATCCATCCGACAACGGGTCGATTATGAACTGGATATCATCAGACAGGGAAATCATGCCAACTATTTTTTGATTGTCGGCGATTATGTCAACTACGCCCACAAGCAGGGGTACCCGCTTTCCGCTCGCGGTTCTGCCGCCGGCAGTCTGGTGCTCTATGCGCTCGGTGTGATTAGTTTTAATCCGATGGATCACGGTTGTCTATTTGAACGATTTTTGAACCTTGAACGTCTCAGCACTCCAGATATTGATATAGATTTCGCCGACCGCGCACGTAAAGATGTAATTGCGTATCTCGTGAAGAAATACGGAGCGGATTCCGTCAGTAAAGTCGCTACCTTTGCGACCTTGGGTGCCAAAGCCGCTATCAAGGATGTCGGTCACGCGCTTGAACTGCCGCTCGAAAACGTCGAAAAGTTGACAAATCTCATTCCCACTACTCCAAGCATCACAATTGATGAGGTCTTGGAACAGATACCTGAGTTCGAGACACTCGCGGAGCTTCCTGAAAATAGAGAACTGATTGAGATTAGCAGAGCAGTTGAAGGTCTGAAACAACACGTTTCCTCTCACACCTCCGCAATTGTCGTCTCAGACGGTCCGTTGACAAATTACGTCCCGCTGTTCAAGGATAGACATGACCAAGTCGCGACACAGTTTGAAGGGAAAACCGTCGAAGATGTCGGTATCGTCAAATTTGATTCCCTCGGTTTACGGAGTCTTACTGAAACATACGACTGTCTTCAGATGATTGAGGCGGACCGCGGGGTCAAGGTTAAACTGGAAGAGATTCCGTTTGACGATAAGGAAACCTATTCGTTGGTTTGCCACGGACTCATCGCTGGCTTATTCCAGTTGGAAACCTCTCCCGGTATGCATCGGGTTGTTACCCAACTAAAACCTGACAACTTTGAGGAGTTCTGTGCGATTCCGACACTCTATCGTCCGGGACCGATAGAAAATGGGGATATACAGCGGTACATAGATCGGAAGAATGGGCTGCAGCCCGTAGAATATATACACCCATCACTTGAGAGTATACTCAAAAGCACCTACGGTGTGTGCCTCTATCAGGAACAGGTGATGCAGATTGCTCACGATATGGCAGGCTTTACGTTTGCTGAAGCGGATATCCTTCGCTCCGCAATGGGTAGAAAAATGGACGGGAAAAACGAGGAGTTGCTTGCGGCACAGCGTGAAAAATTTGTTGAAGGGGCAATGAAGAACGGTTTCGCTAAAGAAGAGGTTGAAGAAGTATTCGAACTGCTTGAACTTTCTGCAGGCTATGCTTTTAACAAATCGCATGCCGTTGTCTACTCCATGTTAGCGTATCGCATGGCGTACCTGAAAACGCACTATCCGCACGAATTTATGGCGGCGGTGATGACAAGCGAGGCAGACGATTCAACAAAAATTGCCTACTACCGAGAGGAGTGTGGGAAACTCTCTGACTTCTTAGGTGTAGAAATCAATCTGCCGCCGCTTTCTGCAAATAAGTCTTGACATAAGACTATTTTGCCAAATTTCGTGCCTCTTTGAATTTCTCCTTAGCGAACTGCCCCCATTCCTTGATTTTCTCGTTGCGGATTTTTGGATCTTTCCATGCTCCACCTGCCAATTCCATCGCTTCTTCTTCGGTTATCGGCATCTTCGTTAAAACCGCAATCGCTGCGTCACGTTTCGCTGGATCCTTACACTTTCGGATTGCCTTCCATGCGTTGACGAGATCCTTATGCGAGTCAATAATCAAGACCCCGAAAAGGTCGTTAACGATGTTCCATCGGGTACCGCCTTTCTCTGAGTTGTATTGGAAGGGTGTTCCGTCCATGGCAAATGGATTTGGGACAATGCATCGCTCACCTAATTTGTCATAGAGTGCTGGCAGTACGCTCGCGCGGTTTAAACCACCCTTCCACTTAGGTCCCTCCGAATCGGTGTCGCGGAGCATCCAGAGTTTCTGGGCATCTTCTGATAAAACGAATTCAAGAAATTTTTGTGCGACAGGCAGATTCGGGGCACCTTTGAGGATTGCAATAGGATCAGCAGTGACGACTGCACCATCGGCTGGAACAACATATTGGATTTTGTCCGCACCGACGACAGCAATTTGACCGTATGCGTAAAAATCAATCGCGAGTCCATAGATGACTTGTCCTGCAACGACATCTGTCGGGATAGCATTGGCACCAGCGGAGAAACCGCGAACATTACCACCGATCTTTGTCAGGAGCGCAAACCCTTCGTCCCATCCGAGCGTTTGAAGGATAATCTCATACACCATGTGTGCGGAACCACTCTCTCTGGGGTCGGCTGCGCCTATTTTACCGAGCAATGCGACATCACCCAAATCCCGCCATGTCTTGACTTTGGGGAGACTCAGCATTTCACGCAACTCCTCATTATGCATAATGCCGAAACTCGATAATGCTGCACCGTACCATTGATGTTCGGCATCGTAGAGCGGGATACCTTGAAACGATTGCGTCATCTGCGCAAGTTGTGCCTCAGGTAGTTTGTAAGCGTGCAACCAACCGTTGTTTGAAAGGCGGAGATAATTGTCAGTGCCACCACCAAAGAAAATATCAACACCGATACCGTCTGGCACGCGCTTAAACTCCGATTCGATGAACCGATAGTTGGAAGAGGTGCCACCCACATCTCGCCAGTCGGTTTTGACTGTTCTGCCGGTTTGTTCCTCGTACCACTTCTCGAAATTATTTCCAAACTCCGTCTCAGTTCCTTCTGGGTGTGGCGAGATAAGGATAAGTTCGTCTTGTGCGAACAGGACAGCGGGTAGTGCCAAAAGACATAATATAATCCCCCACGCCAGCAAATGTGTGCTGCGAGGTTTTAAATAGGGCATATTTTCACGCTCCTTTTTCATAGGGACAGTCCTACTGAAAACGTGTCGTTAGGGTGAAACCGTTGGCTGCTGATCTAAAATATATTTAACTGGGTTTATCCAGTTTTCTCTGCTTATATCATAAATGCCGTAGTGGAGGTGTGACCCTGTGCTACGCCCGGTATTGCCGACATAGCCGATCAACTGACCCCGCGTTACCGGATCCCCAACTTTGAGGCCGTCGGCGTAATCTTGCAAATGCGCGTACAATGTTTTCAGCAGTATTGCCTCATGTTCGATCTCGATTGTTTTTCCTAAATTCCCATTCGTTTTAACCGCTGCAACTTTGCCAGCAGCAGCAGCAATCACAGGGATCCCAGACGGGGTTTTAATATCAAGTCCTTGGTGAAATTCGCGTTGCTTTGTCAACGGATGGTTGCGCCATCCAAACTGAGACGAATACCAATAGGCGAGTTTCTCTCCGTCTGCTTGTTGGAGGTCGACCGGTAAAATTGAAGGATATTCATCAACTTGTTTTTGATGTGTGCTGATGTAATCATGGAGAACCAAAACCTCATCCTTCAAGAGACTGACCGTTAGCGGTTCCTGTTTTCCGTCTATGTCCTCCGCGACACGCTCAAGCGGTAAGACGACATTCTCCTGTTCAACATTAGCGGATGCCATAGCTGCTTCGGAGATCGGAAGTTCGCGACTATCGCCACCGCCTTGACCGAGGATGCCTAAAGTCTGGAGTATTTGTTCCGTCATCTCTCGGATACTTTTCATCTCTTCATTAATATCAGTAAGTTCCGATTCAGCCTGGACTTTTGCCCGCGTGATTTCTTCAATTTGCTGCTTCGCGTTCGCTTGTGCTTGCTCTTCGGCACTGATCTTCAGGTGCTTTTGGGAGAGTCCGTAATTGAAGCCGCCGATCGCTGCTATCAGTAGGAAAAGAACAACAAAAAAGCAAAGCAATATATGTGTTCGATGAAGGGTATGCTGCCGAACTGAATTCTTACGAGATGACATTAAGATAAGAGTATACATCCAACTAATCCTCCTTAATTCTAAACTTTATCACAAATTAAAAAATACCACATAAAGGTAACCAAAGCAAGTAAAAAACGTTTAAATACGCTATGGGGGAGTGTTTTTCAAAAATTTTACGACACAAATGCGTAATAAAAATTCAGGAACAGTCTAATTAAGAAACGGGTTTCCATCGTCAGGTAAACCTGAGACTTCTGCCTATTTCACAAGTGGACAACGATCGCCGGCATTTTCCAGACAAGCACGATGATAGCTCCAAGTAGAATGAGATACCAGAGAATTAAGGATCGAATCCGTGTTCTTTTGAAAGTGTGGCGACGAGAACGTTTTAGTTTCATGATTTCTCTTTTATTTTTCCGCTCTTTATGCTTAGGTGTTTGTAGTAGGCATTCTCACCTCATTGCTCCGTTTTTTTGAGAATACGGATCCCAGAAATACGATATTTGAAAACTTCTTCTACATTGAATTCAAGGTTTTCATATTCGATGGTTTCGCCCTGTTCTGGTAATCGGCCGAGTAACATGAAGACAAAGCCGCCGATGGTATTACACCGATCCGTCGAAATATCGGTATCCAATGCCGTATTCACTTCAGAAATTAAGACGCGCGCATCAATCCGCCACTCGTTCGCCTCGAGTTGTTCCACATGAGGTGTCTCCCGCTTCCGATTCGTCGCTATATTTCCGACAATCTTTTCCAAAATGTCTATGAGTTCTACAATACCTATACAACTTCCGTGTTCATTGACCACTATCGCGATAGGAATCTCGGATTGCCTGAGTTCGTTTAATAAATCCAAAGCGGACTTCGGTGCGGGGGCATAACACGCCTCCTTTACAAATATCGCTAAATCCGGGGCTGGTTGCTCGCTTGTGGCGATTTCCAGGGTATCAACGACGCCAATCAACCAGTCAACGCGTTCATTATAGACAGGGATGTAACGATAACTCGACGCGCGATAGTACTGTGGAATCTCAGAACATGGCGAATCCACTGTTAAGGGAACTATCTCCGACAACGGGACCATCACCTCCTGCGCTGTCAATGTTTTCAAGTCGAAGATCGCCCGTAAGAATTGTCTTTCGTGTTCGGGAAAAGCCTGAATGTTCTCTTGAATTAACTGTATAAGTTGTTCGCTGGACAGTACCGACTTGCGCCCTGATTTTCCGAAGAACCCTTTTTTTTCAGGAGCAGCTTCCGGCTCCTCATAAACAACAACGGCATTGGGTTTCGCAGGCACTACTGCCGCACTGCTCTGCTTCCTAACAACAGGCATTTGGCTATTTTTTTCTTCCGAAAGGTCTTTGGTAGTTTCGTCCGTAGTCATAGCAGTATAGTCCTCCGTCCGACGTGAAATTTCCACTGAGGTCTTGTAGCCCGAGGTCGTTTCGTCTGTCTAAGGAGTTTCTATGTTTGGGCGACAAGCGTCAGTTCCGTTTTGCCACCGAGTCCCGCAACAACCGGAAATGTTTTCTCCCCTGGCTTTCCATCTTTCGGCACATACCGGACCTGCGGTGAGAAGTAAGCGTACAACGCCGTGTTCCGGGGTTTGGGCGTGGTATTTGGTCCGGAACCGTGTACCATTAAACTATGAAAAAATAGAACACTTCCCGCAGAAAGGGGGACATCCATCTGTTGTTCCGCGACCTCCTTCCGGTCAGTGAGCTCTGCATCCTGCTGACGTGCAATATGTCCCCACGACTGTATGCCCCATAGGTGACTTCTTGGAATTACCTTGAAACAACCGTTTTCAGGTGTAGCGTCGTTGAGGGCAATACTCACGGTAACAAGGCGCGGGGGCTCCATGGGCCAATATGCTGAGTCTTGATGCAATCCGTGCGAAGATCCATGAAACGCTGGTTTGAACATCAACGTGCTTCTAAAGAGTAGCAGATCTGTTCCAATGAGCCCTTGAACGACTCGAATGAGTTTCGGATGTTGTGCGAGATCCCGAAAGACTTCGGAGTACTGACGCGTGTTTTCTGCCTTCCGAAGCACAGGTAGACTGTTCCCTTGTGTTTCATCTTTCGCAAACGGTTCGTGCTGGACGTGCCGACGCGCGATCTCTGCCCGGTCCGTTTCTGCGTCGGACTCCTGTCCTGCAGCAAACTGATGCAAACGATGAATTTCTGCTTGGCATGTTTCGATTTCTGCTGTCGATAACAGATTCTCAACAACGAGATAACCTTCCTTTTCAAAAAACGCTTTTCGCGCCTTCAAATCCATTTTAGCCTCCGGTTAATTGTTTAACTTCCCAGATAATACTTGAAATCGCAAATCCGATATAGACACATGAAGCGATTACCATCATGAAGGTAGAAAGTCGTTTCGGTTTTGCGAAATCAGGCAGAAAACGGTAGTTCATATAAAGCGTGAGCGGCACATAAATCGCCATGGCGAAACCGCCCATATACGCCGCATTAAACAGAAATCCTAATTCACTGACGTTTAACTGCTCCATAACGAAGGTGATTACACACCCACCGACAATCCAGATGCCTGCGATGAGGAGATACCACCAACTTAAGCTTCGTCTTTGTGCCCCTCGGAAGTTAGTGTAGATGATGTCAGAAACGGAACGCGACACGCCATCAACCAAGGCGAGTTGCGTGCCAAAAAGCGTCGCGACACCAACCAATAAGAAAATCCTCTGCCCCACCACACCCCAGATTTCGCCTAATATCCGTGCTTCGTCGTAGATGAGTTTGCCTTGTTCAGGGACAATTCCTTGGGGATGTAAAACCGCGAGCGCGCCGAAAATAAAAAGCAAAATCGTGAACGTGTTGAGTGCCCAAAAAAACAGTATCTGGTCTTTTTTCACATATTGCCACCATTCGATGAAGCGTTTTCGGTTTTCCTCCGTCGCCTCAAAGAGAAACCCCGTTGCAGGCACCTTTTCGCTCCTGCCCCGAAGCGGGTTTTGTAGCCCCGGCAGCTGCGCACCCATCCCGATGTTTTTATCGCGTAGGTAGAACGTGTAAAAGAGATTTGCTGTTCCCCCCGCGCCTGCGAAAACTAACGCACTAAACAATTTTTTCACCGATATGCCTGGGTCTATGTATCCAACATTTATCAGACCAGCACCGAGTTTTTGCCATGTTTCCATTGAACCGACAGCGATGGCAACCAGAATCAACCCGATTGTTACAATGGCGACGAGCACCTCAACCGTCCTTTCGACGGATTGGTAAATCATCTTCGGTCCGAAGAGGATGATCGCGACTCCAGAAAACGTCACTATTGTCCAAAAGGTGTCAGAACCCCAGCCACCAGGTCCAAGCAGGAGTGCTTTGAGCGCAAGCCCCGATGTCCGTGCCCATCCCGGTGCTATCCAACCCACCACGGTCAGCAGAATGAACAAGGGGGCAAAACCTCGCCAGATACGGCTGTATCCCGTGTACACTGTCTCGCCTGTAGCGATCGTCCAGCGGCCCACTTCAAAGTTTATCCAGAGTTGAAGGAATACACCGAGCACCGCCGCCCAGATCATGCTCCCGCCATACTCAGCGGCGATGAGAGGCCAAATTACACTCTCACCCGCGCCAATAGACAGACCGACTAAGATAGCACCCGGACCCGCAATTTTCCAAAACGGTAACTGTTTCTCTGGCAATTCGACGATCCTGAAATCGTCGAGCGGTTGATAAATCTTAGACATTGCTTTTTCCTCACGTGAACAACGTTGAGTACTCGGTCATGTAACCACACCGCTCTGATCAAGCCATTTAACCTATTCCAGAACTGCCTCACGTAAGATTTCAACCGGATGCTTCGGTTGCACGCCTGTCCCATGCTCCAGCTGATGTCTACAAGAGAAGCCCGCAGCACTTAGCGCGAAACTGCCAGGTGATTTCTCACGGACAGCCTCAAAAAGTCTTAATTCGCCAATTTTCATAGAGAGGTCATAGTGTACTTTCTCATATCCGAACGCACCCGCCATGCCACAGCAGCTCGAATCAATCACAGTGACATTGTGTTCCGACGGCAAACTTAACATCTTTACAGTAGGTTGGATACCGACGAGTGCTCGCTGATGGCAATGTCCATGCAGCAAGATGTCATTCGGTTCTGTCGAGAGTTCCAAGGGCAATTCACCGTTTTCAGCAAGTTGGACAAAAAATTCCTCAAACGAACAAGTCGCCTCAGCAACACGTTTCGCGTCGGTCGTACCGATCAACTCAACGTAATCATCAGTGATAGCAGAAGTACAACTCGGTTCACACCCAACAATTGGAATTCCCGCGTCAGCGTAACCGCGCAGCGCGTCAATATTGTAACTCGCATTCGCAACCGCTCTGTCAAGCATCCCCTCCGAGATAAGAGGTCGTCCGCAACACTTCTTCTCAGGCAACAACACCTCAAATCCACACGCTTCAAGCAACTCCACAGCAGCTTTACCGATAGAGGGTTCACTGTAGTTCATAAAGGTATCGGAAAAGAGGACGACCTTTTTGTCTGATGTTCGTCGCGACTTTCGCTTTCGGAACCACTGTTCATAGGTAGGGCGGACGAAGGTCGGCATATCGCGCCGCCGATCGACACCGATGAGCTTCTCGGCAAACCATTTGGAAAGACCGTTATTGACTGCCCAGCTGGAGAGAGGCGAGAACATCGACCCTAAAGGCGCGAGCGCGCCGATTTCACCGAACAACCGCCGATGTAAGGGCAAGCCGTTTGCTTTGTGATAATGTGCAAGCACCTCATACTTAATCTTCGCCATATCTACATTAGATGGGCACTCCGCCTTGCACGCTTTGCATCCCAGACATAAGTCTAACACTTCTTGGAGCCGTTCACCTGTGAGTTCCGTAGGCGGCAATGCCCCTGAAATAATTGATCGGAGCGCATTGGCACGGCCACGTGTCGAATGCTCCTCTTCACGTGTGCCAATAAAGGAGGGACACATAGTGCCAGTCAGAGTCTTCCGACACGCACCGACACCGTTGCACATTTCAATTGCCCCGCCAAATCCATCTTGACTGGAAAAATCGAAGTAAGTATCAACTTTAATGGTGTTGTATTCTGTACCGAAGCGGAGATTCTCTGTCATGGATGGTGCGTCAACGATTTTACCCGGATTCATAACCCCATTCGGATCAAACGCTTTTTTCACTTCAGCGAGTGCTTGATATATCTGCGGACCGAACATGCTCTCTATCCACTCACTGCGGACGAGCCCGTCACCGTGTTCACCGCTCATTGCACCATCTAATTCCATGAGCAAGTCTCGAACCTCGCGGGCTATGTCGTGCATTTTCTGAATATCGGTTTCGGATTTAAGATTGACAATAGGACGGTTGTGCAACAGCCCAACGCTCGCATGCGCGTAGTAGGCAGCGGTTGTATCGTATGATGTGACGATCTCGTCAAATCGGCGGACGTATTCCGGTAAATTCTCTATCGGCACCGCGGCATCTTCGACGAAACCAACCGGCTTTGCATCACCCTTCATACCCATCAACAAGCCCAGCCCAGCTTTCCGCGTCTCCCAGACGCGTGCTTTTTCCTCAGCCGTGAAACAGTGGACGAAGGCATAGCCGAAACCTGCACTTTTCAATGTCTTTTCAAGTCTATCTAACTGTGACTCCAATTCCGCTTGTGTTTCACCGTAAAATTCAACAGCAAGCAATGCAGCAGGTTCGCCTTGTATAAAAGTGGTAAGCCGTGAAAACTCCAATGAACGCCGCGCCATATCAAGGATTGTTTTGTCTATAAGTTCTACGGCAGTTGGGTTGCACGCCAGGATAGGTTGCATCGCCTCCATAGAGCCAACAAGTGACTCAAAATGGACGACACACAGCGCGGTTAATTTGGGAAGCGGGACGAGATTCACTGTCGCCTCAATAGTCGTTGCAAGTGTGCCTTCAGAACCGACAAGGATTTTCGTCAAACTAAACGGATGGTCTTCATCACATCCATCGCGACGATAAGGCGTAACCTCTTTTGAACCAGCATTTGGAACAAACTCATCAAGGTTGTAACCGGCAACGCGACGCAAGATACGAGGATAACGTTTACGGATCTCGGCTTCGTTGTCTGCGCACACTCGGCAAAGTTCACGATAGATGTTTGCCTCTAATGTGTTGCCCTGTTTTTTAGTTTCTAATTCTGCAATGGAAATGGGGGATGCTGTGATTTTATCAGCGTTGGAAAGTACTAAGTCGAGAGACATGACGTGATCGACGGTTTTACCATAGATGAGAGAATGCGAACCCGCGGAGTTGTTTCCAATCGTGCCACCGACGTTCGCTCGACTGCTCGTGGCAACATCAGGGGCATACATCAAACCGTATGGTTTTAACTTATCGTTCAATTCGTCTAAAACAATACCGGGTTGCACGCGCGCCCAACGCTCGGCGGCATTTACCTCAAGGAGTTGGTTCATGTATTTGGACATGTCCAACACGACTGCCTCACCGACGCTCTGTCCAGCGAGACTCGTGCCGCCACCGCGTGGAAGGATCGGAATGTTGCGTGCTGCTGCGATTTGCACAGTCTTAATAACATCTTGGCTATCTTTCGGGATTACAACACCTATCGGTTGTATTTGGTAAAGGCTCGCGTCTGTGCTATAAAGTGCCTTAGAATACAGATCAAAGCGTACCTCTCCTGCGAGAGTGTTCGATAATTGTTGTTCAAGTGCCGATGTAGAAGGGTCCATATTTATTATCCAAAAAACTGTAAACATCGCGAGAGATAATCGCGACCTTTATTTTTCTAAATCCTCCCCAAAAAAATTTGACATTGCTACCCAGGTAAAGTATAATTAACCATACAACGCCCCTGTGGTGGAATTTGGTATACACAGCAGGTTGAGGGCCTGTGCCTTAATTGGCATGCTGGTTCGAGTCCAGTCGGGGGCATCTCCCTTTTTTTATTTTCAGATTCTAATTCCAGTCGCCAACCTACGAAGCCCCTTCAAGCAGCTCCTGATATACCTGATAAGTCTGTTCCGCGATTGTCTCCCATGTAAAATCCTTGACGCGGTTAAGCCCACCTTCAACTAAATCGTTCCGAAGACTTGCATCGTGCGCGATGCGATGTATCCGTTCTGCCAAAGCCTCCATATTGCCCTCAGGGAAGATAAGTCCCGCGCTATCAATCACGTGTGGAATTTCGCCAGAATCTGAACCGATAACCGGCACTTCGCATGCCATTGCTTCAATAAGCACCCTACCGAAGAATTCTACCCATCCGGTTGTTGTCCGAGATGGTAGAATCAGTGTATCCATACAATTAATATAGGCGGCTACCTCTTCAGGAGGCACCGCGTCTATCCACACAATATGTCCAGAAATTCCAAGGGTTTCGGCAGTTTTTTGGAAACTCTGTTTATCTTCACCTTGCCCGACGATTAAAAGTTTATATCTGCGCGTCGTATCCTCGTTTACAAGATGCGCCAAAGCTTCAAGAAGCGTATCTACTCCCTTCATCTGAAGCAATCTACCGACGTAACCAACGACAAAACAGTCGTTGAGCTGCAATGAATCCCTCAGTTTGCTGATCTCCATTTTATGGAAATGCCGCATATCAACGCCATTCGGGAACGGGGTTTGTTGCCCGGTGTAACCGCGTTGGGTTAGAATCTTGCCAGCATTCACGCTCAGTGGGAATGCTCTATCCGTTTCTCGAAAGACACGGCGTTCAATCCACACAGGCAAAAAGCCAAACCGCTGTTTGGTCGGTATACTAAGGGATGTACGAAAAATGAAACAACTGTTTGGACAATATTTCCGTTTCAACCGAACTGTCTGTAGGGCATTGAGGCTCCACGCCTCTTCCTCTAAGTGGATAATATCGGGTTGAAAGTCTCGGAAGTGGGATTTCACACCATGGCGGTAGTAAAAGCGACTGCCGTACCCCGAAAATTGGATTGGGCACGGAAATTCTTCACACGGTGTGTCCGAGTCTGGTTCAAAGACAATATCTTGAAAACTTTCATACCAACGTGCAGGAACCACAACCCGCAACGTGACATCCGGACGTTCCGCAATGAGAGCGAACTTTCGTCGGTACGGTTTCATGATATAGGAATGAGAAAGGACTAAGACACGCACGAGTAATTAAGTCTCTAAATACTCCCAAAGATTCTCGGGCGCGTTGATGCTTCAGCTTCGGTTGCTTCCGCGTCCGATTCATCATTGTCTGCCTCAAAAGTGATTTCATCGTTTGTATCTACCGGACTTTCATCTGAGGTAATGAGGACATCCATCAAACCCTCAAGTCTCTCGCGGATCTCTGATCGTTCATCAGCGGTGGCTGCCCGCTCTGAGTCAAGTTCCTCCGTAAGATCACTATTACGATTTTCAAGTTCTTGAATCTGGGCATCACGTTGCAGTAAATCACTGTTGAGCCGGGCAATTTCAGCCTCAAGCTCCAACTTGTCTGCTCTCAATTGCTGAACGGTTGAAATCGCAAGTTCAACACGTTCCTCCAGCAGTGATACAATACTTTGTTCAAATGCTTCAGACATATTAATCCCTCCAAAGTGGTATGTTTATTAATTCGCGGTGGATTTACGATGCTCCACCGCAGCAGGCGCACTCGTTTCGATCAGCGACAAATGCTCGGCATTCGCCCAGTCTGGACATTCATGGACGTAGTGAAAAAGATACTGCTGCGCGTACCCCACACGATCCCCGAAGTAGGCGTGTGCGAACTCGCGGATCTCATGATACGTAGCGCGCCGGCGTAGGTAAAGTGTCTCAAAGATTCGTTTTATCCAAACATCGATCGGCAGTGCTGCAAGATGTCCAAGCGAAAATAGACAGATACAATCGGCGACCTTCTCACCGATACCTTTTCGACGCATTAATTCACGCTTTGCCTCAGGATACGCCATCTCCTTCATCGCCGTCAGCGCAAGTTCACCACTAACAACTGCTTCTGCAGCCTCGCGAAGATAACTCGCTCGATAGCCGACACCACAAGCGAGGAGTTCATCCTCTGTTGTAATTGCGAGTGCTTCTGGACTCGGAAAACTATAATCCATATAACGTCCAAACGTCAACTGTTCGCCAAAACGCTCGGAGAGTCGATGGATAATCCCACGAATCCGGGATACATTGTTGTTCTGAGATAGAATAAACGATGCCACCGTTTCCCAAAGTTCTTGATTGAGAATGCGCATCCCCCAAAGTTTCTCAATGGTCCGATGCATATAGGCATCATTGTTTACTTCGGTCAGGATCTCTGGGACATCGCGCCTAAGGTCAAGATAGTGTTGGAGAAATGGTATGAAGGTAGTTCTATCCTCGGCGGCAGAGCTCTCAACACGCAAGGTAGTCCCTACTTGACAAATTTTGAGGATGCGTCCCTCCACGACACCGTAATAAGCATCATCTATTCGATTCCATCGAAAAGACTGTCCCGATTCTAAGGTATATTTCAAACTAAAATCTGTGGCATCCTGAATCTGCATCGTGTGCCTTGCTGAGTTTTGATAAGGACATGCAAGCAACGCCCTTGATATTTGATAATTAGTATATAGCAAATTTCAAAAATTAGCAAATTTTTATTCTGGATCCCCAAAATCCACTGTATTTTCGCCTATCTGGTTTGACATTTGCCCCGTTTGCATGTATAATATTAACATCTTTGTATGCCTGAGAATCTGTCATAGCAACGAAACAGGAGATACCTCGTAAAACATGATTATCTTTCTACGCGAAAAATTTATTGCGCAACTCTTTATGTGGATAATCGCCATTGTGTTCCTTGTAGGGACAGTGTTCCTTTATAGCAACACGCGCGGCGGAGACGAAGGACCCGAGGGAGAAGTCGTTCTTAGAATTAATAACACTGAAGTCAAACGCGGAGAGTTTGAAAGTGCCGTTGCCAACGCCATAGAGAATCAAAGACGAAACCAAAGGCTTGGCGCGCCTGATCGGGAAGAAACGCAGAAATCGGTGATTGATCGCTGGGTGCAACAAACTATTCTTGGAAGCGTGGATATCGGTCATGCTGAGATAGAACGCTACATCCGAAGTGACGCAAGCCGAGTCGAGCAATACAATCTTTATCAACAATTCGGGGCAGCAGACCTCTATACAGAGAATGTTCGCTTACAACTTAGTTCCACTGAACTTCGAGATAGTGTCCAATCACTTGAACTGGTAACCGATACTGAAGCAGAACAGGCATATCGACTTGAATCAGATAAGGCTAAAGTTAAATTTATTGAATTTAAGCATAGCGATTATGTCGCAACAACTGAGGTAGATGAAGCAGAAGCAGAGGCGTACTTTGAGAAAAATCGGGATAATTATAAATCGGAAGAACAGGTGAATGTAAAGTTTATCAGGGTAAATCCTGCCGAGCTCGTTTCAGACGAAGAGGTGGCTACGTATTACGAGGAAAACCAAGCCGAGTTTACGACACCAGAAGTCGTTAAAGCACGCCATATTTTGAAAAAGTTTCCTGACAGCGCAACCGACGAACAAAAAGCAGAAACCAAAACCGCTGCAGAGGAACTCCTCAAAACCATCAACGCAGAGCTCGCAGCAGGCGCGGATTTCGCTGGACTTGCGATGACGCATTCAGAGGGGCCTTCCGGTGCCCAAGGCGGGGCATTGAGAGGCAACAACCCAAAACTTCCACCCGGAGACTACTTCGCACGTGGAGACATGGTGAAACCCTTTGAGGAAACAGCCTTTGACACCTTGGAACCGGGAGAAGTCAGCGGTTTAGTCGAAACACAATTTGGGTATCACATCATCAAATTAGAGGAGAAGAGAGCACCAGAAGTTCAACCTTTTGATCAAGTCCAATACGATATCCGACAAAAACTTGTTCAAGTCAGCGGCGTTGATACGGCAAAAAAAGTTGCGTCTGACCTTCTGTATGAAATTGAAATTCAGGATTATGAAGCAGCTCTCGCACTTGAAGCGTACAAGAATCTTTCTCTCATTGCGCTGGAAACCGGGTTTTTCAGCCGTGATGTTACAACTATCCCACAGATTGGGGCAAGATGGGGCTATCAAGGGTTAATCGAAGAACTCTTTGATATGGAAGTAAACGTAATAAAGGTTATTGAGGCGAAAAGATCAGATGGAGAACGGGTGGAAGCCTATTTTGTCGCCACCGTTCTTGAGAAAAAACCGGCGACGATTCCACCGTTTTCGGATATCAAACCACAGGTCTTCAACGATCTGAAAACAGAAAAATCCAAAGAGCGTGCCTTTGCGGATGCACAAAGCCTGTTCAATCAACGGGCGGACACCACATCGCTGGATGTCTTATTGGAAAAGTATGATGCGCCTGAAGGCTTAGAGGCAGACCGACTTTCTGTCCAAGAAAGTAACCTGTTCGCACTCAGCCCAAACAGCGATTATATTGCCGGTATGGGAAGCTCGACTGAAACTATGTTTGCAGCATTTCGGATGAAAGTTGATGAGATTGGTGGTCCCTTCAAAGGCAACAATGCCGTTTATATTGTTCAACTCATTGAACGGGAAGAATCAGACATTGAAACGTTCCAAACAGACCCGGCTGAACAAGCCCGACATCGTCAAGCACTGATTCAAGCCAAAAAACGGGAAACATATTTGAATTGGTTCGCTGCACGCAAAAAGATGAGCGAACTCTGGATACATCCAGATTATCGTTAATTCAGAAGGTCGTAGAAGAAGTTACGGCGTTTGGGAATGTAACCTAACTCGGTTATAGTGCGTTCGATTTCCTCAATCGGCATGCAATAGACCGTTCCAGCTTTGCTGACAACATTTTCCTCTATCATTGTACCACCCATATCATTCGCACCGAATTTAAGCGATAATTGTCCGATCTTCGGACCTTGAGTTACCCATGAGGATTGAAAGTTGTCGAAATTATCCAAGAACAATCGCGAAATAGCAAGCGTTTTGAGATATTCAAAGCTTCCTGCGGGTGGTATATGATCCATACGGGTGTTGGCGGGTTGTAGCGACCAGCAGATAAACGCTGTAAATCCACCTGTCTCATCTTGCAAATCACGCAGCCTGACGAGGTGCTCAACACGTTCGGCATAACTTTCTACATGCCCATACATCATCGTCGCGCTTGACTTGAGTCCAACCAAGTGTCCCTGACGCATAACCTCCAGCCATTCATCAGCTGTGCACTTCTTAGGACTAATCTCATTCCGGGCATGGTCAGTGAGAATCTCCGCACCGCCACCAGGAATCGAATCAAGCCCAGCATCTCGCAACCGGATAAGCATCTCTCGCAACGACATACGGTTTATCTTGGCAAACCAGTCCAACTCTGGCGGGGAAAACCCATGGATATGAATGCCGTAATTGGCTTTGATCCAACGGAGAAGATCTTCGTACCAGTCAAGTTTAAGTTTCGGATGCAATCCACCTTGCATGAGAATCAACTCACCACCAAGATCCAGTGTTTCCTGTATCTTTTTTCCCAGTTCTCCCCGCTCCATGACGTAAGCGTCAGGATCTTGACGGTGGCGATAGAAAGCACAAAAATCACAGTCAACATAACACCAATTGGTATAGTTGATGTTTCGGTCAACAATGTAAGTGACGAAGTCTTCCGGGTGCTTGCGTTGTCGGGCAATATCTGCAGCGTGCCCCAGGGCAAGTAAATCGTGGCTCTTGAAAAGCGTTAGGCAGTCGTCAAAGTCTAACCGTTCTCCCGCAAGCGATTTCTCAAGGATAGGTTGGATGTTTGTATCCATTTACGAGTTTCCTTATGTGGTTCATAAAACATACTGATGCCGAATCAATATTCCAATTCTAACATTTTAAAACCTGTTTGTCAACTTTTCTGCCATTTTAATTTGACTTTTGAGGGAAATTAAGTATAATTATAATACGCTCAATCTGAATCTGTATTTAATGGGGAGAAACAAAATGAACGAAGTGATTTACAATGAGGACTTAGTGAAACGCGTAGCGAATAAATACCTCGCAGTGAATATTGCCGCAAAACGCGCCAGAGATATAAATGCAGACGGTTTCCCTATTGCGCCTTCAAGCACCGCAGATAAAAAAAAGAAACCTGTCGCCGTTGCAATACAAGAATTGGTTGAAGGTAAACTTCACTTTGAAAAAAGTGAGGTCAAAGCACCGGTCCAGAATACACCGTCGATTTTTACCGACTCGCAGGATTCAGACGACGGGAGTGATATATTCAATGAAGAACTCCTCGCACGCGAAGGCGATTCTGACCCAGAGGAGCGTGAGGAAGGTCTTTAGATCTCGTCAGTGGCGGAAATCGCTCCTACCAGAACAGCTTCTCGCCGAAAAAATAGTCCAAAAAATTAAAGGCACTTGACAACTCCCAATAAAGTGGGTATAATTAAGAGTGCTGCTGACGTGGCTCAATGGTAGAGCAAGTGATTTGTAATCACTAGGTTGGAGGTTCGATTCCTCTCGTCAGCTTTTTTAATGGGGGCATGCTAGAGCGGTCAAATAGGGCAGACTGTAAATCTGTTGGCTATGCCTACGGTGGTTCGAATCCATCTGCCCCCATCTGCTTTTATAGGAAGCAGCATCGCAGCGGGATCTGGTCGGGGACAAGTCTACGGAGCGGCTTGCAGATTTTTCATGCTACAAAGCGCACTCACTGTAGATTCCAGATTATCATGCCTCAGTCGCATGTCAGTTCCCCTTCGTATTATGCGGGAGTAGCTCAGCTGGTAGAGCATTGGCCTTCCAAGCCATGTGTCGCGGGTTCGATTCCCGTCTCCCGCTTGTTGACCTTTTTCATTCTTGCCGATGTAGCTCAGTTGGTAGAGCGCGTCCTTGGTAAGGACGAGGTCACCGGTTCAATTCCGGTCATCGGCTCCACTTATTGAAAGTAGAGGATGTATTATGCCCAGAGACATTGTAACATTAGCATGTGATGTATGTAGTCAACGGAATTATGTAACAACCCGGAACCGCCGGACAAACCAAAATCGGTATGAACGGAAGAAATACTGTCGTTTCTGTCGAAAGCATACGTCCCACAAGGAAACGCGATAACTTTTTGAGTAGGTAATGCAGACAACACTACTCTAACCGTTAAATATAGGTGTGTAAATATAGGTGTGCGGTCTCCTACGCAAAACTTGCAGGTCAGTAGCTCCAACGGCTAGAGCGTCGGTCTCCAAAACCGAATGTTGGGGGTTCGAATCCCTCCTGGCCTGCCTTTTAATCTTATGATAGCTCGTTTCAAAAATTATATTCAGGGAATTAATCAAGAGTGGCAGAGAGTGTCTAAACCAGATGCCAAAGAGGTCCAAGGAAGCACCATTACTGTTATTGTAGCTTCTGCCTTGTTAGGACTTTTCATTGGGTTAGTCGATGGCAACTCGGCTTTTCCAAAATGGAACAACCCTCTGGGTTGGATCTTTCTGGTAGCTCTACCAATCGCTGTCTTCTTTATTGCGCGAAGTTGGGAAGATCAGCCACAAAGTAGTAGAGAAGCCGAATTGTCTGATCGGGACAATAGACGTCGGAAGGTGATAGCGGCAGCAATAGCCTGTATCCCCTTAATTGCTGTACTTGTAAGCCAGTACGTCCTGAGTAATTCCCTTGAAGGTTTCGGTATGGCTTTCCTCAGAACCCTCTTTATTCGTTAAAATGTGCATACGCTGGTGAATCAGACTATGGATGGATACTGGTACGTCGTTCAAATATACACTGGACATGAGAAAAAGGTTAAACTTAACCTCGACAACATGATCGCGAGGGAAGAGTTACAGGACGAAATCCTGCAAGTGAATGTCCCAGAGACTGAAGTCATAGAGGTTAAAGACAGCCAACGGAAAGTTAGCCTCCGGCCTTCTTACCCGGGGTACGTCCTTGTTAATACCACCCATGAACTCGGTCCACATGTCGACAATCTGATTGGGCAAAAAAGTTGGTCTCTCATACAAGAAACACCGGGAGTCATGAACTTCTTAGGTCCCACCTCACATCCATCGCCCCTGAGTCCTGATGATGTCGAAGTAATGCTTCAAATGTCAACCGAGGAAGAGGAAGTACCACCAGTACTCGCAATGGAATATGAAATAGGCGATAAGGTCAAGGTGATAAACGGACCGTTTAGTGGATTCCCCGGCGAAATCGAGGAAATTGACTTGGAAAACCAACGGTTACGCCTCAGCATTTCGCTTTTCGGTCGCTCCACTTCCGTTGACTTGGGTTTACTTGAAGTGGAAGAATTGAACTAAACGCAAACGGCGTTGTTTAAATAGAGAACCGTGATTGTCAACTCGCGCCGTTTTACTGTAAAACGCACCTTGAAACGCTCACAACGCAAAATAGGGAAAAACAATGGCAAAGAAAATAGCAGGTGAAGTTAAACTCCAGTTAGTATCCGGACAGGCGACACCACAACCGCCGGTTGGTCCCAGTCTCGCACCTTACATGATTAATCTACAGGAGTTTATCAAATCGTTTAACGCCCAGACGCAGCATCAAACCGGAATGGTGGTGACAACCGTCATTACCTGTTATAGCGATCGGTCGTTTAGTTTCAGTGTAAAGTCACCGCCAGCCGCGATCTTACTCAAATCCGCAGCAAAGATTGCCAAAGGTTCTGGTGAACCTAATCGGAACAAGGTCGCTTCCGTTACAATGGAGCAAATTCGAGAAATCGCGGAGACGAAGCTACCTGACCTAAATACCACAGACTTAGAGGCAGCGATGCGAATGGTGGAAGGAACCGCTCGTAGCATGGGGCTGACGATTAATTAGCAAAGTTGATCCATCTGACGAAGTACGGCATCATCGATATAAGGATAAGTTCACTTTGAAACGGGACTATAGAGATATGTCCCATGGAGAACAACATGGCGAAAAAAGGGAAACGATACAACGGTATCAACGAACACATAGACAGACTTCAACTTTACACGATAGACGAGGCTGTCTCACTGGTCAAAAAAACGGGCAGTGCAAAGTTTGATGAAACCGTGGATTTGGCATCGCGTCTTGGCGTAGATGCTCGACAGTCAGACCAAAATATCCGAGGCACTGTCGCGCTGCCACACGGAACAGGAAAATCTGTTCGTGTTGTGGTCTTTGCCCAAGGCGATCCGGCACGACAAGCCGAAGAAGCCGGGGCAGATTTCGTTGGAACCGACGAACTCGTCGATAAAATTGTTGACGGATGGCTCGATTTTGACGCAACAATTGCAACACCGGACTTAATGCGAAATATCATGCCCAAACTTGGGCGAGTCCTTGGACCGCGAGGCTTAATGCCTAACGCCAAAGCTGGTACTGTCACAATGGATGTCGCCGAAACCATCCGTGATATCAAAGCCGGACAAATCGAATACCGAGTAGAACGTTCTTCCGGTGTTGTTCAGGTCCCCATCGGCAAAGTCTCTTTTGAGGAAGAAAGTATTAAACAGAACCTCAACGCAGTGATGGGTGCGCTTGTTGCCGCTCGTCCGTCAGCGGTGAAAGGTAGGTACATTCGGAGCGTTGCTATATCAGCAACAATGGGAGTCGCTATCCGAATAGACCCACAGCACTTTGCATAATCCGCACGGGGTACGATATGGAATAGTCCTATAACTGAATAGAGTCGTAGAACGTAGGTGCCATCGGCTTAATTGCCTACTGAGGCTTGAATGGAACTGAACGAGTGATGTACGATTGAAGCGTCCGTGAAATCGCATCATCTGCTGTTCGCTCCTTTTTGGATGTTAGCCTCCAGGTGCCTGGGGGCTTTTTGCATGCAATCGCATACCCAATTAACAGGTTTATAGGTACGGAAACCAAGGTATCGCACTATGGTTACTATACAACCGATATAGAAAGGAACTGAAACATGCCGAATCAGGCAAATGTTCAGCAAACAGAACAAATTCGTGAGCTTTTTGACAATGCCGATGTCGTTCTGCTAACAGATTTTCAGGGGCTTACTGTCGAAGAAATTAACGAACTACGGAACCAACTCCGAGCAGCAGATATCCGCTATAAGGTCTGTAAGAACACATTAGTAAACGTCGTCGCTCAAGAAAGAGGTATTGATGGCTTAGCTCCTTATCTGAAAGGAAATACAGCCCTCGCTACTGGTACAGATCCGGCGACATCTTCAAAAATCTTGCTTGCATTTGGCGAGGAACACGAAAATTTTAAGGTTAAAGGGGGCATTCTTGGAACACGAATCATTGATGCCACAGGCGTTGAAGCCCTGAAAGATATGCCATCACGAGATGTCATGATCGCCCGCACCGTCGGAATTATCGGTGCCCCTCTTACCGGACTCGTCAATACCTTAAATCAGGGTTCACCTATTACAGGTATGGTGAACGTACTCAGTGGAACGATACGTCAGGTAACCTCCGTACTATCACAGGTTGCTGACCAGAAGAAAGAGGCAGAAGACGCCTAACACAAAAGCGCATACCGCGCTTTATCAAATATTGTAGGGTAGCTAAGTCCGGGTGACTTAACCTTGCACGACTTGATCGGAAGGTTTCTAATCAAGTTAATTTGATACTACATATAGAAAGGATAAAAACATGGCCGCAGACTTGGATAAATTGATTGACGAAATTAGTAATATGACCGTTCTGGAACTTTCTGAACTCGTCAAAGCCTTAGAGGATAAATTCGGAGTCAGTGCATCAGCCGCACCAGCCATCGCTATGCCTGGGATGATGCCAGTTGCTGCAGATGGCGCAGGGGAAGAGGCAGCCGAAGCCCAAGAGCAGACAGAATTTGACGTTCAACTCAAAGACTTCGGTTCCAAGAAGATTCCGGTTATCAAAGAGGTTCGCGCTATTACTGGGCTCGGTTTGAAGGAAGCGAAAGAGAAGGTCGAATCCGCACCAGTCGTCATTCAAGAAGGCATTGCCAAAGAGGAAGCCGAGAAAACGAAAGAACAACTCGAAGATCTCGGGGCTACAGTCGAAATTATATAGACGGAACATATCGTCTTACATCACAAACAGCGCGTGTTTAAACCGCGCACGACAGGTAAACCCATTATGGTTCTTGAGCATAGCGATGCCCCAATTCATCGCTCTACGGTGAACTATAATGGGTTTACATTTTTGTGAGTGCCATTTTCTCCGAAAGCCCGTAAAAGTCTAAATGCCCGAAGTTTACCTACGTGGCAACTTCGGTTATATTTGTGAATTTTGACGTTTCTTTATCTCACACCAGAATTGTAGCCTGCAACAACGGCGCAGGGTTTTTGATAGGGTATTTCTTCAGATTTAAGGAACGCACGTCGAAATTCAAACGCCCGAAGTTTACCCGCAAGGAATAATTAAAAATCAGTATCGTTGATGTCTTTTATCTTGTTTTCAGTCAACTCGCGGTTGGTGGGTTCGCTCTCCTCCTCTTAGTCCCGAAAGGGTTAGTGGGTGCGAATTTCTACCGTTTGATGGGCAGCATTTATCTACTTGTGGGTGGATTATCACGATGTGCAAACCTCGCGGTCCATCAGCAACCTGTCACATTTCGTAACTTCTTCGGATCTTGGCAGAACCCTGAGTCTATTTCTGTTATCTGTTTCGTTCTCATTGTTCTTATCTATACACTGACTTGGTGGTTCAAAACACCACGCCTCACACGACTCCTTTTCTTTAGTGGACTTATTTCCGGTGTGACGTGGTTGATTTTGAGTGCCCAACGGTATCTTCAAATCTTACAACTACCCGGTGAAATGTTCCTGTTGCCACTTCAATTTTTAACAGCCGCTGCGCTGCTCGGCGCAGTCCACAGCGGAATGTGGTTTGGTCATTGGTACCTCGTGGTGCCTGATTTACCGGTGGTTTACCTGAAACGGTTTAATACCGTTCTGCTCTGTACACTTTCCGGTGTAGTGCTGCTGCTCTGCCTGAACCTCTTTTTCAGACAGCAATCCACAGATACCGTTTCTTTTAACCTCTTCTATCAGATCATCTTCAGCATGCGGGTACTTATAGGTATTGTTGGCACGTTGTTCCTCTATTTCATTACATGGGACTGTTTGCGTCCAAAATCTGTCGCCCGCGATGTACTCGGTGCGACACGCGCTGCGACTGGTTTCCTCTTTATCGCCATCATCACCGTACTTCTCGGCGAGTTCTGTAGTCGATTGTTGTTTCTGGAAATGCGGTTTATCTTCTAAAAACAAACCTACTGTAGGATTTAGAGTAAAACTTGAAAGGATATAAACATTTCAAGGCGCGTCGCGAGATAAAATCCCAAAAGCGTCAAGACTTCTTTTTTCAACTGCACAAACCTACAATAACTCAGTAGATGTGGGAACTCGGCGCGCCAATAAACGCAGACATGTTTGAGATAAAAGTGCTTAAACGTCCGATAGTTGCTTTGATGGAACGCGATCAGGAGCGTCATCACCTCGCTCGGATGCAACCGTCTCGGACGTCCACGGGGTTCAGAACCTACCTCCCTCGGAAGACAGTGTTCGCAGATATGTGCCTCATATTTAAGAAATAAAGTCGTCTATTTCGCAGAAAAGTGATACAATACTCATTGGAGAACTCCTTTTGGGTTGAAGGGTTGATACCTTCATTATACCAAAAGGGTTCTCTTTATTAAAAAAATTAGTCAAATATTTATCAAACTCACGTTAGGATTGAAGAAAGATGAAAATTTTGATACAGTTATTCATTCTCTGTCTTTTGTCTCCCGCGTGGAGTGACATTCAATTTGAAGAGGGGTCCCAACAAGCCGGAATTACGCGAGTTGGCGAAAGTTGGGGGAATGCTTGGGGCGATTTTGATGGTGACGGATATCTTGATCTTTGGTGTACTAACCATAGACATAAGCCCAGTCTTTATCGGAATAACAGGGATGGTACATTTTCTGATATTATTGATGAAGTTTGGGATGCAAATCCTGATTCGGACACGCATGGAGCAGCATGGGCAGATTTCGACAATGACGGTGACCAAGACCTCATTGTCTTATCGGGCAGTGGTGGCGGCATTAGTCCCAGAACACATAGGAATCAGGCTAACCATTTCTACCTAAATGAAAACGGAAGATTGGTGGAGTGTGCCGCAAATCTTGGTGTTGATTACCCACTTTTGCGCGGCAGAACCCCTCTCTGGCTTGATTGGGATCGGGATGGGATGCTTGATGTGATAGTGACTGGCGTTGCTCGAAGAGATGCAGGAGGCACACTTGTTCAATCTACTCTCTTTGGTCAAAAAAATGGAAGATTCGAGAATGCAAATAGTGTATCCGGATTTCTTGTTAACAAGAGTGTGGAATTTGCACAACTTGCAGGTATCACGCATACGGTAAATTTACATCTTGTTCTAGGATCTCACTCACACACATATCCGATCGCTATCTACGATACATCCGATATACCTTTTCAGGATGTAACAGACAGTGTTGGTATTCGTGGTGGTTTTGTTGTCCAAGACGCTGCAATTGCAGACATGAACGGAGATCTGTTACCGGATATTTTCCTTGCACGCAGTGTTTATCCATCTCATGTTAGTCAGCCAAATGCGCGCAGATTGGAGTTGTATATTCAAAGCACCTTGGGCGTGCTTTCTCACCCTCTCTTTATGGAAAAGGGGGTTTCTTTCAAGACAGAAGGTGAGGTTTATTTCGAGATTTACTCGGAATGGGGCCCCCAGCGTAATCTTCTTAGAATTGGAGAGGATGGACACGAGGTTGCGGTGTTTGATGGCGGCGAGTTTGTAAGACCTATGCCAAATCTTAAGGCTGCCTCCTTCAAAATCAGGCTATCGCCTGATGATCCGAGGGTTTTGGGTCTCAAGGAACATCCTGAGAATGACAGGTTCGGAATTTATATCGGATATGATCCTAATACAAAGAAATGGGCTCTTGTCTATCACGGACTTCCGGCCACAACAGTAGTTGAGGCAACCGAGTCTATAGCAGATGTGGAATCCATTAATTTCTTTCCGTCCGTAGACATTCGTGCAGATCTTTTAATGAACAACGGAACCGGTTTTGAGCCACTGCTGATTGGTGGGGCCGGACCCTTCCCGGACTGTCACTCTGTGGTTGCTGGTGATTTTGATAACGATATGGACATAGATCTCTATCTCGTTCGTTCAAGCACTGCCGAAAATCTTCCGAACCATCTTTATGAAAATAAAGGTGACGGAACTTTTGTCTATATACTGAATGCCGGTGGAGCATCCGGTAGTAGGATTGGAAGGGGTCAAAGTGTTACCATGGCCGACTATGACAGAGATGGGTACCTTGATCTGTGGGTTACCAACGGAAGAGGCGTATACCCTTTTAACGATGGTCCTGATCAACTTTTTCGCAACCTTGGCGGCAACAATAACTGGATCCAAATTGATTTAGAGGGAACCATTTCTAATCGTGACGGTATCGGCGCAAGGGTTTTTGCCACAACGCCCGACGGAAAAACACAACTGCGCGAAAATGGAGGAGGTATTCACTGGGCACAACAAGATCAGAAACGGATACACTTCGGACTTGCCCGGAATGAAAAAGTCAGTAATCTGACCATCCATTGGCCGAGTGGTATTGTTCAAAAGTTGAAGGATGTAAGGGTGAACCAAGTGTTGAACATCGTTGAAGCGGATACGCCAGTATCTCTCCTCGGTGATGTCAATTCGGATGGAGCGGTGAATATCCTTGATCTCGTTGTTGTAGTGAAGCACCTTGGTGTGAGTCCACCTACAGATAAAAGGGCTGATGTCAATGGAGATGACGAAGTGAATATCTTAGACCTTGTTGCGATTGCAAATTTAATGAAAGAGACTACAAAGGTTCCTTAGAGTCGGTTTTTTGACCCTATCTGAATAAAAACTGATGTTTTTACCCCCGTATTCCCCCGATTATAATCCTGTTGACATGATTTTGCTAATATTAAACGAAAACGCGAATATTACCCAGAAAAGTCCTCAGATGTATAAGTAATTCTAAAATCTACCATAGTTTTCCATTTTTACGAAGATTTTGAACCCCCCGACCCGGTAGGTGCGGTTTCCTAACCGCACCGGATCCGCTCAAAGTCCGTAATTTCTTAAAACTAAATGCCCCTACACTTAACTTAAATTGCATTGTAAATTAAATACAGATATGATAAACTAAGACTATATTCAACTTGAAGGAGGCGTATAATGCAATCCCAAATTTTCTATGAACCCGAATCAATGAGCCTTGAAGATCGGCCCGTGCCAGCAGCCGGGGACAACGACCTGCTCGTTCAAGTCCGTTCGGTAGGTATCTGTGGTTCGGACGTAGCCTATTATTTCGGCAATAGTTCGCTTGAAACCGACGACGGGAAAGGACCCCTTATCCTTGGACACGAATTCACGGGTGAAGTCGTCGAAGTTGGCAACGAAGCAGGAAAAACAGGTGGATTCAAAGTAGGTGATCGGGTTGTCGTCAATCCTGTTCAATCAAATCCAGATTCCTTCTGGAGTCAGAAGGGATTGTCCAACTTATGTCCCGAAAAACGCGTCTTAGGTGTAGGTGTTGATGGTGGCTTTGCGGAGTACGCAGTCTCAGACTATCGTTGGACAGTCAAGTTACCTGAAAATGTAACATACGATCAAGGTGCACTAACGGAGCCGCTCGCTTGCGGACTTTACGCTGTCAACAATCTCAACGCCGAAGCAGGACAAACCGCTGTCGTTTTCGGACCGGGACCCATCGGCTTGATGATGGTACAAGTTCTAAAAAGCCGTGGCTTGAAAAACGTTCTGCTTGTCGGAACCCGCGACTATCGCTTGGATTGCGGCAAGGAACTCGGTGCTGACGTAGTCGTCAACGTTAGTGATACCAACTCTCCACACTACGTGGAAGATTTAGGCACTATGATTCAGGAACTCAACGATGGCGAATTGGCAGATCGTGCAATCACAGCTACCAGCTCGCTTGATGCCATTCATACTGCCTTAGAAGTTACAGGCAGACACGCAACTGTCGTTATCTTCGGACTCCCCGGCGATACAGATGTAATGCAGGTTCCTATCCTTGATACGATTCTTATGGATAAAACCATCAGGTTCTCTTGGCTGGCACCTGATACGTGGGAAGAAGCAGTGCAACTCATTTCGAGTGGCGATGTCAACATGGACAAAATCATCAGCCACGAATTCTCACTCGAATCGCTTGTTGAAGGGATAACAAAGGTACGCAATCGCGAAGACGGTTGTACGAAGGGCTTAATAAAAGTTTCCGCTTAGCCGACAAATAACATGGGCATCCCATTTTTCATCCTTTTTGTCCTTTCAATCGGTTTCTTATCTCTTGGGATAACTGGGTGGGGTGGTTTCGTTTCGGTGGAATGGTCTCAGCAGGATTCAGCTGACGCAAAGAGCCACACCGAGGCTATCACCCCTTACCTAAGTTTTCAACTGAATTATTGGGCAATCGCACAGTGCTGCACAGGATTTCTGCTGTTTTTAGCAAGCCTCTATTTTATGGGCTTTTTTCTTTATCTCGAAGAGCGAGAAAGCGGTAGAATCATGAAAAACGTAAAAAGTTTTGCCAAACTACGGCAGTTTCTTGAGCGAAAGAGGTAATTCCTGTCAAGATGAAACGACAATTAAAAAATGACTTACTTCTGCGCGCATCGAGATGTCTGCCGGTAGAACGGGTCCCGGTGTGGATGATGCGGCAGGCAGGCAGATCAGATCCCGTTTACCGTCAAATTCGACGTGAGCTTAACCTTCCCTTGGAACGGCTCTTTCGTACCTGCCCCGCACCGATGTCCCAAACAGATGTCGAATCAGCGGTCAAAATATCACTTCTCCCCAAACGTATCGGGGTTGATGCCATCATTGTCTACAAGGACATTCTTACCCCCCTTGCACCCATGGGCGCGCATTTCCGATTCAATCCAGGACCCATTTTAGACCCACCGATCCGCACGCAAGCACAAGTAGACGCACTTCGACCCGTTGATGAACCCCCTACACAATTAGCGTTCACAGGAAATGTCATTCGCAGACTACGCGAAACCTTAAACGAGGAACTACCGCTCATCGGTTTCGCTGGGGCACCTTTGACGCTTGCCTTTTTCCTCATTGCCGGGGAAAGCCCGATCAAACGTGGTGAAGGAATATCTGAAAAAGCGGCTCCCGTCTTACAAATGATGGAAGAAGCCCCAGAACTCTTACATCGTCTACTAAACAAGTTGACTGAAATGACTATTAACTACTTGAACTATCAAATTAGTGAGGGTGTTCAAATAGTGCAACTTTTCGAGTCCATTGCCGATGTTTTACCCAGGCAGATATATGAAGAGTTCGCTTTTCCTTATCATCAGCAAATCTTTGCCGAACTCAATCCCGAGTCACCAGGAATCCTGTTCGCAAAGGAATGCAATTATCTGGATTTAATGCACCAAAGCGGGGCAGATGTCCTAAGCGTTGGGAAATGCGTAGATCTTAGCAAAGCCAAGGCAAACACAAATGGTGCTGTTGCCTTCCAAGGAAACGTCGATAACGACATCCTTCGTGATGGTACACCTGCCGATATAACAATAGCCGTTGAGACCTGTCTAAAGCAAGGCGGAAAAACTGGACATATTTTGAACCTGAGCCATGGCCTACACAGGGATACGCCATTTGAAAATGTTAAGCATTTCGTACACATCGCAAAAACTCTGTAGGAAAATTAATGAGAAACATCCTCGAAAATCCCTTCGCGCCACGACAATACGGACAACTCGTTAAAGTGACCGAACGGGTGTACCTCTTTCGCAATATTGTAAACTCTTCTATTATCGTTGGAGATAAAGGGGTTGCGGTAATTGATACACAGGTAAACCAAATGATGGCACGGCGGTTGCGTAATGCAATCCGTACCATTACTGATAAACCAATATTGTACGCAATTAACACCCATTACCATTGGGATCATACCAATGGAAACACTATTTTTCATGAAACCGGAGCAACCGTTGTCGCTCGCGAGATGACCAAAGATTTTATGGTGGACAGGTCACCGCGGCAGGAGGCATTCTTGCGCTCCCGCGGCTTTACACTCGGCGATCCTCCCTTTTTACCACAACAGACGTTCACACACGAAACCGAACTCAATTTAGGTAATCAACCGCTACACCTCGTCCACTTAGGAAAAGCAGAAACGGATGATGCCACTGCCATCAGGATCCCAGCAGAAGGTTGCATCGTTTCTGGTGACACCGTTATGACAGGGAGTTTTCCGATTTTTGGACAACCCGTTATGAACGAAGGACTCATGGCGAACCACGATTGGATTAACACAATTAAGGAACTTCGGGGGTATGAGCCTAAATCCGTTCTACCGGGGCACGGTCCCTTAGCGCGTGATGCCGAAATTGATCTGTTGCTTGAGATTGAGTCCTATTTCCTAACAGAAGTCCGAAAACGTGTTGAACAAGGCATGTCCTTAAACACACTGCTCACCGAAATGGAAGCCAACTTACCCGACTGGATCCGCTCTATTGCTGAAGTATGGGGAACACCCCGTTATGCGATTTTAAGGGTATATCGTGGGTTAATCGACGACCCAGAGCCGGGTTGGCAGCATCTGAAACCTTCGGTTATCCCAACTGCGGATACCGAAAAACTTCACCAAAAAACACACGAACTTGAAGACTTTCAGGCTTATCGGGAAACCGCCGAAGAGGTCGCAGAAGGTAACGACTTTGGCTTAGCAATTGCCATCTTGAAAACCGCAACCAAAAAATATTCGAACCTACCCGACGCGTGGACAGAATACGCAAATTTGCTCACACAAGCATCTCGCACCGTGTCAAGCGTCCTTGAAAAGGGGGACTTCTTCGCCGAAGCCAAAAAAGCACTCAATGTCGCACTTGAATTGGATCCTGATCACGCGCCAGGACATCTTTTGCGTGGGTACAACCACATTCTCTCTGCCTATCGCAACGGTGATGAAACAAAAACAGGATTGGAATCCATCTATAAAGCACTCTTCATCGGAATTCAGGGGACACAACTCGCACAAGCCTACTTCTGTATCGGACTCGCACATCGCACAAATGGAGACGAGACACTCGCACGTGAAGCTTTCGAGAAGGCGATTGCCGCTGATGCGAGGTATATGCCAGCACAGTTAGCGAATATGGCATAGGAGAAAATAAAAATGAAATATGATAGCGTCTTACTCGTTGCATTCGGTGGACCAACACCCGGCTGCTGTCAAAAATACAATAGTGATGCATGTCCCGGCGAAGCCTACTGTTTTGTCGAAGGAATCGCCGGGGAGGCTGAATCTCAAAGAGAACGTGTAAAAGACATCTCAGCTCACTACGTAAAATTGGGCGGATTTTCGCCATTCAACGAATTAACTTTCAAACAAGCCGATGCGTTAAAAACTGCCCTGCAAGCGCGCGATCTACCGCTACCTGTTTACGCTGGATTCAGGCATTGGAATCCCTATTTAAAAGAGGTCATCGCGGAGATGGCAGAAAAAGGACATCGCAAAATACTCGGCATTATCATGGCACCGCACCAATCTAAAGTCAGTTGGGAATGGTACCAACAAACAGTGAAAAAAGGAATCGACGCAGTCGATGGTGAAAAACCGACTGTTGATTATCTTGATCCGTGGTATACACACGAAGGTTACATTGGTGCCATTGCTGAAATCATCGAAACCGCATGTGGTAACAAACTTGAACGCGCCGAACTTGTTTTCACAGCACACGCAATTCCCCAAGCGGCGGCGAATACTTCACCTTATACACAACAATTTGGAAAAACGGGTGAGGCAGTCGCTGAACAAATTGGAAAAACCCGATTCGGTTTAGCATACCAGAGCGAGGTAGAAAACAGCCCTCTTCCATGGACGCAGCCGGATATCAATGATTGGCTTAAAGCCCGCAGGGAAGAAGGTGTTGATACCGTCGTCGCTTCACCGATCGGCTTCCTCTGCGACCATGTCGAAGTACTCTACGATTTGGACATAGAGGCGGCAGAAACCGCAGAAGCGTGTGGCATTGATTTCATTCGAGCAGGCACCGTCGGTGACCATCCCAAATTCATTAACATGTTAGCGGACTTTGTGTGTGGAAAAGTCGCGAAAGAAAAATAAATTAGAACGTACGCACTTCGTTGGTAGGTGTGGTTTGAAACCGTACCGAGCCGATGTCTGTAGAGTAGGTCTTGTACCTACCTTACCATAACGGTTATGTCGAAAAACTCGGGTAGGAAGCACGCCATTGTTATCGGAGGCGGTATCACAGGTTTAGCCGCCTGCTATCGCTTACAGCGCGAGGCTGCTGCACGCGATATTCCGCTGGACATTACACTCCTTGAGGCGGGTGGACGTGTCGGTGGTGTTATTCAAACCGAACACCGTCATGGGTTTCTCATTGAGCACGGTCCCGATGCTTTTATTTCGACTAAACCGGCGGCAAAGGCATTATGTGAGGAAATTGGTATTGCGGATCAATTCATTGGGACCAACCCAAAGGTCCGCCGGAGTTTTGTAATCCGGAATAGGACGTTGCATCCCGTCCCTGAGGGTTTTTACATGATGGCACCAGGGTCGTTCATGCCGTTTCTAAAAACGCCGCTCTTCAGTTGGCGAGGGAAACTGCGGATGGCACTCGACCTCTTTATTCCGCGCAGGGGAAGAGATACGGACGAAGCTGTCGCACACTTCGTCCGGCGTCGCCTCGGCACTGAAGCTTTCACACGGATGGCACAACCTATGATAGGGGGAATTTATACCTCAGATGCCGAAAATTTAAGCCTACAGGCAACATTCCCAAGATTCCTGGAAATGGAAAAAGCGCACGGCAGCATTATCAAGGCACTTCGTGTGCAGAAGAAGCAAGCCGCCCAAACCAGTCGAGATACAAGCGGACCTCGCTACAGTCTTTTTCTTTCGTTTAAATCTGGAATGCAAACACTGATTGATACGCTTACCCAAGCATTGTCCAGCAGTATCAGATTAGATGCGAAAGTAGAGCATATTCAACAAGCAAGCGATGCTAACAGATGGCACGTTTCACTTGCTAACGGAGAAATGCTAAACGCTGAACTTCTCTGTATTGCCCTTCCAGCACCACAAGCAGCAGCACTCATCGAAAACATCCCAAGTCCACTTGCTGCAAAACTCAACACTATCCCCTACGCTTCCTCTGCAACAGTCAATTTAGCGTTCCACCGTGAAGATGTCACACACCCGTTAGATGGCATGGGATTTGTTGTTCCTGCTACGGAAAACCTATCTCTCATCGGGTGTTCTTTCAGTAGCGTTAAATTTGAAAGCCGCGCGCCAGCCGACCATGTTCTGTTGCGCGCCTTCGTTGGGGAACCCACGTCGAAAAAAACTGAAACGGAACTCATCGAATTGTGTCAGGCAGATTTAACACCACTCCTCGGGCTCAAAAACGCCCCGCAGTTTGCCATTGTTAGTAAGCATTCACAAGCAATGGCGCAGTATCAGGTGGGACATCAAGATGTTGTCAGTAGTATAGAGCAGTTCACGAGCGAATTGCGAGGATTAGCACTCGCAGGAAATGGTTACCACGGTGTCGGCATCCCAGACTGTATTCAGAGCGGGGAAGCAGCAGCACTTTCACTCTTAGAGGCACTATGAGGAACCGTGATGGACTTTATAATAACGCGTCGACGCATAGTTGCCGGAAGTCTGGGACTCTTCGGATGTATATTGGTGACATTAATCGGAAGCCTCACGCCCGGTGCTGAAAAGTCTACAAATCGCGTGGCAGAAGCCTATCAGGGGTTTCAGGAAGGAAAGTGCAAAAGTTGTCACCCCGCAATCTGGAGAGAATGGGAAAATTCGATGCACGCCAAGGCATGGGTCGACGAAATTTATCAGGAAATCGCGAATCAAATTAAGGATAGAGAAACCAAATGTGACCAGTGCCATGCCCCGCAACCAATCCTCATCACAGGCATTGGAGAAATGCCGAGACTCAGAAATGCGCAACGGGAAGCAGGCGTTTCCTGTCTTGTCTGTCATCTTGATGCTGGGGGCGCGATGCATGGACCACCAGCAAGCGCAGAAACCTATTTCCACGCGAATGTAACCAATCCTATCTATACCGCACCAACAGCACTCTGTAGCACCTGCCATGGTCAACCGACCGTTCCTGAGCACGACCAGGTTTCCAGTTTTCTGGAGAGTAAATTCGCCGAGGGGAATAAGAGTTGTGCGACATGCCACATGCCAGTTGTGAACCGACTCCAAAGCACAGCCAGTTACGAGAGTATCAAAGGCAGAAAGCATACGTGGCGCGGCAGCCGGAGTGTCGCACAACTCAGGCGTGCTGCGGCACTTCAGCTTGAAATCACACCTGAAAACGTGAATGTAAAACTACGAAGCAAAACCGGCCACATCTTGCCGGGTGGCACATTGCGCACCATTATTCTTGAAGCAAAACTTCTCTCTCCAGAAGGCACTGAACGGCAAAAGGAGCAAATTACAATTTCGGCTGAGAAGGAAAACCGTCTTCTCCCAAATGAGGAGAGAACTTACGTTTTCGATCATTTAGCCAGTGTGACCGGGGACACAATTACAGTTCGGTTGATGTACCAATTGACACCGAAAACACCGGAATCCGAGTGGATATTGATGGCGGAAAAAATTCACGTTGTCCCTTGAGGTGCTAAGTGTTCAGATTCGGCAACGAATCGAACCCCAGCAACCGTTTTAAGGTCGGTGTAGCACGTGATACAACGTCGTCCGATACCAATTCAAGGTGTGCTTGCTGCGGCTTCAGGATAGAACGACAGAAAAAACCCAGTAACCCAACGCGTGGTTTGTTCGTTCTATTTTCTGAGGATCCGTGCCATATTGCCCCGTTGACGATTAAGACGGAGCCACGTGGTCCACAAATCTGCAGCTCATCGTCGTATGCCACACCGGGTTCAGGTAATGCTTCAAGCCGTCGATGACTGCTCGGCACACAACTCGTTGCTCCATTTTCAAGCGTCCAGTCATCTAAAAACCATACGCTGTTGGCAACTATCGGGAAGTTTGGACGTGGGGTCGGGAGTCCAGATAACGGATAATCAATATGGAGACCGGCATCAGGCGCGCCGGGATAAAGGACATTTACCGTAAAGGAACTCAGCGTGCAATCCGTACCGAGTAAATATTCCATCGCGGCGAGCATCTTTGGGTGTTGAATGGCTTCTTCAAAAATCTCGCCTTTGTCAACGAGATTCCAAACGCGTTGTGCACTGCCGTTTGCAAGGTATGAATGACCTTTGCCTTCTTTTTGCTCCGCTGCAGCCAGTGATAAGGAGCGTTCCCGAAGCCGCGTCGTTGTATCTGGAGGTATAAGACTTTCCAGCAGCAAAAAACCGCGTTGGTCCAATTGATTCTTTTCAAGTTCAGTCAAGATAGCCATTTTTTTCTCCAGTGTTATTTTTCTTGACAGTTTAAGCGTTTTTTGGTAATATGTCAAACAGATTGTGGATTTCTACCAAAATAGCCAGAAATCTGCAGGAAAATTCAAAATTTTGATTTGACATATTTTGAGAGTTGTGGTATTATTATATAGGCGGACTGCAATTTAATCGATGATATACCGATGCGGCGGGAACAAATTTTCACCGATTGCACAAAACATCACGTAACTGTAGGACGATTTTGTTTACCGGTTTACCCGTGTAACGTAATCTTTCTGACATTTAACGATTAAATGTTTGCTTAATTTTGCCACTTTATGTTAAAATAATAAAAAAAATTCCCGCAGGGTCAAATCACTAAAGTCAGATGCCCGCTTCTCATTCGTTTTTGACCTGTGCCTTATGTGATACTAGTGCTATCTCATGGCTACATCGGTATCGGGAAATTTTAACGCTCGTTGGTAGGATGTTGATTGGATGGGCGGACATCTACCCCAGTCGTCTTTAGTTGTATTCTCGCTTGCCCATCTAAGAAACTCAGTACTGAGTCTTGCGAGCGCGCAGACTTAACGAGGAGGATGAGTTAATGAAAAAACGAACACTCGTTTGTTTTTTGATTTTTACATTGTGTGTTCTTTATACTTCAATCCCGAACACTGTTTTCGGGCAAGAAGCTTCTCTCGCTGAACAGGTAGCTGCAAACTACAGTGAGACGCTTCAACGTGAGGATATCGTAGCAGTCTTGCCAGATGTTCTGGAAGGGTTGAAATCAGACCAAATTCAAGGTATTTTGAGTGGAAACCCCGCAATCATTGGGGCTGTTGTCGATGCTCCTGATCTGTTACTGAATTTTGCACCAGACACAGATCCGAGGTTCATAGAGTTGTTGAAAACAGATGCGGAACTCAAAGGAATGCTCAAGGATCCACTCGTGCAGTCTTTGCTTGCAGATGTGGACGCGATTGATGAGCTCGCAGGGTTGTTGGATGTTAGTGCCCCCGTGGAACCACCCGTGGATACAACGCCACCTGTGGACACAACACCACCCGTGGATACAACGCCACCCGTGGAACCACCCGTGGACACAACACCACCCGTGGATACAACGCCACCCGTGGATACAACACCACCTGTGGATACAACGCCACCCGTGGATATTCCGCCATCAATGGTAGCTCCATCAGCAGATCCATTTGCGCCGATAATGCCCGAAAATGAGGCACTCTTCGGTAAGTCACGTCTCGGGGGTCTCTCTCTAAATACAGCCTCTGGAAGGCGGTTTGTGGACGAGATAATTGCTGCATTAGGAATACCTATTGAAGCGGAAACCCTCGTGGATTCAATTCTGTCATTGGTAGACCCGGGTTTTCTCCCCAAAAAGCAGATTCGGCAGATTCTAACCTCTGAACATCAAGCCATTGCTTTCGCGAATGAAGCAAAACAGTTGGATCCTGAAAATTTCGGGAATGCGATAACACCGAATTTCACCGATTATGCCTACTTAGAACAAGGCGGTAAATACCTAACCAGAGATAGTTTGCACGTTTACACGCGTGTGCCATCGGCAAATGTCGGCAGTGTTGCCTTTAGTCTTTCAGGCCAGGGGTCTACTGGTAGAACTATTGAAGGTAAGATGGTGACGCCAGATGAATTCCAAGCAGATACCGTCTCTTATACCTTCCGACTGGAAGAAACGCTCGCCGCTACCAACCTACCCGCATGGCCCAGTTTAGACACCCAGTTGTTCTCTGGTGTTGTGCTCCGCTATTCACTTGAGGGTTTGAACGGAACGTATTCCGCCATTGATATGCAATCAATGCTTGGCAGAGACGGGTTCGTTTGGGAAGTAGAAATCGGCATTCCACCGGGGACCGGTGTCTACTACTACTTTGAAGTAACACTCACCGAACCCGTGGAGTTCACGACCTTCAGTCGCGAAAAACTTGCTGAGATATCCCAGAATCCGCACACTGTATCTCTTGAAGGGATCTTAGCCGCAACGACAGTACTCGAAATTGAGAGTTGGGCAATGCCTGACCCGCGTAACCTTCAGTTGGCGGATCGCGGTATTATTAAGGCAATATTTACTGATGATATACGGGCTGAAATGATCGGCATTTTGGGGTCACCCCAAGCCGCTCCGATAATCGCAAAATTTCTAAATCGTCAACAGGTTACCCTAACTGATGTTCTTGGTATCATTACACCAAAGCAACAACGCAGACTTCAGAATCTATTGTTCCGCAATACGAACAGACTGATGCAAAATTTCGAGGCGAACTTTGATCCGTTGTTAGCTTCCGTGTTCACAGTGCCACGCATCAATCCAGAAACTGAGTCATTGTGGGTTGCCTCTATTCCGAATATTGATGATGGTAACTATTACTTACAAGCTCTGGTAAGCGATGCCGATGGAAATCCGGTGGATCAGATCCAAGAAACTTTCACCGTTGATACCACCGCCCCACGAGCAGACATCGCGATTATGCCCGGTGGTGCAAATACCGCAGTTTACGAGAACAGCGAAGGTATCTACGTTGCTACTGCTCCTAACGCTGGTGCCGCAGTACTCAATGTTACAGGCACACCGAAACCCGCTTATGCCGGTCAAGGTGTTGGGCCCGGCGAAGGATACTTGTTCTACCAAGAGGTTCAACTTGATGCCCATGGTATACCAACAAGCACATGGATGCCATTGACAGTTGAATCTACTATGTTGACCTCCAGGATTTGGACATCCGTCCTTGCGCGAAATGGAGACCAGATCGTTTCTTTCCTGAAGCAGAACTTCCCGCAGCTCGTCGGTGGACTTGACGCTGAGTCAATACTGAACCTCGCCATGACTACCAGTCCTGAGGCAATATTGGCATTGGTCTCGCCAGGGACTATCCAAATGTCTGCGAATTCGGTTTTCAAGAGTTTAGGGCTAAAGAACTTCACGCTAACGGATGCCCAAGCTGAAGCAATACACCAAGCCTTAGGTGCCACGATAGACATCGTTGATCGCCTTGTGCCGGTTACCTTTGACGCACCGCACACCGTGATGATGCCCATCCAGGGGGCACATATGCCTCTGATGATTGGTGAATACGGCATTCGGGCAATGGGAATTGATACGCTCTTCAACGTTGGCTCCTATGCTAAACCAACACGGCTCAGAGTCGTTATGCCAGAAGTTGACATGGCGAGCGTTACAGCCGCCAGTATCGGCGACCGAAACGGTGATGGCGATGCCGATGAACCCTATGAAAGCGGAACCATCTACTCCAACACCACAGATGGTGTGATGCTAACTCTCGCTGTCGAGCGAACAGCGCATCCCGCATCTATCTGGGCGGAATACATGGACGCAAACGGTGATTGGCAGCCAATCGGTGAAGCGCGTATGTTCGCTGAAGGCGAAGATGTGTCAATGTTTGAAGTGAGTTGGGATGTTACCGATTTTGACGCATTAGTAAGTGCAGGTAATTCTGTCATGGTGCGTGCTGTGGTAACCAATGCACTTCAACTTACACACATGTCCGAGCCGTTCTCAATAAACTTGGATGCCGGTGTGCATCCAGTGGATATTGAAGTTTTGGCAGTCGTTCTCGACACTGAGTCCATTACCGAAACGAACGCAGATAGTGGCGGACCACAAGGCACGGTCGTTATCAATGGATATACGCCGCAACGGACATATCCAGAGATGGCTTCCCTTAAGCTGATGATTGACGATGAAGTTGTCGGCACAGCCGATACAGGCGTTCTCGCTACCGAAGAAGAAATAGCAGCGTTACAGCAGAATACCGACTTTATCACGGATCTCGTTGCGGTTGCAGCGGAAGCGACAGCCGCGGATGCGTTATCAGGAAAACCAATCTCCTACCCAACCTACCTGAAATGGTCAGTTGAGGTGGATACAACGGCTCTGGATGATACCATCACAGCAGAGAGTGACGCAGCACGTGATGCTTCCAAGGATGACAATCAGTACTTGGTAAATGCGATCGCTGTTACCAGTGGTGCTGAGGAAGTTCCGGGACGCTCAGGTGCGAAAACGTATCTATCGGTTGATAACGTTGACGATGTCGCCCCACTCGGGCCAACAAACATCGTCGCTGTCGCCGATGTTGCGGGTGCTATTGAAGCAGACGCAGATGGCAACTACACAGTCGGTGGAATCGTTGATGAAACAGTTCCGACACCGATAGCAACTTATACCACTGAACCGACTGCCGATCCGAGCACGTATGCCTCGGTTAAGATAGTTCAAGTAGATGCCGATGGCAACGAAACCGTGATTGATGGTGAAGTCGGGATGTTGGACATTACAACCGATGTCGGGGTGCTTGAAAATGGACCTCACATGCTCCACGCTCTCGCAGTTGACGAATTCGGTAATGTGCAAACCGATGAATCGCCGCAAACCACGGTGCATGTGCTAAACTTCCGAGTCGCTGATGTCACAAGGCTGACAGTTACAGCCGTTGACGGTGTGGATGTTCCAAGAACGCCAACGGAACCGATTCCGCTTCGGAGTTCGCTGACTGTAGGCTTTGATGTCGACAACGGTTCATTAGACGCTGAAGAACTGAGCGGTTCTGTTGATGGCAGTGAAGTGCCAAGCGAAAGTGAAGAGAATCCTGAAAATACCTTCTCACTCAAGGTAGATGTTTCAGCGTTATCCGACGGTATGTATACACCGAATGCAGTCGTTACCAAACGAAACGGTTCGGTGGGTCTCCCACTGAAATCAATCAACCTGGATAACACCGGTCCGATGGTCGAAATTCAAACACCTTCGGAAGACCATACAGTGGCGAGTTTGCCAACCGTTCACGCAACCTATAACGATGGTGACGGGAGTGGTACTGACAGCACTGGCAAGGAAGTCTTAGCGTGGGCAACCACGGAACTGCCTGTTGGTCCAACAGTCGGTATAGCACGTATCCACCCTGAAGCAGGGGATGTTGATGTCGCTGTCGATCAGGATGCCATTGAAACGGATAACGGCACGTTGGTCTACACCCGCACTGAGAAACTCGGTGGTGGCGCGTATCGGTTAACCGTGCAAGTTGCTGATGTCCTCGGAAACATCGGCGAAGCCTCACGCGAATTCGCTATCGAAGGCACTCCCGCAGACACAACGCCGCCGGTTATCACTGAAGTGGCTCCGTCTGGAACCATCAAGGGTGAAAGTTGGGTAACACTCTCAGCTGTTGTTAACGATGCAGAATCCAAGGTTATAAGTGTGAAGTTCGGTATAAACGACAAACCGTTCCGCTCCATCGCACCCGCCCAGATCGCTGAAGGGCGAATTCAGACTGCTGATAGTTTCACAGCGGGAACGCACACCGTCAAACTCATCGCAGTCAGCGAAGGTGGCACAAGAGAACACTCATGGACCTTCACACTGGTCGTTGATAACGTCGCTCCTACGATCACCTCGATTACACCAACCGGAACTATCCGTGCTGGACTCCCGGTAATCTCCGCGAGTGCCAACGATGAATCAGGCGTTGACGAAATAGATATCGTCCTGATGGATAGCGATGGCAAAGAGGTGAAAGGTGACACCGAAGATGATGGCGAAGGCGATGTCGAGGGGATCACACGCTTAGATTTCATTCCTGAAGAGCCTCTTGATGAGGGGACTTACTCGATTGAAGTTCGCGCAACGGATACAATCGGCAACTCCGCCACAGCAAAGGGTGGTTTCACAATCGACTTCGATACTGCCGCACCGGTTATCACGATGGCATCGCCACAGAATGAGGCTCGCCTGACTGAACGTCGACCGCAGATTTCGATAAGCTACGCTGATGCTGAATCCGGTGTAGATGTTGATTCTATCCGATTCGTTCTTGATGACAAGTTGATTAACCTCAAACCGAATCAGAAGTCGGGATCACAGGTGGTGTACACCCCAGATATCGATCTCGCTTTCGGACAACATACGGTTAAACTTGAAGTATCTGACATGGCGCATAAAGAGGGTAACGTTTCTGAAAAGAGTAGCGGTGCTCGTGAAGCGAACATGGCGGTTCATGAGTTTACGTTCTTTGTTGAAAGTGAGGAAGGCCCAGTATTGGCATCGCGTCCGATTAACGCCCCTAACCCGTTCAAGGATAATACTCGTATTTCCTTTACACTGACTCGACAATCCACAGTGAGCATTATCATTTACGATATGACGCTCCGTCCAGTTCGAGTCCTTGTAGATAACGAGGTTTGGGATGCAGGCGAGTACGTTGGCAAAGGTGCTATCGGTTGGGACGGAACGACCACCGCTGGCGAAGATTTAGCTCGAGGCATTTACTTCTGTCAAATCATGGTGGCAGACGGTTTCGAGCCAGAGTATGCCATTCTCAAACTCGCACTGACGCGCTAAGTAAATGGCGGTCTGCATATCGGGAATTGGGCATCCGTCCAGTTCCCGATGTGGACACTGAAGGAGGATATAATGTTAATGACAAAGCACAGTTTTAGACGGGCTTGCAAGCTACGCCCTCAGGCTAAATGGGCTTCCAAACAGGGCCCGAAATTGCTATGCGGTTTAATACCACTTTTCTTTCTTATCCTAGCGGTGTCACCGGTCAGCTTTGCCGGAGTGGATGCCATGCCACACCTACGGCTTGGTGCTGGTGCACGCTCGATTGGTATGGGTGGTGCCTTCACAGCAATCGCCGATGATGCCACCGCAACCGTTTGGAACCCAGCAGGACTCGGCTCCGCGGCGGATTTAAGTCTCAATTTTTCTACACAGCAACTTGATCTGGATAGAAGCCATAACTTCATCGCATTGACGAAAGCACTCGGCTCAGCCGGATCTATCGGACTTGCTGTTACAAATGCAGGCGTAAGTGGTATCCAACAATATGATGCCAATGAACGCTACGGTGGCACGTTCAACTATAGTGCGAACGCCTATTCCCTCTCCTACGGTATTGGTTTCGGAAACTTCGGTATCGGTTTAACAGGTCGCATGCTGGCGGATAACTTTGGCGCAGAGGGAGTTGAAAGCCAGAGCGGCTTTGGTGGCGTAGATATCGGGCTGATGGGACATGCCCTGCACATAGATGTCGGCGAAGAAAATGTCCCGACTTTCCATTACGGACTCGCCGCGAAATACTTGGGGGCAGCCCTTGGTGATGACACCGTGCCGATGGTGATTAGTGTCGGGGCAGCCTATAATCTCTATATGGGCAACGTTGTCACATTCGCAGCTGATATCGAGCAAGAGATGGTCAATCTTGATGAGAGCGCGGTGAGCCTAAGGCTCGGTGCTGAATACACCATTGTCACTTACAAATCCACCGCACTTGCTATCCGAGGTGGAGTCAGAGCATCACGTGACACCCAGAACCTCTTTGGAGGATTTGGCGTGAACATCGGTGGCTTGCAGATTGACTATGCCATTCAAGATGGCATGGCAAGTGAAATTAACGGCGTTGGATCGACTCACTTTGCGTCCCTCTCTTATAGATTTTAAAGGAGATAACTGATGAAAATGATAAGAGGCACACTGAAGTTGGCACTGGTTTTGTACATTTGCGCAGCACTCAGTGGCGTTTACGTGTTATCCGCATCTGCGAAAATTACACCGCACAGCGGGGACGACGACACTATGCTCGTCACCATTGTAAAAGGCGATACTCTCTGGGATCTTTGCCAAAAGCATCTCAAGGATCCACTCCGGTGGCGCGAATTGAGCAAGTATAACGACTTCACCAATCCACACCTCATCTATCCTGGCGAAGAATTACGTATTCCCGTTGCTATGGCAAAAGAGGTCGTCAATGTAGCTGAAGAAGAACTTGCTGCTCAGCAGGCAGAGCTTGAAAAGCTGAAGGCAGAATTAGCCGAATCCGAAGCAACACGGGATAAGCTCGAAGCAGAAATTAGCGGACTCAACAACAGTATGGACGAACTCAAGGCGCAGATCGAAGCTCTTGAGGCAAGCCTAAAATCACAAGAAAAGTTAATGGCTGCTGTGAGTCAATCTGGTGACGTAATCTCTTCCAGTATCAAAGAAGCCCTTGCAGCGAACAAAAAGGCTATCATTGATCAGATTACCAACCTTGACATGCATCTTAAAGAAGCAGCTAAAATGCTTGAAGCACAAAAAATGCAAGCGAAAGCAACACACGAACTCGTTGAATCAATCGAAGAGAACGTGAAAATGCTTTTGGCGAGCGTTGAAGCCAACCAAAAGGCGATCAACGAAGTCAAGATGATACTTGAGGATGCCAAAGGTGTCCACGAGGAACTCTCCTCATCCAAGCGCGCTTTGGTGTTTCTGACGACTGTGGCAGCAGGCGTCGGCTTGTTTGCTATCAACGCCATTGGTGGACGTAGCGGCGAATAAGCGAAACCCATCACCTTTTAGGCAGGGAAGGTGTTCAAGCACCTCCCTGCCTTTTTTATAGAATTCGCTACTGATTAAAGGTCCTGGGTATATGTCATCAAATATCGCTAAATATCCTCAGCCACCCTTCACTCAGGCAATCGAACTTTATGGGGATAGGGCGGGAAGTAAGGGAAAATTTAGATTCGCTGGTCTCGCATGGATACAGGACACCAAAGTCATTCTTGTACAAGGCGATGCCCGAAGCCTGAACGGTGCTGCGGAGTGGCGATGTTTTTTACGTCTAACGACACTGGCACGTCGCCTAAAGAAGCCTGTTGTTTTGTGGAATCTGCCCGTTGTACACATCGCTACAGTCCAACGTCGAACCTCGTTAGATTGTGCACAGGCGATTCAGAACGCTGAATTAGAACTGCTAAAATTGCCATATCCTATCATCACGGTTTTCGACGAAGCTTATGACAGCACTTACGCGTATCCGGAACTTATATGGAACGACGGGGTTGTACTCGTGGCACCACCGGATGCCCAATTTTCTGATCACGAAAAAGTGAAAATCGCACCGCGTCCAACGGACATTGCATCCGCAATTTTGGAACTCCTCTGTCAAGCGGAAGCGATTCCTGCCACAGAATTGATCCAAAGTCGGCAAGAGTCGTTACGATTCACGATGAAAAGCAGAATGGAGTTCTCTTCAAACTCGTCCCACAGTGAGGAGGAACCGCATGTTTGAAGAGAAATTAAAACCCCGGCTTGAAATTATCCTGTCTGTCGTGGCAAATAAGATGGTTGCAATCGGTATTACGGCGAATATGGTGACATTCTTTGGATTCGTCGTGAACCTCATAGCGACCTTTTACTTTGCAACAGGTCGTCTCGTCACCGGTGGGGTCTTGATTCTGTTTGGAGGAAGTTTTGATATGATAGACGGGGCTGTGGCGCGCGCACAGAGAGACCCACGCGCATCGGGCGCACTCTTGGACTCCGTCATTGATCGATACTCGGAGGGGTTTCTTTTTCTTGGAGCCCTCATCTACTTTTACAGTTTGGAAAGTCTACTCGGGATAGTTCTCGCGTTCAGCGCATGGTTCGGTTCAATACTCGTAAGTTATGTAAGGGCAAGAGCTGAAGGACTTCAGGTAACCTGCAAGGTAGGACTCATGCAACGGCCGGAACGCATTATCTTACTTGGTGCTGGAACTCTGCTACAAGGCGCACTCTTGCATAAGCTTCCTGCTCTTCAAAGTACAGGAATGATTCTTCTCTGCACGCTCGGTATACTCGCAATCACCTCACACATTACCGCTATCCATCGTCTCATCTTTTCGTATCAAGAATTGAGTCGCTAACCTCCACTCACGCTTAGCCAAACCAGACGGATGGCAAAAGCCAGAACAGCGACGATCAGCACCACTTTAATCCATTTATCGCCTTTTTCGACTGCCCAATGGCTTCCAAGCCAGGCACCACACGCGTTACCAATTGCCAGTGTTGGTCCTAAATACCAGTTGACTTTGTCTTTGATGATAAAAATACCGAGCGCGACCACGGTATAAAAGAAAATAACAAAAACTTTAATGGCATTCGTCCGAACTAAGTCTATACCGCTAAGAAGACGCAAAGCAGTTATAACAAGCAAACCTACACCGGCTTGGATGAACCCACCGTAAATTCCGATAAAAAAGAAAACAACCATTGCGATGATTTTGGAACGCGTGTCTCTGCTCTCAATCCTGTCCTTCAACCGCTCCGTCGGGTTGATCAGTGTTAAAACCAGCATAGTGATCATCACAACAGCAAGAATTAGGTTGAATACCGCGTCCTTGATATCAACGGCGATTAAAGCACCTATCACAGCGCCGATAACCGCTGGTGCGGCGAGTAGGATGCTGTAGCCAAAATCAGAGACCCCTTTACGGCGAAATCCCATGATGGCACTGAGGTTTTGAAAGAAAATAGCTACCCTGTTGGTACCGTTTGCTACTGCGGTGGGGAGTCCAAGGAAGATAAGCACAGGTAGGGCAATCAGCGAGCCACCGAAAGCTACTGTATTTAAGAAACCCGCGGCAATACCTGTACCAAAAAGCAGGAGAACATGCAAAAAGTTAAATTCCACTTTACTCCTCTGTTATTTCGACTTTTTTGATGAATTCGATAGTCTCTGGCGATATTTCGCAAAACCGATTAGAATAAGAGCAACAATGTTACCAAAAACAATGGCACTTCCGAACCCCATAATTACCAAAAAACTGCCAATCCGAAGAATTCCATCTCCAAACGGGCAGTGACAGCCTAAAATAAAAATAGCCACAGCAGAAATCAGCGTGCCAAGTATGAACCCTATTCCCGCAGCAGCACCAGCAACATTCTGAAGTTTTCTCAACATCGGCAGTTGAACTTCAAACATCTGTGTCCTTCCATTTCGTTATCGGTTAAGAGGGTTTCTGGCGAAGTTACACCCTCTTTTAACTTATAGCCGAAAAAGGTTGCGTAGCAGGCCTATTCTTACTACGAAGCAAACCGACAACCATCTCGTTAGGTCAGCCCTAAATACTTATCTCTGCCTTGTACAAGTGCCTCTATCTTTCGATCTACCACAGAGCGTTGGAGCATCCAAAAACCACAGTCCGGATGCACCCAGCCAATCCGTCCAGCCCCCAGCATTTTTTCTGCTGTTTCGATACTCGTTGCTACATCGTCAGGTGTTTCAACAGGATTGACTTTTACATCAATCACTCCAATACCGAGGACAATATCTGATGCGACTTCCCTGAGTGCCTCAAGGTCTGCATCTGGGCGGTGTTTCAGTTCCAAAACCAAGTGGTCGCAATGGAGCGTATTCAAGAAGTCCACCAGAGTTCCCCAGTTCCCTCTTTGAATCACCTGACCGCCGTAGTTGCCAAAGCAGAAATGGACGGCTTTTTCTCCACCAAATGCATCAAGGACAATATTAATCGCTTCAGCAGCCCGAGGTCCATCTTGTGGATTCCCCGGTATATTCGCTTCGTCAATTTGAAGACATGCACAATCCAGTTCTCGGACCTGTGTCGCTAATACTTCCGCCAAAGCGGTCAGCAGGGTATCAAAGTCGCCGTAATATTTATCCAACAGCGTCCGGGCAAGCATGTAAGGACTGGTTATCGTAAATTTAATATCCTTTCCAGATACACCCACTGCGCGCTCGCAATCAGAAACGAGATTTAACGTGCCTTCTCCCAAGGCACTCTCAACAACCCCTGCCGGTTTCGCACGGAACGCCATCGTCTGCATCTGCCGAAAATCATGCCATTCCTGCCTCCCCACTTCTGCTCTCACCCCAGAAAGCGGGCGAATAAAATAATCAATCATTCCATTGGTATCTGGGTGGTTGGCATCAAAGCGGTAGAGTTCGCCATCTGTCGGTAGGTCAATTCCGCGTTGCCGTTGGGTATCTACCACAACCCGTGTCGCATCAAGCAGGGTCTGCTCTGTTGGCATTGATAGAAGCCATGCCGGTACAGGATAAGAACCCACAGTTGTCGTTAAAATTTCTGGTTTTTTTATTGTATTCTTCACAGATTTAATCTTGGACTAACGCAAAGGACTCAAGTTCAAAGACCGTATCAACAGTCACATCACCCCGAGTCTGTGATTGTGTAAATTTGATAATCCCGACATTCGGTGCAACCCATTTTTTTACGACAGTGATGTCAAGTGGAACATTCTGATTTTCAATGTCAAATCCCCACCGAAAGGATTCCTGAACTTGGAAGACATGTTCAAAAGTTCCTGCTGGCACGGTCACGATTTCTTCTGAAATCACCTCGAATTCGTCGAGGCCACCGCCGATTGGAAAGAGTTCAGGGACTAATTGTGCCTGAAAGTTAACCTCCCACCTCTCACCCGGAATGAGTGGGAATTGATATAGTGGAAGATACGGCACAAACAGAATCGTATCACCTGTGCCGGATGTGGTATTCTGCGCGTGCTGTACAATCGCTGATACCTCACCCTTTTCATCAAGACTTGTTCCGAGGTAAGAGTAGTTTACAACGTTCTCTAAACCTTCAGCTTTACTCGATTTCTGGAGGACAAAACTCTCAATGGCTTCCCCACTTGTGCGTTGAATCTGGATGGTATCCACAATTTCAAAAGTAATCTCAGCACCGCTTGCGTCTCGGTAATTCCAAACATTCCCCACAGCCAACGGATAATAGTCTCCAGGACGGATCCGCCATACTTGAATATCAAGTGTACTTCTCGTAGTGTTTTCCCCATCGCTTACCATAATTTCAATCTGGTATTTCCGTTCAATATCCGGCGCACGCCAGAGCGCACCAGAGGCGTTCTCCGTTAACTCACCACCCGTAACCGTCCACGTATATGATAGGGAGTGACCTTCAATATCGCCAGTTTCCAGACGAATAGGCACCTCTGCCCCTGGCGGAACTATATTTGATTCTGCTTCAAACACCAGAATGTGCGGTGCAACGTTTATGCTGCTGGTTTCATCACCACCGCAACCTACCGCAACACCAATAAGCAAGAACCAAAAGATTTTCCAGACATCCGTTAATTTTTTCATGGGCTGAAAGATTCTCCGCGTAAGACTTCTCGAGATTGGGTCTCACCGTTTCCAGTTACATTGTAAGCGAACGTGTTCATCAACCGGTCTTTCGTCGAATTGTTGGGGGCAGATCCATGGATAATCAGGGCATTAAAAAAGACGCCGTCCCCCGGTTCCATCTCGACAGCAACAGCGTCTTCCCGTTCTTGGTAGTGACCGGGTAGAAACACTCCAAAGGTCTGATGTTTCCGTTCATGCTCTTGTAAACCCCAATTGTGGCTGCCAGGTACAAACTGAATGCATCCATTCTCAAGGTTTGCCTCGTTGATAGCCAATTGACAATTAATCATAACCGGCTTGTTGTTATCATTTTTCCAATAGGCGTAGTCCTGATGCCACGGAATAGCTGTCCCATCACCACCCGCTTTTGGAAGCAATTTGCTGTGATAGAGCGATATGTTTTCGCCCATCATCACTTCCAATATATCCAGCACTTCGTCGGAACGAAGCAGACGGTTCAGCGTCTGGCTCACCAACTCGCTGTGCATCAACTGTTTGATACGCGGCGGATGGTCCTCCGAATCATAGACTTCCCAAGAGATTCCGATACCATCAGCAGGTTGTGCTGCCATACGATTGTGTATATCTTCAATCTCCTCCTGAATTCGCGCAATGTCTTCTGCAGAGACAAGTGCCTTTTTCAGGAAATATCCATTGTCCACGTAAAACTGTTGTTCTTTGCTCGTAAGTCCCATACGGTTTCTCCTTAGTTCCATTTAGCACACCATAACCTCAGGTTTTGGCTCACCAAACTAAATGGTACCGATTTCGCCTCCTAAATAAAGTATGCTATTAAAGTATACACCAAGCGTTCGGAAAAATCAAACGGTTTTCATCTGTCTGTCTGGTTAAACACGCTCCAATAAAAAAAGGTTTACTTCTGTTGTAAATCTTGTTAAAATATTAAGAGTTGAATTTTACGCGTAACCATTTTGAAGACACGACTACGCTTTCAAGGTAAATTGTTGCGCGCCCCATAAGTTCTAATGCAGATCATCAATGGAGTTGAAACTGATATGGACTATACACTCGAAAATTGCCAAAAACTTGTAGACGACTGGATTCACACCTTTGGGGTTCGCTATTTTTCAGAGTTAACCAATACCACCATTCTTATGGAAGAAGTCGGCGAATTAGCACGGATTATGGCACGCCAGTATGGGGAACAGAGCTTCAAGGAAAATGAGAAAGACTTGGACCTTGGTGAAGAAATGGCTGATATCCTTTTCGTACTTATCTGTCTCGCGAATCAAACAGGCATCGAACTTGAGGACGCATTCAAAAAATCAATGGAAAAAAAGACACGCCGAGATAAAAAACGTCACACCGAAAACCCGAAACTTATGAGAAACCGAGGATCAGACGCTTAACTGCCAAAGGAGATGGGCAATGATGCTCCGTAAAGGTCACGTATTTTTAGTCTTAATCCTACTTTTTATTATCAGTGGATGTGCAATTTTTCCGAAAAGCCCGTCTGTTCCGTTGATAGTTGATCCACTCGTTGAGCGGAATCGCGAGTGGCGTGAGCAGGTTGAAATTGGCAATAGCGAACTACAACGCGAAAACTTGCGAGCCGCGCTTACCGCTTACGAAGCCGCTGTTGCAATTCGTCCAGACGCGAGCGAAGTACAACGCAAAATCGCGGAGATATATTTCCAACTGGAAGAGTATGAAAACGCTCGGGACGCATTTGTAGCATTTTTAGCACTGGAACCGAATAATATCGCAGCACTAAACTATACTGGATACATCTCTGAAAAATTGCATGACTATAGAGCCGCAGCCGAATACTATGAACGAGTCCTCGACATTTCAGTGGATAACCTCTACGCCTTGAATCATCTCGGTTTAGCCTACAAGCAGCTGCAACGTTTCGACGAAGCAATTGAGGTGCTCCACACAGCATTGTCTTTTGATCCGAGATGTGAACGTCCCGAAAGCGAAAACTTGCACAACTACTTGGGATTAATTTACTTAGAGCGCGGTGAAATCGGCGAGGCTATCGCAGAACTTCGAGAATCGACTCGGCTGTTCCCAAGCGATATTTGGGCAAGGGAACAACTCGCTGCACTTTTTGAAAATCAGCAGCGTTACTTTGAAGCGCAGCTCCAATACCAGCAGATTTTGGAAATCGATCCAGACAATCTTCTTGCCTTAACACGACTTCAAGCATTCGCTCAGCAAAACTTCGGTCCCACAGAAGTTGCCGAGGTACCACCTGTCATGCTTCTCAATCCGGATGTTGAGCACATCATCGCGAACGCCCCGGACGCAAGCGATTACCCTGATGCTGATACCTTAGTTCTCTTTAATCATTTCAGCCATAATATCCTACCCACAGGGCAGTCGCGCTATACAACGCATCAAGTCGTTAAAATCCTCACCGAAAGGGGTATCCAAAAATACGGGGATATTGCCATTCCTTACCAGCCCACCGCGCAAAACATCGCTGTTAATATAGCAAGGACAATTGCAGCGGATGGAACAGTGCTGTATCCTCCCGATGAGGCGTTTAACGATGCAACACCACCTGGACTATTGTCCCAGAACCTCTATTCCGACGCAATGTGGAAGGTCATTTCCATGGTCGGTCTCGCACCGGGAGTCTGCCTTGAGTATCAGGTAACACTTGAAGATAAAGTCCCTGGAGGCGAAACATGGATTACCGGCGGATACAATTTTCAAGCAACAGAGACTACGCTTGAGACGAGTTACGCCCTTCAAATACCCAGGACGTGGCATCTTCGATGGAAAATTGCTAACGATACCTCAAACGCAATAGCGCAAGAACCTGAGGTGTCCTACACTGAAAACGATACCGTTGTATATATTTGGAGATGCGCTGAAACACCCGCACTGATAATAGAGGAAGGCATGCCACATATTAATGACATCGCCCCACGCTTGCGTTATTCTTCAATTGCCGATTGGAATGATGTCTACACGTGGTATAAAGAACTCGCGAAGGGAAGGTATACACCGAATGCTAAGATTGAGGAGAAAGTCCAGCAGTTAACCCAAAATCTGACGACAGAAGAGGCAAAGATACGCGCTATTTACCATTTTGTCGCCGCAAATATCCGTTACGTTGGTATTGAACTTGGGCAGAGTGCGTATCAACCCTCATCTGCTGCTGAAGTCTTTCAAATGCAATACGGCGACTGCAAGGATAAAACAACACTCCTGATTTCAATGTTGGATCTGATTGGGATCAAGGCTTACCCTGTTTTGATGAGTGTCGCACCGTACGAGCGAGTTGATACAACACTCCCGGCACTTAGCCAATTTAATCACATGGTCGCTGCAATCCCCATCGGAGCAAATGCCTATATTTGGTTAGATCCTACCTCGGCAACTTGTAGCTACGCGGATCTACCTTATAACGCGCAAGGACGCACAGGATTTCTCATTTCCGACACGCACGGTGAATTTGTGGAAATACCTGTTTTCCCATCCGAATCCAATAGGCTTGTGAGCACGACAGATATGACCCTAAATAACCAAGGCACTGTAGAAGGGACACTCCACATTCAGACAAGCGGTCAATACGATCTAAATACCCGGTGGGCATATCAACAGATACAACCTCGTGCGGTAAAAGCCACTTTGGCAACTGAACTCAGTCAACAGTTTCCCGGTATCCAGATAGTATGGCACGAAATGTCGGACCTCAATGAACTCAACGTGCCAGTGGAAATTAGGCTCGGTTTTCGCCTTGAGAATTACGCAACATCTTTAAGCAACAACATGTTACTGCCTTTACCGATCGATGAGTTTGGGGAATATGCTGAAGCCTTCGCTAACGACCAACGCGTCTATTCATTGGACTTTGGTTATCCAACGCAAGTTGAGAAGACGATTCGTATCCAGATTCCAGATGGATGGAGTGCCGCTCTACCGGAAGACAGTCATCATACCATTGAGAGTGCAGAATTTACTCGGCAGTATAGGCAGGTTGAAAATGTCATCACCTACCGACTGATGTTTACTCTTAAAGATAAAATACTACCAGCAGCGGCATATCCAGCGGCAAAATTGCTTTTTACCTCGCTCGCGAGTGAAGATGGAAGTCATTTGTTGCTAAATATGGATAGTTATAGTCGTATGTCAAGCCGATGACAATTCTCTAATCTTCAGCGTTCTGGGTCTTTCTTATTAACCCTTGACGTATTTCCAGCCATCAACCAAGACGGGCAGTCCACGGATTAGGCACATGGCGACAACCACCGTAGATAGAATCACGCCTGCCAATTCCAATCCGATAACTAATTCCGGGAAGGCACCTGAGTTTTTGAAGGCAATGACACCGCCAAGATAAAGAAAGGCGAGAGTTTTTGTGATACCGTAGACACTGCGGCTCACTCGTGAACTGGTAAGCGCACGGCTCCATTTGGAAGACATCATCGTGTTTTCACCAAAGGCGGTTTTGCCTTGCGCAAAGGCGGCACTCCGCAAGCCATCTGTGAAAAAACCGCGGGCAATCACGATAACTGGAATCCAGAACGGAATCAATCCAACAACAGCGAAGTATACCCAGAAGATACATTCGACAATCCGATCGCCAACGATGTCGAATAACGCACCAAAAGCAGAAGTCTGGTTCAGGCGTCGAGCAACATAACCGTCAACGGCATCAAGGAATAGGATTAAACCTATGAGTCCCACGAGCAGAATGTCTAAATAGACATGAAGTCCAAAAAGGGAGATCACGACAAAAACCAGAATCAGACGGAAGAGTGTAATCAAATTTGCAATCATTTTTTACCTCCGGAAATCTGTGAGACCTTTATTCGTTCTACAACGCCCCATTTAATAAAGCCTTCAGGCTTTTGTAGTTGCTGTATATTTTCAGGTTAGGTGTCTTTTTCAAATGGATCTCTTTTAATTTATAGTAACATACCGTATCACTGAAAACAATACCAATTTTGAAAACAATTGATTTCCTAAAACTAATGACTCTGTGAAAACGAAAAGGATAGTTATTCTGTCAATAACCCCCGAATAAATTCGGGGGACCTGTGCGAAGCGTATACCAAACGTTCACTCCACAAGTTAAACTATTTTCTACAGTAAAATATCGCTTTATCTGGGCGTGGTCGCCTAACAATGTATCGGATACTCCCCTCGTCTGATACCGCTTGGATATGCGATCTGGAAGGGGCAATACAAACTCCGTAGGAGACTTACAAACTATGTTTGTTCCAGTTGTAGACAAGCACCAAAAGCCACTGATGCCCACAAAACCTTCGCGGGCAAGGAAGTGGATACGTGATAAGAAGGCAACTCCTTTTTGGAAGAATGGTGTGTTTTGTGTGCGTCTCAATGTTGATCCTTCTGATAGATATTTTCAAGAGATTGCTGTAGGTGTGGATCCGGGTAGTAAGAAAGAAGGCTTTACCGTCAAATCCGAATCGCACACTTACTTGAATGTGCAGGCAGATGCCCATAACAAGGTAGGTAAGAAGTTGGAAAAACGTAGTGAGATGCGTAGAACGAGACGCTCCCGGAAGTGTCCGAACCGCAAGAATAGAACCAACCGTCTTGCGAACAAAGCCCGCATCCCGGCAGGCACGCGTGTGAGATGGGATTGGAAGTTAAGAGTTCTTGACTGGCTTTCTAAACTCTATCCACTCACACACATCTGCGTTGAAGATATTAAGGCACGGACGATACAACGTGCAAAGAAGTGGAATCAATCGTTTAGTCCTTTGGAAGTCGGTAAACAGTGGTTCTATAGCGAAATCCAAAAGCGTTGGGAACTCTACACTTTACAGGGGTGGGAAACCAAAGAGATACGGGATAGGTTAGGTCTCAAGAAGTCTTCAAAGAAACTCTCGGAAACCTTTGATGCGCATTGCGTAGATTCTTGGTGTCTGGCACATCATACTGTAGGCGGTTTGGGTATACCCGATAACACGACGCTTCTGTGTATCTCACCGATACCGATAAAACGCAGAGAGTTGCATAGGCAACAGGAAGCGAAGGGCGGTAAACGCACACGGGTGGGCGGAACGCTATTAGGGAAAGGATTGGTCAAAAACACACTCATTCGGAAACCTGTCAAATACGGATTCGCCCGACTCGCTGGCGTTAACGCAAAGGGTTTGTTTTCAATATACAGCATGGAAAACAAACGACTCACAACAAGCGCGAAACGCTCTGACTTCAGAGTGCTCACACGTCTTAACTTTTACTACAGGAGCGGTGTTTCCTCCCCTGAATGAATTCAGGGGTTTCCACACCGAAGATAAGAGATGAATGAAAATAAAAAACCGAACATCGTTCTCATCCTGAACGACGATATGGGTTTCTCTGACTTAGGTTGCTACGGCGGCGAAGTTCACACCCCAAATCTGGATCGGCTTGCCACAGGCGGGCTGAGGTTCACACAATTCTATAATACCGCACGCTGTTGCCCATCGCGTGCTTCTATGCTTACTGGGCTACATCCACACCAAACTGGGGTGGGGCACATGATGGGTGATGATGGATTAGAAGGCTACCGGGGCGATCTAAACGATCGTTGTATCACTATTGCTGATGCCGTCCGTTCAGAGGGTTACGGCACCTATATGAGCGGTAAGTGGCATATTTCTCGGCATGCCGGTGCTGATGGACCCAAGCATAGTTGGCCCTGTCAGCGTGGATTTGATCAGTACTACGGTATTATCACCGGTGCTGCAAATTTTTGGAAACCGAACACACTGACGCGCAATAACACCCGTATCCGACACGACGAACTCCCTGAAGGTTACTTCCTCACAGACGCTATCAGCGACGAGGCAGCGACGTATATCCAAAACCATACCGAGAAGACGCCTGACCGTCCGTTTTTCACCTATGTCGCTTATACTGCACCGCATTGGCCCCTACACGCACACGAAGAAGACATCGCCTACTACAATGGGCGTTTCGCAGCGGGATGGGACGGACTCCGAGAAGAAAGGCTCTCACGGATGCGGGAAATGAAAATTTTGGACGAGGCATGGCAACTCACGGCACGCGATCCCTTACAGCCACCTTGGAGCGATGCGCAATACAAGGAATGGAATCAACGTCGCATGGAGGTTTACGCCGCGCAAATCACTCGTATGGATGCAGGCATAGGGCGCATTATCAACACGTTGGAAGAGACGGGAGAACTCGACAACACGCTTATCCTGTTTTTAGCCGATAACGGCGGTTGTGCCGAAGAACTCGGAGGACCTCCCGCAATACGCGACAGTGATTCACTCATCAGTACCGAAACGACCTCCGACGGACAACCTGTCTATCGTGGCAATGATCCGAGCATTATGCCCGGTCCCGAAACCACTTATCAAAGTTACGGGGTGCCGTGGGCAAATCTGTCCAATACGCCGTTCCGCGAATATAAACACTGGGTGCATGAGGGCGGTATCGCTACGCCACTGATCGCACATTGGCCAGATACTATGAAATCGGCGGGAGAGTTGCGCCATCAACCCGGACAATTGCCAGACATTATGGCGACATGTCTTGAGGTCTCAGGGGCAACTTACCCTGAGGAACACAATGGGAATCCGATTTTGCCATTAGAGGGAACAAGTTTAGTACCGATTTTCGATGGGAAAGATAACGGTAAGGACGTTCTTTATTGGGAACACGAAGGCAATTGTGCAGTCCGTCAAGATAAATGGAAACTGGTCTCTAAATATCCCGGTGATTGGGAACTCTATGACGTGGAAGCCGAGCGGACAGAAATCAACGATCTCGCTGCCAAGCATCCACAAAAACTAAAGGAGCTCGTTGGGCTTTACCGAGACTGGGCGAATCGCTGTTTTATCTACCCGTGGGATCAACTCCAAGAGCAACGCAGACAGCAACGGCAATAACGTAAAAAACTGTGTTTATGTTCGGGCGGGTTTCTGTCCCCGCCCGTTGTCGTAAAAAACTAAGCGCACGGTAGCATTTTCAAACAGACCGGTGTCGGTACCTCTGCCACGTTTCCTGTCGCATTTAATTCACCCGTTTCAGCGTCAATTGCAAACGTAACAACCGTGTCGGTCTGCTGGTTAGCGGCAAAAAGGAACGTCCCTTCTGGATTCAACCCGAAGTTCCGAGGTGTTTGTCCTTGCGTTGACTCATAACCGATCGGACTCAGCATGCCCGTCTCTGGATCAATTGCACAAATCGCAATGCTATCATGGCCCCGGTTCGACCCATACAAGAATTTCCCCGAAGGATGAACATGGATATCGGCACAATGACTGGTGCCATCGAAATCCTTGGGAAGCGTGGAGACTGTCTGGAATTCAGCCAGCGTGCCTGCGCTCGCATCGTACCGAAAAGCAGTGAAAGTAGAGTCTATCTCGTTAATTACGTATGCGTATTGTCCGTTCGGATGGAAATCGAAATGCCGCGGTCCCGCACCGGGTTGCACGCGTACCCACGGTTGCGTATTAGGCGTGAGCGTTCCGTTTTCCGCATCTAATTGATAGATGAGAACTTTATCAAGTCCCAAATCAGGTGAAAAGGCATAACGATTACCCGGGTCGATCATAATCGCGTGTGCGTGAGGTTCCATTTGCCGTTGTGGATTGATGCTGGATCCTTGGTGTTGCACAAAATCCGAGACTTCACCGAGTCTACCATCCGACGCTATCGGGAAAGCCGTAACACTTCCACCTCCATAGTTCGCTACGAGTAGATATTTACCGGTCGCGTCCACACTTAGATGGCACGGTGCCCCACCGCCGGTGGCACGTTGGTTGAGGTAACTAATTTCCCCTGTCTCTTTATGAATGTAAAACGCCGTGACCGCGCCACTATCTTTCCCCTCAAACTCACCCAATTCATTGACAGCAAAGAGATACTGTCCACTCGGGTGTATCTCCAGAAACGACGGGTTTTCAACGCCTGTCATCTTGCTACTATATTCCAAGGCACCCGTCGTCCCGTCTAAGCGGTAGACGTAGATTCCTTCGCTATCTCCTTGTGTGTAGGTTCCGACATAAACGAAATAGTCTTGGCTGTTCTGTTGCGCCATTATTTACAATCTCCTTATGAAACTTTGAGATGAATTGTTTTCTCTTCACTTTCACGATAACCGATGCGGATTGCTTTTGCGCGCACGGTGGTTTCGCCTTTTGATAGGCGCAGTGGGTCGGTATACAGTTGCCAACGGACATCATCGCCCTGCTCCGTTGTATAAGCAATCGATGCCCCGTGGGTGGAACAGTGAAGTTGCAGAACGAGAGGGTCTGTCCACTCGCCATCTCCATGTGCCACCTCCATACCGGGGTGTTCGGCGTTAATCGGGATAAAAATTGGAGCTGCTGTTTGAGGTTGTGTTCCATCGGGGTACCACCTTGCGACCATCTGCTCTTCCGGTATATCCCCCATGTCTCCGAAGTCGGATTGCCACTGCGTCAACGTGCTACGCATTCTTCCCAGAACGTCGTGGTGTCCTGCATCACCCGCTAAATTGTTGAGTTCGTACCTGTCATTTTCAACATCGTAAAGTTCTTCAGCAGGGCGCGGGCAACGGAACATCACCGCCTGATCGCCTTCCAGTTCGCCTGCGGCATACAACCGCCACATCTCCTGCATGATCGGGTGCCGATTACGATACGGAATCCAGAGCAGATACGGTTTTTCAGGATAATAATTTCTGATGTATTTATACCGCTTGTCACGCACAGCACGGATCATATCGTAAGATTCGTCGTAGCGATCACGGGTCGCGAAGATATACTCGCGTTCCATCTTCTCCGGCCCGAGAAAGGGTTGACCCTGTAGATGTTCCGGTGCTTGCACACCGCAGAGTGAGAGCACCGTTGGACCGAGGTCAATCAGACTCACGAGTTGCTCACTGGCACTGCCAGCGGTAAGCGAATCGTGCCCGCGCACAATCAAGGGGATACGAATACCAGCGTCGTAGGGCCACCGTTTGCCGCGGGGGAGTCCTTCACCGTGATCGCTCCAGAGAAAGACAATCGTATTCTCCGCAAGTCCATCTTCTTCCAATTGATCAAGGAGTTCACCGACGCGTGCATCGGCAGTGGCGAGGTTATCGTATTGACGTGCCAACGCCTGTCGTGCTTTCGGTGTATCCGGCAGATAGGGTGGTAACTGTACGTCGTCTGGATTCGTAGTCGTGGTTAACGGGCGATCCTCCCGTTCCCACATACCACTCTCGTGCGTAACAGTCGGATTGAAGACCGAAAAGAAGGGTTGTCCCGCTTCACGATCTCGCCAATGTGCTGTATTGTCACATGCATCCCAAGCCGTGATTGGCGGTGTAAATTGATAGTCGGTCTTGCTGTTATTCGTACAGTAATAACCGGCACCTCTGAGATATTCGGTAAAAGTTTTGACATAAGGTGGCGGCACTGCGGAATACGGGGTTGGCATATCAGGCGTGTTTTGGTTGGTATGCGCTGTTCGCATGTGATGCGTACCAATTGAAGTCTGATACATACCGGTGATAATAGCGGAACGACTTGGTGCACAGACTCCGGCTGTTGAAAAGGCATTTGGAAACCGGCATCCACCTGCAGCGAGGCGATCAATATTTGGGGTGCGGGCGATCAGGTCGCCATAGCAACCGAAACGCGGGGTCGTATCCTCTAAAGATATCCAAAGAACATTCGGACGATCTGGTGTGCTCATTATGACTCCGTTTTGCAGTGATTCAATGTTTTAGTGCCAACATCCCTCTGTATACGCCTCGCGATCAAATAACTTCTGGCGGAAGGGTGTTGCCTGCGCCATCCATTCCTCAGGAATCTCCTGCGTGTAGCGATGCGGCGGTCCTGCCTCTTTAAAGATGTCTATGGCGAAGATGCGATAGAGCTGCGCGGAATCTATGGGTTTCGCCTCTGCTGCGTGGAAGATGCGGGCATCGATATAGACCATGCTACCGGGTGGCAATTCAAGTCGTTTCTCTTCCAGTTTGCGTCCAGCTTCTTCATCGAAATCGCCTGCGAGCATTCGATCCGGCGTTGCTTCCTTTGTTGGAGCGACCTTGTGGCTGCCCGGTATAACCTTGAGATTCCGATCCCCACGTGTGAAGCCGTTGGGGTAGTATAGGATCTGGATGTAGTAATTGTCGCGCTCCGCAAGGTTGACTGGGTTCTCATGTTTCCAGTGGTGGTGGTCTTGGTGGTATCCAAGCGCACCGATCCCCCGGGGTGCGATGTTGAGCGCAGAGTGGCAGAAGTGGTATGCATCGCCGATAGTTGCGTGTATCAGTGCCGTAATGAAAGGATCGTCGATAAGCTGATCGCTATACTCACCGCGATCGTTCCATGGACGAGTAAAATAGGAGCGTTGTTGTTCCTCACCGTTACGCAACGCTTCAATGAACTGACGCGCCGGTTCAAAGTGCTGAGTGATTTCCGCAATCAATCCTTCTCTACCGTCATCCGTGAATACATCTGGATACGCGATGTAGCCATTGTCATGAAAAGAGTCGATATCCGCCTGCGACGGACCAGATAACCGGAAAAGTGAATCAAGGGTCATAGGTGTTTCCATAGTTTTTGTAATCTCCTTACATCCGACTGTGCCCATCTTGTTTAAACTTCTCCAACAACGCCGTCAACCGGTCTACAATCTCTGGGTGTTTGTTCCACAGATTGTTTGTTTCGCTCGGATCTTCGTAAATTTGATACAATTGCCCTGGAACATCCGGCTTTGGACCACCGTCGCGAGGTGGAGGCCATCCGCCTGAGCCTTGCGTCCCCAGAATCAACTTCCACTCGCCATGACGGATAGAGAAAACCCCGGTGCTGGAGTGGTGTACAATAGCCTCCCGCAAGGGATTCTCTATCTCTTCACCTAACAATGCAGGTAAGACATTACAACTGTCCTGTCCCGAATCGTCGGGGACTTCTGTTCCAACAATAGCCGCACACGTCGCCATCAGATCCGTGAGGCAGGTTAACGCGTGGGTTTGCGTATTGGGTGCGATGACTCCGGGCCAGCGCGCAATCAGCGGTTCACGATGTCCGCCTTCCCAGATATGCGCCTTATAGCCACGCCAATCGCCGCACGACTTATGGTCATAGAGGTGATACGGCATTGGACTGTTATCGCCTTGGATCCGGTCACCGGGCAATGCGCCGTTATCGCTTGTGACAAAGATAAGCGTCTCATCGGTTTTGCCCGTACGCGCTAACGCATCCATCACCTCGCCTACCATCCAATCGACGAGCCATACCAGATCGCCGCGAGGACCAGCACTGCTTTTGCCACGTGCGAAATCTGGGACGACTGCCTCTGTACAGGGTTCATGTGGTGCGGAGGGAGTCAAATAGAGGAAGAAAGGGTCATCCGCATCGGCTTGTTTCTCAATGTATTCGACTGCCTTCTGTGCGATGATAGGATCGGCATCCTTATGCTCCCATCCGGGGACCATCATTCCGGGGCGACTTGTATACTCTGGTATCTCATGATAGACACTCGGAGTCTCGACAAACGTATCGTTCTCAATAAAGCCGTATGGAGGTTGGCAGGTTGGACAGCCAGCATTTCCGTAGAAGTAGTCAAATCCGAGATCTATTGGACCGCCAGTCAATGGTGTATTGAAATCGATATGTTCCTCTAACTCGCGTCCCGCGTTCTGCCACGGCAGTGGGGCATTGAAATCGAAATCGTATCCCGGCATCGTCGAAAATTCGAGACCCAAATGCCACTTACCGACACATGCGGTGTTGTAACCTACATCTTTCAGCAATTGAGGAACCGTCAAGCGTTCGGGTTCGATAAGCGGTGGCTCGTATCCGTAAAGCACGCCGTGTTTGAGGCGGCTTCGCCAGCAGTATTGTCCCGTTAACACTCCATATCGTGTCGGTGTACAGACTGCAGAGGGGGAGTGTGCATCGTTGAAGCGAATTCCCTCCTGCGCGAGTTTATCCATATTCGGGGTAGGAATCTTTGAATCAGGGTTATAGCAGCCGACATCACCGTATCCCATATCGTCTGCCATGATAAAGACAATGTTTGGAGAACTGTGTGTATCCATTTTTTTAACTTACCTTGCAGTTCGGTCAGTTGGGTTTAGACTTTTGTCTTCCTCTCCGTAGATCCGCCTGCGCTGTTGTTGCAGGCTACATGTCTGGTAGAAAGTTGTAAAGTCGCACGCGCATCTCTGTAAACTCGCAAACTTTAGCACACTTCGCAACTTGGAAACTTTCGTCGCGGTTTGATGTTTGAAGTGCCTCTCCGTAGATCTGTCTGTGCCGTTGTTGCAGGCTTGGTTTTCTCATTCATTCCGTAAAGTTATCGCGATTATAGGCACGCCTACTGTATTTTCGTCTTTAATTCAGCGAGGTCCTTGTCGAGTGATGCCTCTTCAGCATAACTCGAAAATTCACGCTCTAATTTTGCATCCTGATACGCGACATCCACCTCAGCCGCCGTTTTCGCCAAGGTGGCTGCCTCAGTCGCATCCTGATCCATCTTCGCAAGCGTTTCAAGGGCTTTACTGTCCTGTATCTCTTTCAGCATCTCGCGGAGATGTGCTTCGGCATCAACGTTCCTGTGTTTCGCGACGACGGCTGTCTTTTTCCCCTCCGCTTCCATCATTTTCTGCTGAAGGTGCTCAAGGAGATCACTGAGGTCCCGGACGATTTGTTTCTGATCTCCCCACTGCGTTTTGTATTGATCCGCTAACCGTCGATATTCGTTTCGTTTTTCCAAATCTTCACGTGCCAAATCCTCGCGTCCGGCTTTAAGGGTAATGAGTGCGCGCGCTTGCCACTGTTCTGCTTGGGCAACCGCCCCTTCATAGGCATCCTGAAACTGTTTTTCAACCCCAATAGAGGCAGCAACCTTCTCTCGTGCCGCTGAAAGCCGGTTTTTCATCTCAACGATGACGCTCTCTAAAACACTCTCCGGATCTTCAGTTTCAACCTCAGTCTGTTCCGATTCGGGTTCATATTGCACAACGACTGTCTCCGCGAACTTATCTCCAAGCCGTTGCTGATTTTTCCCAAGGAACCAGAGTAAATCAAAGGGTTGAAAGATACCCGCGAATCGGCGAACGAAAGCATCTTTGAAATTACACGGTTTACCGTCTTTCAAACGGACGACTTGTAGGGACAATAACTTTTTACCTATTCCCTGACCCTTCCTGAAGCCGTCGATAAAAAATAGACCGAATATCCACAAGACAGCAGTAAACAAAGAAGCAAAGATGCTAAGTCCAACAATGCCAGCCATCAATTTCCCAAACATATTGAAGGATGCGTCTTCGAGAAACAGAATCGCTACAACCGATAAAAGAAGTCCGAAAACGGATTGGACGGCACCTAAGACCGCAATATCTATAAAGAGCGCGTATAACCGTGTCATTCGGGATGCCAGTTTAAATTTTTTCCCTGCTATTTCAATAAACTTCATCTTCAAATCCTAAAAATCTTTTTGTGTTTGTACCGCGCATTCGATGAACTATCGCTTCTGTAATTTCGTCTTTAATTCAGCGATGTCCTTGTCAATCAATGCCTCTTCAGCATAACTCGAAAATTCGCGCTCTAATTTCATATCCTGATATGGGACATCCACTTCAGCCGCCGCTTTCGCCAAAGTGGCGGCTTCAGTCGCATTCTGGTCCATCTGCACAAGTGTTTCAAGGGCTTTACTGTTCTGTATCTCTTTCAGCATCTCGCGAAGGTGTACTTCAGCATCAACATTCCTATGTTTCGCGACGACGGCGGCTTTCTCTCCTTCCGCTTCCATCATTTTCTGCTGAAAATGCTCAAGGAGATCATTGAGATTCCGGACCATCTGTTTCTGATCTTCCCATTGGTTTTTATATTGATTCGCTAACCGTCGATATTCGTTTCGTTTTTCCAAATCTTCACGAGCTAAATCTTCACGTCCTGCTTCGAGAGAAATAATAGCGCGTTCTTGCCATCGCTCCGCTTGGGAAACAGCATTTTCATAAGCATCCTGAAACTGTTTCTCAACGCCGATAGAAGCATTAACCTTCTCACGTGCTTCCGCAAGCCGATTTTTCATTTCAACGATGACACTCTCTAAAACCCGCTCTGGGTCTTCAGTTTCAACCTCAATTTGTTCCCGTTCTGGTTCATATTTCACAACTACTGTTTCTGCCAACTTATCTCCCATTCGCTGCCGATTTTTTCCAAGCGTCCAGAGAAAATCCAATGGTTGAAACACACCTGTGAGTCGGCGAATAAAGGAATCTTTAAAAGTACACGGTTTGCCATCTTTTAGTCGGAGCACTTGTAGTGATAGCAGTTTTTTGCCAAGTCCTTGCCCATTTTTGAAGCCGTCCATGAGGAACATGCCTGCTATCCACAAGGCGGTGCCACTCTGAGCTAAAGTCTCGGGATTATTATGCCCCCACGGTCCGAACAGGAAAACTAAGAGCAATTGGGCGACAACCAATACATTTCTTGGCAGTTTCGTTTTAGGTCCTAATATCCACAGTAATGCACTGAGCAATCCAATCTGGACAAAACCGGGACTCACAGCTGCGAGAAGAAGGAACAAAGCGAGTAGGATACTCGCTAAGAGCATTCCATCGATGAAAGACGCAAATAAGCGCGCGAATCGAGATCCTAATCTGAACTTTTTACCCGTAATTTCAACAAATTCCATCCTGAACGTCCTTTACGCTTTCTACCGGAACGCGTGTTACATTGAAAAGGACAAACTCACAGTGCTTCGCGCCGAAGCGTGGATCTCGATTGAACACCGGTTTTGTAAATCCAGCCGTGTTCTGTAAATATAATATAGAGTCTATGAAGGTAAGAAAAGATAGTAAAACAAACACCAGAGACGAACGGCGAGGTATGGAGACCTCGCCTTACAATATTACAAAGTCGGCACCTGCACTGCAACTTCGCGTCCACCGGCGTTCGAGGAATCGATAACGCCTTGGATAATAACGTTCGTAAGCAGCACACCGTAGGGGTCAATCGGCGCGGGTTTTCCTTCACGAACAGCGTCAATAAACGCCGTATCTTCCTCATGGAATACACTCACCGATTCAAACTCCGTGAATTCTTGGTCAAAAATCTCACCGTCTTTGTCGCCATAAACGCGGACACCGTCCTGTGGTCCACGGACCTCGCCGATACCGAGACGGAGTCCCGCTTTTTTGCCAAGGAAAATTGTCCCACCGAGCGAATCCATGTTCATACACCAGCACGTTTTGAAAACCATGCGCGCGCCGTTCTCGAAAACTACCCAACCAACACCGAAATCTTCAACTTCGGTTTCTTTAAGCGCAGGATTCCACGTGTTGTGTAGGCTCAGGTAGTTAGAGGTAATACCGGAAACCGCTACGGGTTTCGGATGTCCCATCAGATAGAGAGCGGTATCCAGTGCGTAAACACCGATGTCCGCAGACGCACCTAAACCGGCTGTCGCCTTGCGGATAAAACTACCACCCGGATTCCCGCGTCGTCGATCTGCAACCGTTTCGACGTAGTAAATATCGCCAAGCGTGCCAGCGTCTACAATCTCTTTCGCTTTAATGACCTCTGGTGAATATCGGAGTTTCAAACCGATCATGAGAATTTTATCGTTTTCTTTGGCAGCACGCCACATTGACGCAGCAGCGTCTAATGTCGCTTCCATCGGCTTCTCACAGAAAACGTGTTTACCCGCGTTCAGCGACGCGACGGTAGGTGCGGCATGTACACCTGTCGGGGTACAGACATATACCGCTTCAATCTCGTCCATTTTGAGCATTTCATTGTAATCGGTGAACGTGCGCTTGATACCCCACTGTTCTTTCGCACGTTCAAGGTTTGCCGGGACAATGTCGGCGGCAGCGATAATCTCGGCACCCTCGATTTCAGCAAGCGTTTGACAATGTGCTCCCGAGATACCACCCGTCCCAATCAAACCTAATTTAACTGTTCGCATTTTCATCTCCTCATTCATATTATATCTTCTTGATTTTAACGCATCTATGATTCAGAAGTCAAGCGAAATTCCACACATTTCAGGGGCATTTATGGTGGATTAGAAAAATAAGTTTACACTTCGCTGATCGCTGACTGTCCAAACTCGTATTGACACAATTCTGATTCTCTGCTATATTTCAAACAGACTATTAACATCTGAGGAGATTATTGTGAAAGCGGCTCAATTTTACGGTGGAAAAGACATAAGGGTCGAAACGGTACCGGATCCAACACCTGAAGACGGACAAGTGTTGGTACAAGTAGAAGCGGCAGGCATCTGTGGTAGCGATCTGCATGGGTACCATCATCAACCAGAAAAGCCTCTATCTCCACGCATTGGTGGACATGAATTGGCGGGAGAAATTATTGACATAGGTAAAGGCGTTACAACGCATGAAAAAGGTGCTCGCGTAGCGGTTGAACCGATCACTCCGTGTAACAACTGTCCCGAATGTTTCAACGGCTATTACAATATCTGCGCGAACCTGCGGCACGGTGGCGGTGGCTTTGCGGAGTTTATGGTCGCCCGTACGCCAAACGTGTACACGTTGCCGGACAGTGTATCACCTGAAGGTGGCGCGTTAGCAGAGGTTTACGCAGTGGCAGTCCATGCCGTCAACAGAGCGATGGTGTCGCCTGGAGACCGTGTCGCCATTATCGGAAGTGGTCCCGTTGGGTTGACAATCGCTCAGGTAGCCGATGTCGCGGGGGCAACCTCTATCGCTATGTTGGGCAAGCCAGATGCTCCGGTACAGATCGCACACGAGGCAGTCGGTGCTCTGCCTATCAATGTAGATAAGACAGATGCTGTTGAGGCTATCATGGATTGGAGCGATGGTAGAGGGGCGGATGTAGTCTTTGAGGCAGTTGGTGGTAGCGCGAATACGCTGGAACAGGCGACAGAGATCGCAGCGAAACGAGGACGTATCTGTATGGTAGGCGGTCATCGTACCCCGCTCTCCTTCTCGGAACGGTTCGCACGAAGCCGTGAACTTACGGTAATCTGGTCGTTCTGTTACGGCAGACGGGGTGGGAAAACAGAATTCCAAATTGCCATCGACTTACTCGCTGCTGGCAAACTCGACCCGAATCCACTGATTACGCATCGGTTCGATTTAGACGACGTTGCACAAGCATTCGCCATCGCAGCGGGACGTGATGAACACGGATCCGTCAAAGTTCTCGTGCTGCCTAACAATTAAAGGTTCTTTATTTATTAGATCTCCGCGCTGTGCTCTGCTCCGCTTACGCATAGGTTCTCGCGTAGAACGCAACCGCAAGCCTGCAACAACGGCGCAGGCGGTTCAAGTGGAAGGCACGCTAAACATGAAACCCACTCTATTACTCCGCGAGGGAAAATAAAAAAATGGAAACTCTTAAACTGCTCATATTTGTCGGGACAGAAGGGATTTACCACGATCATGCCGGGAACGGACAGTTCCTGACAGCGATGCTCAATGATACTGATAATATTGAAGCCGATTTCTCACAGGATTACGATTTACTTGCCAATGGTCTTGACAGATACGACACCGTACTCTTCTATACTGATGTCGGGGAATTCACAGCGGCACAAGAAACCGGGCTACTCACCTATATCCGGACGGGCGGCGGATTTTTTGGACTACACACCGCAGCTGCTTCGTTCAGAGAAGCGGAAGGCTACCACGGTATGCTCAACGGGTTCTTTGACGGACACAGTCCGTATATGGACTTTACCGTTAATGTGAGCGATGCTGAGCATCCGATTACTGAAGGATTAGCCGATTTTAAGGCGACGGATGAACTCTATTATCTAAAGCACAATCCCGATACATCACATCATCTCATGCACGCCTATGATGAGACAAAAGATGAGACGCATGTCATGGCGTTTCACCATACGTATGGCGAGGGCAGAGTGTTCTATTTCGCACTTGGACACGATATGGCTGTGCTTGAGAATCCGAGTTTTCAAACGGTTATCCGCCGCGGCGCGCTGTGGGCTGGAAACCGACTTTAGACAACCCATACTACCGCTGTTCGGACGGGTCTCCGTGCCCGTCCGAAGGTAAATAACGCAAGGCACGGAAAACCTGCGAAACAGATATTTTGTCGTTTTCTATACTACACCATTTCACGCGCTGGATAATGCGTATCCCCCGGTGATATATCCGTCGGGTCGTTCGATACAGCCGCCTCCGGTGGCACCATAATCTGGTTTTCGTTCACCGGATCATCGGTTTCCGTCCGCCATTGTTCCAAACGGTCTCGCATCTCCGCCAAAACGTCTGCGTAATTGGCGTTCCCCGCGAGGTTATGTGCCTCCGACGAATCAAACACAACATCATACAACCTTTCCGATTCAACGGGTTGGTCACCCCAGCCTCGCTCCATCATAAAAGTTTTACTAATGCTGTCATCGCAGTTCGGCAACGCCCATTTTTCTGCATTGTCGTAACGACGGATATATTTCCATCGTTTGGTTCGGATCGCGCGTTGCGGTTCGTAGCAGCAATGGTAGTTGACTTCAGCAAAGATAGCATCGCGAATATCTTCCGCTTCACCGCGAACTAACGGGAGCACAGAGTTACCCTGTAGCCACGCCGGTGCTTCAATTCCTACCAATTCACAAATCGTCGGGAAGAGGTCAATCTGACTGACCAATCCATCCGCAACCTGCCCTCCGCTAAATCCGCCAGGACCGCGAACGATGAGCATTATACCGATGCCGTGGTCGCTGAGATGGCATTTCATACGGGGGAAGGCGAGTCCATGATCGGTCGTACATATCACAAGCGTGTTTTCAGCAAGCCCGTTTTCCTCCAACGCGTCAAAAACCACGCCCATTTTCCTATCAAGCGTCCGAGCCGCATCTATGTATTCCGCCATATCCTGCCGAGTGACAGGGGTATCAGGGAACGGTGCTGGTGGTTTCACATAACGTGGATCGGTTTTCGGTTCACCCTCCGGCGGTGGATCGAATCCTTTCGCTCGACGATGTGTTTCGCCAAATCCAACGTCTAAGAAGAAGGGAGCGTCATGCTTCTCCGCGATGAAATCGCGTGCGCGTTCCTCTGCCCCCGCTCGCACGGTGCCTTCGGATAAAAGTCGCTGATATCCTGTCTCTTTGAGATCTCGGACGACATGCTGGAATCCTGCCAAGGCTGTGGTGTATCCAGCCTGATTCAGGGTGTAGGTGATGAGATGCTCTGGCACGGGAAGGCTCCAACCGCGGTTTGCTAAACCACCCATACCGCAGCTATGTGCCCATTGTCCGGTGAGGAGTGCGGCACGAGAGGGAGAACAAGTCGGATTTGCACAAAATGCATTTCGGAATACCACGCCCTCCTCTGCAAGTTTCTGGATATTTGGTGTCGGGATTGCATGCCCATAAGGCTGGACATATCGACCTGTGTCGTGTGAGTGGATATAGACTATATTTGGTTTGTTCATACACTACCCTTAATATAAAGTAGGCGCGCTTCGCAAGCGCGCCGATTCTGAAAAATACTTCTTTATTCACCGAGAACTCTTGTGCATAAGCCGGGTATTACTCCGGCTGAAGGTGTGCCCGGGCAGCATCTTCCTCCGAAAGATGCCAGTCTTGGGTAAGCATACATTCACTTAGCAAGGCGATTTCAGGAACTCGGAGTTCCTCGCTGAAAATTGTCGCAAATGCTCGTCTGAGTTTTGGCAACCGATTGGGCCGAGTGAATTTCGCATCGCTCTGTGCATCGATTGTCGTTTCAACAATTTTTGACATGGTACACCTCCTATAAACATTCCGCCCCACCAAAACTGGAAGCGAATAGGAAAAACAATGCATATCTGGTTAATATTGTATAATGCCATTATGCTTTAAATTCGCAAAAAAGTCAATATTTTTTTATTGCGGACGAGAAGACGCACCACTTCGCGAAACGATTGAAGTGCGATTACTTGCTCTGTTTGATGAGGACACCGATCGGGAGGTAAGGAAAGCGAGATTCCAAGCCGAGGTACCGGAGATCTACGCTGATGGCACTGTCTCTGCTTGGATAGACAATAATCAATAACTTGAGGATCGTAAACTAACGATCTGTTGCTGCTTGTTTCGCCTTGTTAATCTCCGTCAATACGTTCATGGCATGCAATGACTCTTCTTTGTCGTATTGCGGACACTGACGCAAACCGGCAGCAAGACAGCGGTGGACTGCTTCAGCTTGGTAGAGAAAGCCGTGTTGGTTTGGAGAATATCTCGCCATCGCTACAGATCCAGGTAACGGATACTCGAAGTAATGCAGCGGGGCGGGTGCGTTGCGCGTCCTGTACTGCGAAGGCACGCCATTCGGTGGTGGGATTCGGATAGAGATACGCGTCGGGCAATGTCCGGGTCGCTCAAGTGTAATGCGTCCCTCTGTACCGACGAGTTCTGTCACTTCTGGAAGTTCGGAGTTGCGCGGCGGAAATGTAAATACGGCGTACTTGTCGTCCCCATAGTCCACAATCGCGCCACCGACTCTATTACCTACAGCGGTGACCACTCTTGGCACTGCCGACGCACCGAAGGCGAGCGGTGCCGCCTGAATAGTATAGATTGGGTCGAAGAAATCGGACTGCGTTAGCACAACCTCCCCAATCGTTCCTGCTTCAATGGCTGCGCGCGCATGCTCCACCGCGGGAAAAAAACGGGTCCACATGCCGTCCTGCATCATCACATCCTTCTCTTCGGCTGCCGCATACATCTCTTGCGCATCGGAGAGCGTCTCGGTGAGCGGTTTCTCGCAGAGCACATGCTTACCTGCCTCAATTGCGAGAAGGGCGTGTTCCTTGTGCAGCCGGTTGATCGTGCCGATGTATACAATATCTACGTCATCGGCTGTGACCATTTCTCTATAGTTCCCATAAGCAGTAGCAACACCATACTGCCTCGCGAACGCTTTCGCTCGGTCAATTTCACGTGCCGCTACAGCAGTTACAGTCGCGCCTTCGCAAGCGTGTAAAGCCCACACCCACTGCGCTGAAATGTTACCAGCACCGAGGATCCCCCAACGTAACGGAAAAGCGACATCTGCCGCACTTGTAATCCCGCGGCGAATGTCCAGCGGCGTTGAGAGAAGCGTGTCGTTTGCCATAGAGTTCATAACAATTTCCTTCGTCAAAGCAGGTCCGGTTAATTTTATTCCCACGCCTCAAGAACGACTTTTCCGCAATCATGTGTACACTGCAACGCCCACGCTTCCTGAATCTTGCGCATAGGGAAGGTGTGCGTAATGAATGTATCCAGTTGCTCCTTCACTTGTGGAATCATCCGCATCATATTAGGTGTGTCTACGAGATTGTAATGCCGCGTGCCGTGGAGTGTCAAACCTTTATTGATAATACTGCTTCCTTGAATTGCCACTTCGCCAATTCCACCAATCAATGAAATGTGTCCTTTCGGGCGTGTTACGTCAATCAATAATCGGACTGCTGCGGAAGCCGCTGAACACTCCACGCCTTTGTCTGCACCTCTGCCATCCGTCAAATCCCGAATCTGATCGACAACATTCTCGTCTTGTGGGTTAACAACTTCCGCTGCACCGAGTTTTTTTGCGAGGGCTACGCGATATGGATGGCTCTCAACAGCGATGACGCGCGCACCTCTATATACAGCATTAATCACGCCACCAAGCCCAATAGGTCCCATCCCCGTAATCAGAACAGTATCAAACGCGTTGACATTCATCAACCGCATCGCATTAGATGTTGATCCAAGTCCACAACATGCCATTCCAGCGTGATGATAGGAGACCCCATCCGGAATCGGCACGAGCAGCCAGTCCTGTTTAAGGATGTACTGCGCAAAAGTCGCCGTCACACCAGTCTGTTCGGTAACGTTTAGAATCTTGTTGTCGTCAGGACAGTGGGCGTATTCGCCTGCCAGGCAGATATAACACTTTCCACAGGGGAAGTGTGGCATCACAACAACGCGGTCGCCTACCTTGACAGTGCCTTCTTGTGCGATTTCTACCACTTCACCAGCGGCTTCGTGACCGAATCTATCGCCTTTATGCTCGCTTTTGAAACCTTTGTATTCTGTACACATGGGTGCAGAATGAATTTTGATGACAACGAATTCACCCTTGGCAACTGGATCGGGTTTATCTATTAAGCCCGCACTTTCGGGACCGAATTTTGCAACGACTTTCATCCAAACCTCCGTTTCGTGAATTAGGGCGTTCAGTTCTTCTGCTCGTCAGTTTCCTCTTCCATCTCTTCGTGCATAATTTCTTCCAACTGTGTTCCAACACGGAAGGCAGCGAGACAGATACCTATTGAAATAGCGAACAACCACCGATAACCGATATAGGGAGCAAGAAATCCGGCAAGAAGGGGCCCGAAGCTCACAGGCATGAGCAGCGTGTTCATGAAACCGATGTAACTCGGACGGTTCCGAGGCGGCGCGATATTCAACATGTATGCCATAAAGCCTACCATCATTCCGTTTGACAATACACCCCCAACTATGAAGATTAGCAAGAAAGCGGGCATCTGTAATGAAGTCGGCAGTAGACCCGATGAAAAAGCAAGCGCAGGAGGGATACCCATCAAACCTGCCGTGATAATCAGCAACCATCGAACACCATATTTTTCGCCGATGTGTCCCCAGAATGTGTTTGAAACGACACCACTTAGCGCGGAACAGACGATGAAAAATCCCATCGTCGCTTCCGAAAATCCCAGTTCATTCAACGCGTAAGGCATGTAAAAAGGGGATGCCATCCCGGAGAAGTGTGCGAACACCCGAAAGAGAATGAAACGCCGATAATTTTCGTCTGTCCGTAGGAAGTACGCCCCGTGTTTTAGATGTTGCCACATCGGTTGGCGTCTCGGATGGACAGGATGAATAGGCTCGCGCACGCCTAAAAAACTCACGAAAGAAAAGAAGGCTGCTGCCACCGAGCAGACAAAGAGGAAGGCGTAGTTATACGGAAACCCAAGATCGGTATCCAGACGACAAACGGAACCGATAAAATACATCGTGGACGTTTTGAAAGTTTGCGTAATACTACCGAGTATACCCGTAAATTCGGATTCGTCCCCGAGCACCGCACGAACAAGAAATCCAACCCAGATCGCGAAAAAGCCACCGTATAGTTGCCGCAGGCTAAAGAAACGGGCGCGCTGCTGTGGTGCTATCGCTTTAGAAACGATGTCCATGTACGGAAGGGTCGAAACACCCATGGCGGAGGAGGATATGAAATAGAGACTCAGAAAGGAGACGGCAAGCAGCATCGGTTTTTGCTCGCCAATTGTGATAGTGCAGAAGAAGACAGCAAGCCATGCTAAAACGCGAACGCTCATACCGAGCACGTAAAACGGCATTTTTCTCGGACGATGTTCAAGCAGGTTCGACATCAGCAGTTGGGGCCACATCCATCCTGCCGTCATCATTGAACCCGTTAAACCCACCAGAATATCGGAGCCACTTAGTTTATAGATAAAAGCAGGAAGCACCGTTGATGAATCCGCAAACGCTAAGTTGATACGCATAAAAGTGCCTTGAAGCACTGCAAATCGGAAGTTTCGTCGTTGGTCACCTACTTTTTTAGGCATTCTCTATTTTGTTCCTATCCAAATTTTTTGTATTATAATCGCAGCAATCAGAAATCCTGCACTTTATCTTTTGACATAATTTCCGCAATTAGGTTGAATTGAAATTTTTATCGTTGACCGATACCCCAAAAATTTTCCTTTACAGCACCCTACAGTTGTGCTAAATTCCATATAAACTCTTTTTCGATATCAGGTTTTCGCCCTGTCTTCTATTTTAAGATCGGATTGCAAGCCTGCAACAACGGCGCAGGCGGCTCCAGAGAAGGGTGCGTCAAAGTTCTAACCTACGTCGTTCTCCCGCAAGGAAAAATTAAAAAATATGGAACCTCTTCGGATTGGATTTCTTGGTGCTGGTGGTTTTGCCAGGCACACCATTTATCCCGCATTACATCTCGCTCCAGTTGCATTGCAAGCCATATGCGATGCCGACGAAGATCGTGCAAAAGACGCTGCCGGTAAATTTGGCACTGGCAGATATTACACCGATCGGCACGAAATGTTTGAAAAGGAAGACTTGGAAGCAGTCATTATCTCTATGGGACCCGACCCAAGGCAGTCGCTCGTCCTGGAAACGCTTGCCGCCGGGTATCATGTATTCACACCAAAACCGCCAGCACCTTCTCTCGCGGAAACGATCACGCTGGCAGAAACCGCAGAAAAACACGGTAAGACACTCATGGTGAACTTCCAGCGGCGGTTCAGTCTTGGTGTACGAGAGGCAAGGCAGATTATGCAGACCGAATCCTTCGGGCAACTCACACAGCTCTTCTGCTCGTTCTGTAGTGGGAAATACCCAACAGTCAAAAGTTATCTGCTCGACTTTGCTATCCACCACTTCGATTTGGCGAGGCACATCGCTGGTGCCGATGTGAAGGAACTCAGCGTTTTTCATAACGAAGTCGACGGACAAGGTGCCTTTGCTGTCGCCGTAGAATACACAAACGGTGCGGTCGGAAGTTTGCAGTTGACCAGCCAACGTCTATGGCAGCGCAACTATGACTACATTGAAATTACCGGACAACACGAATACATCGTTTTAGACGGGTTGTGGGGTGCACAGCACTTCACGGAATCCGGGAACACCTTCACCTCAAACTTCTCTGATCAGCGCAATGGTGAACTGACAGGCGATGGTATCAGCCTCACCGAGTTCGTCAACGCCATTCGCGAGGGCCGGGAACCAATATCCAGCATACACGACTGTGTTGGCACGATGCGGTTCTACGATGCCGTCCTTCAACGCAAAAAAGGCGTTATTTCCTTAGTCGGTTAGCGCGTCACCTCTCCCACATCTCCATGTCTCGCCTCATAAGCAAGGGGCGAGACATGCAGCATAGGCTAACAGTCTATGCCGCAAAAAGCAGCCTGCAACAACGGCGCAGGCGAATCCTGATAATGGCGCGTCAAAGTGATAATCTACGTCGTTCCTCCGCAAGGAATAATTAAAAAATGCTTTCTAATACCTCAAGACACGTCTCACCGTTAACCAACCGATGGTAATATCCTCCGACGCGTTTCATAAAGTCTCGATTCCCGTCCAAACCACTCGGTGATACAGCTCCAGAAGACGACCACAGTGCCGCATTCGAGAAAATAGTCGAGATCCGCTCTTCTACATCTGTTAGGCTCGCGCCAAATGTCCCCTTCAGAACGTTCTGTATCGTCCTATTAGGGTCACGGATTTCGTATGCCTCACCAGTATCGGTGATACCTCTATAATCCTCAGGGGATGAGATTGTATGTGGTGTCAGAAACCGGAGGACCGTTGCGAAGGAATACGCGAAGTCAGATTTGAAGAGTTCTGTACTCGCATTGTAGTTAGGGGAGCGAACAATGTCGGCGGCGCGTTCGCGAAGTTTCACGGTTTCAATGATGTTAATCCGGGCATTGTCGTCTTTGACGCTACGGATACGATTGACGAATTCCAACGAGTATGCGCGCGCACTTTTCCCGGCTATCGGGATGTCTGCTTCCACAATCTCAGCATATCCATTCATTAGGCGTTCGAGGTGTGGAGCAAACGTTGGGTGTGCCGCCGCTTCGTTGACATATTCAATACCGGAGAGCGTTCCTTTGTGTGTAATCCCAGGCACATGCACGGAATTCACCAAGAGCAGTTTCCAGTCGTGGTACGGTTCGATACTCTCCCGACTGACAACAACGCCGTAGTCTTGAAGTTCACCAAACGGCACGCGCAATAGGTCGTCGATATCCTCCAAAATAAGTGATGTGGCTGGCATTACCTCGGCGTATGTTATCAATTCATCTTGAACTTCAATTTGGGCACGCGCTTCCTCTTTAATCTCATCAGGGACAGCGTAGACCTGCGGCACGAGCCGGTCGCCCATTTCGTTGAGAAACCCGACATTCGCTTCCAACCACGCCGCGTAATCATCACTCCGTCTCGGATACGCATTGCAGAGGATATCGCGGATAATATTGCCGTTATTTCGGAGATTATCGGTGTTGATGACACAAAGCGTCGCCTCCGCACCGTGGTGGCAGAAATAGCGATAGAGGGTCTCTTCCAAAACATCCATCGCCAGTTCACCCTTAGCGATTCCGGCTTCAGTTACACCGATAAGGAGGAGATCCAACGGATGTTCCGTCTGTGCATAAAACTGCTCGCGTCCTGCCTCTGTGGCGAGTGTCGTCGCCCCAACGACGCTTGAGACCTGTTGGATGTCATGAACACCGCTCATATCGAACGTGACAACATGGTATACGCCACCTTGTTGGTTGAAGGCATCGGCTTTCTCAGTGCCGCGCGGTTGCCCGACAAAGATACCCCCGTCATAGAGGTTCCGTTGGTTGAGGATATGGACAAATTCATGGGTTAAGGCGCGTTGTAAACCACCTGCCCCAATAGCAAGTATTTTGGTTGGCAGCATTTTTTACGTTTAGACCTCCGTGTATTAGCTATCGGCTTTCAGCAATCAAAAACCATCAGCAAAGAGGTTCTCTTTCTGATGGCTGACGGAGAACTGATGGCTATTCTAAAATATTATCATAAAGGGCTAAATAAGCGCTGGCGATGTGTTTCCAGTCGTAGGGCTTAACACGTTCAACGCTCGCTTTGCCCATCTCAACACGACCTTCACCTGCGTTAATCAGTTTGACAAGGGAGGACGCAAGTCCATCAATATCACCCGCGTCGAATAACGCACCGTTAACGTCCTCCACCACGAGTTCATCAATGCCTTGAACGCGACTGGCAACGATCGGCAACCCGGTCCCCATCGCTTCCAAAACGACAAGCGGCATCCCCTCCGCAAGCGAGGGCAAGATGAAAACGTCAGCGTCGCGGTACTTTTGTGGCAATTCAGAATACGGCACTGAACCCACAAAGCGGATATGTGACGCTATACCGAGGTCTTCTGACAATCTTAGAAGTTCCCCCCGATACGGTCCATCGCCGACAATCTCAATTTCAAAGTCGGGTGCCGCGTTTTCAATAATTTGGGGAAGCGCACGGATCAAAAATTGGAAACCTTTGCGTGGAATAAGCCTTCCAATTGTGAGCACTCGGACCTTTTCCGGACACGCATGGCGTTGGACCGGTTCAAAACGTCCTAAATCCAAGCCATCAGGAATTACATCCATTTTCACATCCGTATCCGTCTCTCGTGCGAGTTCGCGCAAACCGTCGCTACACGCCACAACCGTCGATGCGTTGCCCCAAATTGATCGGATAATCGGTTTCAGAAGCAAGTATAACCACCGATAATAGGATGGATCCGGATTACGGCTCGGTACGTCACGCCCGCCTAAAAATACGACATACGGCACGTTGCGAAATTTCTGCAGAAGATACGCACCACCCCCCGCAGGGATACCGAAAAAGACCTGAACAATATCGGGTTGAAACTGCTTCGCGAACCGCAAACCATACAGACTTGAACTCACCGCGTAAGTCAACATTTCGTGTACCGCACACACATCACGGTTCTTCCGAAGTGCTGGCACACGGTGTACGTGAAAGCCCTCCACTTTCTCATCTCTCGGACAATCACGAAACTGAGATGTAATCAGATGCACTTCATGACCTGCCGCCGCGAAGTGTTTACCTAAGAAGTAGCTGACCCAACCACCACCGCCACCAATCGGCGGAAATTCGTGATTGAACATCAAAATTTTTTTCTTTTTAATTTTTCTTGCGGTTCGGTCAGGAGGGTCTGAGTATTAGCGTGCCTCCCCGTAAAGCCGCCCTCCATTTCATTACGGGCTACGCGCTTTGAATGATCCTAAGTAATCACATACGACGCTACAAATTCAATAATCACACCAGCAATATCGATGCCTGTGACCGATTCCAACTCTTCAAAACCCGGTGATGGATTGACTTCCAGAACAACGGGTCCCTTGTTGGTCTGGAGCAGATCGACCCCAGCTACCTCCAATTCAAGTGCTGCTGCCGCTTCTATAGCGAGGCGTGTATATTCGTCCGATAGTGCAACCGCTTCTCCAGACGCACCTTTGTGTATATTCGCTCGGAATTCACCCGGAGGCGCGCTCCTTTTCATCGCCGCAACGGCTTCACCGCCTACGACAAGAACACGGATGTCAACCCCACCAGCTTCCGCAATAAAGGGCTGGATGACATAGTCCTGATGCAGGTCACACAGTGCATCTACAGTCGAGGTAAGCGATGTAGGTGTATCCAACAACATAACACCTGTGCCGTGTGTCCCATGGAATGGTTTTAAAATAAACGGATAATTCCCTACTTCCGCCACAGCGTTCTCTAAAAACGTAGCGGAACCGACGGTGAGACTCGGTGGGATGGGTAAACCGTGCTGTGCGAGGATACGTAGAGAGTGGAATTTGTGTCGTGCCGCCGCGATCGCTTGTGCCCGATTCACCACAGGCGTTCCGATCCATTCATAGTGCGCCACGACCTCTTTGCCATATTGCACTGTCGTCCGACTGAGTCGTGGCACGATGACATCAAAGTCTTCTGCTGGTTTCCCGTGATAGGTAATACGGTTACCGGTACCTCCGATATGGAGATAGAAACCGAAGGGATCTAAAATTTCTGCGGTGTGTCCTGTAGTGAAGGCCGCTTCGCTAAGCCTACGCGTAGAGTGGTTTTGAGGTCCTCGTGAGAGGATACCAATTTTCATAGTATTATAACAGAATCGAATCCTCTGCTGACGGAACAGACGCGGAAATAGACGCTAACAGATCTAACCTTTTCATGTGAAGTTAATCCAAATTTTCAGTTTTTCTGCTGCCTTTGCTTGAATAAGAGGTGTTGTGCTATCTGGATGCTGGCGAATTCCCACCTATGAGCAGTTCCAAGGGTTCCGTTGATTCCCGCAAAAGTTTCAGTGCCGCCTCTCCTTGACAGCGATGTTCGTTTTGAAGTTCAGATACACGTGTCCTGAAAAGCAGCATCGTCTCAGTAACCCCCGGTTCGGTAACAGCACCAGCGAGCACGCCTCGAACAATCAATTGGGCATTTTTTAGCTCAGGGTTTTGTTGAACAGAAAGCGTTGCGCACTCGTTGATTAGAGAGCGATACTCGTTTAGCAAATCGGGTCCTACAAGGGCATTGCTCTCTGTAACCAAAGACTCAGCATCCAAGACAAAACCGAAAGTTTTATCCTTTCCGTCCTCGTCAAAAATACTGTAGCGATCATTGACAAACATAAAAATATACTGGTGATCACCTGCTAAAAAATCCTCGATGCAAAACCTTTTACCATTCCAATCTTTCGTCGGAACAATAGTACCTTTCTCAATACACTCATTATAATGAGATTGGTCAGTTGTGTAATACGCGTCAGCCATAGGATAAAACCTTTCTGTAACGATAGTAGGAGCGATACTCCAGCGCACCATAGGTGTCAATTTTAAAAAATAATAGGCTCGGTCCCAAGTCCGGTAGGCGCGGTTTGCAACCGCGCCGGATTCTATTCACAAACCTTGACTACTCCAATATCCCTCTTGAGTCCCGGAGAGATGGCATTTGTGTGGCGCGCGTGAACCCCAAAAATCCAAGCCCCAGAGGGGCAGCATTTGTAGAGATGTTCCTACAAGATACCATAAACGTCGCTGAGGTAAAATGACGTAGTCGCAAAATCTGGAAAGTTTACCTTTTCACTGGGGACTGATCCAGATTTTGAGTGCCTTCTCCGCAAGTTCCTCTGCTCTTGCCAAGATGGCATTTTCCTCCCATTGCGGTGTTCGAGCAAGACTCCGGTTTAAACGCAGTGGACTATCCCTAAATCCACCATCCATATCTCGTTTTTCGCTGAAGGGTAAATCGCTTAAGGCAGGATTATCACGGGTGGCAATGAGAGTAAGATTCCCGATCCTATGGAGATATTTCTCATGTATTTCTTGAAAACTCTCACCTAGTTCGTCTTGCCATGCTTTAGACAAATTGGTGTTTTGCGGCATTATATGCTCAATCGTGTGGTTTTCATCGCCTATAGGATCGTTACGTCCGTAATTTTCCAAATTACGCAACAGATAGTTACATCTGTCAAAATTATATACATCTCTAATGAGCAATGATTGCTTAAACTCAATATCTGATGGATAACGTCTATAGGAACGCATCTTAGAAAAAGCGATCTTTAGATTCTTGAGATAATTTTCTTTGTCAACCTCTGTCATTAGTGATGCAAAAGTCTTATTCAAACTATTTGTTGGAATGCCACATACAGCACGACGAAAAACGTAACTTTCTATCAACCGAAGGATCTCAATTATTTCTGCTTTTTCAATTTTTCTACGCGTATAGTCTTCATAGACCTCAAGCAGGAATGGAAAAGCCACTTCGACGCGAAGATCTTGGATATTTTTAAAACATTTCTGAAGTTCTGGGTCTTCTTCTTGAAGTAAAGCAATGCTAGTGTAGTGCTTTGCATAGCGAGAAATATCCCCAATGTTATTTTCCAACATTTCTGAATCATCTGTACTTGGAATATGTATTTTGAATTTTTCGTAAACACTCTTAACATTTGGGATCTGTCGTGTCTTTAACGTCAGATAATCTCTGATGAAACGATCAAACCTTTTAGTATATTCATTACCAAAACGTTGTTCCATGGGAAACCAGTACTCCTCATATAGTCTATTCTGGAAATCCGGCTCTTGTCCCATAAGTACATAGTTGCGAATGAGATCAGACTGCGATAGACTTAGTCCAGTAGAGTTAAGGCTCTCGAAAATCAATTGAGGGTTATCAATATTGCGATCTAGCGTGATGTCTACAATTCTCAATTTTTGGATCCCAGTATACACAGTTTCAAGATTATCGTAACTGAGTTGGGACTTAAAAAAGTGGTAGTTTTCTACTAAAAGAGGGGAAGAATTCGCTGGAAGTTCTCTGTTCTCCAGCAAGTGGATCAGCGTTTCTTTATCGCGTCGAGTGAGAAGTTGTTTATAGCGTAAATCATCCTCTTCGTCAGCATTAAAAAGGTAATAATTTAAAAGTCTTCTCTGGCTGATGCCGATTTCAATGCTATGCTCTTCAATTGATCTGCTGAGTGCTAAAAGCAGCAGAGATATGGTTGTCAATCGTTGTTGACCATCAATAACTAGCAATTCTGATACGACGGAAACATTCTGAACACCAGGTTCCATGTAAACGATCGAACCGAGGAAATGAGATTCCATCTCATCATTTTCACCAAGACGCAATACGTCATACCAAAGTTGTTCACAATGTTTTCTTTCCCAACTGTATCTACGTTGAAAAATTGGAACAAAAAACTGTTTTGGACCTTGTAAAAATCTCAGAAAAGGTGTTACGGTAGCTTTCATAGATCATCCTTCAACATCAAATGAACGCAATAATTATCCTCTGTAGATTAGAGTTTGTCAAATAGAATTTTGGCATATGTGAATGCCACTAATCTTCGTCCGTCTTATACGTTGCAGTCAGAAAATCTGCCAGTTCCTCAAACGTGTCAAAAATCCGGTCACATAAGTTCTCAAAGAAAATACTCCGCGTCCCTGGGTAAACTGCATACACGGGTTTGTTGTGGCGGGTAGCGTAATTCATCTCGCTGAGAACGCCGGGTGACAATTTATCTGTAGGATAAATAACAACCACAAAATCGCTCTGGTGAACGAACTGATAATCCCGTGAAATTGTTCGCGTTTGAATCTGTTCAATCACTTCCTCGCCCATGTCACTCACACGTGGCGCGTCAGCACCTTCATCTTGCGTGAGGGTAACGAGTTCCATATCCTTAATCGTGAGCGGATCGAAGACAATAAACGAACGGCTCAGTTTTTCCCCTATCTCACGGATCTTCTCAATTTCCTTCGGCGTATCTCTTAGGAGTGTAATTGGATAGCTAAGGTAAAATTTCGGCTTCGGTGAAAAGAGAAGTTCATAGAAATTCTCAAGATCGTGTTGTCTCGCGACCGTATAATGTGGCTTCTCTGTAAAATGTGCGAGTTGCCTCGTCAGGAACTCTTCTTCATCTAACCAGACATTGAGTGCCGCTTTCCCCATCTCTGACCATTGTGGTGTTTTTTCCATCCGTTCCGATATATCAGTGATATTATCAACAACATTAATCAGCAGATCCGGTAGAAGAATATCAATATCTTTGAAGGAAAATCCCTCAATGAGGCTTCCACGCCATCGAAAGCAGGCGTGTAACCCAATGATGGCGTGTTCATAGTCCTCGGCGCGGCGCGCAATTTCATAGAAAGCCGTGCGTCGTGCCAATGATAAAACAGCAGGATCCGAATCAAGCACCTTGTCTGTAAAATGGACACGAGCCTCCGCAGCAACACGGTGCATAACATCGCCGACATTGAAAAAACCGATGTTCAGCTTACTTTTCATGCACAGTATTTTAAAATTCGCCATCAGTTCTTTGCGACCTGAACAACTGATCCCCGTACAAATGATTTTCATTTTTTAAGTTTACCTTGCGGTTCGGTGAGGTGGGTTTGTGCATTCACATGCCTCCCCGTAGATCTGAAGAAACACCCAAGCAAAAACCCCTCCATTTCATTACGGCTACGGTCTTTGAGGTTATCTTAACAACGAGGATTCTCTGACTATCGTACGAATTCTCAAATCCGGTCGCGACCTAATCAAAAACCTGCGTGTAACGAAGTGGAGCGCAGTCCATTGCCCATAAATTAAAGATTCGCGAGTGCCTCCTGCTCCTCTTTCTGCCACGGACGATGCGCGGGTGTATCCAGTTTCTTGGGCGGTCCGCTGAACACAAGGATATACGCTCTGCGCACTTCCGGTGTGCTGTTCGGTGCAGAATAGTGCAAAGTCCGACAGTGATGAAACGTCGCACCGCCTGCCGGTATCGGACACGCCACTGCCTCTGATACGTCAACATCATCTGTCACCAACCCGTGCACCAGTGGATCGTTATCAATGTGCCGATGCCAACGCACCGCGCCTTTGTGGGATTTCGGGATAAATTGGAGGCAGCCACTCTCGAGAGTTGCCTTGTCAAGCGGAAGCCAAACACTCAGGCTGTGCGGTAGAATCTCTGGATTCCAATACGCTTCATCTTGATGCCACGGTGTTTCATTGCCATAGTGCGCGGGCTTCAAGATCATGTGTCCACCACCGCTCACCTTGTCAGTTGCCAGACGCAGCAATTTCGCAGCGAGCCGTTGGGCATTTTGGAAATAGACAGTTTCACGGAGTTCCGGGAATCGTGCCTCTGGACCTAACACTTGCGGCAACGTCTCTCGTCCGTTATGTGCACGTGGACCCGCAAGATCGAAGTAGCGTCCTTCCGCCTCCCCAGTCCGTTCCGTAAAGAGTTCATCGTAAATGCCTTTGAGCCATTCAACCTCTTCGTCTGTCGTAATGCGTGGAATACTCAGGTATCCGTTCGCTTGAAAAAAGGCGACCTGTTCATCAGTTAAATCAGCGTGACTTTCGTCACGCAAGTGTCGGCTTGCAAGCTGCGCCGAGAGTTCATTGTTAGATTTCATAAATCACCGAATTAAAACGTCATAAGGTAGAATTGTTACGACCTGTGCCCCGTCTTTAAAACCAAATAGACTCAGCCACGTAACGACATATTGCCACCGCGCACCAAACACGGAATGGAAGGCAGGAAGGAGGGAAGGACGGAATCCCCATCCTTCCAATCTTCCAATCTTCCAATCTCCTAACTGGATCGAACCTTCCATGTCCTCAACCATCCGTTCCAGGATCTCCTCCAAAAAGGGTTTCTGTTTCGGTAACACGATAAGATTAACTTCATCATCATCGGCAAAACCCGCCTGCTCTTTGGCGATAGACAGCGCAGTATCAAGCCCACCGAGTTCATCAACGAGTCCAAGTGCTTTCGCCTGCTTGCCTGTCCAAACGCGTCCTTGTGCGATCTCGTCAATTTCGCCAAACGATTTGTTTCTACCTGCTGCTGCTTTACTGACAAAATCCTTATAGACCGTTTGCATCATCTTTTCGACGCGTTCCCGCTCGGTCGGTGTAAAACCACCGTAGTCCGAGTAGAGGGTCGCGTTCTGCCCGTGTGAAATAATTTCCTTCGTCAATCCAACTTTGTTATAGAAGCCCTTCATATTCAGTTTGCCACCGAACACACCGATTGAACCTGTCAGCGTGCTTGGATGTGCGACAATTGTCCCCGCTGCCATTGCGATGTAATAACCACCAGACGCAGCGACATCTCCCATAGAGACGACAACAGGCTTTTCACGTTGTGTGAGCATGACTTCCCGCCAAATCAAATCCGAGGCGAGGGCAGAACCACCAGGGCTGTCGACACGTAGCACTACTGCCCGAACGGAGTCGTCGGTGCGCGCTTTCTCGAACGCCTCCTTTAACGTCTCTGGTGTAATCGCCGGCATCGAAGCGAGAAACGAATCAATGTTTGGTAAAATGGGTCCATCCGCATAGATGAGCGCAATCTGATTTTCCGCCGTGCTGGTCCGTGCCCGCTGCGGTGGATTTAACATACTCAGTAATTGCATGAGTCCAGCGAAACTGTTCATATCTGGCACTTTTCGCTTGCGATCGTAGTCCGGCTTGACGACCTGAACATCTGCGTCTGGGGACGCTGTCTTCAGCGCATCGAGGAGTTCGTCGTAGTATTGCAACGCATCAACCAATTTCTCCTGCTGTGCCTCTTCTGCTGTGAACGGACCACGGTTAACCAAATCTGACACACCTTCTGCTGTGATGCTGTCTCGACTCTCTGCGATATGCACCAGCAATTGGGCGTACAAATCGTCCAGTAGTGCAGTCATCGACTCACGAAAAGCATCAGACATGCCGTCGCGCATGTAGGGTTCAACACCGGATTTGTATTTTCCCATTGCCAACATATCCGCTTCGATGTCCAACTTCTCCAGCAACCCTTTATAGAAGAGGATTTCGGCGCGTAAGCCCGTTAAATTGAGGCTTCCAGTAGGCATCAGGACAACGCGTTCCATCGCAGCAGCGAGGAGATATTCGGCATTACCACCGCTTTCCAGATACCCAATCGTTTCTTTTTCTGATCCCCGGAATTCATGAAGTTTATTGCGGATCTCTTGGAGCGTTGCCCACCCCACGCTGACACTATCTATTTTCAAGATAATCCCAGCAATTTCATCATCATCTTTGAGTGTATCTAATTTTTTAAAAAGCCCTCGTAGTGTCTTCGTTGAGGAGGTACCAAAGGTGCTGATTGTTTTGGTGTCGGCGTAGGTACCATTCAGCGTGAACGCAACATATTTTTTAACGGGGAGAACGGTTTCTTCTGTCGCGTGTTCCTCAGCAAACACCGGCGAAGCGAGGACAAGCAACGCCAATAGAAACGTGTATTTTTGTAGGAATCTCATCGATTTCTCCTTCTTTTTTAGTATCCAATTTGACGTTGCTATTCTACTATAAAACCGTGAGTGTGTCAAGTCTCAAATCCTTCTGCACCAGAGGCGTTCAGTTTCCCTGTAGGATGGAACTCCGATTCCCGACTCTTACTGACCGCCGACCGCTGATGGCTGACTGCTAATTTGTAGGAGCGAGTTCTGCCTGCGACGCTTACTGACGGCTGACCGCTGATAACTATTCTCCAATATACTGCGCAACCAAAGTCAAATCCAAGATATTGACAACACCATCGCCGTTGAGATCTGGCGACTTCTCTCCAAAACGCGAGGCAATAAAAGTCAAATCCAAGATATTCACGACACCATCACTGTTGACATCCCACGGAACCTGTGATGGTGGCGATGCAATCTCCCACAAGAGAATCGTGCCGTCCCAACTCCCACTCGCAAGCGTCCTGCTATCGGGTGAGAACATCAACTGCGTTATATCTTTTGTATGCCCTTTGAGGACAACAGTGGGTGATTCTTGGGGCTCGTGCGTACGGAAGGTGTCTGCATCCCATAGTAAAATCGTGCCGTCCCAACTCCCACTCGCAAACGTCCTTCCATCTGGCGAGAATGCTAAGGCACCCACCTCACCTGTATGCCCTCTGAGCGTAGAGAGCCGATCTGTAGTGTCTGCATCCCATAGCTGAATCGGTCCGTAAGTTCCACTACTTGCCAAGGTTTTACTATCCGGCGAGAATGCCAACCCAAAGACATCGTCCCTACGTCCGCCAGCCGATTCCTGCTTGCCAAGCGTCGCCCGGTGTTGCCCAGAAGCAACATCCCACAAGAGAACCGCTTTGTCCCCACCGCCACTTGCCAGCGTCTTGCCATCCGGTGAGAACGCCAACTCAAAGATCCAGTGTATATGTCCTTCAAGAGTGGCGCGGCGTTCTCCAGTTGCTAAATCCCACAGAAGAATTGCATCGTGTTCACTCGTACTCGCAAGGGTTCTACCGTCTGGAGAAAACGCCGCTGTACCGAAGAAATCTGGCAACGTGAAGAGCATCTGATTTTCATCAGTTGCACGCCAGAGATGAACCGCCCCTTCAGAACTTGCCCTATTAATAAAAATTACGCCATCCGGTAAAAACGCCGCTGCCCGAATCCAACCGTTATGTCTGGTAAAGACGGATTCCTGCTCTTGTGCTGTTTCTGCATTCCATAGACGGAGGATACCATCCTCACTTCCATTCACAAGCATGCTGCCATCTGGAGAAAAGTCAAGTGCCGTAACAACCCCTGGGTGGGCATGGAGAACGGCCTTCGGTTGAATATCAACAGTGTTTGGTGTCTGCAGGGTGTCAAAGTTCCACAATCGAACCGTATTATCATCACCGACACTGGCAAGTGTTCTGCTATCCGGCGAAAACGCAAGGGAATGGATATGCCATCCATGTGCTGCAAGCATCCTCCGCTGTTGTCCGGTGCCTGTATCCCATAAGCGAATTGTGCCGTTTCCGCTCCCACTGGTAAGGCGTGTGCCATCCGGCGCGAACGCGAGGGCAGAGACAATATGTGTATGTCCTGTGAAGCTATCGCGAAGCTGATGCGTCTCCATATCCCACAAGCGAATTCTATTGGCACTGTCTCCACTCGTGAGGGTCGTGCCATCGGAAGAGAATGCCAAAGCCCAAACCGGAGTCCTTATATGGATAACATCGTGTTCACCAGTGGCGACATCCCACAACCGGACCTTGCCATCCCGACTCCCGCTCGCAAGTGTCCTGCCATCCGGCGAAAATTTCACGGCTCTGAGACCTTCCGTGTGTCCTATAAAGGTAGCACGATGTTGGGCAGTAGCGACATCCCACAACTGAACGATATCCTCATAGTCCGCACCACTGGCAAGCATGCTGCCATCCGGCGAAAAGGCGAGCGTTACGATTCGCCGCTCATGCGCTTTGAGTGTAGCATACAATTGTCCGGTCGCGACATCCCACAGGAGAAGCGCACCATCCTCGCCGCCACCAGCGAGTATCGTCCCATCAGGCGAATACGCACATGACCAGATGCCGCGCGTATGGTCTGTCAATAAATCTATTTCTTGGTATGTTTGCGCATCATAAAGCCAGATGCCTATGGAACTTGCTACAGCGATTTGGGTGCCATCCGGTGAAAACTGAACACCAGTCGGCTTGCCTTTACTGAGGCGAGCACTGGCACCTTCGGGCAAATGCCATCGCGCCGAATCTTCGGTGAGACCTTTGTGTAAAAACAGAACAAAGGCAAACAGCAAAGAAACAACAAAAAAGAGAAATTGTGGTTTTTGCATTTTTTACTCCTGATCCTCAGAAAGATGGCTCGCCACGATCGTCAAATCCAAGATATTGACGACACCATCGCTGTTGACATCGGGGGAATCCTGCCCGAAACCATTGGCAACCAGTGTCAAGTCTTGGACATTGACGACACCATCACCGTTGACATCCCATGGCGTTTGTGAGACCGGCACTAACGACGGATCACGCTCGGCTGGCGCGAGTTCCCACAGTAAAATAGTACCATCCCAGCTTCCACTGACAAGCGTTCCACCATCTGGTGTAAACGCTAAGGCAGCGATGCCGTTCGTATGTCCTTCAAGGGCACTCAGGTAGCTACCCGTAGCGACATCCCAGAAAATAATTGTACTGTCATTACCACCACTCGCAAGCATTTTACCGTCCGGTGAAAACGCGAGGGAATAGACATCGCCCGTATGCCCACCACTGAGCCTGAAGAGAAGGCTACCTGTCCTTGGATCCCACAATCGAGTCCAATAGCCCGAACAACTGGCGAGGATTTCCCCATTTGGTGAGAAGGTGACAGCTCTAACCCGATTCACTGAACCAGAAATTTCTCCAAGCATGGTTTTCAGTTCTCCGGTATCTGTATCCCACAACCGAACCGCGCCATCTCTGCCACTACTGGCAAGGGTGCTGCCATCTGGTGAAAACACCATAGAATAGGTGGTTTCTGAGGCACCTTCAAAGACTGCCCGTTGTTGACCCGTCTGTGCATCCCACAACTGAATCTTATCCTTCCCACTACTGGCAAGGATTTTACCATTTGGGGAGAACGCAACCGTACTAAATTCGTTCGCGTCATCTGTGAGAATTGCTTGCGGTTGCGGATCAACAACGAACGAAGATTGCTCAATATACATATTCCACAACCGGATTGTCTGATCACCGCTCGCACTAACGAGGATCTGACCATTCGGGGAGAACGCTAATGCATTCACCTGCCGTGTATGCCCTTTTAACACTGTTTCTGGTTGTTGTGTATCTATATTCCGCAATAAAATCGGGGCTTCCCAATTTCCATTGGCAAGTCTGCGACTGTAACTTCCACTGGCAAGAATACGACCGTTCGGAGAGAGTGCCATCGCAGTAATTCCATCCGTATGCCCTTTTAGCAGGTGTTCTTGGAGTTGTCTACCGCTCGCATCCCACGATCGAATTGTCCCGTCTCGACTTGCACTGGCAAAAGTTGTGCCATCCGCCGAAAACGCGGCATCAGCGACTTCAGCTGGATGCGCACTAAGTGCCCTGATATGTTGCCCAGTGCTCGTGTCCCATAAGCGGATTTCACCGCGCCGACTACCACTGACAAGAGTTTCGCCATCAGGTGAAAGCGCAACCGATGTGAGCCAATCCGAACTCCCCATCAAAGTTGATAGCTGGCTTTTAGTGCTTACATCCCATAAACGAATTGTGCGGTCCCAACTCGCACTGACGAGTGTTTTTCCATCCGATGAAAACGCCACCCCTTCAATCTCAGACGTGTGTCCTTCAAGCGTCGCGAGGTGTTGGCTCGTCACGACATCCCACAACTGAACTATATAATTGTTGCTTGTGAGTGGTAACTCCTGACCTCCATAAGCAAGAATTCTGCCATCCGGAGAAAACGTGATAGCCTTAGCTCTACCCGTCTGGGCATTCAGGTGTGCTTTGTGCTGACCGGTTTCTACATCCCACAAACGCACGGATCCGTAGCTGCTACTGGCAAGGGTTTTACCATCCGGCGAAAATGCCACAGCCCAGATGCCATACGTGTGCTGCGTAAAAGAAACTTTGTGTTGCTGGGTTTCCACATCCCACAAACGGATGGTGGTATCCGAGCTGCCACTGGCGAGAGTCTTGCCATCTGGTGAGAACGTCACACTCAAGACTGACTGCGTATGCCCTGTGAACAAGGCAACCTCTACACCCGTGCGGGCATTATAGAGCCAAACACCGATAGAGCCAGCGATGGCAACAAGGTTTCCATCAGGTGAAAACTTTATATCGTTTATAGTCCCTTTCCCAATGCGGACCTTCGCACCTTCAGGTAACTGCAATTGGGTGTAATCTTGGGCATGAACGTTTGGGAAAAAACAGATCGCAGTTAAAAGCATTACCAAACTAAAAAATTGGAGGTGGATAGTGCCGCGTTGTTGGACACACGTGCAAAGTACCTCTATACAGAAACGCAGTTGTTTAATCTTCATAGATCAACTCCTATTGTCCAATATGCTGTGCAACGAGTACCAAATCCAAAACGTTGACAACACCGTCGCCGTTAAGATCCGGCGAATTTTGCCCAAAACGCGAGACAATAAACGTCAGGTCCAGGATATTCACGATCCCATCGTTATTGACATCTCCACGAAATGCCACACGCGCATTCCGCTGATGGTTTGGAATCCGAGCGAGAGAAGCCGTCAGAGGTCTCAGTTGAATTGTACCATCAAGGCTTACGCTTGCGAGTGCTTTGCCATCGGAACCATGGACATCCGGTAGGAACGCTAAAGCGAGGACTGGAGCGGTGTTATCTTCAAAAATTGCCTGTAATTGCTCGGTATGTGGATCCCACATACGAATTATGTTATCCCAACCCGCACTCGCAAGCGTTATCCCATTAACGCCGTAGACATCCGGGGCAAACGCCAAAGCAAAAACCGGGGCAGTGTGGTTCTCAAAAGTCGTCATGAGTTGCCCGGTGTGTATATGCCACACACGAATTGTACTCTCTGCGTCCGAGTTCCAATATCCGCCGCTTGCCAAAGTTTGACTATCCGGCGAGAATGCGAGTGCCTGAATTGAATCGATATGTGCGGAGAGGCTATGTCGGCGTTGGGAAGTTTCTACATCCCATAACAAAATTGTGCCGTAAAAACTCGCACTCGCAAGTGTCTTGCTATCTGGTGAGAAGGCTAACGTGGTGACCATATCCCGATGTCCGCGAAGGACTGTGACACGGCTGATCTGTCCGAGGGTTAAATCCCACAAATGAATCTCCTTAAAACTTCCACTGGCGAGTATGTTACCATCGGGCGAGAATGCTAACGCTACGACCGGATCCGTGTGGCTTGTAAGGTCTGTTATATTATTAGTGGTGTGTGCGTTCCAGAGGTGGATCGTAGAATCTTCATGCGCGCTTGCAACGATGCGATTGTCGGGTGAGAATGCCAACGCCGTCACGTGCCCTATTAACGAGGGTAGCAGGGCGAGTGATTCACCGGTATAGGTATCATATACGGTAATACCGTTTACATCTGCGATGGCGAGTTGTGTGCCATCAGGGGAGAAGACTATAGCGTTTGTTAAGGTTGGACCGGGGGGTGCCTTATTGTCTTTGAACACGTGCCATTGCGTCACATCTTGGGCGAAACTGACGGGTAGGAACAAGGCATAAACGAATAGAAAGATAAAGATTCGGTAGTATTTCACGGTTCAGTAGTTAACAGTCGTCATACTTTGTGGTGAGAACAGTTATCAGAAAGATAGTTATCAGATGTCAGTCGGAGGGTTTCGTTTAACAACATCCTCTTGTCACTGATAACTAATAACTCTGATAACTGATGACTGACAACTATTTAGAGGATGTACCTGCTCAGATCTTGATCTTTGACAATTTGCGACAATTCTGCCTGGACGTACGCCGCGTCAATAGTGATATGCTTTTTTTCGAGGTTAGGCGCGTCAAAAAAGAGGTTCTCAAAGAGTTTTTCCATGATGGTGTGTAGGCGGCGTGCCCCGATGTCCTCGACCGACTCATTCACTTGGAATGCAAGCGCAGCGATCTCGTCAATCGCATCATCGGCAATACTCGCTTCAATACCTTCGGTACTCAGCAGCGCAACATATTGTTTGACCAATGCGTTCTTAGGTTCCGTCAGAATAGATTTAAAGTCATCTTTATTCAGACTTTTCAGTTCTACTCGGATCGGAAATCTACCCTGTAGTTCCGGAATGAGATCAGATGGGCTGGACACGTGAAACGCGCCAGCGGCGATGAACAGGATGTGATGCGTACGTACCGCTCCGTATTTCGAGGTTACCGTGCTACCCTCTATAATAGGAAGGATATCCCGTTGCACACCTTCGCGCGAGATGTCAGGTCCATGTCGAGATTCTCTACCGGCAATCTTGTCAATTTCGTCCAAAAAAACGATGCCGGAGTCTTCAACTCGCTGAATCGCTTCGCTGATGACGGCATCCATATCGATAAGTTTTTCGGATTCCTCCTGCATTAAGATAGTTCGTGCTTCGGAGACTGGAACTCTACGTTTCTTCGTCTGATTCGGTAGGATGTTACTGAACATATCCTTGAAATTAATATCCATTTCCTCGATACCACCGGGCGAGAAAATTTCTACAAAGGGCATGTTCTGATGCTTGACATTGATTTCAACCGGTTTATCCTCAAGTCTACCTTCTCTTAGCCAATCTCTAAATTTCTCTCGCGTTTTGAGATAGCGTTCGCGCTCCTTCTCCCTGGCTTCTTCGACTTCAATTCCTACGTCGAGATTCATGTCGAACGGGAGCTGCAGGACACCGTCATCGTCCTCTTCCTCTGGCTCCTCAAGCGCATCCTCATCCTGTAAACGAGGTTGTCTCTGGAGCGAGCGTGGAACGGGAAAAATACAGTCAAGCAGCCGTTCTTCAGTCGATTCTCGTGCTTTTTCCTCAACCGCCTCCGTTTGCTCGGCTTTGACGCGGCTAATAGCCGTTTCAGTGAGATCGCGGATCATGGATTCAACGTCTCGCCCCACGTAACCGATTTCGGTATACTTTGATGCCTCTACTTTGATGAAGGGCGCCTCAACGAGGCGCGCGAGCCTACGTGCAATTTCGGTTTTTCCTACGCCCGTTGAACCTATCATAATTATGTTTTTCGGCGACACTTCGTCCTGCATATCTTCTGCCAGCATCTGCCGCCGCGCGCGGTTGCGAAGGGCAATAGCGACGCAACGTTTCGCCTCAAATTGCCCAACGATATACTTATCTAATTCCTCAACGATCTGCCGCGGTGTGAGAGCAGATGCCAAAGTGTTTTCCTCGCGCATTGCTTTCGGTTTGTCCAAAGGTAAACCTCCCTAAAGTTAGCAATCCTACCAGTTATCTCATAATCGTTTGGTCTGGATGAAGCCCGGTATTCCTCCTACAACTGTCCATTATGAGAGGGCATTCATAATTAATGCGATGCTACTCGGATAACATCGCATTCAGTGTGTTAAATCTCTATTGTGTCAACTTCAATTTTGGCATTCGTGTAGATACAGATTTCACTTGTCAGTTGAAGTGCTTCTGAAATAATCTCTTTTGCCGTCAGGTCTGAGTATTTAAGCAGTGCCTTTGCTGCCGCTAAGGCTATAGAACCACCGGAACCGATTGCGAGGACATCATCGTCCGGAGAAATCACGTCGCCGCTTCCGGAAATGAGGTAACTATCGCTGGCATCCGCGGCGATTAATAGCGCGTCTACTTGTCTCAGAACCCTATCATTACGCCATTCCCGAGCAAGTTCCACCGCAGATTTTTGAAGATTTCCACGGTACTGCTCCAGTTTCTTCTCTAAATTCTCATAAAGGGTGATCGCATCCGAGGCGGAACCCGCGAAACCGATCAACACCCTGTCGTTATGAATTTTGCGGACTTTGCGGGCGCCGTGTTTAATCGCCGTATCCCCTAAAGTGACTTGACCATCACCACCGATAGCTACCTCACCGTCGCGGCGGACGGCTAAAATCGTTGTCGAACGAATACGCATGCCTATGATTTTCCTTTCCTACAATTAATAATGGCTTTTGTCTCCAAATGCACCGACCTCCTTATCAATCCGCTCCTATTTCCAGACATAAAACAGAAGAAAGCTGAAGAACTGTAGGGCTCCCATAAAGATACCACACCGTATGCCAGCGACACCGGCGTGTTGTTCTCTCAGAAAGCCACCGGCTACCCCGAAAAAGTAAGGACACAGCAGAAAAGTGACCAGAAAAGAAACCGGCACAAAAACCGGTACAGACGCAATCTGTGGTATCCGATCCACCTGTGTTGCATTCCACAGCCACAGATGTGATTCCCCAAACGCGTAAATTATGTTACTTCCCACCGCCGCACCGATGCCGGTGACAACCGCTGCCAACATCAGCGGAAGCACGCCATCACGATGATCGTGATCGCGTGACTTCCGAGCAGTTCCCGTGAAACCAATTCTCAGATTGTCAGTCTCAGGCGCGAAACGGATTCGGAAAATCATTGTAAGCCGCTGATAGCAGTATGCTGCCAGCGTCGCGAACACTATCCAGTTCAGGATTATTCCAATCGGTGTCGTTAGATTCGTCAAAAAGTCTGGACGCAGGTAGAAGATTAAGAGTGCTTTTCGCGAGAATAGCCAGTCCATCGGAACGTATGTCAGCGTCGTCGCAATCCCAAAAATAGAACTACTTAAAAGCAGCGAGTCATCTTCGTTAATCTGCCAAATACAATAAACACATAAGGAGGTTGCAATCAACACGTTCGGATAAAGTATCCAGATAGTCCCGATGCGACTTGCTATTAAGAACGTTAAAAGCGTCGTCCCTGTTACAGCAAATACCGCCTTGTCCGTTTTGGTGCCCATACACTTCAGATTCGCTTCCCTTCCTCAAACTTAATCACGAGCTGATCGCCGGTGAGTTTCGCTCCAGTCGTTTTTTTGTTCGAGAGAGTCCGCGGCAACGCAACATGTTGCTTGAAACCACCCACTGTGATAATTAACTCATCGCCGTGCTTTGTCAATCCAATTTCCTCTTTGCTCAGAAATGGAAGACGCATAGACAGCTGATAGACATCTCCCATTTTTTGGAATTGATATGGGCGTTCTTTCGAAAACCGATCTACAGGGTTAATCTCTGAGTAGAGCGTATCTGCCAACTGATGGAGTCGTCGTTCTCCCACAATTTCTTCCGTGAAGAGGTTCACCTTCCAAATCGGGACATCCGCAAAATAATCCATTGCCTCCTCAATATAGTGCTGTTGCGATCGCTTCCAAGCCTCAAAGTATGCCGAATCAACGTCATCAGGGAAGATACGATTGATAATTACAGCGTCAATACACAACCCGTAAAGGCAAAAATACATAAACGCCCGCTGCGTCTCTTTGATAACAATTTTTTCCGGGTTCGTCACTAAGCGGACGGTCGTGATTTCTGGATCTGTCAGGACACCATCAATCCCTTCCAATTTATCGAATAAATCCTGTATGTTCTGAAAGTAATTATCTCGTGGAATCGGGACGGAACTCACACGTTCGATGACTGGACCCGCAACTCTCGCAAGATTGCGCTCCAATTTGAAAATATGGCTCATGTACCACTCCAATGTCGTGGGTATACTGACAAACCGGAGCGATTCCCCAGTCGGCGCGCAGTCGAGAATAATTACATCGTAAGTTTTTTCACGGACATATTGATTGATATACAGAAGCGCGCAAATCTCCTCCATTCCCGGAAACACTGCTATCTCTTCAGCAACGAGACTATCAAGTCCGGAACGGTTGAGCAATGAACGGATATAACTGTACACATCATCCCAGTATTCAACAATTGCTTCCTGAACGTTAATTTCCTGTATCCAGAGGTTGTCTTTGATTGCGATCTGTTTTTCTTCTCGCTGACGAATGAGTTTTTCGTGGTTATCAAATGCATCTCGGAGCGAATGTGCTACATCAAGCGAAATCACGATAGTTTTGTAACCGAGTTCTGCGAGTTTGATACCCGTAGCCGCTGCAATCGTTGTTTTGCCGACACCCCCTTTACCTGTATAAAGAATAATTCGCATTATTTTTAAGTTCCTATATCTTATTTTTAGTTTGTTCAGATATCTATATAGTATAGCATAAAAAAGAGGGGATGTGCAAAGTAGAATAACGCGTTTTTCCGAACTCGCCTCAAACACACAATCGGGAAAATTTTTAAACTTCTGATTCGCAACTGACAACCATACGCTCCGATGCAGAATTTTAAAAAATTTGACAAACGTTCTCCTTTATAGTATAATATTATGCGGTTGTGTTCGTAATCATGCAAATACCTTTTTAAGATTTTTAAGATAAGGTACACTCGAACAACAAACTACAAAAAGCAGCGTAAAGCAAAGCCAAATTTAGCCACACACAGGCTAAATTCGATTGAAGGGACAAGAAATCATGGTACTGAAAACGAAAACCTATTTCCCGAAAACGGAAAAAGATATTAGATGGTATGTGGTGGACGCGGAGGGGGCGGTGCTCGGGCGTTTGGCGTCCCGTATCGCACATGTACTGCGCGGAAAAAATGACCCACGGTTTACGCCCCACGCCGATTTAGGTTTTCGCGTTGCTGTTGTGAATGCGGAGAAAGTCGTCGTCACTGGTAATAAGAGGGAACAGAAAACCTATTTTAGGCATAGTGGCTATCCCGGCGGTGATAAATACCGAACTTTTGGTGAACAGATGGCTCGCAAACCAGAGGCGATTATCACAAACGCCGTTAAGGGGATGCTCCCGAAGAATCACCTCGGTCGCCAATTGATGAAGGGGCTCAGAGTTTACACTGGACCCACACACCCGCACCAAGCACAGGAACCGGAAGTCTTAACACTTTAAGCTGAGTTGAGGAGCAGTCATCAGAAGGGCTCCTACAACTATGGAGAGTACGAATAGTATGGCTATTGAACAATTCTGGGGGACAGGTAGACGCAAAACCTCAGTCGCACGCGTCCGAATTATTCCGGGTGGTGAAGCCGGGGTTACCGTTAACAAAAAACCGATTCAAGACTACTTCGATCGTGCAGACCATTGGCAGGTAGCACAGCGTCCCATTGAACATGTTGAGAAGGGTGGCGAATACGCTGTCCACGTCAATGTAAAAGGCGGTGGGAAGACTGGACAGGCTGGGGCAATTTCACACGGACTCGCACGCGCGCTCGTTAAAGCAGACGAATCCTTGAAGGCTTCGTTGAAAAAGGCTGGGTTTTTGACGCGCGATTCGAGAATGGTCGAGAGGAAGAAGTACGGGCAGAAAGGCGCACGCGCACGCTTCCAGTTCTCCAAACGTTAGAATTGTCGCATCCTTAGCACGTTTACGGAATTTAACGCAAGTCCCTATCTCTCGCTGGCAGGGTTTCAACCCTCTTTGGAAACCCTTTCTGGAATGCCGCACGCGCATTCTTTCTCCGCCAGCAACAGCGTACCGTTAAATCATCAATTCACCCTGACTCCAAAAGGGCGCATGGGTTCTAAATCAAGCGCGGGCAGCCACCGCGCTTATAAGTTTTTGTGAGTAGCAAGAGGTTTCCTATGTCAAACATTGTCATCTTAGGCGCACAGTGGGGCGATGAAAGTAAAGGAAAACTGACCGATGTCTTCGCCGCAGATGCGGATATTGTCGCACGGTATCAAGGCGGCGATAACGCAGGGCATACCATCGTTCTCGGTGAAAAGACGTTTATTCTCCACTTGATTCCATCTGGCATCCTACGACCCGATACTGTCAACGTTATCGGCAACGGGGTTGTCATTAATTTGGAGACACTTTTCGGTGAGATTGATCGGCTACAGGCACAGGACATTGAAGTCAGTAGCGATAACCTGAAAATCAGTGATCGCGCACATCTCATTATGCCATACCACAAGGCTGTCGAACAGTGGGAACAGATGGGGAGTGCTACCAAAATCGGCACCACTTCCCGCGGTATCGGTCCCACCTATTCCGACAAGATGAACCGACACGCCGGTATTCGCGTCGGTGACCTCCTTGAGTTTGACCAATTCCAAAAGAAGTTGGATTACAACCTCGAAACCAAAGCAGACGCACTCCAGATAGGCGGACCGGAACGACACGTCCTTCTCGAAACTTATCACAGTTACGCACAACGGATCGCACCCTATGTGACGGATACTGTCGCTTTCATGCACGAGGCACTCGCTTCCGAGAAACGGATCCTCTTTGAAGGCGCACAGGGGACTATGCTCGATATAGATTTCGGGACCTATCCCTACGTCACCTCTTCTAACTGCACCGCGGGGGCAGCCTGTACCGGACTCGGTATCGGACCCAAAGCAATTGAAGAGATACTCGGCGTTTCCAAAGCGTATGTCACGCGCGTCGGCGGCGGTCCATTCCCCACGGAGATGCCACCTGACCTCGATGAGGAAATCCGAAACATCGGCAAAGAATATGGTGCCACAACACAACGTCCAAGACGCTGCGGCTGGTTAGACCTCGTCGCACTCCGATATGCCGCACAAATTAATGGCTTAACCGCTATCGCATTGACGAAGCTCGATGTCTTTGATACCCTCGCCGATCTACAGGTCTGTGTCGCCTATCGCTACAAAGGAAAACAGATGATGGCTTTCCCAAGTAGCCTACAGGTCTTAGAGGAATGCGAACCTGTCTACGAGACACTACCCGGATGGCAGCAAGCCTTGACCGAAGCACGCACCGCAGCGGACATTCCGCAACGGACCAAAGACTATATCGCTTACGTCGCAGATTATCTTGACGTGCCGATTCCGATTATCTCTATTGGACCGGACAGAGATCAGATCGTGCAACTCGGACAACCCCTTTGGTAAGTCAAAATTGAGGTAGAAGGGTTCTCCGAATCCCGACTGTTGACTGCCTGTTTCTGTCCCCTTGATAAGAGGTATTGAGGGAGTTGGGGTTTATGTAAAAGGGATCTCCGAATCCCGACGCCTGACTTGCTAAAATTTCTGAATTTTAATTTGACATCCGCCTTAAAATATGGTATTATTAAACGTTGTGAGTTTGAGCCGTTAGCTCAGCTGGTAGAGCATCTGACTTTTAATCAGGTGGTCACAGGTTCGATCCCTGTACGGCTCACATTTTCTTTTTAATCGAACCAGTTTGGAATAGAAAAGTTTGGAATTGAAATGTACGACTCACATCTTTTCGCCCCCGTCGTCTAGCCTGGCCAAGGACACCGCCCTTTCACGGCGGCGACACGAGTTCAAATCTCGTCGGGGGTATCTCACGCAAAGTGAACGCAAAATAGTTCCTTTAAAAAGACAAGCCTCTGTTACCACGGGGCTTGTTTTTTTGTTACCCAACTCAGACTGAATTCTTTTCTCTTCTATGCTACACTTTTTCTAAAAAGTTCAGCGAAACGATTACATGATCAATACGCTTATCATCCCCTCGATTTTGTTGCTTTTTCTCTGGAGTTCCTCTGGCATTTGCCAAACACCGGATAACACCACCTTCCACGGCATATTCGTTGATGCTGGAGATGGACATCCTATCCCTGAGGTCCTCGTACGCGTCGCTGCTGAAAAAATTGAGCAGGTCTATCCTGATCGGGAATTTGCACACGCAACAGTAACAGACACGAAAGGCACTTTTTCGCTGACTATTCCCAACGAAAACCAAACCTACTATGCCTTTTCACTCATGGCACTCCATCCACAGTATCAAGCAAAACTTTTACGGAAGGAGATGTCCCCCGGTAAGAGCAAATATAATTTGGAGAGGATTGCGTTGAGGCCGACCCTGCCCCTACAAGGCAACGTTTCTGGCGAGAAAAATGTCGGTGGGCTTGTCGTGAACCTGAAGATGCACGACAAGTCAGCGGACTTCTTTCGCGCCGCCGCGCCGATTGAACACGCAGTGAAGACTGATCCGACGGGCAATTTCCATTTTACCGAACTCTACCCAATCGAATACACCTTGACAATTTCTCGCAGCGGTCTTATCATAGCGTTTGTAGAGTCCATCAATCCACAAAAGCAGACACAGATTTCTATCCATCTGCCGAAATTGGAAATGTTACGCGGCACGGTTGTCGATGCACAAGAACGACCAATAGCAGGCGCACACATCCACGTAACTCGGCATATTGAAACCGGGCACAGTGTAAGCCTCTCATCAGCACAAACAGACGCAGTTGGCAACTTTCAGATGGAGGTCTTAGAGACTCAGCCACGATGGCTTTCACTTGAAGTCAGCAAAAAGGGTTACTTTTCGAGAGTATACGAGAACGTAGACATCGGTAAGATGCCGCCGATTCTACCACTAAAGAAAGGGGAGAGCGTTAAAGGACGTGTGATCCTCCCGCAGAATATACCCTCTGACGAGCGGTATACTGTGAAGATGTTCCCTATAGACGCTCAGATGGAGCCAAGCCTGAATCCGTTGGTGTTGCACAGACCGATTTTGTCAAGACACTTTCCTGTGACGGAGTCTGCTTTTGGCGTTGGCGGACTTTTTGCGGAAAAATACATCCTCTGTATCGTTGGAGATAGCATCTCGGCGACCCGAATTGACGTGGACGCGTCAACAAATCCTGAAGACGTGCTTGTTGTAGCGGATCAACCCACAACAATACTACAAGGGCGGGTTTTCTGGGCGGATACAGGTAAGCCTGTCCACAACGCTGTCGTTTCTCGTTCATGGTATCCTTGGGAATTACAGCCCTATGATATGTCAATGACGCTGGATCGGTTTGAAGTAGAAACGGACCTACACGGCAAATTTAAATTCCATAACCTAACAGAGGCTCACTATCAACTCCACATTCGTGCTGTCCACACGGTATTAGAAGCGGCGACAGAAAGTTATCAACGGACACTTATTCACAAACAGGTTGAAGTTCCTGCCTCTCGCACCGAATATCGCATCTACATAGGCAGGCGAGACGGCACATCCTTTGCAAAATGACACATAAACACTCCTTTACACTTACACTAACGGCAATCATCACCACCGTATTTCTTTTTCCTGCAAATGCTGGTTTGCACGGCATACTCAAAGACGGAGAGAGAATCTTCCTTCAGGAGATTGCCGTTCCTGAAGCCGCGGGTGAGTACTACCGAAGACCCGGCAAATTAATTGCATCCGAAGGCGAAAATCGCTGGTTCGGACCGGAAATCGACAGTCGAG